>Ga0208565_1000603_pt1 | contig 25240 bp, 22 predicted proteins | sample Sb_taG_7_FD_187706 | JGI IMG/M metagenome (GOLD analysis project Ga0208565, IMG submission 187706) | Peat soil microbial communities from Weissenstadt, Germany - Sb_50d_2_FS metaG (SPAdes) (version 2) | ecosystem: Environmental > Terrestrial > Soil > Wetlands > Peat | place: Germany...
GCGGGGATCGGCCAGCAGCACGTCGGTACGCGGCACGCGGCGCCTGTCCGGGGGGTCAGGGGGGGCGTCCCCCCCGAGGGGCAGCGTATCCACGTCGCGAACGATACCCCGCGGCATCGGAATACAGCGTCCTCCTCCGGGTAGGGGCGGTGCGGTCAAGGCCCGCACAGCAAAAAAAGTGACTCACTCGGGAAGTGATAGCCATGGCTGGGATGCTGCAAATGCGGCGCAGTAGAGGAGCTTTCAGTGGATTCCTGCTGGTCCTGCTCGGGCTGTGGGGAGCACTCATCCCCTTCATCGGACCTTATTTCCACTTCGCCTACACGCCGGATACCGCCTGGACCTATAACACGGCGCGGCTGTGGCTGGAGATCCTGCCCGGCGCGGCGGTCTTCCTCGGCGGCTTCTTGCTCATGGTCGCCACGGGCAGGCACATCGCGCTGTTCGGCGCGCTGCTGGCCGCCGCGGCCGGCGCCTGGTTCACCCTGGGGACCGGGCTCAGCCCGCTGTGGAACGACCACGTCACCATGGACGGCTCGCCGGCCAGTTCGACCGTGTACATGCGCATCATGGAACGGCTCGGCTTCTTCACCGCGCTTGGCGTCGTCATCGTGTTCATCGCGGCCGCATCGCTCGGCCGGGTCGCGTCCGTGACGTCCGGGATCAGGGCCGTCGACCCGAATCCCGGAGCAAATACACAAGATCGTTACCACATCAGGGCATCAGCCGACCCCCGGGTACCTAACACATCAAACGTACCGGACCGCTGCCCCGCAGGGTCGGTAACTGGTGTGCGTCACGTCCGCTGACACGCGGCAGGGCCATGTCCATGATCGTGGTGTATGAGAGGTTCACCTTGTGATCCGTTCAGGTGGAATCACCTCAATTGTCATATCGGAAAGAGGCTCCGCTTCAGCGCGGGGTGAGGACGTCGAACTCGTTGCCTTCCGGGTCGGCCAGGCACGTCCACGGGACGTCGCCCTGGCCGAGGTCGATGTCGGTGGCGCCGAGTGCTCGCAGCCGGGCCACCTCCGCCGCTTGATCGTCACCGGGGTAGGGCCGCAGGTCGAGATGGACGCGGTTCTTCACGGTCTTGATGTCGGGCGTGCGGAGGAATTGGAGATACGGTCCGGCACCCTTGGCCGAGCGCAGCACCGCGTGATCGCCGGTCACCTGGTGCAGGGTCCAGTCCATCGCCTCGTCCCAGAACCGGGCCATGTGCCGCGGGTCCGCGCAGTCGACCGTCACCGCGGCCACTGGCCCGGTGTCCCGGCCGCCCGGCCAGGGCGCCAGCACGCAGAACTCGTTGCCCTCCGGGTCGGCCAGGACGGTCCATGAGACGTCGCCCTGGCCCACGTCGGCGGGCGTCGCGCCGAGATCCTGCAGGCGCGCGACCAGGTCCGCCTGATAGGCCGCTGAGGTGGTGGCGAGGTCGAGGTGCACGCGGTTCTTCACCGTCTTGGGTTCCGGGACGGCAAGGACGTCGATGCAGACGGCGACGGGGTCGGGATAGGCGAAGCCCGCGGGTTCGACGTTGGTCACGCCGGGTTCCTCGCTGGAAACACCCCAGCCGAGCGCCTCCGCCCAGAACCGGCCGACCGCGGAGTCATCCCGGGCATTCATCGCAATCTGAACAAGCCGCAGCGTCATGCTGCCGACCCTATGCTCAGCTGGCTGAATGTAATGAAACGGTCAGAGGGGGCCATACACCACTCCCGTGGAAGCCAACCGCGGCGCAGCAACTGGCTGATAGATGACAGGCAGATCCGCGCCGCACGGCTCCCCGTTCTGTGTGCCCGGCCCGGCGGGCTGGCTGGCCTCATCGCTGAATGCGGCGACGCGTGTATGTATGACTGACGTGGTATCATATGAGTATGACAAACGCGATGACAGTCCGGCTCGACGAGGAGACGTCCCGCGAGCTCGCCGAACTCGCCGGGCACTACCCGAGCCGGTCCGCTGCCATCCAGGACGCCATTCACAGTGCGTGGCGGCGACTCCAGGCCGACAAGCTGGAAGCCGGGTACGCTGCCGCGGTCGCCGACAACCCGCACTACCCTTACGAGTCGGCCGAGGAAGCCGCCGTGCTGCGCGCGCGCCGCCGCGCCCGGCAAGAGCGCGACACGCTCACGTGACCGCCAGCCCGCAACGAGGCCAGGTCTATCGCTGCGACCTCGGATACGGCCTCAAGCCATGGCTTGTGGTATCCAACAACGCGCGCAACCGCCTGCTCGATGACATCATCGCGATCAGGCTCACCACCACTGCGCGTGACCTGCCGACCTGGGTCAAGCTCTCCCCGGCCGACCCGCTCACCGGATACGCCAACGCAGACTGCATCGAGCAGCTGGGCAAGGACGAGCTCGGCGAATACCTCGGCGCCTTGTCACCGGCCTCCATGCGTGGCGTGAACCAGGCCCTGGCGATAGCACTGGCCCTTACCTGAGGACCCGACCGACAGCACTAACCCGCACGTGGCCCGGTGGAGGCAACCCGGATCAACGCGATCTGCGTGCCCTGGCGGGCAAGCGCCGAGCTCCCGAGCCGGCCCGGAACGGGCCGGCGCGCGTTCTCCCGGCCGTGCCCGTCGCTCAGCGTCACACTGCTGACCGGCATCACCTCGGGACCGACCCTCAATCCATCATCGGCTGGCTGCAGACTCACGGGTCACTGCTCGAGATCCTGGTCCGGTTGAGGCAACATCAAGAGGATGCACGGGCCTATCCTGCTGGAGCAGGCGCGCGATACGCGGCAGATCCGGACGTTCATCCTGAGGGCGGCGCTGCATAAACATGCAGTCGGGCCGAGCGTGCGCTGGGCTATAAGCGGGCGGCGAGCGATACGGAGCCCGCCGAATAACCGCGCGCCGACCCGCCGTTATGATCGGCAGCCCGGACCGCCGGAACGCCTGTCGTTGCCGCGCCAGAACGGGCAGCTCTGTGTACCGGGTCGTCCGGATCTGCCGGCGAGAGCGCTCGTGTGCAGCCGGGACACCGGTCCGTGTGACGGGGGCCGTGCGCTCATGTCAGGCTATTTACGATCATGCATGGTCGTCGGCATGCGCATGCTTCGGGCGCCGCGCTTCCAGGGCAGGGGCACGGCTGGGCCGCAGAGGTGAGTCATCGAAGTCGTGGGGCTGTGGCGCCACGCCGTCAGGTCCTTGCAAGGCGAGCGGCTGGAGTCGGCCCGCTTCGAGGACGACGGGCTGGCGGGCGACCGGCGCTGGGGATCTGCGATGTGCGGACGGGCCGGATCTTGACTGCCCGTCGCCGGTCTGAACTGCTCGGCGCGGCCGCGTCCTGTGACGGTGAGCTGCCGGTGATCACTCCGCCCGATGGCTGTGCCGCCTCCGGGCCGGGGCAGGGTACCGACGGTCTGCTGTCGCGGTGGCTGAGGAGCCCTGTCCCGCTGGTGGCCTCCGCAGGAAACGCAGGCGGGCGAGCCGAGTACTTCGCGGACGCGACCGACGACGCTATTGGTGCTTGAATAAAACCGATCGTGAGGCGGCTATCTCCACACCATCCGGCGGCACGCGGTCGCGCTTCACCGGGTGAGAGTTTCAGATATGTTGCAAGCATGTTTCGGATTCGGGTGCGCATATTACGAATGGCTTTCGATAAGACAGGTGCGCGTGACTCTAAGCCCGCATTAACGGGACCTTCGGCCCTGCGCCAGCTACCGGTCGGACGGAAATGTGATGGTATTACCCTCCGGGCAGGATAAAGAACTTACCTGCTCATTCCGTTAACCCGAGGAGGCATATCATGACCGCGCGGATTCTCGCCGCTGACCGGGAACTGATGAGTGATATCCAGCTTAACTGGTGGGTGAGCGAGGTAGCGGAGCTGACCAGGCCTGATCACATCGAATGGTGCTCTGGCTCGGCGCGTGAATGGGAGCACCTGACCAGCCTCCTGGTCGAGCGGGGCACCTTCAGGCGGCTCAACCCGGAGATCCGGCCGAACAGCTTTCTCTGCGCCTCCGATCCTGGCGACGTGGCGCGCGTCGAGGACCGGACCTTCATCTGCTCCGAGCGGCAGGAGGACGCCGGCCCTACGAACAACTGGATCGCCCCGGATGAGATGCGGAAGACCCTGGCCGGCCTGTTCAATGGCTGCATGAGCGGCCGCACCATGTACGTGGTCCCGTTCTGCATGGGGCCGCTGGACAGCGACTTCTCACAGCTCGGTGTCGAGATAACCGACTCACCGTATGTGGTGGTATCGATGCGGATCATGACGAGAATGGGGACACCAGCGCTGCGGCTCATCGAGGAACGCGGCTCGTTCGTCCGCGCCGTGCACTCCGTCGGCGCCCCGCTGCGGCCGGGCCAGGCCGATGTGCCGTGGCCGTGCAGCACGACCAAGTACATCTCGCACTTCCCCGAGACCAGGGAGATCTGGTCCTACGGTTCGGGATATGGCGGCAACGCCCTGCTCGGCAAGAAATGCTACGCGCTGCGCATAGCATCGGTGATGGCCCGCGACGAGGGATGGCTGGCCGAGCACATGCTCATCATCAAGGTCACCCCGCCGGGCGGCGAGGCGAAATACCTGGCGGCGGCCTTCCCGTCCGCCTGCGGGAAGACCAATCTTGCCATGCTCCAGCCCGCCATTCCCGGCTGGCGGGTCGAGACCATAGGGGATGATATCGCGTGGCTGCGATTCGGCGGCGACGGCCGGCTGTACGCCATCAATCCCGAGGCGGGATTCTTCGGCGTCGCGCCCGGCACCAGCGAGGTCACGAACGCCAACGCGATCGCGACGCTACGGGGCAACAGCATCTTCACGAATGTCGCGCTCACCGATGACGGCGACGTGTGGTGGGAGGGCCTCACCGATCCGCCGCCTGCTCACCTGACTGACTGGAGAGGACGCGACTGGGCTCCCGGCTCGCCCGAACCCGCCGCCCACCCTAATTCCCGGTTCACCGCCCCCGCCTCCCAGTGCCCGGTCATCGCTCCCGAATGGGACGATCCCGCGGGCGTCCCGATTTCGGCGATCCTGTTCGGCGGCCGCCGCGCCACTGCCGTTCCGCTGGTCACCGAGGCCTTCGACTGGGCGCACGGCGTCTTCCTCGGCGCCACCATCGCATCAGAACGGACCGCGGCAGCCGACGGAAACATCGGGGAACTGCGCCGTGACCCCTTTGCCATGCTGCCATTTTGCGGCTACAACATGGGTGACTACTTCGCCCACTGGCTGAAGATCGGCCGTTCGGCGGACGCCGCCAGGCTGCCGCGCATCTACTTCGTCAACTGGTTCCGCAAGGACGAGTCCGGCAGGTTCTTGTGGCCGGGCTTCGGCGAGAACAGCCGTGTCCTGAAGTGGATCATCGAACGGCTCTCCGGCGATGCCCGGGCAGCCGTCAGCCCGATCGGCAAGATCCCGGCCCGGGACGCCCTCGATACCGACGGGCTGGACATCGACGGGGACGACCTGGACCTCCTGCTCTCCGTCGACACCCGGACATGGAAGCGGGAGGCCACGCTCATCGCCGAGCACCTGCGCACCTTCGGCGACCACCTGCCCGGCGCGTTCTGGGACCAGTACCACGACCTGCTCCGCCGGCTCGGCTGAACCGTAAGCCATGAGCTCGTCCGCCGCCCGCTCAAGCGCCTGGGCGTAGCACGCCTGGACACCCATCCAGGTGGCGGGCGGCATGCCTCACCGCGCATCATTGCTGCTGGTTTTCCGCGGTGGTATTCGACAGAAACGGCGCCCGCACCTCTTAGTCGAATACCACTGGGCTTTAGCTGGTATATACGGGAACTCTCCGGATTCCGGCCTGATGTTCCAGTATGCAGACGAAAAGAGGGCGGGTACTACAGTTCGGTTTGTTATATGGGCTGATCGCGAGCGGACAGCTGACCTTGTCGTATCACATGTAGCGATGTATCAATTGCGGTATGTGCCCCGCTCTGGCCAGGGAGAATGCTTGAATGATTATAAGCCGGACTGCAGGACGGGGCGCCTGCGGGGCAGTTTGGAGGTCTTGGAGAACGTGTTACAAATTGATGACATTGCCGGAACCCGCAGGTAAACAAACTGGGTAATGATTGATCCCGGGGAATGGAACTCGGGCAAGGGCGCTATCCTGATGCCGCGCGCCGCTGTGCACGCCAAACAATCGGGGGAATTAAGGTCATGAGTAACCAGCCCGGCCCGGAGGCTGCGGTCTCGCAGATCCGGGTGCCGGGCGCTGACCACAGCTATGCGGCAGCGCATGACTGGATCAGCCAGACCGCCGCGGCCGGGAAGACGCTCTGCCTGCCAGATGAGGAGAAGCCGGCTGAGGGCGAGGACCTGGCCGGCGCGGTTGTGCCGATGGTCCCTGGCGAGCACCCGGCATGACCGCGATTGTCGCGCATCAGAGCAGGGAGACGCTGGCGCGTCCGGCCTCTGGCCAGGTGCTGCCCGGGGAGTTCGTTCTGCAGGACGGTACGCCTGCGATGATCTGGCCGCTGCTGCCTACCGATGCCGAGACGCTGCGCGACGTGTTCCGCCGCCTGTCGCCCGGATCGCGCCATCACCGGTTCCTGCAGGTGCTCGATCAACTCGATGACCCGATGATCCGGCTGCTTGTCGACAGCGTTGACGGGGTGCATCACATTGCGCTCTTGCTTACCGTGCTGCCGCCAGAGGGCGAGGAGGAGCTCATCGGGGTCGCCCATCTCGTGCAGTACCCCGCCGATCCGGCCACCGCCGACATCGCCGTTACCGTCGTGGACGACTGGCAAGGACGCGGCGCCGGCACCGCACTCGGCTCGGCGCTGATGCAGCGGCGCCCGGCCGCGGTCACCCGGCTGCGCACGCTCGTCGCAGCCGACAACCGGGCGTCGCTGGCGCTGCTCGCCCGGGCCGGGCACGTGTCGTCGGGCCTGCCTGAGCGAGGCGTGCTCGATGTCACGGTTGAGCTCCCCCCGGCGACCCGGGCGCGTAGCGCGGTGGAGAAGGTCGCTGACCTCTGGGCGCAGGGCGCGCGGAAGCTCATTGACCAGACTTACATGTTTCCCCAGCTGCCGCAGGCCGGCCTGATCCCGGCGGTGGAACGCTACTTCGAGTTCGTGCAGCGGATGGCAGAGATGAACCGCGACCTCACCGTCAAGTGGGTGCAGGCGGCAAGCGCGCTGTCTGGTGTGGCCTGTGAGCAGGTTCCGGTCGAGTCGGCCGGTGACGTCGTGCGTGAGCAGGCCGCCACGGCCGGCCGGTAGGAACCCGCCCCGACTCGGCGCAGCCGAAGCACTGATGCCGAAACAGCGGCCCGGAATCTAACCCGTCGGCGCGGAGCGGCGTCGTAACCGCGACGGGGATCCCCGCTCTTGGCCAGGTGACCGGGATCGAGTCCCAGCTCCCGTCGTCAATAGGCCATCAGCCGGGCCGGCGCCGAGCCGGGCTGCCAGGTCAGAGGTCACCGGCAGCCACGTCCGTCCACGGGCCATCCCGGCTATCGCAAGAGCACAGAACTGAGTGTTCTGCGCGCGACGCGCGGCTCATCCACCACGTTCGCCATGCGTGCTAAATCGGCAGGGAGCGTCGGGGCCGGCCCCTTGGCGGGCAGTTAGTTCGTCGCGCTACGTCATTGCCTGGCGTGGGGCGGGTATCCGGACGGTGCACTGGCGGATGGGCAATGGCGGCAGCCTGGTTACGGCCGCTGGTTTTGAGCCGCCAGGTGCCGGCCTGCCGGTGTTGCGGTCGGCCGACCGGAGCGGGATGTCGAGGCCTGCAAGCAACCAAGACATCAAAAGTCCGGGTGCTGGCGAAGATCAGCATCCTTCCAGGCGGTTCGGTGTTGAACGCTGCCTGACGGTGCTGGTGAGGGCGGCTGCGATGCCTTGCTCTCGCTGGGGCTGCGGCCAGTTCGGACGGGTAGAGTCTGGCTGGTGGACGGCATCCATGACCTAGGGGGCATGCAGGGGGTGGGGCCGGTGGTTCATTCGCCGGCGGAGCCTGTCTTTCCCGGCCGGTGGCAGGCGGTGGCCCGGGCTCTGATGGTGATCGTGGCCGGCGCGGCTGAGGTTAGCGGGGGTGAGTTCCGGCACTCGATCGAGCGGATGGAGCCGGGGCACTACTTGACGTCGGGGTATTACGAGCACTGGCTGACCGCGGCGGCCACGCTGGCTGTCGAGCACGGGCTGGTGACCCGCGCAGAGCTTGAGGCGCGTGCTGGCGGGTGGTTCCCGCTGAGCGGCCCGGTGCTCGCACGGCCGGTCGTGGACGCCGGCCCGGACGTGAACAAGCCGCGTTTCGGGGCCGGTGACCGCGTCCGGGTGCGGGACTGGCATCCGCCCGGCCACACCCGCTGCCCGCGATATGTCCGGGGCAAGCCCGGGGTGGTGGTGCGGGTGGATGGCACCCATTCGGTGCCTGATGTCGAGGCTCACGGCGCCGCCCGCCGCTACGAGCCGACCTATTCGGTCCGGTTTGATGCCGCCGGCCTGTGGGAGGACGGCCAGCGCGGCGTGTGGGTGCACGTCGACCTGTGGGACAGCTACCTGGAGGGGGCATGAGCGAGGAGGGCCATCATCTCGCTCCGGTGTCGCCGGTCGAGCAGCGGGTCGCGGCGCTGGAGGCGCTGCTGACCGAGCGGGGGCTGGTGCCCGAGGGGTTCATCGACGAGATCACCCGCCGCTACGAGTCGGAGACCGGCCCGATGAACGGGGCGAAGGTCGTGGCCCGCGCCTGGACCGACCCCGGGTACAAGGAGCGGCTGCTGGCCGATGGCACCGCAGCCATCGCCGAGCTTGGCTTCGGCGGTGCGGAGGGCGATCACATGGTGGTCGTGGAGAATACCCCTGTCGTGCACAACGTCATCGTGTGCACGCTGTGCTCGTGCTATCCGTGGCCGGTGCTGGGGCTGCCGCCGGCGTGGTACAAGGACCCCCCGTACCGGGCCCGGATGGTCCGGGAGCCCCGGGCGCTGCTGGCCGAGATGGGCTGCGCTCTGCCCGGCGATGTGGAGATCCGGGTATGGGACTCCTCCGCCGAGGTCCGCTACCTCGTCCTGCCCGAACGCCCGCCGGGGACCAAGGACATGACCGAGGCGGAGCTGGCCGGGCTGGTCACCCGGGACTCGATGATCGGCGTGGCCCGGCTGTGAGCGCGCAGCTGAGCCTGCCGGGGATGGACCTGCCCCGCCGGAACGGCGAGCTGGCCTTCGACGCACCCTGGCAGAGCACGGTGTTCGCGCTCGCCGCCGCGGTCGTCGAGCACGCGTTCGGCGGCGACCGGGAACCGTTCCGGCGCCAGCTCATCAAGGCCATCGCGACCCAGCCCGGCCGTCCCTACTGGGAAAGCTGGACCGCCGCGCTCGAAGCGCTAGTGGAGACGCTACCTGAACCACTCGCGACATAACGGAACGTCACTGGGCGCCACGGTGCTGGGGCACCGGATCCGCCGATCTGGCGGGCATAGCAGCCTGTGCGGTCTGCGGTGTCTGGCATGCATAGCTGGTCGATCTGACGTCCTCTTATGTGGCCCGGCGGAACGTATGATTGGCCGATCACCTGATGTTGATGTTGAGCTCGCGAAGACGCGCGGCGATGTCGTCCACCCAGGCACTTGGCGACCGGTGATCTGCTAGCGGGATGCCGGCTTCGCTGCGCCACAGCACGTCGCCGAGGGCGTGGCGGACGTGCCAGGCCATGATCCGCTCCACGGACAGTGCACGGCCAGTCAGCCGCTCGTAGTGACGCATCGTGGCGGTCAGCAGCTCGACGCCGGGACCCATGCCCGGGCCGGGGAAGCCGCGCAGCTCGTACTCCGGCTCGCCGAGCCCGGCGTTCTCGAAGTCGAGCACCACCCGCAGTTCCGCGGCGGACCAGACCTGGTTGTCGCCATGCAGGTCGCCATGCACGAGCACCTGCGGGAAAGGATAGGGCCGCGCCAGGATCTCATCCGCCCAGTCGCACCAGCGTCCCACGCAGCGCTGCTCCTCCCGTGTCACCAGCGCGCCAAAGCGTTCCCGCAGCGCCGCGGTGGTGGCCAGCGGATACCACGCGGGGACCGGGCCGATGACCGCCTCGGCGCGCCGCCGCACCTGGTCGCTGTGCAGTGCCGCCAGGAACCGCGCGAGCTGCCTGGCCGCATGATCACGGCCGATCCCGTCCACGACCTTGAACAAGCTTGTCCCGCGCACCCGCCTGGTGACCAGGATCAGCGGGCTGGTCCCGGCTGCCACAACCTCGGGCAGGCAGGGGACCGCCGGCTCGACCGCGAGCATCTCCAGGACCCGGATCTGGTGCAGCACGAACCGTGCCGCGGCCCGTGACCACGCGAACTTCACGATGTAGTCCTCGCCAAGAGCGGCAGTCGACATCTGCCACACCGGGTCGTCCCGGCCGGCCAGGCTGGGTATCGTGACCGGCAGCCCGGCCAGGTCAGGCGCGGCCACCCGCAACGCGTCCGCGACGGCAGCGGGCGACGGCTCGCGGAGCCATCTCATCCAGCAGCCACCACACCCGCGGCGATAAGATCAACGCAGCCGCCGGCACCGGCTTCGGCGCTTCGCCAGTTCAGCAGGCGGACAAGCCGCCCGCCGAGCCGGTCAAGAACATCGCGGCTGACGGCAATATTCCGGCGGGGCATAGATCCGATCTTCGTCGGCGATACGTTACCCCCGCCTCGACTTGCCAGTTCGCGTACCACGAGGATCGCTGGGCACGATCGCCGCCCAGACCCGCCATACCTGCACGGCAGCCCGAGTCCGCTCGAAAGCGCCCGTGACGCGCCGGGTAGGTTGATCTGCGCACTGTTCAGGTCCGCCCCCGACGAGCGCCACTGCCGCGCATAACGGGCTGATATGCACCGCCTAGCCGGCCAAAAGCCCGCCTGCGGATCGGGGAAATAATTGGCAGGGAGAATGTGGCAGCTTGGAATATTCCTCACGAAATGTGATCGGGATTCGAGAGATAGGCCACCTGCCCTGCCATCCGCTGCTGTGCTTGGGGAGCGGCGCTGGCAGGCATCAGCCGGACAGGACGTTGCCGCCCGACGGTATGTCCATGTCTGCGACGATGGCAGCGTGACCTATGAATGGGACGATCAGGCTCGCAAAGAGGCGGCGGAGCACCCGGTCAGCGGAGCCGATGCAGACATGCTCCGTGGCCAGTGCTCGCGAAAGGCTGCGGATCTCGGCCCGGATGGCGTGCGCAGCCATACGGTCAGATTCCCGGTTGCCGCGTGGGATGAGCCGCCTGGCCTGCCGGATGGCGTTCCCCGGACCGGTCGTATCTCCCGTGGCGATGTCCTCGACATTGGGCAGCAGGTCCGCGCCCGGGCGCGGCCAGCCACGGACCTGCTCGCTGCGAGCTTCATCTGGGGCTGGGGCACCGCTGGCTACGGCCCGCGCCGCCTCCGCGACATCTGCGCCGCGGCCGGGGAGCGGCTCGAGCCCTCACTGCAAAGCGCCCTGGACGCGGCGGGCAAGGACCCAGCCTCACCTGATCCCATCGCCGGGTACGCCTGCCTGTATGGCGGCTACGACTATCAGGACCGGGCCGCGCCCGGCCAGCCGCCATGGTCCAGGCTCCACGGGTTCGGCCCGGCGTTCTTCACCAAGTTCTTGTACTTCAGCACGCCCGGCGCGCTCATCCTCGACAACCAACTAGCCAACGCCGTCCACAGGCTGAGCCAACTTCCCAAGCTCGTCACCGAGGACGGCAGGTCGCTGACGTGGACGCCGTACCGTTACGCGGTCTACATGCACTGGATGACCCAGACGGCCCGGACAGTGGGAGTCGCGCCGGACCTTCTGGAACTGACCCTGTTCCAGCCGCCAGGAAGCCTGGACGAGGAAAACGGCGCGGCAAACTGACGGACGGCACGTGAGTGGACTGGCCTGAAGTACCTTAACCGCCTTCTGCGCGGCGATCTGACTTCCCGAGTCGCACCTATCCTGGTGCCTGAAAGAACAATCTGTAGGCTCCCGATTGAGGGCCGATGGTCTGTTAACGGTCTTGGTTGACGGTGTCCCGCTGGTTTCGTCTGCGGATAACACGCCCGGGTTAGCCGGCTGCAGGGTGGCGCGCATGGCGTTGCGCAGCCGCTGGATGCCTTGCTGGCGGGTGATGACGGGCTGGTACCGGAGTTCCTGGCGGGCACGGGCGTCCGAGATGAGGAAAGGGCCCCGGTTCAGTTCGACGATCATCCCGGTGATGGGCGGGTCGCCCGGGCGGCGGGTGATGCGCCATGCGACGTCGAGGGCCCGGGCCAGGCCGGCCGCGACCGGTCCGGGGATGGAGGCCTCGGGCAGGGTCAGGCCGTGCGCCTGGAGGAGCCCGGCAAGGAAGTCCCGGACGGTGGTGCTGCCGTCGTCGAAGACGTAGTAGCCGCGGCCGCCGGAGCCGTGGTCGATGGCGAGGCCGACGGCGTGGATGAGGTTGTCGATGTGGGTGGCGACGATGCGGTGCCGGCCGCCGTCGATCAGGCGCATGTGGCCGGAGCGCACCGCCTGCACGAAGCTGGCGGCTGATGGATCGTCGGCGGTACCCCAGACCCAGCCGGGCCGGATCACCACGGTGGCCATCTGGGTGCCGTTGGCGGCCTGGACGGCCTGGTCGGCGCGTGTCTTGGACGTCGCGTACCCGGAGCAGCGCGGCTGTTGCAGCGGCCAGCTTTCGTCCGCGCCGGTGACCGGCCGGGGGCTGCCGAGCAGGCTCATCGCCGCGCCGAGGTAGATGAACCGGCGCACCTGCGCGTCCGCTGCTGCGGTCAGCATGTTCCGGGTCCCGGTGACGTTCACCGGCCAGAACGGCCCGGCGGCCGGCGAGGCGCCCATCCGGCCCGCGGCGTGGATGACCACCTGGCAGCCGCGCACCGCGGCGCTCAGGGATGCCGGATCGGTCACGTCGCCGGGGACCGGCTCAGCGCCGGCTGCCGCGGCCGCCTTGGCTGCAGCGTCGGACCTGGTCATGGCGCGCACCTGGTGACCGGCGGCCACCAGCGCCGGGACCAGCCGCCGCCCGATGGTCCCGGACGCGCCGGTGACCAGCACGGGGCCGGCTGGCCGACCTGGATCCGGGTGCGAGCCGGGCATCACTGCACCCGCGTGACCGGCCACGACGTGGTGGCAGGGGTCGTGCAAGCGGTTTCGGCTCTGACGCCGGTCAGGGGGCCGCCCTGCCGGGATGGGGTCTGTTTCCCGCCGCCGGTGATGGTTTGCATCGCGTGATGGGATGTGGTGTGCCTGCGGCGCGGCCGCATGACGGTGATCCACAGGCGGGCAGGGTGGCCCAGGTAGTAGGCGGGAGCGGTGTTCGGGCGGCGATCTGTCTGTTCCGGCTCGGCGGGGACATCCCGCAGGGCGGGCTCGCCGCCATCGTGACGGCCATCGTGACCTCGCTGGAGGCTGTCACGCCCGGTGCGGGAACCGAGTCCGGCAGGGTCCGGGTCGTGCTTGTCCTTGCTGTTCCAGGTGAGGGATTCGATGGCTGCGCAGAAGTAATGGCCGGCTGGGCAGCTGATCATGGCGCTTTCGACGGGCCCGTCGGTGGAGCGCATGGTGAATCGGCACCGGACCTCGGCAGGCAGCCCGCATCGGACCGTGCGTTCATGGTCCAGGTAGGCCGGGCAGTCAAGAAACATCATCGTGTCCTCCATTAATCACAGGGCCCGGGCGCATGGACGGCTGCTGCGGGCGTGCGATGCCCGCAGCGTGGACAGCGCCGCCAGTCGCGGGTCATAGTGAGCAATGCCGACTCGAGCGGGGGCGCGGTTCATCGGGTCCTCCCGGATGGTGGTGTACCGGTGAGGAAAGACTCGCGGTTCCCGTTCCTGGCAGCATCTGCCGAAGGAGGTATATCTCGCCCGGCCAGGTCATATGAGGCGGTTAGCCGGGTCATACGAAGCGTGGTACTTCCCAGGACGCTTTAAAAGGAGCACGCAGACGTCACGTCTCCCGCAACGGCAGTCCGGGCTGCCGGCCGAGGTGAGCTCGCTGGTGGGCCGCGGGCCCGAGATTGCTGCTGTGCGTGAGCGGCTCCGCGGCGGCCGGGTGGTCACGCTGACCGGTCCCGGCGGGTGCGGCAAGACCCGGCTCGCGCTGCGGGTGGCGGCGCTCGCCGAGGCCGGCTTCGGCGACGGCGCCCGGTTGGTCGAGCTGGCCCCGCTCACCGATCCGGCCCTAGTCCCAGGCAGCGTCGCGCAGGCCCTGGAGGTGTCCGAGCGGGATGCGCCCACTCCGGCCGCCGGGCTGGTGCGCGAGCTGGCGGGCCGTGAGCTGCTGGTGGTGCTGGACAACTGTGAGCACGTCCTGGAGGCGGCGGCGGGTCTGGTGGCCACGCTGCTGGCCCAGTGCCCGCGGGTGCGGTTCCTGGCCACTAGCAGGGAACGCCTGGATGTTCCCGGTGAGCTGGTCTTCCCGGTGCCGCCGCTCGGACTGCCGGCCGACGGCTCGGCCGCGGCGGTCGCCGCGTCCGAGGCCGGCCTGCTGTTCGCGGCCCGGGCCGGTGCGGCCAGCCCCGGATTCGAGCTGTCGGCGCACAACGCGGCCGCGGTCGCGCAGGTGTGCGCCCGGCTAGACGGCATCCCGCTGGCCATCGAACTGGCCGCGGCCAGGTGCCCGGCTCTGGGCCCCGCTGAGCTGGCCGCACGGCTGGATGGCCATCCCGGGCTGCTGTCGGGCGGTCCGGCCCGCCCGGGGCGGCACCGGTCGCTGGAGGCGCTGGTGGCATGGAGTTATGAGCTGCTCGGCGACGCCGAACGCCGCCTGCTCGCCCGCCTGTCGGTGCTGCGCGGCAGGTTCGACCTCGGCACGGCCGAACGGGTGGCGGCCGGCGGGCCGCTGCAGCCGGAGGCGATCGCCGGGCTGCTGGCCAGCCTGGCCGGCAAGTCCGTCGTGCGCGTCCATGACGGCGCCGCGGTCCGTTATTCGCTGCTGGAGACCATCCGCCAGTTCGCCGCCGGCCGGCTGGCCGCCTCCGGCGAGGAGACGGCCGTGCACCTGCGGCTGCTGGACTGGGCGCTGGGCGAGGCCCGGTCAGCGGAGGCGACCGTGGGCAGCGCCGGCTGGGCGGTGTCGGCCAGCCGCCTGGCGGCCGGACAAGGCAGCATCCGCGCCGCGTTGTCGTGGGCGCTGGGCGGCGCCAAGCCGGAGGCGGGACGGGAACTGGCCGCCCGGCTGGCCCGATGGTGGATCGCCACCGGCCGGTACAGCGAAGCGGGCCAGTTCCTGACCACGGCAGCCGACGTCCCGGCCGTGGCGGCTCCCGGCATCCAGGCGAGGGTGCTGCTCGGCGCGGCCTGGTCGGCGTTCCACCTGGGTGACTTCCGGCGGGCAGCCCCGCTCGTCGGCGACGGCATAGCCTGCGCCCAGCAGGCCGGCGAACCGCGGCTGGAAGTCTGGGGCCGCAACCTGCTGGCCGTCCTGGCCTGGCACGCGGGCGATGCGGACCGGATCGTCGCCGAGATCGACGCCAGCCGGGTTCTATCCGGCCAGGCCGATCCGGCGCTCGCGGCGCGGGCCCAGGGCCTGCTGGCCATGGCAGCCTTCCTGTCCGGCGACCTGGCCGGGCAGGACCGGCACGGCAAGCGCGCGGTCGAGCTGGCCCGGACGGCGGCGGGCCAGGAAGGGCTCGCCCTCGCGCTGACCGGGCCGACGGGGGCCGCGATCGCCGGCGCGGGCATCCAGCCTGCCACCGTGGCCGCGCTGGATGAGGCCGCGACCGTGCTAGCGGCGCATCCGGACCGATTCGCCGAGACGATCGTGCGCCGGTTGCGGGCGGACCTGTTCGCCACCTTGGGCCAGTTCGACGCGGCCGAAACGGAGGTCGGATTGTGCTGGGCTGCAGGACGAGATGGTGCCGTCCGGCTGGTGGAATACGTCGCCCCGCTGGCCGAGGCCCGCCTCGCCGCCGCCAGGGGCGACACCGCGACCGCTATCAGCGCGCTCCGCCGGGCGGCCGACGGCGGGCGCCGCGTCGAGAGCGTCATGTTCGTTCCCGCCGCCCTGGCCGCCCTGGCGTGCATGGGAGCCATCGCCGGTGACGAATCCACGGCGGCGGACGCTGTGGCCGAGGCGCGCGCGGAGCTCGGCGGCCGACGCCAGGCGATCACCGCCGCCGCGCTCGGCTACGCCGAGGGCGTCATGGCCTGGCACCGGGGCGAGCTCGCCGACGCCGAGCACCTGGCCCGCGAGGCCACCGTGCAATGGCACCGCGGCAGCGACCGGATGGGCGCCTGCGACGGCATCGAGCTGCTCGGCGTGCTCGCCGCGGCCCGCGAGCGCTACCCCGACGCCGCCCGCCTGCTGGCCGCCGCCGACACGGCCCGGCAGCCGCTGCAGTACCTGGCACCCGGATTCACCGCGAACCGCGGCGCCGCCGACCACGCCATCAGCCAGGCCAGGCATGCCCTCGGCGACGACCGCTTCACCCAGGCCTGGGACGAAGGCCAGGCACTCACCCTCGACGACGCCGTGGCCTATGCCACCCGCAAGAGCGGCGGCCGCAAACGCCCCGCCACCGGCTGGGCCAGCCTGACCCCGGCCGAACGAGAGGTCGCCCGCCTCGTCAGCGAAGGCCTGCGGAACGACGCCATCGCCCGGCGCCTGTTCATCGCCCCCGGCACCGTCAAGGTGCACCTGTCCCACATCTTCGCCAAGCTCGGCATCACCACCCGCACCGAACTAGCCGCACAGGCAGCCGCACACGATCTGACCGCCAGATGATCTGGCGAGCAAGACATGCACTCGCTGTCGCGCCGCACGCCCGGTCACACCGAAAACGATTCGCTGCCCAGAAGAGATAATCTGCATGCCACCGCCAAGGCAGTCGGCCTAGCAATCAAGTCGCGCCGATTCGGCGATCTGGCTCTATGCGTCTATATGAAAGGGTGCACAGCAATTGCCGCTTGCGACGTAAGTGCGCTAGCTGGATCATTGGAAGTTTATGCATGCCTGTGCATATATGCGCGCGTAGGCAACGTCCTCTATTCGGCAGATCCGGACGTCGGCTGACCGTCGGACCAGGCCATGCGCGTACCGGCACACAGATCGCCCGGTTCGGCACGACACCGGGTGGCTACCTTGGCGGCTAATTAGGTTGCCGATCATTGGGCGGATATCGCACGCCATATCTCGAGTCGGCCGCTACCGTCCGTGACGCGAGCCGGGATAGCGCGAGTCGTCTGGAGCCGCCATGGCGAGCATCTCGGCGCCAGCCCGGCGAGATGGACGGAATTGGCCTCATCGAGCCCGGGACTGTCCCGGCCGAGACCGCTCCGATCGGCACCGTGCCCGCCAGCACCGTGCCCGCCAGCACCGCGTCCGACTTGCCGCTGCGCACCCGCGCCGATGCCGTTCCGGCTAAGCACGCAAGGAACGAAACGACCGGGGACACCACGCAAACCATCGGGTAAGCCCCGCTCAGCCCGGTTGCCACTATCATCGGCACGACACGCCGATGATGACGGTGCCTGACGAAGGGACGTTCGCGGTGCGGGCAGAGCCAGCGGCGGCAACCGAGGCCACAGCAGCCACCGGGCCCATCCCGCAAGGGCCACGGTGGCTGCTGCCCGCCGGGGCCCTGCTGCTGGCAGGCGTCCTGGCCGTGTACCTGGCCGACCTGGTCTCGCACCTGTCCTACATGACCGCCATGCGCGACCTGGTGGTGTACCGGAACGGCGGGCTGATCGCCCGGCACGTCTCCCCCGCCTACGACGCGCACCGAGCCTCGCCGCTGTACGACTGGATCGGGCAGAACGGCGTCCAGTTCACCTACCCGCCGTTCGCCGCGGTGATCTTCGCGGTCGCCTCGGTGCTGTCCTGGACGGCCATGCGCTGGGCCATGACGCTGGCCAGCCTGGCCGCGCTCGGGCTGTCGCTGTGGCTGGTCTTCGGCGCGCTCGGCTACCGCAACCGGCCGACGGTCCGGCTCGGCGCGACGCTCGGGGTCTCCGCGCTGGCGCTGGCCACCGAACCGGTCCAGCAGACCCTCGGCCTCGGCCAGGTCAACCTGCTCCTCATGCTGCTCGTGATCGCGGACCTGCTCACCGGTGGCGCGCAGGTACCGGGCGCCAGGACCCGCTGGTGGCACGGGCTCGGGATCGGGATCGCGGCGGGAGTGAAGCTGACCCCGCTGATCTTCATCCCGTACCTGCTGCTCATCCGCAAGTACCGGCAGGCCGCCACCGCCACGGCGACCTTCGCGGCCACGGTGGCGCTCGGCTACGCCATCCTGCCACGGGACTCCCGCACCTACTGGGCCGACCGGCTGTTCCTGAACGCCAACCGGATCGTGTTCCTCGGCACCCGGGGCAACCAGTCCCTGCGGGGCATCGTGACCCGGCTGGCCGGCAGCGTGAATTCCGGGACCACGCCGTGGATCGTCCTGGCCATCCTGGTCGTGATCGCCGGGCTGGTCACCGCCGCCTTGCTGTACCGCGCCGGACAGCCGGTGCCCGCGATGCTGGCCTGCGCGCTGACCGGCCTACTGGTCTCGCCGCTGAGCTGGGATCACCACTGGGTATGGGTGGCGCCGGGGATCGCGCTGCTGGCTCATCTGGGCGCTTCCGCAAGCCGCGGCCTGATCCGGGCGGCGTGGTGGGCGGCGGCAATCGCGCTGGTGCTGGTGTTCGCCGCCTGGCCGCAGTTCTGGGACACCCAGGCCGGACTGACCCCGGCGGGCCTGGTCTGGTACGGCCCCGCCACCTACTTCGCCACCGGCGACCAGCCCTGGTACCACGAGTTCCACTGGCACGGCCTGCAGCTGCTGGCCGGGAACAGCTTCGTGCTGGCCGGCCTGGCCGGGCTGGCGGCCCTGGCGGTGGCTGCCGTCCTGGGAGCCCGGGCCCGTGAGTGACGATGCGTCGCTGGCCGAGTTGCGGGAGCGCCTCGTCGCCGAGGTCCTGGAGACCAGCGGGATCCGTGACGAGCGCATCGCCGCGGCGCTCCGTGACGTGCCGCGGCACCTGTTCCTGCCGCACCTGCCGCCGGAGGAGGCTTACCTCGACGACGCCATCGTGACCAAGCGAGACGCCGAGGGCCAGCCGATCAGCTCCTCCTCCCAGCCCGCCATCATGGCGATCATGCTGGACCAGCTGGACCTGGTCCCCGGCCAGCGGGTGCTCGAGATCGGCGCGGGCACCGGCTACAACGCCGCGCTGATCAGGCACATCGTGGGACCGTCGGGCGCCGTGGTGAGCGTCGACATCGAAGCCGACCTAGTCGACCGTGCCCGTGAGCACCTGGCCAGTGCCGGGTACCCGGACGTCGTGGTGGTGGCCGCGGACGGCGCGGAAGGCTACCCGGCCGGCGCGCCGTACGACCGGGTGATCGCCACCGTCGGGGTCAGCGACCTCGCTCCGGCCTGGCTGCACCAGACCGGTCAGGACGCCCGGATCGTGGTGCCGCTCGACATACGCGGATCGCAGCTGGCGGTGGCGTTCGGGCGCGCCGGGCCCTCGCATGCCGGCAGCGCCAGGCACTGGGTGAGCCGGTCCATCGCGCCGTGCGGGTTCATGCGGATGCGCGGCTCGCTGGCCGGCCCGGAACGCGTCGTGGTGCTGCAGCCGGGGATTTTCGTCATGCTGCCGGACGGGCTCACGCTGGCCGACGGGCAGGAGGTCGACGGCGCGGCGCTGGCCGCCTTCCTGGACGGACCGCCGGCGCAGTTCGCCACCGGCGTCCGCGCCAGTTCCCTGCAGGTCTTCTGGGGCCTCGGCCTGTGGCTCGCGGCCGGTGACCGCCGGTCGTGCGGCGTCGCCGAGGAGCAGCCCGCCGAGGACGGGGGCACCGCCCGGCTCGCCCGGGCGCCGCTGCGCGGCCGCGGGATGCTCACCACGGCCGGGATCGTGGACTCCGGCGGTATCGCGGTGCTCGCCATGGACCAGCCCGACGGCCGATCCGGCCAGTTCACGCTGGAGGTGACAGGGTTTGGCCCGCATGGCCCGGAGCTCGGCGCCGCCCTCGCCGCGCACGTGCAGGCGTGGGACCGGGCGGGCCAGCCCGGCGCGGCACGGCTGCGGGTGGACGCCTACCCGCGATCGTCACCGGACCAGCCCGCCCCGGCCAGCGACGCCTTGCTAATAGAGCGGCCCGCCACACGGTTCATCGTCCACCACACGTAGCCTTGGAGGCGTGACTGGCGACCACCTGGAAACCGAGCAGAAATATGACGCCCACGCCGACTTCGTCCTGCCCGACCTCGGCGTCCGACGACCCGCAGAGCCGAAACGGATCTACCTGAGCGCCACCTACTTCGACACCGACGAACTCGACCTCATCCAGCACCAGATCACGCTGCGGCGGCGCGTCGGCGGCGACGACGAGGGCTGGCACCTCAAGCTGCCGGTGCGCAAGGACACCAGGCAGGAAAGGTACGCGCCGCTCGACGAGAGTGCCGCGGGCAGCGTGCCGGCCCGGCTCGCCGCTCAGGTTGAGGACATCACGGCAGGCCATACCCTGCGTCCCATCGCCCTCCTGGATACCGAACGGACCGTGGTGACTGTGGCCGGGCCAGCGGGAGACGCCTTGGTGGAGGTGGCGGACGACCGGGTGACCGCCATCCGGTTCGACGAGACGGGCGGCGAGCCGATGACCTGGCGTGAGATCGAGGTCGAGGTCAAGTCCCCCGAGGCCGCGGACCTACTCGAGACGATCGGCAAGGCGCTGCGCGAGGCTGGCGCCAGACCATCGGCCTCCGGGTCGAAGCTGGCGCGCGTCCTCGGCGCTGGCTGACCCCGATGACCCCGGTTCATCCTCAGAGCTAATTCATAGCTGATTCTGACCTGGGGCCTACACTATTCGCATTAGATGAGAAACCTAAGAGGAGAATCTCATCCCGCGCGTGGGCATACTAGGCACAGATCCGACTGACGATGGGCGAGCTTGACGAACATGGAGAACCACGGCCCGGCCGCGGCACAGGCCGCCAGCGCACGTAACGCTGGCATCCAGCGGGCGGACGGCACGCCAGTGCGCGTGCTCGTCGTTGACGACGAGCCCAGCCTGGCCGAACTGCTGGCCAGCGTGCTGCGCTACGAAGGCTGGAACGTCCTGACGGCGGGCAGCGGCGCCGACGCGGTGCGGACCGCGCGCGAGTTCCGCCCCGACGCGGTGGTGCTCGACATCATGCTCCCCGATTTCAACGGCCTGGAGGTCATGCGCCGCCTCCGGGCCGAGATCCCGCAGGTGTGCGTGCTGTTCCTGACGGCCCGGGACGCGGTAGAGGACCGTGTGGCGGGCATCACGGCTGGCGGCGACGACTACGTCACCAAGCCGTTCAGCCTGGAAGAGGTGCTGGCCCGGCTGCGCGGCCTGCTCCGCCGGGCCAACCTGACCCGCGCGCAGACCGAGGGGTCGCTGGTGGTCGGGGACCTGACCATGGACGAGGACGCCCGCGAGGTCCGCCGGGACGGCGAGCTCATCGACCTGACCGCGACCGAATTCGAGCTGCTCAGGTTCCTCATGCGCAACCCCAGGCGAGTGCTGTCCAAGGCGCAGATCCTGGACCGGGTGTGGAACTACGACTTCGGCGGCCAGGCGCACGTCGTGGAGCTGTACATCAGCTACCTGCGCAAGAAGATCGACGCCGGGCGGGTGCCGCTCATCCACACGGTCCGCGGCGTTGGTTACGTCCTGAAGCCCGCTGGCTAATGTCCGCCCCGGAAGTGCATCGGGGCCGCAAGCTGGCGGCCGTGCTCTCACTGCGCACGATCAGCGGCAAGCTCATCGTCGGGCTGCTGGTGCTGTTCGGGATGGCCAGCGTCATCGTCAGCCTGATCACCGCGAACTCGCTCAACAACTCGCTGATGTCGTCGCTCAACCAGCAGCTGGTGTCCGCCACTCACACCTGGTTCAACTGCGTTCAGCAGAGTACCCAGGACAATCAGGGCAACAGCGCGGACCACAACGACGCCTACCAGGTTGATCCGGACGACTACGGCATGTGCAGCGGATTGGGGCAAGCCCCCGGCACGTTCGTAGGGCTGCTGACCGGGACTTCGGTCGGCTACAAGCACACCGTGTCGGGGTCGTGTCCGCTGTCTGCGGCGGATGAGGCGACGCTCGCGAGCCTGCCGCTCGGTACCTACCTGGGTCCCGCTCCCGCGGCCGGTTCCGGCGGGTCGAACCCGCCAGGGCCCGCGTCGGCGGGGCCGTCCGTCCAGGCTTATATCCGGACGCTGGATTCGCTCGGGGGCGAGTTCATGCTCACCAAGGTGCCTGGCCCCGGGCCGGGGACCGCGCTGGTCACCGGGCTCCCGCTGGCCATGGTCGACAACACGCTGGAACACGTCGAGAACACCGAGCACGTAGTGTTCGCGACCGTGCTGCTGCTGGCTGTCGTCCTCGGCGCCGGGCTGATTCAGGTCTCGCTGCGGCCGCTGCGCCGGGTCGCCGCCACCGCGACCAGGGTTACCGAGCTGCCGCTCGATTCGGGCGAGGTCACGCTCCCGGCCGGTGTCCCCGACACCGACCCGCGGACCGAGGTGGGCCGGGTCGGGGCCGCGTTCAACCGGATGTTGTTCCACGTCGAGAAGGCACTGGGCCGCCGGGCGGCGAGCGAGGCCCGGCTGCGCCGGTTCGCCGCCGACGCCTCGCACGAGCTGCGCACTCCGCTGTCCGCGATCCGCGGCTACGCCGAACTGGCGCTGCGGCACCCGGGCCCGGTACCCGAGGATGTCGCGCACGCGCTGCGACGGGTCCAGTCGGAGTCAGCCCGGATGACCGTCCTGGTGGACGACCTGCTGCTGCTGGCCCGGCTTGACGCGGGGCGGCCGCTCGAGCGCGAGCCGGTAGACCTGTCCCGGCTGGCCATCGAGACGACGAGCGACGCGCGAGTGGCCCGCGGCGACCACCGCTGGCGACTGGACCTGCCGGACGAGCCGGTCATGGTGCAAGGCGACGAGCACCGCCTGCATCAGGTGATGGCCAACCTGCTGAGCAACGCGGGCAAGCACACCCCGGCGGGTTCGACAGTCAGCGTCGCGCTCGCCCTCACCGCCGACGTCACGGAGACGGCCAGCACCGCGGGCACCGCGGCGGTGCAGCGCGGCGCCGTGCCCCCGGGGCCGCGGGTGGAGCTGAGCATTACCGACGACGGCCCCGGCATTCCGCCCGAACTCCTGCCCGAACTGTTCGAGCGGTTCACCCGCGGCGACACCGGCCGCGCCCGGGAGGTTAACGCCGCCGGGAAGAGCACGGGCCTCGGCCTGGCCATCGTGGACGCCGTCGTCGCCGCGCACGGCGGCTGCATCACCGTAACCAGCCGGCCGGGCATGACCCGGTTCGCCATCCTCCTCCCCCTGCTGCCCGAGCCCGCTCCCCAGACGCCACCGGCCCGGCCGGACCGGGTCAGCCGGCCCGGCCTAGAAGTGGGGTGAACCCGCGGTGCGGGTGAAGCCACGCTACCGGCTGACTGTAGGCGGCGGCCTGTGCTACTTCTAGGGGCATGGATACTGGCGAGCGGCGGCTCGTGGCGACGATGCCGCTGCACGCGATCACCTCGACTTACGGCGAGGAAGGACTCCGAGCCCGGTTCGCCACCGAGATCGAGACGTGGCCCGAGGAGGACCAGCGCCGCCTGAACCGGGCCCTGGAACTCGCGGCGCGTCTGCACGCCGCCGACCGCAGGGAGCGGGAGCCGTACATCAATCACCTGCTCCGGGTGGCGATCCGGATCATGTCTCACTACGGCGTGCACGACCCCGACGTGGTCATCGCCGCCCTGCTGCACGACGCGGTGGAGGATCATGCTGCCGAACTGGCCGGCGGCGCAGATGACCAGGCGGCCGCGCTGGCGGTGCTGGCGGCGGAGTTCGGCCCGCGGGTGGCCGAGCTGGTCGCCGCGGTGACCAACCCGCGGTACGCGCCGGACCGCGACACGCACGAGCAATACCGGGAGCACGTCGCGGACAGCCTGCGGCGCAACCCGTGGGCGCGGGTCATCAAGGCCTCCGACTTCACCGACAACGGCGTCGGCCTGATCCACACCACCGGCCCGCGGCTGCGCAGGCTCGCCGGGAAGTACGCGCCGCTGGTGCCGGTCCTGCACGAGCTGATCGCCCTGCCCGATACCCCGCTTGACGCGCCGGCCAGGCAGCACATCCTGGCCCAGCTCGACCGGGCGGCGGACAGGTTCGCGGCCGTCTTGCCCTAGGGCGCGCGGTCCACGTCCTGGTAGGCGAGGGCGAGCTTCTTCCGCGTGGTCACGGTGTCGGGATGGTCGGGGCCCAGGAGTCGTTCCCGGGCGGCCAAGGTCTGCTCGAACAGCAGGATCGCCTCATCGACCCGGCCGACAGCCCGGTAGGCGGCCGCGAGGTTGTTGCGCGTGCCGAGTGTCCTCGGGTGGTTGGCGCCCAGCAGCCGCTCCCGGGTGGCCAGGGTCCGCTCCACCAGCGGGATCGCGTCGGCGACCCGGCCCGCCGCCTGGTAGGCGGCGGCGAGGCTGTTTCGCGAGTTCAGGGTGTCAGGATGATCCGGGCCAAGGATCCGCTCAAGGTCCGCGGTCAGCGGCTCACCGACCGCGACCGCCTGCGTCGCGCTGTCGCCGAGCTCAATCAGGTGATACAGCGCGAAGAAACGGAGCCGCAACAGCACGCGAGCTAGCTCCTCGTCCGCCTCGGGGCGCGCCGCGCTCGCCAGCGCCGTCACCTGCTCGGGAATATCCCTGATGGCCAGGCGATCGGGCGATCCCGCAAGCGCATGCGCGCGCGCCTCAAGCAATGAAGCGGCCCGCCGGCACACCATCGTCAGCCGGTGGCTGCGGCTCAGTTCCTCTCGGATGACCCGTGACACCAGGCGGTGCACGATGACGGTCCGGCCGTCCAGGCTGAAGCTCAGCAACGACCAGTCGGCCAGGTGTTCCAGCGCCCGGTCCACGAGGGCCGTGGCTACCCGGTGGCCGCTGCTGACCAGCACACCCGCCTGCCCGGCGGCTTGCAGCAGGTCCTTGCGGACCCCAGCTGCCGAGAGCACTGCCGTCATCGCCATCAGCGCAGCGCATACGCCCGATTGATCACTCGCCCGGATCATATCCAGCGAAAGCAGCACGGCCTGCGCCACGCCCTGCGGGTACGGTTCTGCCGGGTGCTCCTCGGTCGGCTGCGCCCGCAGCCGGTCCAGGTACGTCTGGTAGCCCAGGTGTTGGGTGGCGATCACCGCGCCCGCCTGAGCTAGCGCTAGTGGCAGGTACCCCAGTTCGGCCGCCACCGTGGCAGCCGCCGCGTCATCGGCGAGGCCGGTCCGGCTGGCCAGGAACATCCGCGCTTCGGGTTCGGAGAGCACGTCAACCGGGACGTTCGGT
>Ga0208565_1000614_pt1 | contig 24951 bp, 28 predicted proteins | sample Sb_taG_7_FD_187706 | JGI IMG/M metagenome (GOLD analysis project Ga0208565, IMG submission 187706) | Peat soil microbial communities from Weissenstadt, Germany - Sb_50d_2_FS metaG (SPAdes) (version 2) | ecosystem: Environmental > Terrestrial > Soil > Wetlands > Peat | place: Germany...
CCGCCAGCGTGCACTCGCGCAGCGCCCAGGTGCGGCCGTAGCACTTGCCCAGGCCGCTGGTCTCGATGACGTTCATGCGACGCCCTCCGTTTCGCCGTTTGCCGTCCCGGGACGGTCGGCGGAGCCGCCCCGGCGTTTAAAGAAATCCCGCAGCACGCTGGTGAACAGGGCGACGATCCCGTCCTCGTCCAGTCCGGCCGCGTCGGCGGAAACGAGCCAGCCGAGCAAGGGCCGGCGCAGCGCGGTCAGCTCGGGCAGCGCGACCTGGCTCAAGGTGGCCTGGATGAACGTGCCCTGGCCGGGCCGGCCGGCCGCCAGGCCCTTGGTCTCCAGCTCCCGGTAGGCCTTCAGCACCGTGTTCGGGTTGATGGTCAGCGAGGTGACCACGTCCCGGACCTTGGGCAGCTGGTCACCGGGCTTGAGGTAGCCCAGCCGCAGGGCGTGCTCCACCTGCTGGACGAGCTGCAGGTAGGTCGGCACGCCCGAGGCCGAATCCAGCCGGAACTCGATCGGGGACCCCGGTCCGCGCGCACCCGCCGCTCGGCCGTCGCCGTCGCCCGGCGGGCTGATCCCTTTATCTATTGTCATAAGACAAGGTCACAACTAATGATGATGCCGCTGTCAAGCTGGCGCGGCAAAGCGCCCGCCCGGCAACCGGCGGAGGTGCCGCGCCGCCGGCACGGCGGGCGAACAGGGTGACTGCCTCAATCAGCGCAGCCGGGCATGATGCGGTAAAGAAACGCTGCGTGACAGGACCTGGCGGGGCGCTACCACAAGCCGAGCAGCGAGCCGAGGGACCGGGCGGCCTGGCCGCCGCCGTCCTCGGCGATGTTCAGCGCAGCGGGAACGTCGAGGTCGTTGGCCAGTGCCGCCCGCATCGCGGCCACCGCCGGGCCGGCACTTCCGGCCACGCCGCGTTCCGGGCGGCCGGCGGCCGCCTGCAGGCGCTCGAGCCTGGCACCCGCCGCGTCCAGGCCCGCCGCGCTGAAGTCCCAGTCCGCCTCCCAGCGGCGGTCAAGGATCAGCAGCCGCACGGCGGCCGCGGGATGCTCCTTGAGCAGGTCGCTGACCAGGACCAGGTTGCCCGTTGACTTGGCCATCTTCGCCCCCGCCACTCCGACCACGCCCGCGTTCAGCCGGGCCCGGGAAAACGGCGCCACCCCGGTGAACGCCTCGGCCAGCGCTGCCTGGTAGGCGTGATGCGGGAAGCGCAGATCGCCGCCTCCGGCCTGCACGTCGACGGCCGGGCCGAACGTGTGCAGCGCCATCGCCGCGCACTCGGCATGCCAGCCTGGCCGGCCCGTTCCCCACGGGCTGGCCCAGCCAGGTTCCCCGCTGTGCGACGCGCGCCACACCGCCACGTCGAACGGATCGTCCTTGGCCGGATCGGCCGGGTCATCCCCGTATTCGCTGGCCAGCTGCAGCGCCGTCGCGCGATCCGGCACGGCCCTGCGCGCGACCTCGGCGCCGCGGAAATAGACCTGGCCGCCCCGCTCGTATGCCGCCCCGCGCTCGAGCAGGCCCGCCGCCAGCGCGATCACCTGCCCGATGTAGGCGTGCGCCCGTGGCTGCATGGCCGGCTGGCCGACTCCGAGCGCGGCCATGTCGCGATCGAAATAGAACTGCTGGATGGCGGCGAACCGGTCATACGGCGAGCCGGCCCGGTCGGCGGCGGCCAGCAGCACGTCGTCCACGTCGGTGACGTTGCGGCAGATGATTACCTCGGCGCCCGCGTCGTGCAGCACGCGGGCGAGAGTGTCGATCCACACGAAGGACGCGGCGTGACCCACGTGGGTCACGTCATAGGGCGTGATTCCGCACGCGTACACGCGCGCCCGGCCGACCAGCGGCAGCGCGATGCCGCCGACCGTCACCGCGCCCGGCAGGCCGGCCCCTTGCAGGCCGGCGGCCTCCATCTGATCCATCAGCGACCTCCCGCAGTGAGCACCCGCCGGAAGCCACGCTATGGCATAAGCCAGCACTATAGGGAAGGGCGCGGCCGCCGTGCATGACACGGCCGACCGCGCCCTTTGCCGGACCTACCGGGATCAGAGACTGACGTCGACCTTCGTGACCTGGCCGTAGTCTGCCTGCACCGAGCGCTCGGCGCGCAGGCCGCCAGGCGCGAGCACCCGCAGGGTCCACGACCCCGGCGCGGCGAAGAACCTGAACCCGCCGTCGTCGCCGAGCGGGACCTCGGCCACGAACTCATCGCCGGTGCCGAGCAGCCGGGCGTAACCGGTAGCCACGGGGCTGCCTTCGTGCACCACCCGTCCCTCGACCACGGCCTGGCTGCCGGTGGCCGCGCTCACGCTGACGCCGCCTGCGGGCGCGCCGCACCCGTCGCCGGCGCTCATCGGCCGTCACCCAGCTCGATCGGCACGCCGACCAGGGACCCGTACTCGGTCCACGAGCCGTCGTAGTTCTTGACATTGGGCAGGTCGAGCAGTTCGTGCAGGACGAACCAGGTGTGCGCCGACCGCTCGCCGATCCGGCAGTAGGCGATGGTGTCGCGGCCGAAATCCAGGCCCGCCTCGCTGGCGTACAGCGAGTGGAGCTCGTCGTCGGAGCGGAACGTGCCGTCCTCGTTCGCGGCCTTGGACCACGGCACGTTGCGGGCGGTCGGGACGTGCCCGGCCCGCTGCGCCTGCTCCTGCGGGAGGTGCGCCGGCGCCAGCAGCCTGCCCGTGAACTCGTCGGGCGAGCGGACGTCGACCAGGTTGCGCTTGCCGATGGCGGCAATCACCTCGTCGCGCAGCGCGCGCAGCGAGGAGTCCTGCTCCTTGGCCGTGTAACTGGTCCGCGGGCGCTCGGGCACGTCGGTGCTCAGCTCGCGCGAGTCGAGTTCCCACTTCTTCCGGCCGCCGTCGAGCAGCAGGACCTTGTCGTGCCCGTACAGCTTGAAGTACCAGTAGGCGTAGGCGGCGAACCAGTTGTTGTTGCCGCCGTAGAGCAGCACGGTGTCATCGTTCGAGATGCCCCGCTCGGACAGCAGCGCTTCGAAGCCCGTCTTGTCCACGAAGTCACGACGGACCGGATCCTGCAGGTCCTTCTTCCAGTCGAGCTTGATCGCGGTCGGGATGTGCCCCTTGTCGTAGGCGCTGGTGTCCTCGTCTACCTCGACGATGACGACACCAGGCTCACCGATATGGGCCTCCGCCCAGTCGGCGTCCACAAGGACGTCGGATCGGCTCATGGTGGATATTCCTCCTTCTCCGGTCACGCCCTAAGCGGACGGCCGGACCCTTAGATTGCGCTGGATGAACAGATACACCTGGCAGCCCAGGCAGAGATCAAAGGCCGCGTTGAGGAACGCCGCGGCCAGCGCGAGCGCGGTGATCACCGCGCCGAATCGAGGACCGCGCGGATCGATTTCCATGCCGAACTCCCTGCCATTGAGCGGGGCCACTGAGCGGCCTTCCTCCCCTGTCGGGTTACCGCCCTGGACTCACCAGAAGGTCGCAGGCGCTGGCTTCAGCAGAGCAGGGCGCCGGGAAATCCGGGCATCAGGGCAGTATGGCCTGCGGACAGATGGCAGTAGCGACGTGGCAGAAATCGACAGCACGCCGCTTGGTCAGCGTCTTCGCTGTCCAGGAGATCACGCACCTGATGCTATGCGGGCTCAGCCGGGCTGTCACTCTCAAGGCCGGAGTTATCGCCGGCCAACCTGGTTGAGCATGGACAGGGAGCACGGTCACTCTCCGGCCGCGGCCGCGGCGACCCCGTGCGCGGGGGGCTCGATCACGCTGCCCAGCGCGGCGATCACGTCAGCCTTGCGGGGCAGGCCCGCGGCCCGCTTGACGACGGCGCCGTGCGGGTCAAGCACGAGCACCGTGGGCGTGCTGTTGATCCGTAGTCGCCGCACCAGGTCAAGCCGCTCGGCCGCGTCGACCTCGAGATGAGTCACGCCGTCCACCATGTCCGCCACCTGGCCCAGGATCTGCCGGGTAGGACGGCACGGGGCGCAGAAGGCGGTCGAGAACTGGACCAGCGTGGCCCGCTGGCCGAGAGGGCCACCGAGGTCGGCCTCAGTCAGCACGTCCGGCCTGGTCCCGGCAGTCGACCGGGCCGCGTCGCCTTCCTCCGCCGGGCTCGGCTGCCCGGCCCGGACACCCGGTCCGGCACGGAACTTCCCGGCCCGGCGGCGCAGCGCCAGCCCGAGCACGGTGGCCGCGACAAGAGCCGCGGCGAGCGCGATCAACCCGCCTGTCACGCCAATTCACAGCGCACGGGGGGCGTCATCCATTCCCGGCGACCCCGCTAGCGCATCTGAGCGGCGGACGGTCCCTCAGGTGGGCGTGGCGGTCAGCAGCACCTTGTGGTTCGCCGTGATCTGGAAGCTGCTTATCGGCTCGGCGCTACTCGGCATCGAGCCCGCGTACCAGACCCTGCCCTCGTCACGGGATGTCGTCCACGCCGCCACCTGGGTCCGCGACCCGTCGGGGTGGACGACCCACAGCTGGCACGTGGTCCCGATCGCGATGTGATCGACCAGGACCTGGAACGCGTTGCCCCACAGCTGCTGAGAGTAGGAGATGGAGGCGGTCGCCCCGGTGATCTTGCTCGTCGCCTGTACGTTTTCCCAGGAGCCGTGCCCGGCCGAGAACGGAACCACCACGGTCCGCGTGCCGATGCTGCTCAGCCCGCCGAACAGGCCGCCCGCGATGGCCACGACGGCCGCGGCCACCGCCAGGAAGCGCCACCGGGTCCGGCGCCGCCTGGCCTCGGCCAGGTCGAGCACCGTGCCGATCAGCTCTCCCGGCGGCCGGTCGTCGCTGGCCGTGCGGACGGTGTCATCGGCGCAGATCCGGCTGATCTCATCCGGGTTCACCCGGGCCAGGAGGGCCGGCAGGCCGGCCAGGCCGGCCAGTTCGTCCCGGCAGTCCCGGCAGGTCAGCAGGTGAGAATCGACCAGCGAGCGCTCGGCGGGATCGATGGCGCCGAGCACGTACACGCCAAGCGAAACCCTGGCCTCGGTGCAGTCCCAGGTCGGGGTCATGGCGCCAGTCCTCGTTCCTGCAGCGCCAACTTGAGCGCCTTCAATGCGTAAAACGTCCGGGATTTCACGGTACCTGCCGGTATGCCCAGCGTAGCTGCGGCCTCGGCTACCGAGCAGCCCCGGTAATAAGTCTCGACGATCACCCGTCGGTGGTCTGGCCGCAGCGAGGCCAGGGCGTCCGCGACGGCCCAGGACTCCAGCGTGCGGTCGGCGTCGTCGTCGGAAGGAAGCAGTTCCAGTGCCGCCTGCCCGGTCTCCGGCGGCCGGGCCTGCCGCGCGCGGTAGGAATCGACCGCGAGGTTGCGCGCGACGGCGAACAGCCATGGCCTGGCTGGTCGGTCGGCCAGCGCCTCTGGATGGCGCCACGCCCGCACTATCGTTTCCTGCACTAGATCCTCCGCACGCTGCCTGTCACCCCCGGTGAGGTGGAGTGCATAGCGAAGCAGGGCACCGCCGTGTTCGGCATATAGCGCCCGGACAAACGCCTCGTCTGCCACTCGCCCTGAGCGGGGCGCGGTTCCCGCGTTCGGCACACTAATGGGAACGTCCGGCGGCACCTGGCGGTTCAACCTGCCAGGAAAATTCCTGTCGCCGGGCGTCGCCCCGGGAACGGGGGGACCCGGAGGGGTGGGAGGTCCGTGCTGGCTCATGAGGCACCGCTGGAATGTGACTTCGGAACGTGCTGGTACGGACACACTAGGGCGTTATCCACCCAGTGTGCCGTAATACGCCAAGAAATGCATGTGCTAACAGTGCTAGCCGGGGGGCGACCCCCCAAGACCCCCCCGATCCTGGGGGGACTCCATCCCCCCAGACCCCCCTGGCCCCCCTTCGGGGGGTCTCCGCCCCGTACCCCCACGCGTCAGCCGCCGGCGAACTGGGGCAGGACCTCGATGACGGCCGCGTCGTTAAGGACCAGGTCGGCGGCCACGCTGCGGCCGGCCGACGCGCCGTCCACCAGAAAGGAAGACATGGCGAGCACCGAACGTAGCCGCCCGTCATCCCCGCGCCGGGCCACGATCTTCTCGAGCGCCTCCGCCAGCGTCCTCGCCTCGACCGATTCCAGGTCAACGCCGGCTGCCTCCCTGGCCGCGGCCCAGTACTGGATTGTTACTTTGGCCATTTGGGATATCCTTCTCTACAACGGACCCGGGCGCTGTTGCCCCCGGGTCCTTGTCTGTTTATACAAGTAGTGAGGTGCGACCGCACCAGCGAGTGGAGGTGCCGCCGAGTGAGCGACCTGCTGCTGATCACCAGCGTGCTCGAGCCGTCCGCCGAAGTGCTGCCCGCTCTCGGGCTGCTGCTGCACCCGGTCCGGGTGCTGCCCGCGGACGCGTCTGCCCTGGTGGAGGCCCCGCCCGCCGACGCGGTGCTGATGGATGCCCGGCGCGAGCTTGCGCACGCGAAGAGCATCTGCCGGCTCCTGCAGACGACGGGCCTGGACTGCCCGCTCTTCGCGATCGTGACCGAGGGTGGCCTGGCAGCGGTTAACGCCGAGTGGGGCGTCGATGACGTGATCTTGCACACAGCCGGGCCGGCCGAGGTGGAGGCCAGGGTCAGGCTGGCCATCGGCCGCCGGACCATCGCCGCGGTGGCCGACGCGCCCGACGAGATCCGCTCCGGCGAGCTGGCCATCGACGAGGCCACCTATGCGGCTCGGCTGCGCGGCCGGGTACTCGACCTCACCTTCAAGGAATTCGAGCTGCTCAAGTTCCTCGCCCAGCACCCGGGCCGGGTTTTCACCCGCGCGCAGCTGCTGCAGGAGGTCTGGGGCTACGACTACTTCGGCGGCACCCGCACGGTTGACGTGCACGTCCGGCGGTTGCGGGCCAAGCTCGGCCCCGAGCACGAGGCCCTGATCGGTACCGTGCGCAACGTCGGCTACCGGTTCGTGCCGGTCAAGGGCGAACGGTCCGAACGCGGCCAGGGCGCGGAACGGGCCCAGCGGGCGGAAAGGGCGGCAGGCGACGAGCGCGCCCGGAGCAAGCAAGACCTGGGGGCTTCAAGGGGCCACGCCGCGACCGCGGCCCGATGACCGGACGGCAGATCACCAGCACCGTACTGCGCACCGCACAGGTCGCCGACGTCCTGGCCCTGGTCCGGGCGGCGCGGCTGGCCGACGGCGTGGAGCCGCTGTCCGAGCACGTGATGCTGCACCTGCGCTACGACAGTCCCGTTAGCCCGAGCCCGGATCGGAAGCCGGGCCGTGATTTCATCCTCGCCGCGGGCGGTGACATCGCGGGCTACGCCTACCTGGATCCCCCGCTGCCCGATCCGGAGTCGCCCAGTGGCGAATCAGGCGTGAGCGGTGAGCTCGTGATCCACCCGGACCGCCGGCGGCAGGGGCTCGGCCGGGCCCTGGTCGGCGAGCTCGCCGACGCGGCGGGCGGCCATACGCTGCGGCTCTGGGCCCACGGCGACCTGCCCGCGGCCGCCGGGCTGGCCCGGGTAACGGGCTTCGAGCGCTTCCGCGCCCTGTGGCAGATGCGCCGTCCGCTCGCCGGCCCGCTGGACCGTCCGGTCCTGCCGGCCAGCCGCACATTGCGCACGTTCGTCCCTGGCCAGGATGAGGATGAGTGGCTGAGCCTTAACGGCCGGGCGTTCGCCAAGCATCCCGAACAGGGCGGCTGGACGAGGCACGACCTGGAACTGCGGGAGCGGGAGCCGTGGTTCGACCCGGCTGGCTTCTTCATCGTGGAAAGGGACGGCCTGATGGCGGGTTTCCACTGGACCAAGGTGCATCCGCCGGGCGAGCAGGGCGGATCCCCGGACCCCGGCGCCCCGCCGTCGTCAGGCCTCGGGGAGGTCTACGTGGTGGGGGTCGATCCCGCCGAGCAGGGCAGCGGCCTGGGCCGGGCGCTCACCCTGGCCGGGCTGCATCACCTGCGCGACCTCGGCGTGGCCGAGGTCATGCTGTACGCGGACGAGGACAATGTCCCCGCGATCAGGATGTACGAGGGCCTCGGGTTCATCCGCGCCAGGATCGACGCCATGTACCGGAAGTGCTAGCCCGGGGGGACGACCCCCCGGAACCCCCCGCGACTGGGGGGACCCATCCCCCCAGACCCCCCTTGGGAGGCTAGCTGTCGTCGATGCCGAGCGCTTCGTCGAGTTCGGCGGCCGTCAGCGGCCGGTCCGCGGCCGCCACGGCGCTCAGCACCTCGGCGTAGAGCTCTATTTCGTCAAGGGCGACGCGGTCGTGGACACGAAGATCCAACTGCCTGGGAATCGTGCTCACCTCCGGCGCTGATCGCGATCCCGATCGCTTGCGCCCCAGGTTACGTGCCGACACTGCTCCTCCGCATGACCCATCAGGGTCATTCCGTTACCACCTTCACGTGCGGTTTTACCCACCCAGGCGGTAACGATTCCGGCAAACTGCGGCGCAGTTGCCGTCAATCCGGTAAGAGGCGCCACAAGTGTCACATCCGCATCTCGACTTAAAAATCTCATAACCCGCCACATCGCCCATTCAGGCATGAGAGGGTAAGAAAATGGACACTGGAACGTTCCGGTTGCGCGCGCAGTGGGCAAGGACAAGAGTCATGCACGTATTCGCCCCGTCCGTCCCGCCCTAAGCCCGCATACTACAGAAGTAGCGGTCCCGCCGGATCAGCTAGGCGACCCGGCGTCTTGTTGCGCCGCTAGCTCCGGACACCGTTCCCGCCTACTTAGACACATGATCTCGGGAAGCCATGAATGACAACAGTGATCTCCTGCCGAACCTGGTTCACGAAGACGCCTTCGAAATGCAGATGCGCGGGTACAGCCGCCGTCAGGTGGACGAGTTCATCGCCCGCTGCCGCAGCCAGATCCGCGAACTAGAGCAGCGACTTACCCGTGCCCTCGATGACGGCGAGGAACTGAAACGCGACCTGGCCACGGCGCGCCAGCAGGCGCTCGGCGCCAAGCCCGCGCACGAGGAAGTCAGTGAGCGCATCGCCCAGATCCTCAAGCTGGCCGATGACGAGGCCAGGTCCCAGAAGTCCAAGGCCCACGAGGAGATAGCCAGGCAGCGTAACGAAGCCCAGGCGGACGCGGACAAGTCCCGCGCCGAGGCACGCGAGCAGGCCGAGCGCATGCTCACCGCGGCCCAGGAACAGGCCGAACGGGCGATCACCTCCGCGCGCGCCGAGGCGGAAAAGACGCTCACCGCCGCCCGGACCGAGGCGGAGCGCACTACCACCGAGGCGAGGAAGAAGTCGGAGAGCGCGCTGGCCAGCGCCAAGGCACAGGCTAAGAAGGCGCTCGACGAGGCGACGGCGCGAGCCACCGCCATTCACGACGGCGCCGAGCGCCGGCTGAACCTCCTGTCCACCCGGCACGCGGAAACGATCAAGCGGCTCACCGACATCCTGGACGGTGTCTCCGGCCTCGTGGCCGCCGAGACCGCCCGCATGTCGCTCGAGGACGAGGTCGACCAGGCCACCGCCAAGGCGATCGCCGTGGCGGAGTCCAACGGCGCACCGCGCCCGGCCGCCGAGCCAACGGGGGTCCCGGGGTCTACCGGTTCTACCGGGCCTACGGGGTCAGGCCGGCCCGCGGGCCCGGGCGGACCGCGCCTGACCGCGCCGCCGGCATCGGCCCGGCCCGGCGGCCCGGCCCAGCCGGGGTTGGCCCAGCCGGGGTTGGCCCAGCCGGGACCGGCTCAGCCGGGGTTGGCCCAGCCGGGACCGGCTCAGCCGGGGTTGGCCCAGCCGGGACCGGCTCAGCCGAGCCAGCCCCGTCCGGCCCAGCCCTCGTCCGCCCAGCCCTCGTCCGCCCAGCCCTCGTCGGCCCAGCCCCAGGAAAAGCAGCACTCGCCGGTACGCTCCACGGTCATCGACGCTGAGGAGTCGGCCGAGGGCATCCGCCTCATGCCGGGCAGCGACAACTTAGGCCTGCCGTACAGCTGGAGTTAACCCGCCCAGGCCCTGCGCGAGCATATCGAGGCGCCGCAGGATGACGCCCTCGCGCAGGGCCCACGGGCACAGCTCGATCTGATCGACGTCCAGCAGGTCGAGGATGGCGTCGGCCACGATAGCGCCGGCCGGCAGCTGCGCCACCCGGCCGGCGGAAACGCCGGGCAGCTTGGTCCGTTCACCCTGGCTCATCGCCGGCAGCCGTTCGGCGAGGGCCGCCACGTCGGGGTGCCGCAGGGCGCGCTTGGCGTAGGGGCCCTCACTGGACGGAGCCGCACCCGCGATCCTGGCCAGCTGCCGGAAGGTCTTCGAGGTTCCCACCACATGATCGGGGGGACCCTGCCGCATCATGCCCCCCATTTCCCTGGCGATCTCGGCTCGTACGTGCTTGCGCAGGCGGCGCACCTCCTGCGGCGGGGGCGGGTCGGTGCTGATCCAGTCCCTGGTGAGCCGCCCGGCGCCGAGCGGCAGCGACGCCATCGCGTCCGGCTCCTCGTCGATTCCCGTCGCCACCTCGAGCGAGCCGCCGCCGATGTCGATCACCAGCAGCCGCCCGGAGGACCAGCCGAACCAGCGCCGGGCGGCCAGGAACGTGAGGCGCGCTTCCTCGTGGCCGGTCATCACGTTGATCTGCGCGCCGGTCTGCTCGCGGATCCTGGCCAGGACCTGCTCGCCGTTCACGGCCTCCCGGACGGCCGAGGTCGCGAACCCGATGATGTCCTCGACCCCCTTGTCCTCCGCGATCCGCAGCGCCTCTTCGACGACCCCGCGCAGGCTCCGCTCGCCCGCCCCGGACAGCGAGTTCCCGTCCTCCAGGTGAGCCGCGAGCCTGAGTTCGGCTTTATGCGAGAAGGCAGGCATCGGCCGCGCTCCGCGGTAGGCATCCACCACGAGCAAGTGCACCGTGTTCGACCCCACATCCAGCACCCCAAGTCGCATACCCTGACGCTACCTCGCCCGGCGATAAAAAAGCCCGGCCTGTGCCGCCTGACCTGGTATCACCGGGTCATCGATGCGACCTTTGGCGGCTTTTCAGATAATTTGTTCCGAACGAGCGGCGTGCGTGCCCCACTAGGAGGCTTATCCATGCGTAACGGGGAGGTCTCGTACTGGTGGCAAGCGCACGGCATCCCGGCGCGACGGCCCTCGCTGCCGGGCGGCACCGAGGCCGACGTGTGCATCGTCGGAGCCGGCTACACCGGCCTGTGGACCGCCTACTACCTCAAGCGGGCTGACCCTGGCCTCCGGATCGTGGTGCTCGAGGCGAGCTTCGCCGGGTTCGGCGCGTCGGGCAGGAACGGCGGCTGGGTGACGGCGACCCTGCCGGGATCACGGACCCGCTACGCGAGGCACCCGCAGGGCACAGCCGGGGTCCGCGAGCTCGAGCGGCACCTGCGTGACACGGTCGATGAGGTGGCCAGGGTCTGCGCCGCCGAAGGAATCGATGCCGGCCTGGTGAAGGGCGGCACGCTCACCATCGCCACCTCGGCGGCCCAGGATGCCCGGCTGCGCCACCGGCTGGAGCAAGAACGGTCATGGGGCGATGATTCCGGGATCGTTCGGTACCTAGAATCCGAAGACCTGGCCGGGCGGTTGCGGGTGACCGGGGCGGTCGGGGCCGTTTACTCACCGCACTGCGCCCGGGTGCAGCCGGCGGATCTGGTCGCCGGGCTGGCCGAGGTCGTCACCCGGGCCGGGGTGCTGCTGTACGAGGCGACCCCGGTGACGTCGATTTCCGCCGGACGGGCGCGCACTCCGGCTGGCGACGTGCGCGCACCCTATATCGTGCGCTGCACTGAAGGGTTCACGGCGGACATGCCGGGGCAGCACAGGACGCTGCTGCCGATGAACAGCTCCATGATCGTCACCGGCCCGCTCAGCGACGAGGCCTGGAAATCGATCGGCTGGGACGGCTTCGAGACGATCAGTGACGAGGCGCACGCCTACATCTACGCCCAGCGCACCGCGGACGGCCGGATCGCGCTCGGCGGCCGCGGCATCCCCTACCGCTTCGGCTCCGCGCTGGACCACGATGGCGCGATCGCGCCGGCGACCATCGCGCAGCTCGGCCGGATCCTGCGCCGCATGTTCCCGGCCGCGACGCAGGCCGGCATCGAGCACGCGTGGTGCGGTGTCCTGGGGGTGCCGAGGGACTGGTGCGCCACGGTCACCATGGACCCGCGCACCGGCCTCGGCTGGGCGGGCGGCTACTCAGGCCATGGGGTGGCCGCGGCCAACCTGGCCGGCCGCACGCTCGCCGACCTGGTGCGCGGCGTGGCCAGCCCGCTGACCGCCCTGCCCTGGGTGGGACACCGCTCGTCGGCCTGGGAGGTGGAGCCGGCCCGCTGGGCCGGGGTGCACGGCCTCTACGCCCTCTACCGGACGGCGGACCGGCTGGAAGCCGCGCGCCGCTCCCCGCGCACCTCCGTGCTGGCCCGCGCGGGCGACCTGATCTCCGGGATCCCCCACTAGCGGAGGAGGTCCGCTACCGCGCACACGCAGAACTCGTTGCCCTCGGGATCGGTCATGACCACGTAGTCGTCATCGGGATCGCGGTTGTGCCGGACGACCGTGGCCCCGAGTCCGGCCAGGCGCTCGACCTCGGCGGCCTGGTCGTCGGTGTACAGGTCCAGGTGCATCTGGTCCCTGGCGGTGACCGGAGTACGGGCGAGCTGCAGGGAGAGGCGGGCATGTTCGCCCCGCAGTACCCGGAAGTCATCGCCCGCGGCCTGTGACGAGGGAGCCAGGTGGAGCGCCCCAGACCAGAAACGGGTCATGAGCTCCATGTCCGCGCAGTTGATCACCGTGCTGCCGAGCCGGATGGACATGCCGGAAGTCTTTCACGCCGGTGACCACCCGGGGCCGGCTACGGCTGCTCGCCGCGGCCGGCCCCGGGTCGTCCGCGTTTAGTAAATGGTCTTGGTCTTGCTGCGGCTGCCGATCCGCCCGGTGTTGGTAGCGGTGAACGTGTAAACCTTGAGGTGAGCGGTGTAGCGCAAGGTCATGCTCCGGCACACCGTCTGGTGATACCCGACGTCGACCGCGCCCAGGTTGGCGTGCAGGCTGCCGCTGGCGTTCGACGCCAGCGCGACCGCTGCGGCCGCGAAAATGCTGGAAACGGTGTCTTCGGCGCACACGTAGAGCCGGACGCCCTTGCTGGTCTTGGTGTAGTTCCCCCAAGCTTTGACGCCGTGCAGACTCGGGAAGGAGATCGAGTGGGTGCTGGATTGCATGTGCATAGTGGCGGCAGAAGCCGGCAGTGCGCTGAGGGCGAGCATCGCCGTGGACGCGGCGATGAGGGAAATTCGGCGCAGCATGTGAATCCTGTACCTCCGTGTTGGCTTAGGGAAAGCCTGAAGGCTAGCAGTGCCGCACCCGGCGAGCAACGAGGCGCACGGTAACCGGCCGATCCGAGGAGAATGACAGTGATGCCGTTCCCGAGCGTGGCATGACGGCGGCGGTCCCGCCCGGCAGGCCCTCATCCGTCGTGCCGCCATCGGTGAGACCCGTACCTGGCGGCTGCGCGGGGCAGCACCGCGGAGGCGGTTTCCATAGGATGAGTGGGTGAGCGGAGACCGCGAGCTGGACGTGGTGGTGTTCGGCGCCACCGGTTTCGCCGGACGGCTGGTAGCTGGCTATCTGGCCGGTCATGCTCCCGGCGGCGTCCGCATCGGGCTTGCCGGACGGTCGGCGCAGCGGCTGGCCGATGTCCGGGCCCAGCTGGGCGCGGCCGCGTCGGCCTGGCCGCTGCTGGTCGCCGATTCGGCCGATCCGGTGTCGGTGGCGGCGCTAGCACGGGCCGCCCGGGTAGTCGTGACCACAGTGGGGCCCTACCGCGCCCAGGGGCTTGCCCTGGTGGAGGCCTGCGCCACCGCAGGCACCGACTACGCGGACCTGTCCGGCGAAGTGCTGTTCATCCGGGACAGCATCGACCACTGCCACGACATTGCTGTCGGCGCGGGCGCGCGCATCGTGCACTGCTGCGGGTTCGACTCCATACCGTCCGACCTCGGAGTGCTGCTCCTGCATCTTGCCGCCCGTGCCGATGACGCCGGTGACCTGCAGGACACGACGCTTGTCGTGACAGCGTTGAAGGGCGGTGTCAGTGGCGGGACGCTGGCCTCCATGATGGGGCAGCAGGATGAGGTGCGGGCCAATGCCGAGCGCCGCCAGGTGGTCCAGGATCCCTATGCGCTCAGCCCTGATCGGCCGGCCGAACCCGACCTCGGCGGCGAGCGTGATCTGGACTGGGTCCGCTACGACAGTGATCTGCGGATGTGGCTGGGCCCGTTCGTGATGGCCGGGATCAACACCCGCGTGGTGCGCCGCAGCAACGCCCTGCAGGGCTGGGCCTACGGACGCCGGTTCCGCTACCGGGAGGTCACCGGGTTCGGCGCTGGCCCGGCCGCGCCCATGGTGGGCACCGCGGTCAGCGCCGCGCTGAAGGCCGTGGAGGCAGGGCTGACGTTCGGGCCATCTCGGGCACTGCTCGGCCAGCTCTTGCCAGCACCCGGCGAGGGCCCTGGCGAAAAGACCCGCCGCACGGGCTTGTTCCGCATCCAGATCCACACGCGCACCTCGGCCGGAGTGCGGTACCTGGGCACCATCGAAGCCCGAGGCGACCCGGGCTACGCCGCCACATCGGTCATGCTCGGCGAAACCGCGCTGTGCCTCGCGCTGGACCGGGACCGCCTGCCCGACCGGGCCGGCATTCTGACGCCAGCCACGGCCATGGGTACCGCGCTCGCTGACCGGCTCCGATCGGCGGGCCACACCCTTGCCACGCAGCGGGTCACCGAGTAGCTGCGGCAGACATACAGGTTCAGGCAGCTCACAAATCTGGACCATCGGCTGCGAGTCTCGGCCGTCCACAGCTGCGATCACAAACTAATGGCACGCCGCGGCATGGTGATCTTGGCTGCGCGGTGCTCACTTGCCTGGCGGGTCTTGAAGCCGGGCGCTGTTTGCGCTGCCGGGAGCAGTCTACCTAGGAGATTGCCTGGTGGGAAGGCCTAGAGTAGTGTTGCTACTTATGCGGGCGGAGGAGCTGAAGGGTCACCTGGACGCGCTGCTGCTTGCCGCCCTCGAAGAGGGTCCGCGGCATGGCTATGCGGTGATGGAAGCGCTGCGCCAGAGCACGGACGGGCGCCTGGACCTGCCGACCGGGACCATCTACCCGGCGCTGCACCGGCTGGAGCAGGCAGGGCTGATCGCCGGGTCATGGTCGGTTGCGGCCGGGCGGCGCAGGCGCCTGTACCAGCTGACTGCCGCCGGGGCCAGGGCGCTGTCGGGGAAGCGGGCTGACTGGCGTGATTTCGCTGCCATGATGAGCGCCGCGCTGGAGGGCAGGCCATGTCCGGACCCGGCCTGATCGACGGCTACCTGGCTGAGCTATCCGCTGATCTTCCCGCGCGGATCGTCGAAGAGCTGGCCGACGGGCTCGACGAGACCTGCCGCCGCTACCTCGGCCGGGGCCTGGCTCAGGATGCAGCTGCGCGGGCGGCGGTAGCGGAGTTCGGCGAGCCGCGGGTCATCATGGCCGCCTTCACCGATGCCAGCCGCGGCCGAAGGACTGCCCGCAGGCTACTAGCCGTCGGGCCTGGCGTGGGTACGTACTGGGCCATCGTGCTCATCACGGCCCGGGCGTGGCAGTGGCCAGTCCCCATGGTGGCGCGAGTCCTGTTCGGGGTCTTGCTGATCGCGGTCATCGGATTTCTGGTCGCCGCGGCTTTGGGCCGGCATTACCGACCGGTGTGCCGGGCAGCGGCCGCGGGCTGCGTCGGCACCGCCATCGTGGATGCGGCGGTGACAGGCGCGGTCCTGCTCACTGCTCCCGCCCTGGCGTGGCCTGTCGCCGTGGCGGTCGCTCTCAGCGCGGGCCGCTCAACCTTCGCCCTGCGGAACTTCCATCACGCCCTGACCGGGTGATCGCGCGTGCTCCCGCAGCACGTACCAGCCTGGTCAGGTGGCTGTCCGGCGGCTGGTCACGATGATCGATGGGATCCTGGCCGCCGCCGTGCTCCTGGGCCTGACCCTCAACGCCGCGTTCGGCTGGTGGTGGGCAGACCCAGCCGCCGGATACGTACTGGTCTTCTACGCCGCCCGTGAGGTACGGGAGATCTTCTCAGCACATCACTGAGGCAGGACGCGCCGTGCCGCCGTCTCAGCCAAGAGCCCGGATACCGGCTGCGGCTTGACTTCGAGCACGCTCTAAATCCTAGCGTCGAGGTATGACGACAACACTGATCACCGGAGCTAACAAGGGACTCGGCTTCGAGACCGCCCGCCGGCTCATCGCCGCGGGTCACACCGTCTACGTCGGCAGCAGGGACGCCGGACGCGGCCACCGGGCCGCCGAGCGACTGGGCGCGCGGATGGTCCTCATCGACGTCACCGACGACGCGTCCGTCGCCGCGGCGGCGAAGACCATCGAAGCCGACGGCGGACTGGACGTGCTGGTCAACAACGCCGGCATCGAAATGCGCACCGGGGGGAACGTGGTGCCCGGCGCCGCGGAGATCACCGCCGACCTGATGCAGTCGCTGTTCGAGACGAACGTCTTCGGCGTGGTGCGCGTCACTCACGCGTTCCTGCCGCTGCTGCGGCGGTCCGCCGCCCCGGTCGTGGTCAACGTCAGCAGCGGCCTGGCCTCGATGACCCGCCTCACCACTCCCGGCACCCCGGCGTACGCCTACCCGGGGGTCGCCTACCCGGCGTCGAAGGCCGCGGTCAACATGATCACCGTGCAGTACGCGAAGGCGTTCCCGGACATGCGGATCAACGCGGTGGAGCCCGGCTACACCGCGACGGACCTGAACGGGAACATGGGCACGCAGACCGTCGAGGAGGGGGCCGAGATCATCGTCCGGATGGCGCAGATCGGCCCGGACGGGCCAACCGGAGGCTACATCGGGGCCGAAGGCCCGCTCCCCTGGTAAGGGCGCCGGCGCCATCCGGCCGCCGAGTATCCGTCGGCGGCCGGATGTGAGTACCACCCGTGCGCAGCTGCTAGAGTTCCACGATGACCGTCTGCGCCGTGCCGTCCAGCTGGATGCACCGCCACGACGGGTCACGGTGCGGGATGGAGTCAGGCCCGCTGAATGTCTCGTAGACGCCGACCGTGCGGAATTCCTCGGATTCCCCCCGCGGGACGTCGAGCTGCGGGAGGAAGAACCCGAACCTCTCGCCGCCCGTGTCGATCGACTCCACCAAGGCGACCGAGACAAGTGTCCCGAGCCCGGTCTGGTCCGTGGTGATCTCAGAGGCGGTGAAGCTCTTCGGGCTGGGACTGCCGTCCCGGTAGAACAGAACCGGGAGCCCCGGGGTAGCGCCGAGGGTGTAATCCACCTCGACTTGGTGATGCTTGAGCACAAACTTGTTTGCGGCCACTGGTTCTCCCATCTTTGCAGGCCTGGTGCTGGATGCTGAACCTCCAGCAGTCCTTTGCTACCCACCCTGCACAGAGGAGCGGCAGGCCGATCTGATACACCGGGCCGGAGCGGTGCCGACGCGCTCATCCTCAGGCGGCCCGCAGGTCCTGCGGACCAGGGAAGACCCTGGACCTCTCGCGGCCGGTGCGCCTAGGGTGTTTCCCATCCATCCCAGCCGGACGAGAAGCGCACATGCCTGCTGCGCTGACGCTGTGGAGCGAGGAGGGTGGTCATGACTGAGATGATGCTCGTGATCGGCGGCGAGGTTCGGACCGCTGATGACAAGATCTCCGGCTATGTGAAGTCCGTAGTCGTTGACCGCGGCACCCGGACGGTAACGCATCTCGTGGTCGAGCCAGAGGGCCGGGAGGGGCTAGCCCGGCTGGTCCGGCTGGATGATCGTGTTGACGCTCAGGACAGCATCATCCGGCTCGGCTACACCGAGGCGGAGTTCAAGAACCTCACCGCCGCGGAAGACGCTCTGGCCGAGGTCTTCAACTCCGGCCCGGTAGAGCTGGTCCCGGAGGGCTGGCGACCAGCGGACGACGACGAGCCGGTCGTGGACGGCAGCAAGGCCTCACCGGCCCGCGCGATATTCGAGGGAGAAACAGACCTCGTTCCTGTCCTGCTGCCCGCCGAGGAGGAGGAACGCCGAGGCGACCACGTCCATGCCACCGACGGTGAGATCGGGCAGCTCCGCGCGCTCCGCATCGACCCAGGCACGCACCAGGTGACCCACGTGCACGTACTTATCAAGGAAGGCCCTCTGCGGCGTCACCACGACGTGGCTATCCCCGCCGGCAGCGTGTCCGGGTTTACCGGCGGCATCCATCTCAGCATCTCCAAACAGCAGGTGGCAGAGCTGGCGCACGGCGACATCAGCAGAGGTTCGCACGCTTGAGGCCACTGCGCGATCGTCCGCGATGACTGCGGCTGACTCAGATTATGAGCCCACAGGGAAAGGGCATCGTCATGAAACCACACTGGCCCGTGCCTGCCGGGCTGCACACCGCCTCGGCCGAGCTGCCCGTCGAGAGCAGGCTGCCTGGTTTCGGCGGCGCCACCGGGTGGCTCAACTCGCCGCCGCTGACGCCAGCCGCGCTGCACGGGAGGGTGGTCCTGGTCGGCTTCTGGACCTACACCTGCGTCAACTGGCTCCGCCAGCTCCCCTACCTGCGCGCCTGGACCGGCAAATACTCCGGCCAGGGACTGGCTGTAATAGGCGTGCACACCCCCGAGTTCTCCTTCGAGCACGACGCCGGGAACGTGCGCCGGGCCGTGAAGGACATGGGAATCGACTACCCGGTCGCGCTCGATGACGAATACGCGGTCTGGAGCGCGTTCGCCAACCACTACTGGCCCGCTCTCTACTTCGCCGACGCCCAGGGACGTATCCGGCATCACCACTTCGGCGAAGGCGAATACCAGCAGTCGGAGATGATCATCCAGCGGCTGCTGGCCGAGGCCGGATCCGGCCGCGCCGGGCATGACCTGGTCTCGCCCGAGGCCCGCGGTGTCGAAGCACCGGCGGACTGGGCCAGCTTGAGGTCACCGGAGAACTACACCGGGTACGAGCGCACCGAGAACTTCGCCTCTCCCGGCGACCTGGTACCGGGCAGGCCGCACGTCTATGAGGCCCCCGCGCAGCTGCGGCTCAACCACTGGGCCCTGTCCGGAGACTGGACGGCCGGGGGCGAGGCCGCCACGGCCGACACGGCCGGCGGGCAGATCGCCTGCCGCTTCCACGCCCGGGACCTGAACATGGTCCTGAGCCCGCAGACGCCAGGAACCGCGGTGCGGTTCGAGGTGCTCCTGGACGGGCAGCCGTCCGGTGACGACCACGGAACCGACGTGGACGGCCAGGGCCGGGGCACCGTCACTGAACCGCGGCTCTACCAGCTCATCCGCCAGCACCGGCCCGTCACCGAGCGCACCTTCCAGATCACCTTCACCGACCCCGGCGCCCAGGCCTACGCGTTCACCTTCGGCTAGACCGCGGACGGGGACGAGTCGCACCAGGGCACTAGCCAGGGACTCCACGGGTGCGACGGGCCAGTCGACGCGACACGCTGGTGCCAGTACCAATCCATCGACGGAGGTCAGCGTGACCAGCACCGACGCAAGTCCTAGCACCTCGATCCAGATACCCGAAGCGGGGACCGTCGACATGAAGCTCGAGGTCGTGACGTTGCCCGTCTCCGACGTCGACCGGGCCAAGCGCTTCTACCAGAGCCTCGGATGGCGGCTGGACGCTGACATCGTCCGCGGCGACGCCTTCCGGGTGGTCCAGCTGACACCCCCCCACTCGGGCTGCTCGGTCGCCTTCGGAAAGGGCCTCACCACCGGCGAGCCAGGGTCGGTTCAGCGCCTGCTGCTAGCCGTCTACGACATCGACCAGGCGCGAGCCGACCTCATTAGCCGGGGCATTGAGGTCAGCGAGGTCTTCCACCTGGCGGGGGGCCGTGTTCCGGGCCCCGATCCGGAAGGCCGCTCCTACCAGACGTATGCCTCGTTCAGCGACCCGGACGGCAACGGGTGGCTACTCCAGGAAATCAAGACGCGGCTTCCGGGCCGCGAGTGGCAGGACCCCACCACGGACATCTCTACCCTGGCCAGCCTGCTCCACGAAACGGCCCAGCATCACGACCCCTACGAGAAGAGCCACGCCCCGCACAACTGGTGGGACTGGTATGCCGCGTACTTCCACGCACGCGAGCAGGGACGGACGCCGGAGGAGGCAGCGCAGGCCGCGGGTCGCTACATGGACGAAATCCTGCACGTTTCGGCCCTGTTACGGGCACGGGATGGCGCCAGCGCCAGCTAAGCTCCCGGCCGGCACAGAGAGGTGAAACCCGGTACGTTCGGTCCAAAGATCTTTCATGATCCCGAACGGACCGGGTGTTACGGCGGGACTGAGGGCGGCGGCGGCCTAGGCGCCTGGCTGTGCTTCGGGGACGAGTCCGGCCACGGCCTGAGGCCGCCTAAGGGCCGCACCTGGGGCCGCCGCGGCCGCATCCCGGTGGTGACGGTGACCGCGCAAGGGAGGCTGGATGAGCAACGTTGTCGTCATCGGCGCCGGGCTGGCGGGACTGGCCGCCGCCCGGCGGCTCGTCGCGCGCGGGCAGGAGGTGACCGTGGTGGAGGCCCGCGAGCGCGTGGGCGGGCGTACCGAGGGCCTGGTGCTGGATGACGGCACGCCGCTTGAGCTCGGCGGGCAGTGGCTCGGCGAGGGGCACAGCCGGATGTACGAGCTGGTCGGCGAGCTGGGGCTGTCGACGTTCCGGACCTGGAACGACGAGGGAGTGCTGCTGCTCGACCTGCAGGGCAGGAAGTCAAGGATGAAGCCGCGCAAGGGCGCCGTCCCGCGCATCTCGCCCTTCGCCGTCGCGGACCTCGCCCAGGGCCTGCTGCGCTTCACCCGGCTCGCCGCGCGCACCGATCTGCAGCGGCCGTGGCTCACCCCGGACGCCGAGGTGCTCGACGGGCAGACGTGGGAGAGCTGGATCCGCCGCAACCTGCGCACCAAGGCCGGGCGCGCCTACTTCCACATCGCCTGCGAGGCCGTGTGGGCCGCCGAGGCCAGCGACGTGTCGCTGCTGCACGCACTGTTCTACGCGCATTCCAATGCCGGCCTGGAGACGCTCCTCGCGGTCGACCGGGGAGCACAGCAGGACCGGGTGGTCGGCGGATCGGTCCGCATAGCCGAGGCGATGGCCGCCGCGCTGGACGAGCGGGTCGTCCTGGGCCGCCCGGTGCGCCGGATCCAGCACGACGGCAACGGGGTCCGCGTCATCGCCCGCGATGGTTCGGAATACCACGGGGACGCGGCCGTCGTGACGCTTCCCCCGGCACTCGCCGGCCGGCTGGAGTACGACCCGCCGCTGCCATCCTGGCGCGATCAGCTCACCCAGCGGATGCCGGCCGGCTCGGTCATCAAGACGTACGCCATCTACCCCGAACCGTTCTGGCGCAAGGACGGGCTCAACGGGCAGGCCGCCTCGGACGCCGGACCGGTGAAGGTGACCTTCGACAACTCGCCTCCGTCCGGCACGCCCGGCGTCCTGATGGGTTTCCTTGAGGGCAAGCAGGCGCGCATGTGGGCACGCCGCAGCCAGGCCGAGCGGCAGGAGGCGGTAATCGGCTGCTTCGTCCGCTACTTCGGCCAGGCGGCGGCACGCCCCGAGCAGTACATCGAGCGTGACTGGATGGCCGAGGAATTCACCCGGGGCTGCTACGGCGCGCACTTCGCGCCCGGAGTCTGGACGTCCTACGGCGAGGCGTGGCGCGCACCGATCGGGCGCATCCACTGGGCCGGCACCGAGTGCGCGCCACAGTGGAACGGCTACATGGAAGGCGCCGTCCGCAGCGGTGAAGCCACCGCAGACACGGTCGCCGCCCTCTGACACCTGGCGGTTACCCAGCAGCGAGCCGGCCAGGACCACGGCTTACTTATGCGCCACGATGAACCCCAGCAGCATTAGGACCACAGCCAGTGCCCCACCTGCGATAAACGCGGCATTAACAAGGCTGGATCCCCCCGATGCGGTTACCTAGGGCCGTTCGGGCACAGCGACCCCATCCCGTTCTCCCTGGAGCCGTGGATCTGAGATAAAGCGTGCGAGCGCGGCCCGGGTGGGGGCGGGCGGCGCTCGCACCTCGGTGCCATAGACCGCGAAGGTTGAGGGCCAGATCCTCATCGACCGGCCCGCCGAGGCAGCGTCCGGTTCGTAGCCGACGAGGCCGAAGTGCAAAGGACCCTGATAACCGGGTCTTCTGGCCCGGTGCTGGCCAGCCGACCCGATTGCAGGCTCGGAGCATGGTGAGGATTCTTGTCCAGGGCGCATGGGCGTGGTTCGGCCGGCGGGCGGCGCCCGTGCTGCTCGTCGTGACCATATCGGGCCTGGCCGTGGGCGGGCTGGCGCGCCTGGCCGGGGCGGGCGGGGTCTCGGACGTGGCCTGGCTGGCGACGGCGGCCTGCGGGCTCGGTTACGCGTTGTGGTCCGCGGCCGACAGCGTCCGCCGCGGACGCGTCGGCGTGGACGTCATCGCTTTGCTGGCGCTGGCGGGCGCGATGGCGGTCCGCGAACTGCTCGCGGCGGCGGTGATCAGCGTCATGCTCACCAGCGGGCGCTCGCTGGAGGCATGGGCGGCCGAGCGGGCCCGCCACGACCTGAACGCACTGCTGGCCCGGGCCCCCAGGACCGCCCGGCGGTACCGCGGCGGATCGCTGGAGACGGTTTCGCTGGATGAGATCGCGGTCGGCGAGGTGCTGCTGGTGGCACCTGGCGACGTGCTGCCGGTGGATGGCACCGTGACCGCGGGGGTCGCGGTCCTGGACGAGTCCGCGATCACCGGCGAAGCGTCGCCAGCTGAGCACGGCCCGGGAGACAGCGTCCGCAGCGGGACGCTGAACGCGGGCGGCCCGTTCGACCTGCGTGCCGAGACGAGCGCCGCCGACAGCACCTACGCGGGGATCATCCGTCTGGTCTCGGAGGCGGAACGGTCACAGGCGCCGTTCGTCCGGCTCGCGGACCGGTATGCGATGTGGTTCCTGCCGCTGACCCTGGTCGTGGCGGGGGCTGCCTGGGCTCTGGGCGGCGCCGTGCGGGCGGTCGCCGTCCTGGTGGTGGCCACGCCCTGTCCGCTCATCCTGGCCGCACCGGTCGCCCTGGTGTCGGGACTGTCCGCGGCGGCGCGACGTGGCGTGGTGGTGAAGAGCGGCGGCGTGCTGGAGCGGCTGGCCCGGTGCACCACGCTGGTGCTCGACAAGACCGGGACGCTTACGGCCGGCCAGCCGGCGGTGACGGCGGTGCTGCCGGCCGGTGCGATTCCGCCGGAGGAGATCCTCACCCTGGCCGCGTCCCTGGACCAGGTGTCCGGGCACGTCCTGGCGGCTGCCATCGTGCGCGCGGCGGCCGAGCGTGGCTGCCCGCTGGTCCTGCCCGAGGCGGTGACGGAGCAGCCGGGCCAGGGCATCGCGGGGACCGTCAGGGGACGGGCGGTCCGGCTCGGGCGCGCAAGTTGGGCCGGGGTGACCGGCAATCCCCACTGGGCCGGCACGGTCCGCAGGCGTGCCCGGCTGGATGGCGCGCTGACCGTGTTCGTCGCGGCTGACGGCAAGCCGGCCGGCGCGCTGGTACTGGAAGACAGGATCCGGCCGGATGCCAGGCAGACGATACGGGCCATCCGCCGCGGCGGCGTCACGCGCATCGTCCTGGCCACCGGCGACCGGGGCGAGGCCGCCGACGCGGTCGGCGCGCTCACTGGCGTCGACGAGGTGCTGTCCGGGCTGACTCCGGCGGACAAGCTCGACGTGGTGCGTCGCGAGCAGCGCCGCGGACCGGTCATCATGACCGGCGACGGCATCAACGACGCCCCCGCGCTGGCCCTGGCCGACGTCGGGATCGCCATGGGAGCGCGGGGTTCCACTGCTTCCTCCGAAGCGGCCGACGCGGTGCTGACCGTCGATCATCTCGGCCGCCTGGGAGATGTCGCCGCGCTGGCCCGGCGCACCCGGCGGATCGCGCTGCAGAGCGTGCTGGCCGGGATGGGCATGTCCCTGGCCGCGATGGGCGCGGCCGCGGCCGGGCTGCTGCCCGCGGTGTGGGGCGCGCTGCTTCAGGAGGGCATCGATGTGGCGGTGATACTCAACGCGCTGCGCGCGCTGCGGCCGCCCGCCCCCGATGTCCGGATGACGGCTGCCCATACCGCGCTCACCAGGCGGTTCCGTACCGAGCACCAGGCCATCCGGGCCGACATCGAGCAGCTGCGGATAGCCGCTGACGCCCTGGGCTCACCCGGTGCGATGACCCGGGTCCGCCAGGTGCACGGCATGCTCACCCGCGAGGTATGGCCGCATGAAAGCGCGGAGGAGGCCGAGCTGTACCCGTCGTTGAACCGGCTGCTCGGCGGCATTGACCCGACCGCGCCGATGAGCCGGGCTCACGCCGAGATCGCCTACCAGATCGCGCGGCTCGGTCGGCTCATCGACGACATCAGCACCCGGGCTCCCGACGAGGACGACATCGTGGACCTGCGCGGGATCCTCTACGGGCTGCACGCCATCCTGCGGCTGCACACGGTCCAGGAGGACGAGACCTACCTGTCGCTCGCCGACAGCGCGGACACTGTTTCCCGCTGACCGCCAGCGCTCCGCTCGGCGCTAGGCTGCCCGCCGCGACCAGACGCGGCGCCAGAGCGTGAGGCCGCCGATGGCGGCCAGGACGACGCCGGTCACCCATGCGCAGACGGAGACGGGCGGCAGTCTTCCTCACCGACGCTGGCATGCAGGGCCTCAGAAAGCAGGGCCGTCCGGCTGCTCACAAGGGACTTTTGTCCTTAGCCTGAGGCGGGCGAACTGCCTAAAGTTGCCGTGACATACAGCTCCATCCGGCATGACCTTTGGAGTTCAACACGCGAATGTCAGGAGTCACTGTGACTAATCCGGTGAGCGGTCCGGTGCCCGACGGCGAGGCCGGGAAGCCGATCGCGGTGTTCCTCCTCGACGACCACGAGGTGGTCCGCCGTGGCGTGCGTGACCTGCTGGAGGCGGAGCCGGATATCCGGGTGGTGGGCGAGGCCGGGACCGCGTCCTCGGCGCTGGCCCGGATCCCGGCGCTGC
>Ga0208565_1000616_pt1 | contig 24899 bp, 24 predicted proteins | sample Sb_taG_7_FD_187706 | JGI IMG/M metagenome (GOLD analysis project Ga0208565, IMG submission 187706) | Peat soil microbial communities from Weissenstadt, Germany - Sb_50d_2_FS metaG (SPAdes) (version 2) | ecosystem: Environmental > Terrestrial > Soil > Wetlands > Peat | place: Germany...
AGCCGGCCAGGAGCCGGCCACGCACGTCACGGCGGGGACAGGTCAGACACAACCCGTAGCTACGTTCCTGGCATCAGCCAGACCTCCTCAACGTGCTCACTCACAACGTGCGACCTCGTGTCGCAATATGGCTCATAACCCAGAGGTCGCGGGTTCAAATCCCGCCCCCGCTACCAAGGCCAGAGGCCCTTTCTCGAACAGAGAAGGGGCCTTCTGCGTGTGGTCTGCTAACGGATATGTAAACGCGGCTCTCACTCAGGTCGCTCGCCGGAGCCCTCGAAGACCTTATAGCACACTGTAGCAACCGGTGCTACGGTACTTCCATGAGCAGTCAGCCCGAGATCACCCAGCGAGACCTGAGGATGCGGTCCAAAGAGATCATGGATGCGGTCGAGCGCGGACAGGCGTTCACAGTGACCCGGGATGGCCACAGCATCGGTGAGCTGGTGCCGCTGCGCCAGCGCCGCCGTTTCGTGTCCCGGGCCGAGTTCGCCGCTATGTCGCGCAGTGCCCCGGTCATCGATGTGGACGCGTTCCGGGCCGACCAGGACATCGCCGCCGACCAGGCCGGAAGCGCTTATGACCACTGAGCCGGCGCGTCGCGGCCTGCTGGACACCAACGTCATGATTCTCCGGAGCGGGATCGCTCCCGACGAGCTTCCCGACGAGATGGCGATCAGCGCCGTCACGCTGGCGGAGTTGTCCGCCGGACCGCATCAGGTGCGCCCCGACACTGAACAGGACGTCTACTTCGAGGCTGCCGAACGGGCTCGCCGGCTGGACGTACTGCAGCGGGCTGAGCACGAGTTCGACCCGATTCCCTTCGACGCGGACGCCGCCCGGGCCTACGGCCGGGTGACGGCAGCTGTGATCGCGGCAGGCAGGAAGCCCCGCCGCAGGGCGGTAGACCTCATGATCGCAGCGACGGCAATGGCTGCTGAACTGCCGTTGTACACGATTAATCCCGACGATTTCGCGGGCCTGGATCACCTTCTTGCGGTGATCCCGGTAACCAGGCCAGAAGTTCCGAACGAACGCTAACCTGCCCGATAGAGCGGTACAAGGCATCTGTCGTCCGATCCGGCAACCCGCGACATGAACTCAGCGCCACGCGCTGCCGAATTCCCCTTTCGTAAATATCGAGAGCGGCGCATGCGGCGCCGCTGCCTGGCGTCAGCGCCGGGCTCTGCCTTGGCAGGCCCGCCCGGTGCACGCCAGGCCACGACACGCAGGGCACGTTGATCAACGCGGCTCACACGGCACGCAGACCAGCTGCAGCGGCATGGCCCCGGCGCGGGCAGCGAGAGCGGGATTGCCAGCGGTGTGCGGCGCCGCAGGTTCAGCGCCAGCAACATCGTCACGATCGAGGAGGCGCCGTCGCTGAATGCATCCAGGCCGCCCGTCGGCATCATGTTCTTGGTGCGCTCTTGCCAGCAGCGCTGCTAGCAGTCGGGCGGGTTCGTCCGGCCGGGTTTGCTGGGGCGGTGGGTAGCGCTCTGGTCGCCAGGTAACTGCTGGCGGCCCGGCGCGTTGGGTGAGGCCGAGAGTTACCCCGGCCAGCACGCTGAGCGCACCGGCAAGTTGCATGCCGGTGACGGTGCCGGTACCGATCACCGCGACAGCGATCAGCGACGCAATGGGTACCAGGCCGTTGAAGAGCCCGGTCCGTTCCGCGCCCAGGCGTTCTACTGCGGAGAACCAGGCGACGAACACGACCGCGGTGACCGCCACCGCCAGGTACAACAGGGCGGCCAGTTCGGTTCCGGTGAGCGGGCGCAGAACCGGCGGGCCGCCGGCCAGGCGGACCAGCACCGCCGCGGCGAGCAGCTGGGCGGCGGCCAGCCCGCACGCGTAGATCGTGACAGCCAGCGCGCCGAGCCGGGGCAGCAGGGGCGCGGCCAGCAGTGACGTACCGGCCACCCCGGCAAGTGCCCCGGCTGACAGCAGCAGCCCCGGCAGGCTCCAGCCCGCCCCGGTCGTGCTGCCTAGCTCGGAGATGGCGGCGCCGGCGGTGACGATGCCCGCGGCGGCGAGGACCCGGCCAGGCGGCCGGCGGCCGGCAGCGACCGGGCCGGCGATCGTGATGATCAACGGCGCCGCCCCGATCACGACGCCGACCCCAGCCGGGCTGGCCGCGCGGGTGGCCATGATCAGCAGCACGCTGCACCCGGCCAGGCCGACCGCGGCCAGCACAGCCAGCCAGCACCATTCCCGCCCGGCCGGGCGTGGCAGCTGCTGGTGCCGCAGCCGGGCCCACCCGGCGAGCAGCACTCCTGCTGCCGCGTACCGGATCGCTTGCCCGCCAAGCACCGGGTAGCCCGCCAGCAGGCTGGAAGCGGCCACTGACCCGCCCACCAGCAGCACCGCGCCGCCAGCGAGCGCTACGCCAGTGCGCTCGGCGTGAGTATTCCAAAGACCCATGCTGCCAGCCTGCAGGCTGCCCGCCATTAGCGGAAGTGGCATAATCAGCATGGCGACATAAGGAAAACTGTTGATCGACGTGCAGCGGCTGCTGGTGCTGCGGGAAGTTGCCCATGCTGGCAGCTTCGCCGGGGCCGCAGCTGCGCTGCGCCGCACTCCTTCCGCGGTCTCCCAGCAGATCGCCGCCCTCGAGCGCGGGGCGGGCGTCCCACTGGTCGAGCGCAGCACCCGCGGCGTCGTCCTTACCGACGCCGGGCGGCTCCTCCTCGCCGCCGCCGACGCGGTACACACCGAACTGCAGACAGCGGCGCGGCAACTGCTCGACCTGCAGGCCAACGGCCCGCAGACCCTGACCGTGGCCACCTTCGCCAGCGCCGGGGAACCCCTGCTCGCCCCCGCCCTGACCGAGCTGACCACCGCCGCAGGCAACACCATCGACGTCACCGTCATCGAGGCCGAACCCGACGACGCCCTTGCCTCCCTGCGCAGCGGCGGCGCCGACCTGGCGCTCGTCTACCACTTCCACACCCGCCAGCCACCCGGTCACTGGCCCGCAACCGCCGGTCCCGGCGCCTATATCCCGCTGGTCGACGACCACATCCGGTTGCTCGTGCCCGCAAGCCATCCCCTGGCCAGCCAGCACGTAGCCGCCCCGCCCGAACTCGCCGATGACCGCTGGATACAAGGCTGGGGCGACACCGGCGCCGTCCTGGACACCCTCGCCGCCACCAGCGGCTTCCGGCCCCGCATCGCCTGCCGCTCCAGCGACTACCGCTTCATGAGCGCCCTCGTCAGCGCCGGTGTCGGCGTCGCCCTCATCCCCCGGCTCGGCCTGCCCGACAACCCGCGAGTCCGTGACCTGGCAATCACCCCGCAACCCATCCGCTACGTCGGCATCTACCGCCCCCGCCGCCGCTGGCAGCACCCAGCAGCCGACCGCCTCCTCGCAGCCCTCCGTCACCAAGCCGGCACCATGAGCAGCCCATGAGGTGCAGAAGTCCTAGCTGGGCTCAGATCCGGGGATGGCCTGCGAAGTGTACGTGCCCGCCCCTCCAGCATCAAGCGTGACTGCGGTCCCAGGGCAACGAGCACAGCTGAAAGGTGCCTGGCGCACGTACACGCGAAGTCACGCTTTACACCGGAGCCTCTCTACGGGCACTCCGGCCAGAAGCCAAGGGCCAGGCGGGAGCCAGCCCGGACCGGGCGGGCCGAGGAACTTGCCGAAGCAATGCGGCAGCGCCGCACACGGTGAGCGGGGAATCTGCGGAAGAAGCCTACGAGTTGCGGACGACATCCGCCGTCCGCCGTGCGCTGAGCGAGATACTCCCGGAGGCCGTTGCAGCAGCCGCCTATGAGTTCATAACTGGCCCTCTGCTGGTGGACCCGTACCGGATCGGGAAGAGGCTGCTTCCGCCGATGGATCACAGGTTAAGCGCGCGTCGCGGCACCTACGGGGTGATCTACCGCATCGACGATAAGGCCCGTGTGGTGACGGTAGTGGACGTTGGCCACCGCCAGGATGTCTACCGCACCTGAACAGCCGGCCCGTCGGCACTTTGCTGAATAACGCTTTTAGTACTTCTATCAAGGCGGCTCCGCTGCGCTCCGCCGCGGCCCGGCGTCAGCGCCGGGCTCTGCCTTGGGAGGCCGCCCGGCGCACGCCGGGCCACACCCGCGAATACACCACAGATCGGCCACGCTCACACGGCATGCAGCACCGGCTCCGCATGCAGCCGTCCTGCCGGTGAAGCCTGGCCAGCCTCTTGACGGGCTCAGCGCCTGCCTACGAGGCCTTGGGAAGGTCTGGGTGTGATGGCTTGTCCGCGCCCTGCTCGGTGGGCTCCGGCGGAAGTGCCTCGTGCGATGGCTCTTCCGCGCCCGACTCGCTGGCCTCCGGCGGATGTGCCGCGCGGATCAAGCGTGCGCTGACGATGGCCAGGCCGATGATCAGCACACCGGTGATCGCCAGCGCCGCCGGGTACCCCAGCGACTGCTGCAGGTAGCGAACCGCTGCCGAGGTGACGTAGCCGAACATTGCCAGCGCACCCAGGGCGAGCAGCGGCACATTCCGCAGCGGGACGCTGGCGGCCATCGCCGCGGTCGCGGTGGCGATGCCGATCGCATACCCCACATACCCCCAGCCGTGAGCGGCTGCGAAGGCCGGCACTATCAGGGCCAGGATGACACCGCAGGGGATGGTCACCCACACGGGTTCGACGTACCGTTGCCACCCGAGCCCGGCCCATGCCAGCCCGAACGCCCATAGCGGGAGGACGCCGACAATGGCGGGAGCCGACCCGGTCCCGCCGTGGCCGTTGGCGATATCAACGACGTAATCAACAATGCCGAGGATGGTGACGATCATCCCCGCGAACAGGGCGACGTTTTGCAGCGCACCCCGGCGGATCAGCCACAGCGCCGCTGAGTACAAGGTGACAGCTCCCCCGACGAGGACCGTGACCGGGCCCGTGCTCCCGTACGCCTTCCACCACGCGAGCCAGACAGCCCCGGCGACGCAGGCCACGGAAAGGAACCACACCACCCCGGCCAGCCGCTGGAGCGCGGGCTCGCGGACCCGGCGCACCACGATGCCGATCAGGAGGAAGAACACGGCGGCACCGGCGAGGACGCCCACCTGCCCCCAGTCGCCGAGGCTGTTCCAGCGCTGGCCGATCGCGACAGCGCCTCCAGCCAGCAGCAGGATCACGCCGATGTAGGCGACCGCCTCGGTCAGCAGCGAGATGCGCCGCTCGCCGTGTTCGTCCTCCGCAGCCTGGCCGGTGGTGAGCAACCCCTGCCGCCGCGCCCAGTAGTAAAACCCGCCGAAGATCAGGGCCACAATGACGACGGGCGCGATCAGAGACAGCATGGCGAACCCCCTTTCGCCCGCGCAATCTTGGACTGCGCCAAGATTTTGCTATTTACAGGCTTTCGGCCTGGTCGGCGGCTCGCAAGAGCCGGAGCACTGGTTGGCAAGGGCCGAAGGTCACCGGTCATGGCGTGACGACACCTTTATGCTGCCGCGGCATGTGTCAGAGACCGCCGCCAACTCGTGCTTCGACGGGTGCCTGCGGCCACGTCCGACCGCGGCGGGGGCTGCGGTGCGCGAGAGGAGCGGATAATCGCTTCCCCGGCGCGTAGCAGCTCATCGTTGACGTAGCGGAGGGTGCGAATGGACCGCCGCAGGGCGGGCATCCCCCCCTCCGGGGTGCGGGCGGCGTGGCCGCCGGGTCGCTGTCACTGCGATCACCTCATTCGTGGTACAGCGCAGCTGGGATGTTGGGCCGCGTCTGCGGAATGGACCGCCAGCGCGGGCTAGCTTGCGCGGTCGTCACCGGAAGTGCCGTAACCCGGTTCCGTGCGGCGGCCTCGCTGCTGATAGTCCCGCGGCTGGGCAACCCGAGAAGCGGCCCGTCTGCGAAACGGCGCCGTAGTATGCAGTTCGGGATGGGATGCTGGGCATGTCATCCTCCTTAACCCAATGAAAGCCAGCCACGGTGAAGGCCAGATGTATCAGGTGTGGAGGCGGGGTGGAGATGGTCAGTCGTTGGCCAGCACCATAAAGCAGTCACCCTCTGTAAACCGTCGGCTTGGCCGGTGGCCGACTCGCCGTCACGTGCCGCCAAGGCGTGCCCGCCGCGTGCCCGAACGGACGAGCCACCGCGGACAGTCACGGTCTCTCACAGACAACGTGTCAGCGACCCGCAGGTCAGACAATTTGCAGGTGACGGCACTACAGCGCCACAGACTTGCCACGCTGACAGTCCAACCGCTGAGCCCAATCCTCGCCGCGTGGGACATACGTGGGATGCAGCGCAACCGTCGATCGAGGCCACAAGCATCACCGCAGGTCACACACCAGAGACCGACTTGAGCCGTGACGGTCTGTAAACCGTCGGCTGTAATGGCTAGCCGCTTCGCGTCAGGTGAGCCGGAGGGTGACCGAATCACCGGCCCGGCACCGGTCTCGCGGGCACGCGGAGACAAGACCCAGAAGCCGCAGGCCAGAGCGCGCAATGGCTAACGGATTTGCTAACGAGACTGGTCGGGACGGGGGAGACAACGTGAGACACCGGCGACGCTCACCGAGGCCTTCGCCTGGTCAGCGAGACGCGCCGGAACGCCGGAGACGGGGGAGACGTGCGTCGTGGTGCTCATAACCCAGAGGTCGCGGGTTCAAATCCCGCCCCCGCTACCAAGGCCAGAGGCCCTTTCTCGAACAGAGAAAGGGCCTTTTGCTTGTAGTTTGTAAACGGACGGGTGCCCAGCGATGACCGGACAGGGCCGCCCTTTGACGCTGACCTAAGTTTTAGTCATACTTTTGACTATGACTGTGCTCCCGCTCGGGGACGTCAAGTCCCACCTTTCCGAGATAGTGAGCCGCGTTCACGATCACCATGAGCGGGTGACCGTGACCGTGCATGGCAGGCCCTCAGCCGTCCTCATCGCCCCAGAAGACCTGGAGCGGCTCGAGGAGACTCTGGAAATCATGCGCGATGCCGCGACGATGAACCGGCTGGCCGAGTCCGACGCTGAGCTGGCTCGCGGTGAGTTCGTCTCCGCCGAGGAACTTGCCGAAGCAATGCGGCAGCGCCGCACACGGTGAGCGGGGAATCTGCGGAAGAAGCCTACGAGTTGCGGACGACATCCGCCGTCCGCCGTGCGCTGAGCGAGATACTCCCGGAGGCCGTTGCAGCAGCCGCCTATGAGTTCATAACTGGCCCTCTGCTGGTGGACCCGTACCGGATCGGGAAGAGGCTGCTTCCGCCGATGGATCACAGGTTAAGCGCGCGTCGCGGCACCTACGGGGTGATCTACCGCATCGACGATAAGGCCCGTGTGGTGACGGTAGTGGACGTTGGCCACCGCCAGGATGTCTACCGCACCTGAACAGCCGGCCCGTCGGCACTTTGCTGAATAACGCTTTTAGTACTTCTATCAAGGCGGCTCCGCTGCGCTCCGCCGCGGCCCGGCGTCAGCGCCGGCTCTGCCTTGACGGCCCGCCGGCGCACGCCGGGCCAGCACACGCAGCAAGACACCTGATCAGTCCGGCTCATCCAGCGCACATCAGCGCCATCGCCGCTCTCCTGGCCGCTTGCAGGACCGGCCATGCCAGGACGGACACCGGTAGCCTCATCCGCTTCCGATGATGTAGCCCTCCAGGACGTGCCGGTCAAGGCCCGATGTGCAGGCAGGACAACGAATACAGGGCGAACGTGCCGGTTAACGTACACGCGAATCGAACCCTGACCGTTCCGACCTTCCAGGCGGTTTCCGGCAGCTATCGGATGAGGCACCTTCACGCCTCAGCCAGCAGCCCAGGAGACCGGCCATGACCCCGACCCGCTTCACCTGCACACTCACCACGGCCGACGAACCCGCGTGCCAGTCCTACGCCCGAGTCACGATCGTAGACGCCGAAGGGACCAGCGGCCGCGCATGTCCTCGCCACGCCCTGGCCGCCCTCAACGGCATCACCGGCGCCCACGTTGACTGGCCCGACTCCAAGGGCCTCAATGAGTGGGAACGCAAGGCCCTTGAACTGGCCGAAGAACGAAGCCAGCTCGGCTAGCCCGCACGCCAGGGGACCACCACATCAACAGCCAGCGGCCCCGCGTAACAGGATTAACCTCCCACGGAATACGACGTGACCGGTCAGCTCTAGGGCGATTGCGAGGGTGAAGATTGCGAGGACGAGAATCGCCACGAATAGCCTGGTAATCCGGCTCGCTTGCCGTTCCTCTTGATGAGGGCGTAGGTGTGGCTTGTTACTCATCATGTTCCCCTGATGGAACGGCATCGATCGAATCGTAGATGATTCAGGCTGACGGACCAAGGGCCTAGCGGCGCCGCAGTTCGGGATGAAGGGGCTGCCGTGCCCGTTGCGTGCCCGATCGGCCGGTCAAGATCGGAGTCTCACGGTCACTCCCGGACCACCCGGTACAGCGGCTGACCTGCGGACAGGCAGGCTGACCCGCTGCGCAAACCGACCTTCCAAGCAGCGGGTCACCCGCGCCGCCGGTTCGGCCTTGGGAGCCACGCTGGGAGCCACACGGACGAACAACCTCGGGATGCCCCGGACCCACGTGGACAACCGGGAGGCACAGGCCCGAGGTCACGGACTGATCTGAACGGGTCCGGATGCCCGAACATGGAACTACGGGTTAGACGGTCAGGCCGTTAGGACCGCCTCGCGCAAGGCTCCGTTACAAGCGACGGGTCAGGTGTTCGTGGCTGGAGGCCTGGCCCTTGTTAGAACTGGGCCTTGAGTTGGTCGATGTCGCGCACTCGCTCCTGGAGCTGGGCGTATGCCGGGTGCTCGCGGATGCGGCCCACGGCCCAGCGCAGGACCTCCGCGCGGCTGTTCGCGATGCCTGCGGTGATCAGGGTGTCCACGGTCGCCAGATCGGCAGGGCCGAGCCGGGTCATAACCGGGGTGAGTTCCTCCGATACCTCCTCCAGTGTCCTCGCCCGTACCCCGCGGCCTGCGATCTTGAGGACGGAGAGGCTATGAGGCCTGGGCGCCCCCCTTGGCCGGTCAGGCAGGAACTCGATCCACCCGATGAAGCGGGGCAGCTCGTCGCGCAGCTTCATGAGCACCGAGTGGTTGGACTCCTCGAATGCGGTCACGGTCTCCTTGTCGGCCTCCTCGCCCTCCGGTCGGCCTGCCCGGGCGATAAAGGCCCGGACCGCGGTCTCTCCCGGCTCGACCTCCGGGTCGTCGCCGTACTCCAGCACCTGAACCCGCTCGATAGCGTCAGCGGGGAAGGCCGACTTCACCCGCTCCTCGATGCGGTCAGTCACTGTTTGATCCATGTCATCCTCGGGTGTTGCTCGTCATTCGTGTGTTGCTCGTATAAGAAGCGTAACACGTGTTAGCCGTAGTGCCGACGTAAGGCGGATGCGTGGCGAGCGCCTGGTGGATGAGACGCGGGAGTACGGGACCTGGGCTGACGGTCCGGGTTGCAGTTCACCACCGTCCAGCACCGTCCCCCAAGGACCGATCAAGGACGGCGGTCCAGCTTGAACTGAGCCGGACGGCGGCGTGCTTGCGGTAACACCGCACCGTGTCGTAGCTGTAGGGCCGACATGGCATCTCCCGGCCATCTGGCGCGAGTCTTCGTGTGTGAACAGCTTGGGCGGTCCGTCTTCCTCGGCGATCATTGTCCTGCTTCCGGCTGCCGCGTCTGGGTCGCCCTGCGGGCGTCACTGCGCGATCGGCTTCGCCGAACCCAGACCCGGCGTCCACTCGCCAGGATTCAGCGCCTGTGGGAAGGCGGGGGCGATCAAGGACGCAAGGCGAAACGATCTGGATCGCCTAAACGGCCTGCGGCTGCTTCGGCGGGGCGGTGGCGGAGGTACGCTTTTCGCTGCGCTTTGCCCGCCGGGCCAGGTGGATTCCCAGCACCAGGCCGATTGTGCACAGGTAGGCGAAGGCATCGCCGATGCGGCTGGAGATGGTCGATACGCCAGCGGTCGGGACGTCGGCCAGCATGATGCCGTTGTTGCTGGCCGAGTAGTTCTGGCTGGCGATCACTCGTCCCAGGTAGTCGGTCATCAGCGAGATGCCGTCGCCGTCCGGCCGGATCAGCGAGGTGCCGTTTTCGATGGCGCGGTAGACCTGTTCGCCGGCGCGGTAGGAGGCCTGGAACGAATACACCTCATGATTCGGCGCGAGCAGGATGTCGGCCCCCTTTTGTCCGGCCTGGCGCAGTAGCCCGGGGTACTCGAGGTCGTTGCAGATAGCCGTGGTCAGCCGGCCATACGGGGTGTCTGCCACGGGCAGCACGCCCGAGCCCCTGACGTCGATGGCGGACTCGCCGGGGACGACGGGGTAGGTCTTCTCATAGGTCCACACGACGCTCCCGGCCGGGCTGATCAAGATCGCCTGATTGGCGAAGTAGGGCAGGGACTGCGTCTGGGTGAGGACCCCGAGCCAGATTTCCAGGTAGGCACCGTGGCTGCGGGCCAGCGCTGCGGCGCGGTGGATGGCGTTCTGCCGGTCCTCGGGCAGCACCAGCGCCGACTGCTCCTGCCAGACCACGAGCTTGGCGCCCTGGCTCAGTGCTGTCTGGGTGCGCGCCAGCATCTGGTCGACGGTGGCGGTGAACCTCGGGCGCCACGCTGCCCGCTGCTGGCTGGTGGCCCGGTTGAACGTATTAAAGTCCAGGCCGTCGTTTGCCTGATTGAAAACCGACGGGCTGATGGTGATCGTGGCCGCCTTCACCGTCGGCGACGTCGGCGCGGCCAGGCTGAGGCGGGCGAAGCCGAACGCGAAGACCGCGGCCAGCACCGAGCCGAAGACGGCCAGCGGCAGCCGCGTGGCCCGCCACTGGAAACCGTGTTCCCACACGGCGTTGACCGCGGAGGCGAACCACATGACCAGGAAGGTCAGACCGTACATCCCGGTCACCGAGACCAGCTGCATGAGCGGCAGGACGCCGTACTGCGAATACGCAGGCGAGCCGAACGTACCGGTGAGGTGAAGCAGCCCCATCAGCCAGTCACTGGCCACGAAGGAGGCCGGGAACAGCAGCATCCGCGGCCAGGTACCCAGGCGGGCGCCGAGCAGCCGGTCAGTCACGTACGGCAAGGTGAACCGCACGGCACGGAACAGCGGGAAGCCCGTCAGGCCGAGCAGCAGCAACAGGCCGCGTTCCGGGATCCCGATCAGGTCGATGACACCAGCGATCGTGTACGCGGCAAAGATCAGCCACAGCGCGGGCCCGCCGCGCCGCGAGACCCGCTCGAACCGCAGCAAGAAGACAGGCGCGACCCACGCGGCCAGCGGAAAGACCACCCGGTACGCGGTGAACGGCAGCAGCGCGAACCCGATGAGCAGCCACAGCCACCTCAGATCTATCGTCTTTGCCTGCGGGGAGTCAGAGATTGGAGTGGCCTTAGCTCCGTCGCCCGGAGAGGCCAGCTTAGGGAGTCTCATCGCAGCTCCCCCTTCCGATAAGACTCCCGCTGAGCAAGTCCTAATGGCGGCGACACTGTCGATGCTGGCCCAGGAACCCCATCTGCCTGGAGGCGCCCACTCAGCATCGGGCCGGTGCCAGGCAAGGCCACCCCTTTGAGTCAGGACGCAGCCGCGAGATGTCGGCCGCCAGAGGCGGCCGTCCTGTCATTTCGGGACCTAAGGACCGAGTAGTCATGATTGTCGTCGACGTCTGGCAGCGCCCGGTCGGGCTACTCCAGGCCTCCCGAGTTGCCTGGTCAGCGGGTATTACCGGCCGCGATCTGTCCGATTCCCAAGCTGATAGTCCACGACATCGCCGAGCGCCCAAGGGCTCGCTCGCTCACCAGCTCAAACGCATGTTCTAGTGGCCCCTAGGGCTGGCCCTGCATTGACCCTAGGGCGGCCAGGACAAGCGGGGTAAATACAGGGGAATCACTAGGGCCGAGCCAGGTGAGCCAGCAGGTCAGAGGCTCAGTAGCGCTACCCGAAAGCGCCGGATCGACACCCGGACCCGGTAGCGCCCGCGATCAGTACATGCGTGGAGACCAGCCGCAGCCGCCAGGGCGTCCCGTCTTCGCACCGGCCGACCGGCAGCCTCGCCAGGTCTACCTCCCTGGTGATGGGCAGCGCGGTGATCGGGTTGGCAAGGGTGTCGGCGCGGACTAGCTCCAGCAGCACCACGCCTGGCGCGATGTCGCGGACCCGGCACAGCCGCGCGCCGAACGCGTGCGCCAGGTTCTCCGACCGGTCAGCAAAGTCGGCCGGGGCCTGTCCGGTCACCAGGCCGACCCGCACCAGGTCGACCGCCCCGGCCTTGTGCACTCGATCCAGGACCGGGAGCATCGGCTGGCCCCGGTAGTCCGGCGCGAGCCCGGCCAGGGTCATCGCCGCCTTCCACCGGCGCCGGTAGAAGCACCACCGCAGCCAGTCCCGCACCGGTACCGCCACGAACCGGGCGAACCACTCCGGCTGAATCACCCGCATCCCAGCCAGGCCCGCCACCGCCGCCAGCGCCAGGCCAGCGACGCCAGGCCAGCCCAGGCCCATCCAGGCGACCACGATTAGCGTCGCAACGGCATCCAGCAGCGGGTGAGTAAGGGCGAACCACAGCAGCCGCCACACGAGACGTACCAGCTGCACGACGAAGATGACCGGCTCCGGCGTTGCGGTACACGGGGGACCGCCATACCGGGGCGGCGAACGGGTCACGGTTATCGACCTGGGCGAGCTGCTCGCCCATGACCCAGCTCCTACCGCGCGGCATTAGACTCAGCTCCTCTCCGCATGCGCCAGCAGGGGGAGACACCCGGGGCGGCAGGAATGCCCGTTCCTGCCGCCCCACCCGCGGTGACCATCAGGCCGCCTCACCGTCCCTGCGGCGCTGGCAGGCCGTGCAGGCTTCGCGGCCGCCGTCGTGTTCCTGGGCGTGCAGCCGCTCGACCTCAGCGGCGAACCTGGCCGCCTTGCCGGCCAGATCCCGGGCGAACTCCACCGCCGCCGCGCCGGTCTTGCGGTCGGCGACGGATAGCGACACCGTGGCCGACCCGCACGTGACATCGAGGATCGGCGTGTGGTCCTCGTACGTGCTCAGGAACGTCCACCAGTCCTCGCCGACGTACATGCCGACGTGTGCGGACGACCCGCCGCCGCTTTTCATGCCGCTACCTCCCTGACCTCTCCGCCGGGACGGCCCCGCCCGGGCGCCCGGATGCCGGTTGCCTTGACCGAGTAGGCCAGCCGCCCCGCCTGGCACGGCGCGCCGGGCAACCAGGCAGCGACCGAGTTGCCCGGTCCGATCGGCAGCATTACGAGGCTGCGGAGATCTCGCCGCACTTGTCGGCAGCCCCGGTGTCCTGGTCATGGCCGTCACTGCGGGGGAGTCCCGCGGCTAGATCGCGGCCGATCCGGGACGTTGAGCCTGGGTGCTCAGCAGTGATTCAGCACCTGCAAAGAAGGTGAGGAGGAGAGCAAGGAGACAAGCTGCACGGTCGGGGAGCCTCATCCGCCTCCGATTGTGTAGCCCGCATGGGCCGGTGCTGCAGGGCCAGAACTCAAGGCGCTCGTTTTCGTGCGATCGCTCTCACCGCGCTGGGAGCTAAGCGCGTTCGCGCAGATCGAGGTGGGAGGCGAAAGCGGCAGGGTCATCAGCCACTCCCGGCTCGAGTGGGCTCCAGGCGAGGTCGTGTCACTCCGAAGCCTCAGCGGGCCGATCAGCTCGTACTGCGTGCTCCGGCAATGGGGAAGCGACGAGCCGTTCTATGGCGATGTACGGATAGACTCACCCGCGACCCAGGGCGGTATCCGGCAGGAAGGGGAACCGTACGCACAGGTGAACCCTCGGGAGCTACTTGAGCCAGTCCAGGCAGAGCTCGCCGCGCGAGACCAGCGGCCGCCGCCTGTTGGTTCTGGGAGGACTCACCGCTCCAGCGCCGTGACCCACCGAGGTAAGGCTGACGGGACCCGGCACACGAAACGGCAGGCGACATGAACATCACCATTGTTATCGCGCTGATCGCGCTCGCCGGATCAGTCTTCAGCACCATCATAACCGTTTTCGGAGCTCCCGCGCTTCAGGCACGGAGTGACGCGAAGAAGGCCCTGGATAACTACCGGGATCCGCTCCTAGCCGCCGCTTACGAACTGCAGGCCAGGCTGTACAACATTCTTCAGCTCAGGTTCGTTGAGAAGTACATAAATGATGACACCGCGGGCAAGCATGACTCAGCCATTGAGAGCACCTTGTACGTCTTCGCGCAGTTCTTCGGCTGGAGAGAGATCATACGGAGAGAAGTTCAGTACCTGCGTTTCTCAAGCGATAAACAAACCCGCGAGATCGGTCGAATTCTCCGAGACATCGGTGAGACATTCCTCGCTGACAAGTATGGCTCCCAGTTTATGATCTGGCGGGTTGAGCAACGAGGTCTTGGTGAGCGGATGATCGTATCCGTGGATAGCAAGATGGCGTGTCTGGGATACGCCTCATTCATCGAACACCACTCCGCTATGCAGCAATGGCTCGACCCTCTCGAAAATGATTTCAAGCACCTGCAAGATGAGGGCCGTAAACGCTTGACCGAACTGCAGCATCTGCTCCTTGAGCTCGTGAAGCAACTCGACGATAAACAGAAACGCTACCCCTTCGAGATGGACAAGGCCTGAGCGTGAACACTTCATGCGGCATAGTAAGTCGTTTTGCGTGTCGATCTGAGACGCAAAGACGTCCTTCTGATGTGGTGTTCAGGGTGTCCCGCAAAGTCGCTAGCGCTGTTCACGTGGGGTTCCCAGGCCGAGAATGGCGATGAGCAGGCTTGTGTCGTGCTTTATCCTGCGGATGGTGGCGGCGATCTTTGTGTAGCCGCAGCAGCGCCGAGCGAGGTGAGTGTGCGCACCGGATGAGACAGACCGGTACGGATTGCAACAGCGTGGCGCCAGGTAGACGCTCCCGCTCGCTATCGCTGGGCGCTTCTCCCAGAAGTAGCACGGCCATCCGTCGCTCTTGCCGTTCGTGCCGAACTGCCAAACGCGCACTCGCGCAGAGATGAGCACGTCGGGGGGCCGCCACAAGTCGGCAGGCCGTAGCCGATGCACCGTCCGCGTGGCGGCTACGTCGAAATCGGCAGGGAGGATGTGGATAGTGCTTCCGGCCCGGCTTCCCCGATCTTGACTGAGTACGGGCGTAGGGTCGGGAGCCTGGGTCCCGGCCTGACCTGCGAATCGGCTGACGCCCTCTCGGGCTGTCCTGCTAACGATTCGTCGGCCGGGTCCCAGGTTTATTTGGCACCCACCGGCGTGCCGTCCCGATCTGCCCGTCCTGTGCAAGAGGCCGGGGTTCACAGGTCCGGCGGCCAGCGGGTGCGTGCCATCCCTCAACCTCAGAAAAGGGATGGCTATGACCATCGTAAAGACACGCGCCATCACTGGTGGCGTGGACACTCACGCCGACGTGCATGTCGCGGCCGCGCTGGACCCCATCGGCGGGCTGCTCGGCGTCCAGGAGTTCCCGGCCACCGCGGCCGGGTACGCCGGCCTGCTGGGCTGGCTGGGCGGGTTCGGGACCGTCGCCCTGGTCGGCATCGAGGGCACGGGCAGCTACGGCGCGGGCCTGGCCCGCCACGTCACCACGGCTGGCGTCCGGGTCGTCGAAGTGGACCGCTCCGACCGTCAGGACCGCCGCCGCCAGGGCAAGTCCGATCCGCTGGATGCGGTCAGTGCCGCCCGGGCTGCCCAGTCCGGCCGGGCCCGCGGCGCGCCGAAGGGCCGGGACGGCGCGGTCGAGGCGATCCGGGCGCTGATGGTCGCCAAGCGCAGCGCCCGCTCCGAGCGGGTCCAGACGATCAACCAGGCCAGGGCCCTGGTCCTGACCGGGCCCGACGACCTGCGCGCCAGGTTCGCCAGGCATACGGCCGCTAGCCTGGTCAGCGGCCTGGCGTCGCTGCGGCCCCGGCCCGGCGACGTCGTCGGCTACGCCACTCGTATCGCGCTGCGGGAGCTGGGCCGGCGCGCCGAGTTCCTCGACGGGCAGCTCGGGCGCCTGGATGAGCTCATCGCCCCGCTCGTCGCCGCTCGTGCCCCCGCCCTGCTCGCCCTGCACGGTGTCGGCCCCGACACCGCCGCCCTGCTCCTGGTCGCCGCCGGGGACCACCCCGAGCGGCTGCGCAGCGAGGCCGCCTGGGCGCACCTGTGCGCGGTCGCCCCGATCCCGGCATCGTCGGGGAAAGTCACCCGCTACCGCCTCAATCCCGGCGGTGACCGCCAGGCCAACCACGCCCTATGGCGGATCGTGCTCACCCGGATGAGCGCCCATCCGCCGACTCTCACCTACGTCGAGCGGCGCACCAAGGAAGGCCTGTCGAAGAAAGAGATCATCCGCTGCCTGAAGCGTTACGTCGCCCGCGAGGTCTACCGCCACCTCCGCGCCGCCGGCTAACGCTAACTCTCCGGGGACGGCCTGACCCTCAAATCGGCTGCTGCACCCGTGCTGGCCTGCTAACGATTCGTCGGCCGTCCCCGGAACCCTGTCCCTTGCTGGGCGTGACCTCATAAGAGCTTTCCCTCACCCGAGTGGACCTTCCCTGTCTTGTCCGCAACCCAGCAAACACGCTGCTCACCATCCTTCAGAACCCCAGAAATGAGACCCGAAAAATGTCACACGAATCCCTTGACGAGGCATAGGAGCATCGTTATAGACGCCTGCGGCCACCAGCTACCTCCGCGGCCAGACGGGCGAGGGCATCGTCAGCGGCGTCATAGTCGGCTACTGAATATGCCCGCCGAGACGGCGACGGGGCTGCCCCGGCGGCTGGATTCACATCGGCGACGCGGGCTACCTGGATGACCGCGGCTATTTGTTCATGGTCGACCGGCTCGAGAACATGATCATTACCGACGAGAAAAACGCGTACTCCGCCTAGGTGAAGAATGCCCCCGGCCAAGCATCCGGCCGGCCGCTTGCGCCGTCATCGGCATCTCGTATCCGGGCCGTCGAGAATCGATCGTTTACGGATACGCGGTCAGGCCGCGGATGCATCCGGCGCGTCCGGCGTCGCGAGCAGTCGGAGCCCTCAGCGTCATGCAGGCCGTTGCTCTTGCCGGTCAGCTCATGGTTGTCCTCGAGAACTCTAGCTGCCTAGTGAACTTACCATCGGCGCAGCTCACGGGCATCGTTTCTGGTCAGGATCTTACGCATCACGCAACTGGTGACCAAGGTCCCCCCGGTCACTGACCTTTGCCTAGCTGAACTAGGCTCACCATGGCTTATCTTGGTGGTGAGACAAGAGAACAGTCGGCATCATCCAAGGGAGACGAGTCCCATGCGCAGTATGTCCACCAACAAGACCCGCACGATCGTCACAAGCGCGGCAGCGCTGGCCGTCACGGCCGGCCTGGCCGTCACCACGGCGGGCGCCGCGTCAGCGGCCACCCTGCCGACCAAGCCGCTGCCCCGGGCGGCAGCCGGCTCGGTGGAGCTGGGCAACCCGCTCCAGTACGAGACATTCCAGGCTCTCCAGAGCGGCCGGTATCACGGCCAGGTCGACTACACCAACTGGACCTACGCAGAGCCCGGCTCCGGGGTCTGGGCTCCTGCGGAAGGATCGCCAGGAGTGTCCAGTCCGCTTCAGCTGGTCTTCACCTACCAGGGCACCCAGTACGCCCACACGCTGAACGGCGGCCTCAAGCTGACCGCGCTGTCCCCGGAGCGGCTCGCCTTCTCAGGCAGCGGCGCTTACAACGGCGGCGGCATCACCTGGAAGATCAATGGCCAGGTCGCCGGCGGCAAGGTCAGCGCCACGATCGCATACAACGGGCAGTCCTACAAGGTGTACCTGACCGGCAAGGTCGCTAAGGACGGGTCGGTGTCCGGCACCGCCCGGTCCTCGACGGGCCAGGCGCTCACGTTCACCCTGCCCGCCGGGTCGTTCGCCTCGGTGCTGCACTACATCGCGCCGGTTCAGTCCGCGCAGGTCAAGGGCCACGACGCGACGTTCAGGTTCACCATCCCGGCCTCCGTGCCGGGCCTGGCCGGAACCAAGGTGACCGTCAAGGTGCACGACGGCGGGTTCGGTGCCCGGCATGACACCTACGCCGCGGGCATCACTGGCACCACGCTCAGCCCGTACCCGATCATCGGCGGTCCTGGCATCACCCTGCGGTAACCCGCAGCCCTAACACCGTGACCGCCTGAGCGGCCAGCGTCCCCCACCACCCGCCCGGCGCGGGTGGCCGGGGGCGCCGGCCCGGCTCAGCCGGACCTCGGCCCGGCTCAGCCGGACCTCGGCCCGGAACACCCCGGACCTATGGCTATAGGAGGTTCCGCACAATCGTGACAGCGGCCGCGCTGCCGCTTCTAACGGCGGGCACGCTGCTGTCCACAACGGACGCGGCCAACGCCGCGACCCAGAACAACGGCCAGAACGGCGCGACGCTGAACGCCAGCGTCAGCGCCGGTCTCACCCAGGACAAGACCTACGCCTGGGACGTGACCAAGACGGCCGAGCCGGCCAGCCTGGACATCTGGAAGGGCGACGCCGGCAAGGTCCACTACACCGTCAACGTCACCAAACACGACGGCCAGCTAGGGGCGGTCAGCCTCAGCGGCCAGGTCACGGTCACCAACAACGGGTCGGTAGCGACTACCGACCTGACGGTGAAGGCGTTCCTAGAGCAGAAGGGAACCGGAAGCCATGGAACATGGTGGGAAGCGTTCACCAGCTGAGCGTGCCCAGCCAGCTCCAGCCCGGGCAGACCGGAAACTACCAGTTCGGCTGGCCGGTGAGCGGCTACCAGCCCGGCGGGACGTACCGGGTGGAGGCACCGATCACCATCACCAACTACCCAGTTACCTCGGTCAGCCTTACGGCCCCACGCCCAAGGCTGACGTCGGCTACACGGTGAACGAGATCAACGGGACCGTGGCCGTGGTGGACTCAGATCCAGACACCGAGGTGTTCCCGGCCGGCCTGTCCCAGTCGGGCAGCTTCGCCTACGACTACCAGGTGACCGGAGACCACACCGACACCGTCCAGGTGCTGAGCGCTGACCAGAACCAGGTGCTCGCGCAGGCATCCGCCACCGTCAAGGTCAACGTGTGGAGCCTGGACATCGCCAAGGCCGTCACCGGCATCAGCTTCACCCGGGACCTACAACTGGTCGCTCGGCAAGCCAGACCCGGCCAGCCTTAAGGTCCACGTCGGCGAGCAGGCCAGCTACTCCGTCCCGGTCACCGTGACCGGGACGGACAGCGGCTGGAAGGTCGAGGGCACGATCGCCATCCACAACCCGGCCCCCATCAAGGCCGACATCAGCGGCGTGATGGACACCTTCCCTGGTGCCCAGATCACCGACCCGATCCCGACCAGCCTGGCTTCTGGCGAGACTGTGGTTCTCCACTTCACCCTCCAGCCCGGTAGCGGCCAGGCCGGAACCAACCACGCCGAGGTCAAGCTCAGCAACGGCACCGTGTTCGGCGCTGACGCTGCGTTCGACTTCAGCAACGCGCAGGTCAAGGAGGTCGACAAGACCGCGACCATCACCAACCACGCTGAGATCAAGGGCGGCGACAGCGGCCAGGTCAGCAGCGCGAACGGCACGGTCCAGGTCTCCGAGCCGTGACCAGCCACCGCCCGGCCCTGGCGCGCCTGACGCGAGCCGGTCCAGGCCAGCTGAGATGCCCAAGACCCCTAGCGAAATTACGGGCTTCCAGCTCAGATCTGGCAAGCTTAGCCAACATGAGCCAAGAGCTGACGGGACCGCACGCGCCATACATGCTGATCGTTTACGTGCTGGTAGAGAAGATCAAGTCAGGCGAGCTAAAGCCTGGTGATCGGGTGCCGAGCGTCACGGAGCTGGTCGAGACCTACCACGTGAGCCACAGCACGGCCAGGCGAGCACTAGCCAAGCTGAAAGACATGGGCCTGACTGACACCGTGCCCGGCTACGCGACGTTCGTGCGATTCCCCGACCAGGATGGGCCTAGCTGAGCCAGGGTGTTCCTAGATGGCTCTGTACGAGCCGCGGACGGGCGATCGGACCATAGGCCCGTTCCAGTTAGTCGCCTCCAGCACCCCCCCGCGGGCACCTGCAAGCACCGCAGCCAGTCCGCCAGCGTCAGCACCTCCTGCTTCGTGGTGCCGGCAGATGTGAGCCGTGCTTAGCCGACGCCGGTGATTATGAAACGGGGCGACTACCTGCCGACCAGAGTCCTCGATGGCGCGCCAGGCCGCCAGCAGCTCGGCGGGGTCGGGCGACAGAACCCGCATCATCGAACCGCCGGTAGTACTCGCCCTGAGCCCGGAACGCGGCGCGGTGCCCCGGATCGTTGCGGCGGTTCCTGAGCGGATCCAAGAACACCACATCGGCCGCGGTGAACGGGTATCCGGCCGCGCTACCCCGGCCCCGGCCGGGAGGACCCCGCCGGGGAGGTCGCCGGGGAGGAGGTGGCCGGAGAGGAGGTGGCCGGGGAGGTCGCCGGCGAGGTGGCCGGGGAGGTCGCCGGGGAGGAGGTGACCGGCGAGGTGGCCCGGGAGGAGGTGGCCGGGGAGGAGGTGACCGGCGAGGTGGCCGGGGAGGAGGTCGCCGGGGAGGAGGTGGCCGGGGAAGTCGCCGACGAGGTCGCCAGGGAGGAGGTGGCCGGGGAGGTCGCGGGAGAAGTGGCCGGGGACGTCGCCACCGGGGATGGCCGAGGTCCGGTTGAGGCGGGGGCGGTCGTCGCTGGTGCGGGTGACGAGGGCGCGGATGACGCCTTGCTGAACGGAGGCAGGTGCGCGGTCATGGCCACAATGAGATAGATAATTATGAGCGCGACCGCCGCGGCGGCGCCGGCCAGTCGCAGGCGGGAGCGGCCCGGTCGTCCTCCTCCCCGGCTGCCGCTGGGTGCCTCGGTCCTGGCGGCTGCAAGCGGCAGCATATCCCCCGGGGTCACCGGCGTTTCGCTTATCGGTACGCCTGCGCGGGGCGCGGCGGCCGGCTGAGTCACGGGCGTGGCCGACAGGTCGCCGACAGCCGTGGGCGCGGCTGGGCCGGGTTCTGATGGGGGGTGCGACGGGAACGCCTGGGTGATCGGCGCTGGCAGCCAGCCTGCTGCCGGGGGGGCGGTGTTGAGCTCGGCCAGGAGCTGCTCTGTACTGGGCCGCTGCTCTGGGTCCTTGGCCAGGCATCGCTCCACCAGCGGCCGGAGTCCGGCGGGCAGGCCACCGACATCCGGCGGAGTGAAAACTACCCGGTACAGCAGTGTGGCGCTGGGCCCGGTGCCGAACGGCCCCTCACCGGTGGCGGCGAAGGTAAGCACCGCGCCCAGGCTGAACACGTCGCTGGGCGGGCCGACGCGGTGGCCTTGGGCCTGTTCGGGGGACATGAAACTAGGCGAGCCGAATACTACGCCAGTGCCGGTCAGCATGCTCGCCTCCGCTGCCCGGGAGATGCCGAAATCGATGACCCGGGGGCCGTCCTCAGCCAACAGCACGTTCGGTGGCTTCAGATCACGATGCACGATGCCCGCTGCGTGGATCGCTCCCAGGCCCTCGGCCAGTCCCGCCGCCAGCGCGAGCACGGATGGAGTAGGCAGCGGGCCGTGCCTGGTGATCGCCTCGGCGAGGGACGGCCCGGGGACGTAGGCGGTGGCCAGCCAGGGCACCGGTGCGTCTACGTCGGCGTCAACCACAGGCGCTGTGAACAGGCCGCTCACCGTCCGCGCCGCGGCGACCTCGCGGGCGAACCGGTTCCGGAATTCGGCTTGCCCGGCCAGTTCGGCCCGGACCACCTTCACCGCGATCAGCCGCCCCCCGGGTGATCGGCCCAGGAACACCTGGCCCATGCCTCCGCTGCCCAGCCGGCCCAGCAGCCAGTACGGGCCGACTTTCCGCGGATCCCGGGGCTGCAACTGCTGCGCCACGCCAGCTGTTCGCCTATGATCACCTATGATCCCCGTCACCCAACCTCCTAAGGCGGGGTTCGCCCGGAACCCGATATCCGTACTGTCAGGCCCGGCGCGACCAGGAGAACATCGGCCCCTGTCCATGAACTGCCGCCAGGCGTGATTGTCATGGCTGGAGGTCTGCGACCGCCGGGCCTGCCCGTTGCTGCCTACCGGAGCCAGGCCTTCCGGCGGTCTGCGGGGATCTTGCCCTGGTCTTGTCATTTCGCCCCCCTATCCCGTTCCAAGGGCGAAAAAGATGAACCTACAGGCCAAGCTGCACCGATCGGCAATGCCGGGCTAGAACCGATCGGCCCGCCTGCCGGGGACCTAGGTCCCAGTTACCGCATGCCCAGCCGGGCCGGCACCGGTCACCAGGGCCGAGGCCGGCCGGGCATGGCTTCAAGGACTTGGTCACCGGCGGGTTCGGGCTGCAGCCGGTCCGCCCCGGCCAGTGCGATCAGGCACCTGCGGCGGATCGATCAGGTCGACGGCAGGCACCTCAGCGCCGACGGCGCCTAGCCGCCGGCCAGGCAGGCGCGCCGCGTCCGCAGGTTCCCGGGCCGTGGCCTCCACGAGGGGCACGCCGCGGCCCAGGCTACGGGCGGCGATGTTGTGAGTGTTGGAAGTCGGCGAGAAAGCATGCTGGGACAAGCGCAGCGAGCTTCGGACCCGCTGTGGCTGCCTCGTTGACAACACGTCGATCCGGCTGGCCGCTCTGGACTCGCGGGAGGATCCTGGTCGCGAGCAAGGGAGCCGCCGCCATCCACCGGGAGTTCGCCGTCAGGTGGCCCGATGCGCACCTCCACGAGCTGGAGCAGTCTTTGCGAGTCGTTGCCCGGCTCGAGCACGGCGAAGACCTCAGTGACGCTTCCCGTAGCAGCTGACCGGCACGACCCAAATTGCCTCGGCAGCACCGTCCTTGTGACCGGCATTGTGACCACAACAGGCCGGAACAGGCCGAGACACGATGAGACGCAGCAGACTGTCAGGCAACGTCTGCCGAGCCCATGCGGGATGGCGAGCAACAGGAGATACATACTGCGACAGCGCTCGGCTTGCTCATAACCCAGAGGTCGCGGGTTCAAATCCCGCCCCCGCTACCAAGGCCAGAGGCCCTTTCTCGAACAGAGAGAGGGCCTCTGGCATGTGGGATCTCGGCGCAATGCTCGCAGCATTGTGACCCGGGCATCTTGGCGGACACCTTTTCAATACTGCCTTGACTTGTACGGGTGAGAACAATCCGCGTGCATGTCACGAGAGACAGGCCCTTCTCCCGGGCCCCGGGCCGGGGCCAGGCCCGGGCTGTCAACGGCTGTGCCCTTCGTGGTCCGCGGGACTGGCTGGGACGACGGATGAAGGTCTGCAGGGAGATGCTCAACGCTCAGGAGGCGCGGCTGATGGGGCAACTATCACGACTCTTGAGAAAGTAGAGGGACCCAGCATGCCGTCGAGCCAGCCAGGACCCGGGCCAGGACCGGCCAGGTAGGCTTCCAGCCGACCGGTTAACAGCTCCTGGCGCCCGGATTTCAGCTGTTGTACGGCCTCGCTGATCGTGCGGCACAAGCATGCGCGGCCGGACTACTCCGTCGGCCATTGCGCCTCCGGCCACCAGGACGGGCCATACGACTCCATCCGCTGGGACGAGGACCTCGCTGAGCCGCGGAAGGATCAGGACGGGCGTACCAGATGGCTGGTGAGATTGGATTATCGGCGGTTCGCCGGCCACACGGCCAGTTCACAGGGGCAAGCCTCCCGATCATGTTCTACAGCTCAGAGACTGGCCGAGTCGCCACGCATCCTGTGGGGCTATTGCGGCGGGCGCACTATCCAGAGAACGTCAGGTATTGCTACGCATGTAGCATGCTGACTACACTTGAGTTATGGCCGCCATCCCTGCACGCGAGCTTCGTAACCACACTGCGGAGGTCTTGCGGCGTGTGGAAGCAGGCGAGGAGATCGAAGTCTTCAAAGACAACCGCCCTGTGGCGAAGATCATCCCGCTTTCGCGTCGGCGGCAATGGCTGCCCGCAGCAGAGATCGGCCATGAACTTGTGCGGCTGGGACCAGATACCACCGGCCTGTCTGAGGAATTGCGGGCAACTCTCACCGAGACGACGGACGATCTACCTTGGTGATCCCCCAACGGGCGTTGGCAGATACGTCCGTCTTTATCGGCCTTGAGGCTGCACGTTTCGACGTCAGTCGTTTCGAGAATTTCGAGTGGGGTGTCTCTGCGATAACGCTGGGGGAGTTGCGGCTCGGCGTGCTGCAAGCTCAGAATCCCGAGGCTGCCTCCCGCAGACTGTCGACCTACCAGCTTGCGCAGCGGTTCGAAGCCCTCACCGTGGATGAGGCGGTGTCCGAAGTTTGGGCACTCTTGATCTCCAGGCTCCGCGCGGCGGGACGCAAGGCGCCGATCAACGATAGCTGGATCGCTGCTACCGCGATCGCTCACGGCGTTCCGATCGTGACGCAGGACTCCGACTATGACGTCATACCTGACCTTGAGGTCATCAGGATCTGACGCGCCAACGGAAGGCCGAGAACGTCCCGAGACACGGGAGATTCGGCGGGAGCCATGAGATGGCAATCCGCTCGTAGCACTGGTCAGCAAGACGTACGTGCACGCCAGAGAATGGATAGGCAGGCGGGGCCTCTCGCGTCCGCCGCCCGAGATGACCGTGCGACGCGAACTTGGCGGGCGCCTATGGGCCAGGTGGTGGCGCGAAGATCGCGTGGGTTCCGATGCGTCGCAAGATGACATGGGGTTGCCCAGCGATCCGTTCCGTGCCATAGCTGAAGGTTGCGCGCCCATCGTCACCAGGAAGCCACAGCCCAGCACACGCATCGGCTAACGGATTTGCTAACGAGACCGGTCAGGATGGGGGAGACGACGCGAGACACCCGCGACATTCAGCGAGGGCTTCGCCTGATCAGCGAGACGTGCCGGAACGCCCGAGACGGGGGAGACGCGCGTCGGCCGGGTAGCCCCGGTGCATTGCTGCACCGAGGCCCCCTCAGGACCGCGCGTGCACGTTTCCGCGCACGCGGCCCAAGCAAGCCGCTGGGGCGGTTCAGGTCTTCTGCTGCACCACGGTGTTTCCG
>Ga0208565_1000619_pt1 | contig 24874 bp, 21 predicted proteins | sample Sb_taG_7_FD_187706 | JGI IMG/M metagenome (GOLD analysis project Ga0208565, IMG submission 187706) | Peat soil microbial communities from Weissenstadt, Germany - Sb_50d_2_FS metaG (SPAdes) (version 2) | ecosystem: Environmental > Terrestrial > Soil > Wetlands > Peat | place: Germany...
GGACGTCGCCGAGGAACTCGCGGCCCGCCTGCTGGCCCGTTTCCGGCAGGAACGGTCCTAGCGGCGAGGGTTCCGGCCGATTCGGTCCCCCTCGGGCACCCCGGCCAGCTCGTACAGTTCCTCAACCCGGTGCCGGGCCTCCTGGGCGGCCGCCTCGTCCCCCTGCTCCGCCATCACCCGGGCCAGCCCGGCCAGCGCCCTTATCTCCAGGTAAGCCGCGCCGCACCCGGCGAACGCCGCCGTGGCCTGCCGCAGGGCCGTCACCTGCTCGCCGGCCTGCCCCTGGGCCCGGCACAGGGCGGCGCTGGACAACCACACCCGGCCCTCGAGGATCGCATCCGTCCCGTCGCTGACCAGGCTCAGCGCCTCCGCGAAGTAACTCTCGGCGGCAGCGTACGCCCCGCGGCGCCACGCCACCTCCCCCATCCCGTGCACAGCGTACGCGCGCCCGACCCCACCGGCCTGGCCGTACACGTCGAAGACCACGTCGAAGGCGGCCTGGGCGCCGTCGGTATCGCCCATCGCGAGGCAGACCTGGCCGATCCAGTAGCGCGTCTGCGCGATCAGCCGCCCGCCGCCCAGCCCGTCGGCCACGGTTCTGGCCTGCTCCAGCATGCGGAGGGCGGCTTCATGATCGCCGCGGTCGAGATGGGTGTGCCCGATGAAGCGCAGGGTCAGCCACCGCCCCACGGTGTCCCCGCTCGCCGTGTAGCGCGCGAGCGCGTCGTGGAACAGCGCGAGCGGCCGGGTGAGGTGTCCCTGCCTGCGCAGCGCGTTGGCCAGGGTGCGCAGAGCGATGGCCTGCCCGTGCTGGTCCCCGCAGTCGGCCAGCAGGCCGACGGCCCGCTCCAGTTCGGCCACGCCGCCCGCGTCGCCGGCCCGCCGACTGGCGACGAGCGCCGGCTGGTTGCGGCAGGTGAGCACGACGCCCTCGCCGCGCCGGTCACCTGCTCTCAAGCAGGCATCAAGCGCCACGGCGTGCGTGGCGTACCAGTCATCGAAATACTCGCGGAGCGTATAGAACTCGTGGGAGGACACGGCCAGGTCCCAGCAGATGCCGGTCAGGCCGAGCGCGGCGCAGTGCTCGACCGCCGCGCGGATGTTCGAGCGCTCCTTCTCGAACCAGTCAAGCGGGTCCGCGTCGACCTCGGCCAGCGCCTCCGGCGGCGCGTCCCAGGCAGTGACGTCGCTGTGCACGACCTCGAAGTCCCCCCCGTAGAGGCGTGCGTGGGCCCGCCGGGCGAGGGTGAGCAGCGCCCGGTAGACCTGGCGAGGTATAGCACCCTGGTCGCCTGCGTACTCGCCGAGCGCCCGGCGGCGGGCATACTCCCTGGTCAGGTCGTGGAAACGGTAGCGCATCTCGGGCTCGACCGACTCGATCATGAAGCTCGCGGCCAGCTGCGACAGCGGCACGGACGCGTCCGCGCCGCCGAGCAGCGCCGCCGCCGTCCACAGCCCGAACCCGTTCAGCGGCAGCAGGCCCAGGGCCAGGAACAGCTGGCGCGCGCCGTCGTCGAGGCGCTCGAACCCCGCCCCGATGGTGCGCGCCACATTGAGCTCGCCGTACGCGAACGCCGCAGGTCCCTGCCGGGCCAGGCGGCCGGCGAGCTCCGCGGTCGGCTGGGGGTGGTTGTGCACCCGGAGGGCTCCGGCGATGCGCAGGGCGAGCGGCAGGCCCCCGCACAGCGTCACCACCCGGTCCACGGCCGCCCGGTCGTTCTCCAGGTTGATGCCGGCGTCGGCCACCACGCGCAGGAACAGCTCGGTCGCCTCGGCGCGCTCCAGCGGCTCCAGCGGCGCCACGTGATGGGCACCGGCCACCTCGGGCAGCCGCTGGCGGGCGGTGACCAGGACCGCGCAGCCCGCATTGGCCGGCACCAGGTCGCCGACCTGCGTCCCGTCGGGGGCGTCGTCCAGGACGATCAGGACCCGGCGGTCGGCCAGCCAGGTCCGGTACGTGGCCAGCCGCTCCGCCACCGCCTCCGGCACGCGCGGCACCCCGAGCGCGCGCAGGAACTGCGCCAGCACCTCGCCGGTGTCGATGCGCGCGTCGACCGCGCCGCCGGTGGACCGGCGCAGCTCCAGGTACAGCTGCCCGTCGGGGTACCGGTCACTCGACTCGTGCGCGGCCCGCAGCGCGAGCGCCGTCTTGCCGATCCCGCCGGGCCCGGAGATCACCACGACCGGCACCGCCGACCGGGATTCGCGGCGGAGCAGCCAGGACACCTCGGCGGCCAGGTCAGCACGGCCGACGAGATCGGTGGCCGGGGGCAGCTGGCGCGGTACCGCCGCCGGCCGGGCCGGCGTCCTGGTCCGGTCCGCGAGCGCCGACTCCGCCGCGGCGATCGCTTCGTGGTCCCCGCGGGCGACCGCGAAGTGCAGGTTCCGCAGCAGGGCGTCCGGCTCGCCGCCGGTTTCCTCCTCCAGCGTCTCCCGGTAACGCTCGTACGCGCTGGCCACGTCGGCCAGATGCCCGCACCGGTACTCGGCGAGCATGAGCTGCTCGCACAGCCGCCGGTCAGCGGGGTAGTGGCCGGCCATCAGCATCAGCTCGCCCAGGACGCGCTCATGATGGTCGCGGGCCAGCTCCAGGTCGAACAGCCGCACCGCGGCCCGCTTGTGCCGCTGCTCCAGGGCCACGATCTCCTGGCGGAACGCATCACTCGGCACGTTCGACAGCGGATGCGGGCCCCGCCACAGCCGCAGTGCGTGCCGGAGGTGACCGATCTCGTCCTCCGTACGGTGCTCCGCCCCAGCTTCGTCCGCCTCCAGGACCAGCCGCTGGAAGAGCAGGGCGTCGACGTCGGCTTCGGCGACGCGCATTTCGTACCCGAACCGGGGATGGGTCTTAAGGTGGCCGCCCAGGCCTATCCCGGCGAGCAGGTCGCGGACCACTTTCACGCGCTTGTAGAGCTGCGCTTCCTCCACGTCGTCGTTGCCCCAGGCCGCGCGGATCAGCTCGGTCTTGGACATCCGCCGGTTCGCGTTGACCAGGAGAGCAGCCAGCACGATCAGGGTAGGACCGCCCGGTAGGTCAAGTAACCGGCTGCCCTCGCCGATCTCCAGCTCACCCAGCAGTCTGTAGATCACGCGCCTCTCCCCTCTGGATGCATTTAGGCCAGTATGCGAGCGATCTGACGACGCTACGCGAGCGGGGGCGGCGCCGGCCCGCGTTCCGGAAGCCAGGCGGAAGTAAATCGGTAGTTTCCCGTGGTGCAATCGCAGTAGGCGAGCGGATAACTGCTGAAGGTTACGGGTGATGACGATGGCGAGGTCAGCAGGTCGCCGGATGGCCAGCCCGGTCAGGCCGGCCACGGTGGCGCCCGGCCGCTGTCACGGGAGCCTTGATATGGTCACCGACAGCGAGCGGCGCGCGTTACGCCCCATCGGAATGACCGCGTACGAGGTGGCGGCCCTGACCGACGTCCTGCTCGCCGTCCTGCTCGCGCGGCCGGGCATCCGCATCTTCCAGGGCGTACCCCCCGCTCCCGGGCAGGACATGCCGCGCATCCCGCACGCGGTCAGCGCCGGACGTCAGCTCGTCCTCGTCGAATCGGTGGCCTGGCCACCGGGACAGTACACCGCGGGGGCGGGCGGCCGTATCCGCTGCGACGGCATATACATAGGGCAGTCGGTGCTACCGCTGGTCAACGCGGTCCGCTGCTGGCGGGACGCGTTGCCCCGCGGCCACCAGGTCAGCGCCCTGGTGGTGGTGCACCCGATCGCGGAAGGCGACCTGGTCCTGCCGGCCGTGACGGCTCAGGAGCTGGCCTGGACCCGCGCCGACGACGTCGTCCGCGATATCCGGGCCCGCCTGCTGCGCCGACGGCAGGCGCCCAGCCCGAGAGCAGTCGCGGCGCTCGTCGCGGCGACGGCCATCCAGGAAGCGGCCCGGGGCCCGGGCGGTGGTCAGGCACCGGGAGCGCACGTAGAAGGTGTTCGCCGCCGCACGCGGCCACCTCGTTCGGTATGAAACCACGCCCGCCCCGTGCGGCCGGCCCGGGGGCAAGATGGGTCCGTGACGGAAGACCAGCCCGGTGACCGGCGCGGCCCGGAGTACCGGCAGGAGATCCACGCCGAACCGGGCAGCGCCGTGTACGCGGTGCTCCACGGCGACATGCACATCCGCAACGGGCACCCGGTGTACCGGTTCGAGCCCTTCCCCCCGCGGGGGTGTCCGATCGACGCCGAGCGAGTCCGGCAACAGCCGAGCAGGCTCCTGGACGCCGAGAGCCGGGTGGTCGCTTTCCGCGGCCGCGACGCCGAGTTGGCCCGGCTGGCGGCCTGGCGCGACGACCCGGCCGCCGGCGTGTCGGTCCTGCTCGTGCACGGGCCGGGCGGTCAGGGTAAGAGCCGCCTGGCGGCGCGGTTCGCGCTCGACTCCGCCGAACAGGGCTGGACGGTGTGGGCCTGCCACCACGCCAGCGACCCCACCGTGCGTACCGTGATCGCGCTGGGCGACACCGGTGAGGCCCTCCTGACGATCGTGGAGTACGCGGAGCGCTGGCCAGCCGACGACATGCAACTCTTCCTCCAGAACCCGCTGCTGCGCCGCCCGCGCCGGGCCCGGGTGCTGCTCGTCGCCCGCCCGGCTGAGTCATGGTGGCTGGCGCTGCGGCACCGGCTGGCCAAAGCCGGCGTCGCGGTGGGCGGCACCCTCGCGCTGGAGCCGCTCGCGCCCACTCCCGCCGAACGGCATGAGGTGTTCGATGCCGCCCGCGACCGGTTCTGCGAGGTGCTCGAGGTGCCCGCGGCCGGGGTGGCCGCCCCCGGCCGGCTGGGCGCGACGTCCTCGAGGCGGTCGAACACCTTTTCCCCGAGGACCGCGACTACGACCTCGACCCCGGCATGGCGGTGGTGACCGAGCAACTGACCAGGCAGCGGCTGACGGCCACCGACGACCCGGCCGAGCGCGCGGTCCTGTACGCCGCCCTAGCCCAGCGCCTGCGCAACGCGGGACGGCGCGAGGACGCCACGCGCGCCTACGAGAACGCCGTGGCGCTCTACCGCCCGCTGGCGGCAGGCGACCCGGCCCGGTACCTGCCGATGCTCGCTGGCTGCCTCAACAACGCCGGGCTCAGCCTGGCCGATCTGGGGCGCCGGCCGGAGGCACTGGAGGCGGCGGCCGAGGCGGCCGGCATCTTCCGGCGGCTGCCGCTGGACCGTCCCGGCCCGGGTCCCAGCCTGGCCGCCGCGCTCGCCACCCTCGCGCAGGCTCTGGCGGCCGTCGGCCGACACCCGGAGGCACTGGAGGCAGGCCGCGAAGCCGTGGAGATCCGCAGGCGCCTGGCCGCCGACGACCCGCCGGGCGCCGCACCTGGCCTCGCCATGGCCCTGATGACGTACGGCAATCGGCTGTGGGAAGCCGGACGGCGCGAGGAAGCCGCGGAGTGCGGCACCCAGGCCGCCCGGACCTGGCAGCGGCTGGCCGCCGAGGCGCCGTCCCGGTACCTGCCGGACCTGGGCGCCTGCCTCACCAACCTCGGAATCCAGCTGTCCAGCGTCGGCCGCCGCGCGGACGCGGCCAGCACCGCCGGCCAGGCGGTGGAGATCTACCGCCGCCTCAGCGAGCCCAACGAGCGGGCGTTCCTGCCCGAGCTCGCGGCCGCGCTGGTCCACCTGGCCCTGGCGTACCTGGACATCGGGCACCGATCGGACGCCCGCGCGGCCGGCGACGAGGCCGTGGCCCTCGGCCGCCGCCTCGCGGATGAGAACCCGCGCGCGTTCGCGCCGCTCCTGGCCACCGCGCTGACCAATCACTGCGGCGTCCTGGCGGCCGCGGGCGAGGGGGGCCAGGCGCTGACCGCGGCGGAAGACGCGGAAGCGATCTACCGGGATCTTTCCGGCGCCAACCCCGACGGGTTCCTGCCTTCCCTCGCTGCCTGCCTGACCAACCTCAGCCTGATGCGCCGCGCAGCCGGCCGCCGGGCCGCGGCCCGGCGCGCGGCGGAGGAGTCGGTGGACATCTACCGGCGCCTGGCCCGCGCGGACGCGCGGGCGCAGGCCCACGAGTTCGCCGCCGCCCTGACCAACCTCGGCATCATGCTCGGCGAGGAGGGAGACCTGGAGCAGGCCGCCGCCGTGAGCGCCGAGGCGGTCGGCGCCTTCCGCGAACTCGCCGGGTCCAGCCCGGATGCGGTCCTGCGTGACCTGGCCACGTCCCTGGCCAGCCTCGGGGCCAGGCTCGCCGGGCTGGGACGGTACGGCGAGGCGGCCGAGGCCACCGCGGAGGCGGTGGGAATCCAGCGCGAGCTGGCGGCGGCCGACCCGGAGACCGCCCTGCCGGACCTGGCCACGTCGCTTTCCAACCTGGGCCTCCAGCTCGATCACCTCGGCCGGGACGCCGAAGCGGCCGGGGCGGCCGCCGAGGCGGCCGACGTCTACCGGCGGCTCGCCGCCGGGCACGCCAGCGCGTTCGAGCCTTCGCTCGCCGCCGCGCTGGTGAACCTGGGCATCGTGCGCTGGCGCCTGGGCGACCGCGGCGACGCGCTCGGCCACACCACCGAAGCGGTGGCGATCCAGCGGCGGCTGGCCCAGGCCGATCCGGCGACCTTCACTGGGCAGCTGATGGCGTACCTGGTCAACCTGGGCAGCCAACTGTCCGCGATGGGGCGGCACCGGGAAGCGGTGGCCGTGCACCGCGAGGCGGCGGACGGCTACCGCGCCCTGGCCGCCCGGCAGGGAGCGTTCGAGCCTGACCTTGCGGACGCGCTCACCAGCCTCGCCATCGGCCTCACCCGCCTGGGCGCGGGCGATGAGGCGGTGCGTGCCGCCGCCGAGTCCGTCGCCATCAACAGGGAGCTGGCCGCGGGCGGCGGCACCGCGTCCTGGAACCGCCTGGCCGCTGCCCTGGACAATCTGGGCGTGACGCTCTCCGATGCCGGGCGGGAGCAGGACGCCCTGGCGGTGGCCGAGGAGGCGGTAGCCGTCCGCCGGGAGCTCGCCGCGGCCGACATGCCTGCTCACGAGGCCGAACTGGCCTCGGCTCTCAACAACCTCGGTAACCGGCTCTCGGCCGCCGGGCGGCTCGGCGAGGGGATCGCGGCGGGCCTTCAAGCCGTGGAGATCCGCCGACGGCTGGCCCGGGCCAGGCCCCGTGCTCATGCGGCCGATCTCGCCACGTCGCTGAGCAACGTGGGAATCGACTTGTCGCTGACCGGGCAACATGACGATGCCGTGGGCTTCACCGCCGAGGCCCTGGACATCCTCCGGCCGCTCGCGCGCGAGGATCCTGGCTCGTTCGGGCCTGAGCTCGCCCGGGTACTGCTGGCCTACGCGCGAACCCGGGTCGCCGCGCGGGTCGAGCTGACCGAGGCGCTCGCCGCCGCCGAGGAGGCCGTCGCGGCCTACTCCGGGCTCGCGCGGGAGAACCCGGAACTCTTCGCCCAGCCGCTGCGCGCGGCGGCCCGCATGCGCGCGGCCGCCTCGATGGCCGGGCTTCTCCGGCCGACCCAGGTGCTTAACGACGGGGAAATGGCTGAGGCCAGGACAATCTTCATTGTCCTGGCCTCTTTACTGGGTAGCCCCGACCGGATTCGAACCGGCGTTACCGCCTTGAGAGGGCGGCGTCCTAGGCCTCTAGACGACGGGGCCGTGCGCGGCACCGGCAGGATCTAGCCGTCCTGCCCGAGCCGAAGCGCTGGCGTGGCCAGCGCGGTACAGACTACCGCCTCGCCACCGGTCAGGCCAACCGGCGATCAGGGCGGACGATTCCCGGAACCCTCCCGGCATGAACAAGCGCGGACGTGAACCACGTCCGCGCCGTCAGCCGAGCTGCTGGGGTACCAGGACTCGAACCTAGACTAACAGGGCCAGAACCTGTCGGGCTGCCAATTACCCCATACCCCAATGACATCGAACCCGGTGGCCGGGTGCGCTCACGCAGTCTAGCGGACTCGGCGGGCGCCGGCCAATACAAGTCCGCGCGCCGGCCAATACGAGCCCGCCGGCCTGTGACAGATACCCCTCACGGCGGGTCGATCGCGGTCAGGCCGGCGTCCCAGTCGTCGCCTACCGCCGCGAAGGCCGCCTCTCCGGTCTCACCCGCCTCGATGGCGTGCAGGGCGTCCCGGGCGGCGGTGATGCCGAGCAGGTCCGACACGGTGCGCCGGGTCCCCGCAAACCAAGGCTCAAGGGCAAACCGGGGCGCGGGGGGCTAGGGGGCTCCGGGGGCGGCTAGCACGAGGCGGGCGGAGCCCGCCGCCTCGACCAGGGCGTCGGCGGCGGAGATGAAGCACGAGGCGCCGCGGCGAAGCTCAAGCGCCTCACCGGACCCGCCACTCAGGACGCAGGCACCCTCGAGGCACAGCACGATCCGCGGCCCGGCGCCAGGGAGGGGAACCGGGGGCCCACCGAGCTCGACCAGGTAGAGGCGGAACTCCGGGGCCGGGGTGTCGAACCAGGTCACGCCGTCGGCGAGAACACGCGGCGAGAGCACCGGCACCGAGACCGCCGGGTCGAGGAGCGCAAGCAGCTCGGGCACGTCGAGGTGCTTGCGCGTGAGGCCGGCCCGGACCACGTTGTCGGAGTTGGCGAGCAGCTCGATCCCGGTGCCACGCAGGTAGGCGTGCAGCCCGCCGGCCGGCATGAACACCGCCTGGCCGGGCTCGAGCACCTCATGCCGCATCAGCAGCAGCGCGACAAGCCCGAGATCGCCCGGGTGATCCGCGGCGACCCGCACCACCGCCGCGCAGGCGTCCGCATAGGGTCCGACCCCAGGACGGGACGAGGCCAGGCGCGCGCAGGCGGCCAGCACAGCGGCGACGAGTTCGGCCGGCTCTGGCCATTCCAGGACGGCCGCGAGCGCGTCCGCCATCGCCGCAGGGCTGGTCGCGGCCGAAAGCCGAGAAGCCAGCGGCCGGAGCTGGTCCACGGCCAGGGCGCGCAGGATGCCCGCCGCGTCGGCCGGGGTGCGCAAGCCGGCCACCACCTCGAACGGGGTGAGGGCGTACAGGAGCTCGGGTTTGGGCCAGTCGTCCACGTAGTTCCGGCCCGGGTCGCCCGGGGCCAGGCCGCGCTCGTTCTCGGCCAGGAAACCCGCCTCGGCCTGCGCGCGCGAGGGGTGCACCTGAATCGACAGCGCCTGGGCGGCCGACAGCACCTTGAGCAGGAACGGCAGCCGGCCACCGAAACGCTCCGCGCAAGCCGGCCCGAGCTCCCGCCCAGGATCGCTGGAGATGACCGCGTCCAGCGTCGAGCCCGCTCGTTTGGTACCTGAGGGCGCGGACGGGTGCGCGCCGATCCACAGCTCGGCCTCCGGGCCCGGAGCCGGCACGGGCCGCCCCTGCAGTTCCGCGATCGCGGTCCGCGATCCCCACGGGTAGGGCCGAACCACCGGACGGAGAAGCTCCATCCGGGCATGCTAGCCGGGGCTACCCGGCGCCGGAGGTGTCGGCCGGGTGCTCGACCAGGGCGACCACCCGGCTGGCCATGAACCGCGCGGTCCTGACCGCGGTCCCGGTCCTGGTCACCTCGCTGACTTCGACGACACCGCGTCGGTTGGTGATCTCCACGCGGCGGCCCGCCCGGGTCGCCGTCACCTCATAGGTCTGGGTTCCCTCGCCGGAGTCGATCACGATCTCGACGCGATCCCCCTTCATCGGGCCCCCTTCACGAGCCGGCCTCAGTAGGACGGGAGCGAGGGGTCGACCTGGCTGACCCAGGCCAGCACGCCGCCGCCGACATGCACCGCGTCGGTGAAGCCGGCGTTCTTGACGATCGCCAGCGCGTCCGCCGAACGCGCACCGCTCTTGCAGTGCAGCACGATCCGCTTATCCTGCGGCAGCCGCTCGAGGGCGGCTCCGGACAGGAACTCGCCCTTGGGGATGAGCGTCGCGCCGGGGATGGAGACGATCTCGTACTCGTTCGGCTCGCGGACGTCGACGAGGAAGATGTCGTCGCCGGCGTCCAGCATGGCGGCCAGGTCCTTCGCGCTGATCGTCGAGCCCGCGGCCGCCTCGGCGGCCTCCTCGGACACCGCGCCGCAGAACGCCTCGTAGTCGATCAGCTCGGTGATCGTCGGGTTCTTGCCGCAGACCGCGCACTCGGGGTCCTTGCGCACCCGGACCGTGCGGTAGGTCATCTCCAGCGCGTCGTAGATCATCAGCCGCCCGGCCAGCGGCTCGCCGATCCCGGTGATGACCTTGATGGCCTCGTTCACCTGGATGGACCCGATGGAGGCGCAGAGCACGCCGAGCACGCCGCCCTCGGCGCAGGACGGGACCATCCCGGGCGGCGGCGGCTCGGGGTACAGGCAGCGGTAGCACGGGCCGTATTCGGCCCAGAACACGCTGGCCTGTCCGTCGAAACGGTAGATCGAGCCCCATACGTACGGCTTGCCGAGCAGCACGCACGCGTCGTTGACCAGGTACCTGGTGGCGAAGTTGTCGGTGCCGTCGACGATCAGGTCGTAGTCGGCGAAGATCTGCATGGCGTTGTCCGAGTCCAGCCGGACCTCGTGCACCACGACGTTGACGAACAGGTTGATCTCGCGGATGCTGTCCCGGGCCGACTCGGCCTTCGGCCGCCCCACGTCGGACTGCCCGTGGATGACCTGGCGCTGCAGGTTGGACTCGTCCACCACGTCGAAGTCGATGATGCCGAGCGTGCCCACGCCGGCCGCGGCCAGGTAAAGCAGCGCGGGCGAGCCGAGGCCGCCGGCCCCCACGACCAGGACCTTCGCGTTCTTGAGTCGTTTCTGCCCGGTCATCCCGACGTCCGGGATGATCAGGTGGCGCGAGTAGCGCCTGACCTCATCGACCGTCAGCTCGGCGGCGGGCTCGACCAGCGGCGGCAGCGACACTGTGCTCTCCAGAAGGTGTGCTTTTTTAAAGACTTTTCTACCGAACGGACCAGGTGTTACGTCCCCCGCCCGTGCCACGGTCAACCGGCGGAAGCGAGCGGGAATTCCCGTGCCCGGCCAGCGTCCCTGCTCTGGCTGGGGCCACGCCCGGTGGCCGCTAGGAGCATACCGATCTCGGTCGCCACCAGGCCAGGACGCTCCATCTGCGCGACGTGGCCGGTGCGCGGCAGCACCACGATCTTGGCGTTCTTGAACGCGTGCGCGGCCCGGCCCGCGTTCCGCGGATCGACCACGCGGTCGTGGCTGCCGTAGATGACCAGCGACGGCGCGATGATGCGGGCCGCGTCCCGCCAGGCCGGCCTGCCGCCCGCGCGCAGCACCTCGGTGGTGAGCGCCCGGGCGCTGCCCGCCAGCGCGGCCCCGGCGTAGCCGAGGGAGTCCCGGCGGGCCAGTTCGGCGACCTCGGCGGCGAACCGCGCCCGCGCGAACAACCCGGGATCGCTGAAGCAGGTGGCGATGACGTCGGCGACGCGGCGTTCGGGCGGGATGAGGCGGAGTTTGCTGAATAGCCACGTCCCGATCCACGGGAAGCTGATCACGGGGAAGCGCAGCAGGTCCATCCGGGGCCGCGGGTCCGGCAGCGCCGGGGAGATCAGGGTCAGCGTCCGGACCAGTTCGGGCCGGGTGGCGGCGACCTTGACGCAGACCGCGCCGCCCAGGGAGTTGCCCATCAGGTGCACCGGGCCGCGGTTCTGTCTTTCGATCAGCGCGGTGACCGTCTGCGCGAGGGCGGCGATCGAGTAGCGGCCGTCCGGGCGGGGCGGTGAGTCGCCGAACCCGGGCAGGTCAAGCGCCTCGCAGGCCAGAGCGGGCCGGAGCAGGTCCATCAGGTCGGTCCAGTTCCGCGAGGAGCCCTCAAGACCGTGTACGCACAGTGCTGGCTCTGGAGGGGCTGGCTCTGGAGGGGCTGGCTCTGGAGGGGCTGGCTCGGGAGGGGCTGGCTCGGGAGGGCCGGGGACGCTGCGCACGAAGACCTGATGATCGCCGAGGGAAACCAGCTTCCCCGGCCAGTGCGGGATGGGCTCGCTCATGCGCTGGCCTTGCGGCGCCTTGTCGTCTTGGCGGGCGCGTCCTCCTTGGCGTCCGCGCCAGCCTTGCCGCCGTCCGCCTTGCCGTCATCCGTTTTGCCGCGCCCGGTCTTGACAGCCGCGACGCTGGCCCGCAGGATCTCCGTCAGGTCGGCGGGCTGCTTCTTGGTCTCCGGGAGCTCCAGGCCGGCCGGGCGGACGACGTCGTTGCCCTCGACCTTGGCCTGGACGACCGCTTCGAGCGCCTCGCGGTAGGCGTCGTGGTACTGGTCGGGCTCGAAGTCCTCGGTCATCGTGTCGATGAGCGACGCGGCCATCTTCAGCTCCTGCGACCGGACCTCGATGTCCTCGTCGAGGAACGCGAAGTCGGGATTGCGCACCTCGTCGGGCCACAGCAGGGTCTCGAGCGTGATGACCCCCTCCCTGACCCGCAGCGCGGCCAGCGCCTCGCGCTGCCGCAGCGCGACCTTGGCCACCGCCACCTTCCCCGACGCCTCGAGCGCGTCGCGGAACAGCACGTACGCCCGGGTTCCGGCCTGCTCGGGTTCGAGGTAATAGCTCTTGGCCGCGTAGATCGGCTCCACCTGGGCGGCGGGCGCGAAGTGCAGCACCTCGATCCGGTGGGCGGTCACCAGCGGCAGGTCGGCCAGGTCCTCGTCGGTCAGCACCACCATGTCGCCGGTCGGCAGCTCGTAGCCCTTGGCGATATCGGAGTACGGGACTTCCTCCCCGTCGAGCGTGCAGACCCGGCGGAACTGGATCCTGGCTCCGTCCTTGCGGTGAACCTGGCGGAAGGTGATGTCACGCTGCTCCGTCGCGGCGTAGAGCTTCACCGGGATCACGACCAGGCCGAAGGAGATCGCACCGGCCCATATGCTACGCATGGTCTTCACCTACCCCGGTTGACGTGACGCTGATCATCCGGTGTTGTCATAATTCCCGAAATCGAGCATACATTCGATTATTTTTCGGACCGGCACGGGTGGATTTCGCCCAACTCTGGTAGCGAGCTTAGCTGCGACTGCGATGATGAGGGTGCCCGGACTAGTCCCTAGGGGTCCTTGGGGTTCTCTGGGATTCTTGGGGATTTTTGGGGATTCTTGGGATTCTTGGGATTCTTGGGCCAGGCCGGGCCGCGGCTCGAAGTTCGGAGGGGGACGGAGAGATATGGGCGCTTTCGATGTGGTCGTGCTCGGCGGCGGCACCGCCGGCGTGCACGTCGCCACCGCGGCCGGCAAAGCGGTGGCGCTCGTCGAGGCGGGACTGATCGGGGGCGAGTCCGCGTACCTGGCCTGCCTGCCGTCCAACTCGCTGCTGCTTTCCGCCGCCCGCGGGAAGACCTGGGAAGACGCGGTGGCCCGGCGGGACGAGGTGACCGGCGGCCTGGACGACTCGGCCCCGGCCCGGCGGCTGACCCGCGCGGGCGTGACGGTGATCCGCGGCACCGGCCGGATCACCGGCCCGGGAACGGTCGAGGTGACACTGGCCCCGGACGGAGGCCCAGGCGGGGACCCGGGTGTGGGCCCGGGTGGGGGTCCAGGCGGAGGCCCTGGTGTGGGCAAAGTCTCGCTGACCTACTCGGACCTGGTCATCGCGACCGGATGCGAGCCGGTCGCGCCGCCGATCGAGGGCCTTTCCGACATTCCGGCCTGGACCACCGCACAGAGCCTGTGCTCGCCCGACCTGCCCCGACGGCTCATCGTGCTCGGCGGCGGACCCGCCGGATGCGAGCTCACGCAGATCTATGCCTCGTTCGGCTCCCAGGTGACGCTGGTGGAAGCGGAATCCTCGCTGCTCCCGGGAGAACCCGCGTTCGCCGGGGAAATCCTCGCGGCGGCACTGCGCCGGGCCGGCGCGGAGATCTACCTCGGCTCCCGCGCCACCAAGGCCGAACGCACCTCTGACGGCCTGACGCTCGCGCTGGAGGACGGGACCAGGATCGACGCCGACCGGCTGCTGCTCGCCTCCGGCCGGCGCCCGCGGCTCGGCGGCCTGGGCCTCGACACGCTCGGCCTGGAGGTCACGCCGGGGATGGCGCTGCCCACCACTACCAGGTGCGAGGTGACCGGGATTCGCGGGGATCTCGGGGATCTTGGGGTTCGCGGGCATCTTGGGGCCAGCCGGGTGTGGGCCGCCACGCACACCCACGCCAGCCGCTACCAGGCCAGCGTGGTCGCGGCGAATATCCTCGGCCAGCACCGCGAGGCCGACTACAGCGCGATTCCGCGCTGCGTGTTCACCACGCCTTCGGTCTTCGCGGTGGGAGTCGTCCCCCCGGCTATTCGGGACGAGGTCGAGGTCGCCGCGGACGAGGATGGCGCTGCGGCGGGCAACGGGGCACGGCAGATGCTGCGGATCACGAAGGTCCCGGCGGGGGCCCGGCCGGCCGAGAGCGCGGCGCGCCCGCAGGATGGCGCGGGGCTGATCACGGTCCGGGCTAACCTGGGCGATACCACCCGGGCTCACCTGGGCCAGGATGACCTCGGCTGCCTGGAGCTCTACGCCGACGCCGAGTCCGGGGTGCTGGCCGGCGCGGTCGCGGTGGGGCCGGACGCGGCCAGCTGGATGGGCGAGGTTACCCTCGCCATCAGGGCCAAGATTTCCTTGGCGGTCCTCGCCGACGTAGTGCATGCCTTCCCCACCTACGGGGAAGCACTGGAGACAGCGCTCCGCGAGCTGGCGGGAACCGGGGGCAGCACGGTACATGCCGACCAGAACGAAAAGGGGACCGGACCGTTGAGCGAGTTGGACATGGAGACGCCCGAGGACGACGCCCTCGAGCAGCACCAGGAAGTGATCGCGGACGAGACCGAGACAGGAGCGCGGCACGAAGTCCCGTTCGACGTCAACGAGGCCGATGCGGCGGAACAGGAACGCGCCGTCGGCTTCGACGATGACGACTACCGCTGAGGAGGAGCTTAGGATGGGACGAACGCGGGAAAGCGGCCGCGCGTAACACCCGGAGACCAAATTTTGACTGCAACGTCCGATACCAGGCCACGCAGCAACCGGCTGCCACGGCATGAACGACGGCGGCAGCTACTGGACGCGGCGCTTGAGGTGTTCGTAACCCAGGGGTACCACGCCGCCGCGATGGATGAGATCGCCGAACGCGCGGGCGTCAGCAAGCCCGTGCTCTACCAGCATTTCCCCGGCAAGCTCGAGCTCTACCTGGCCCTTCTCGACGAGAGCGTGGACACCCTGGTGGACACGGTGCGCGATGCGCTCCGCTCGAACCCCGATCCCAAGCAGCGGGTGGCCGCCACCTTTGGTGCCTACTTCGAGTTCGTGGGCGGCAAGGGCCAGGCCTACCGGCTGGTGTTCGAGTCGGACCTGAGCAACGAGACGGCCGTGCGCGACCGGCTCGACCGCGGCACGCGCGAGTGCGCCGAGATGGTCAGCCAGGCGGTGCGGGAAGACGCCGGGCTTTCCGACGACGAGGCGCACCTGCTGAGCGTGGGCATGGTCGGCATGGCCCAGATCACGGCGAGGTACTGGCTCGGCACGCGGGATCACATCCCGCGCGAAGCCGCCGAGCAGCTGGTGGCGAGGCTGGCCTGGCGCGGCATCAGCGGCTGGCCCCGCAGCGAACACTGAGCAGGGAGCATCGTGGAAGTCAAGATCGGAATTCAGTCCGTGCCGCGCGAACTGGTCGTGGAGACGGACACTCCGGCGGACGAAATTGAGCAGCAGCTGACCCGCGTACTGGCCGGTGGCGAGCATTCCGTCTTCGCCCTCGCGGTGAGCAAGGGCGGCAAGATCCTGGTGCCCGCGGACAAAATCGCCTACGTCGAATTCGGCGTTCCCGAAGCCCGCCGGGTCGGTTTCGGCAACATCGTCTGACCTGGTCCCGGCGCGCCGGGTGTTTCTTATTTCTCCGGCAGGCCTGCCGAGTGGGCGGAACCTACTCCTGGTACACTCGTATCGACTGGTCAAATGGAATGACGTAACCAAAAGTCGTGTTGTTCATATCGGCTGCTGTTTACGCCGGGCGCTCTGCCCGGTGTATCGGGGGGGAATCCCGAGTAAACGGCAGTGCCCCGAACGATGGTAGCGGGCTCCCTGGCCGTCGCCGCGCTGGTAGGCGTCGCGACGTCAGCCACAAGGTTGCAGCTCGCACCGCGGCGGGTCACCGCAGGCGGCCACCGTACACGACGGGCCCAGTCCCGGAACCGCTGGGGAGGGCCACGATGAAGGATGGAACCCCTGACAACTCAAACTTTTAGCGGGGACGAGGCACAACCGCCGGCCCCGTCACCCGGGTCCGTGACGGCCCTGCCGGGCACCGAGCCCGGACGTGATGCCGCCGACCCGGCGAGCGGCCCGGCTGATGGTGCCGCGCAGGCCGTCCCGTTCCGCGATCTCGGTATTAGCGAAGAGATCTGCTCGGGCCTGGAGGCCGCGGGCATCTTCACGACGTTTCCCATTCAGGCCCTCGCCTTGCCGCTGGCGCTGCGCGGGCAGGACATCATCGGGCAGGCCAGGACCGGCACCGGGAAGACCCTCGCGTTCGGCATCCCGCTGCTGCAGCTGATCGGAGACGGCCCGGCCGGCCTGCCCAAGGCGCTAGTGGTCGTGCCCACCAGGGAACTGGCGATCCAGGTCGCCGACGACCTGCGCACCGCCGCGGTCAACATGCACGCGCGCGTGCTCACTGTCTACGGCGGCCGGGCCTACGAACCGCAAATCGACGCGCTGGTGAAGGGCGTCGACATCGTCGTCGGCACCCCCGGCCGGCTCCTCGACCTCGCCGAGCGCCGCCACCTCGACCTGAGCGCGGTACGCGCCCTGGTGCTCGACGAGGCGGACAAGATGCTCGACCTCGGGTTCCTGCCCGACGTGGAGCGGATCGTCAAGCTCACCCCCGAACAGCGGCAGACCATGCTGTTCTCCGCGACCATGCCCGGGGATGTCGTCACGCTCGCCCGCCGCCACATGCGGCGCCCGACCCACATCCGGGCCGAGGGCCATGACGAGCCGGCGCCCGCCCCCAGCACGCAGCAGCACGTGTTCCGGGCGCACCAGATGGACAAGATCGAGGTGCTGGCGCGGGTGCTGCAAGCCAGGAACCGGGGCCTGACGATGGTGTTCTGCCAGACCAAGCGGGCCGCCGACCAGGTCGCGGGTGCGCTGGCCACTCGGGGATTCGCGGTGGCCACCGTCCACGGCGACCTGGGCCAGGGCCAGCGGGAGCGCGCGCTGCGCGCGTTCCGCAGCGGCAAGGTGGACGTGCTCACCGCCACCGAGGTCGCCGCCCGCGGGCTCGACGTGGACGACGTCACCCACGTGGTGAACTACGAATGCCCTGACGACGAGAAGACCTACGTGCACCGCATCGGCCGGACCGGCCGGGCCGGCCGGACCGGCGTCGCGGTCACGTTCGTCGACTGGCGGGACATGCACCGCTGGAAGCTCATCAACGACGCGCTGGACCTGGGTAAGCCCGAACCCGAGGAGACTTACTCCACCTCGGAGCACCTTTACACCCAGCTCGACATCCCGCGCGAGGCCACCGGAACGCTCCCCCGCGCCATGCGGGACCGGGTCGGGCTCGAGGCCGAGGCCATCGAGGACATCGGCGAAACCGGCCGGATCCGCTCGCCCCGGCGAGGGGGTCGCGGTTCCGAGCGCGCTGGTGCCGAGCGCGCTGGTGCCGAGCGCGCTGGTGCCGGGCGTTCGGGTGCCGGGCGTTCGGGTGCCGGGCGTTCGGGTGCCGGACGGGCCAGTGCCGGGCACGCGAGCAGCGGGCGGGGCAGCACCGGGCACGCTAGCACCGGGCGCGGCGGCGCCGGCCAGGCGCGGAAGGACGCGGGCGACGCGGCCGTCCAGCCGGCCGGCGACAGGGCCCGGCGGCGGCGCCGGACCAGGGGCGGCCGTGAACTCGGGCGGGAAGAAAACCGGCCGGAAGAAACCCGACGTAAGGCCTCCTGATCAGGGTTTCCGCCGCGAGCTCAGTTTTTCGCGGAGCTGATGCAGAGGTTTTGTTCAACGTCGCCAGGTAAGGTTCGCCACTGTGAGCACACCAACCGCCCTCGATCTGCCCGACGGGGTACGGCGAACCACGATCCACACCACCCGGGGCGCGTTTGCGGCCCTAGAGGCGGTTCCGGCGTCCGGGGTGTGCGAGCGGGAGGCCGCCCTGCTCGTCCCCGGTTACACCGGCAGCAAGGAAGACTTCCTGCCCATCTTGGACCTGCTGGCCGACGGCAGCCGCCAGGTGGTCGCGATCGACATGCGCGGCCAGTTCGAGACGCTAGGCGCCGATGACCCGGGCGGCTATTCCGCGGCGGCCCTCGGCGCGGACATCGCCGCGATCATGCACGCGACCGGCGCGAGGCACCTGGTCGGGCACTCCTACGGCGGGCTGGCCGGCCGCGAGGCCGTCCTCGCCCCGGACCGTGCCGAGATCGCCTCGTTCACGCTGATGAGCTCCGGCCCGGCCGCGCTGACCGGGCCGCGGGCGAAGGAACTGCGAGCGATGCTCGCCGCCCTCGGCGCCGGGTATGGGCCTAGGAATGGGCCCGGGAATGGGCCCGGGAATGGGCAGGGCGAGGAGGGCAGGCCGGATCCGGCTGAGCTCCGGACCGGGATCTCCGAGCTCTGGCGGACCTACCTGGAGCCGCAGGCCGTCGCGGCCGGAGTCCCCGGCCATATCGTCGCGTTCCTGGGCCGGCGGATGCTGAGCAACGACCCGTACGGGCTGGTCCTGATGGCCAGGCACATGCTCACCGCGGCGGACCGGACGGCCGAGCTGGCGCGGCTCGATCAGATCCCGATGCTGGTCATCTACGGCGAGAACGACAACGCCTGGTCCCCGGCCGCGCAGGAGAACATGGCCAGGCGGCTCGGCGCCTGCCGCCTGTGCATCCCCGCGGCCGTGCACTCCCCCGCCGTCGAGGCGCCCGCCACGACGGCGGGTGCGCTGACGCAGTTCTGGGATGCCGCCGAGGCGACGCTGGCCCAGATCGCATGGGCGCGGCACGCCGCCACGCCAACCCCATAAGCGCCAGCCAGGACCGCTAGCCGGCAAGACGGAGGACCTTGGGCCCCGGTCCTGCTGGGCCTGGCGGCAAAGCCCCTATAGAAATCATGAGCCACTGCGTGGATCTGCCGTGGGTCACGGGAATTGGGTTCCCTGCCTAGCTGGCGGGCAGCGGTGTCGTCGTATCCGCCCTGGTGAGATCGATCTGGAAGAGCGGTCCGGCGCCAGCGGTGATCGCGGGGAGCAGGCTGGCGGCCTGGGGGAGCAGCTGCTCGGCGTAGAAACGGGCGGTGCCGATCTTTTCCCGGAGGAAGACCGCGTCGGAGCCGTCTGCGTCGCGCAGCAGCCGGGACGCGGCAAGCGCCGACCGGGCCAGCAGCCAGCCGCCGATGACCAGGCCGGACAGCCGTAGGTACGGCGTCGCCCCGGCCAGGGCGTCGGCGGGCTCGGCCAGGCCGCGAGACATGATCCAGTCGGTCGCTTCCCGCAGCGCGCTCACCCCGTTGGCCAGCGCCGACCGCACCCCGGCCAGCTCCGGGCCGGCGGCGGCCAGCTCCGGGCCGAGCGCCTCCATCTGGGCGAGAAGGTCTGCTACCACTGCTCCGCCGCGCATCGGCACCTTGCGGGTGACCAGGTCGATGGCCTGGATGCCGTTGGTGCCCTCGTAAATAGGGGCGATGCGGCTGTCACGCAGGTACTGGGCCACGCCGGTCTTCTCGACGTAGCCCATGCCGCCGTGGACCTGCAGGCCGATCGAGGTCAGGTCGACGCCAAGGTCGGTGCACCACGCCTTGGAGATGGGCGTCAGCAGGTCGACCAGTTCTCGCCGGGCCTCCCGCTCGGCCCGGTCGTGGTGGTGCAGGGCGAGGTCAATCGACACCGCGGTGGTGTAGAGCATGGCGCGCATGGCCTCGATGTAGGCCTTCATGGTCAGCAGCATGCGCCGCACGTCAGGGTGCTCGACGATGGGCGACGGCTCACCCGCCGGGGCGCCGACGGCCCGGCCCTGCTTGCGTTCCTGGGCGTAACGCAGGGCGTCCTGGTAGGCACGCTCGGCAATGGCCAGGCCCTGGACGCCGACCGAGAGCCGGGCCGTGTTCATCATCGTGAACATGTAGCGCATCCCCTGGTTGGCCTCGCCGATCAGATAGCCGGTCGCCCCGCCGGCATCTCCGAACGACATGACGCACGTCGGGCTCGCGCGAATCCCGAGCTTGTGCTCGATCGACACGCAACGCAGGTCGTTGCGGGCACCCAGCGACCCATCCTCATTGACCAGGTACTTGGGAACGATGAAGCACGAGATGCCCTTGGTACCCGGGGGCGCGCCGGGAACCCTGGCCAGGACCAGATGGATGATGTTGTCGGCCAGGTCGTGCTCGCCGAAGGTGATGAAGGTCTTCTGGCCGGTGATGCGCCACGTGCCGTCGCCGGCCGGCACCGCCTTGGTGCGCACCGCCCCGAGGTCGGAGCCGGCTTGGGGCTCGGTCAGGTTCATGGTGCCGGTCCACTCGCCGCTCACCATCTTTTCCAGGAAGGTGGCCTGCTGCCCGGGGCTGCCGTGCTGGGTCAGCATATCGATGGCGCCCTGGGTCAGCACCGGGCACGTGGAGAACCCCAGGCTGGCCGAGGCCAGCATCTCCTGCATCACCACCGTGACCAGCCACGGGAACCCGCCGCCGCCGAACTCGGGGGGGAAGGGCACCGCCCCCCAGCCAGCGTCAACGTACCGCCGGTACGCCTCGCTGAACCCGGGCGGGGTAGTGACCTTGCCATCGCCGTCAAGGGTGCTGCCGACGGCGTCGCCGGACCGGTTGAGCGGGCCCACCACGTCGGCCATGAACCGGCCGCTCTCCTCGATCACCCCGAACACGGTACCGGGATCGGCGTGGCCGTAAGCCTCGAGCTTGGACAAGCCGTGAAGGTCGGCAAGCTGCTCGAGAACGAACCTGATGTCACGAAGCGGGGGAACATAGTCGGTCACACCCCCAGGTTAAGCCGGCGGCTCAGTCGGCGGAAAGGCCGTCCCAGGGGCGGCGGGGGGACGCGGCGGCCGTGCCCTCCGGGCAGTGCCGCCGGTAGTCGCACCAGCCGCAGGACGGGCCGGGGCGCGGCGGGAACACCTCGTCGTAGGCGTCGGCGGGCAGGCCGTCGCGCATCCGCTCGTCGGCCGCCGCGCACTCCTCGGCGATATCCTCCGCGCGGCCCAGGTGCCTGGCCAGCGATTCATCGGTGTGCGACCAGGCGAGGACCTCGCCGGTCGGCAGGTGGTGCAGCTCCACCCGGTGACATGCCCGGCGCAGCGCCCGCCCGGCGGCCAGTGCGTACAGCGCCAGGGCCATCGAGCTGCGCGCGTCGTCCGCGGTCAGCGGGTGCCGGCCGGTCTTGTAGTCCACGACCACGAGTTCGGTTTCGGGCCCAGTTAGCCCCGCCTCTACTGACCCTGCCTCTACTGGCCGGGCGTCGAGGCGGTCGATCCGGCCGGAGACCGCGATCTTGTCCGTGCGGGTCGCCACGGTCCGCTCCACGCCGAGCGGCTCGTCGGCCGGATCGAGCCCGGCGACGTAGCCCTCCACCATGGCGATGGCGCGCTCGCGCTGCCGCACCGACTGGGTCTCGTCGGCGAAACCCTCGTTGATCCAGCCGCGGTCCGCCAGGGTGCCGGCGGCCGCGACGGTGCGCCGCACCAGCGGCAGGCGCCACCAGCCGGCCAGGGCGTTGTGGATGCTGGCGCCGAGGCTGTTGTGCGCCCACGGCGGGCCCTTCGGCGGCGGCGGCCGGTCCAGGTAACTCATCCGGTACCGGCGCGGGCAGTCCAGCCAGGCGGAGAGCCGGGTCGGCGTGCACGGGTACAGCCTGCGGGGCATCCCCTCGAAGCCCAGCTGCTCCATCGGGACCTAGGCGCCCGGGCTGGAGGTGACGACCGGTCCGGCGGAGACCCAGGCGTCGAACTTCTTCTCGGCCGCCGCGATCGTGGTCTCCGGCCCGTGGCCAGGTAGCACGCGGGTGTCCGAGGGCAGGGTCAGCAGGTTCTCCCCGATCGCGGTCAGCTGCCCGGCGAAGTCGGGGAACTCGCCGTCGAGCGGGACCGGCCCGTCGGCCACCAAGGCGTGCCCGGTGAACACCACGCCCAGGTCCGCGCAGTACAGGCACACCGAGCCGTCGGTGTGGCCTGGTGCGTGGATGACCTCGAGCTGGACGTCGGCGACCTCGAAGAGCCCGCCGTCCTCCATCTCGATGTCGGCGACGTCGCCGGGATGAGCCTCCCGCCACAGCATCCGGTCCTTCGGATGCAGCGCCACCGGCGCCTCGTCCCGTTCGGCCAGCTCTATCGCGGTGGTGACGTGGTCGGCGTGGCCGTGCGTGCAGATGACCGCGAGCACCTCACGGTCGCCCACCACGTCGAGCACGCCTGTCGTATCGGTGCCCGGATCGATGACGATGACCTCCTCGTCGTCGCCGATGATCCAGACGTTGACCTCGTCGGTTCCTGAGCCGCTGTCGGCGGCCGCGGGCGACGAGAACTGATCGATCCGAGTGGTCATCCGGGCGTTTCCTTCCTCATTTTCCTGACCCGCCGACCTTTCTTACCACAACCACCTGACGAAGACTTCCAGAAGGACCTCGCCGTACTCTCCGTAAGCTGGGACGGAGCCGTCAGCCGAGGGGGGAGCCATCAGCCGAGGGGGGAGCCATCAGCCGAGGGGGGAGCCGTCACCGTGACCGGCGGCGCAGGGCCCGGATCAGGGGCAGGGCGGCGAAGTAGGTCCCGGCCAGCGAGCTGGCGCCGACGCCCAGGTCCACCGAGATCCGGCCCTGCTTGGCCCAGTAGACGTCCTTCAGGTCCAGGAGCAGGGCGAACTCATCGACGATGAGGGCCAGCCCGGCCCCGTAGCTGATCGCCACGACCGGATGCCTGCGCTGGGCGTCTTCACCGTGGACGGCGACGCCGCCGACGCCGCTGACCAGGCCGATCCCCCACATGTAATGGTGCAGGTGCTCACCGCCGACGCTGAGGTTGCCAAACGGCCCCCGCCCCGCCTTGATGCTGTAGGTGATGCCCCGGACCGCACCGAACGTGGTCGTGAAGGCGAGCCAGCTCAGCAGGGCCGCTCGCTGCCCCCGGTCCAGGTCTTCGAAGAAGGCGCCGCGGAAATCCCTGACCAGTGACGATGAGAAGCCCATTGGTGCACCATAGCGCCGCTGGGCTATCCGGGGCGAGAAACCCCCTCAAGGCAGCACGCCGAAGTCGGCGCTCCACATCTGGTGGCCGGCCCGGGATATCAGGGCCTGGTAGGCATCGGCGGCCACCGTCTCGCAGCCGATCCGGTGACCGGTCAGGCTGCCGTGGTCGTCGCTGCCGCCCGTAGCCACCAGGCCGAGATCGTGGGCCAGGGCGAGAAGCCCGGCCCGTTCGGCAGCTGGCTGGTCGGGATGGAAGACCTCCACCCCGGCTAGACCTGCGGCGGCCAGCCGGCCGATCTCCTCGTCGGAGACTACCCAGTCTCGCCCCGCCCGTGGGTGAGCCAGCGCCGCGACGCCACCGGCGTCGCGGACCAGCCCGATCGCGTGAACCGGATCGAGCGCGTACCGGCCGACGTAGGCCCGGCCGCCATCGCCGATCCAGTCACGGGTGAACGCCTCGCGGGGCGAGGCGACGGCGCCGCTGGCCGCCATCGCGCGAGCTATGTGCGGGCGGCCGACCACGGCCTGGCCGGCGATGGCGGCCACCTGGTCCCAGGTGATGCCGACGCCGAGGTCCGCGAGGCGGCTTACCATGGCCCGCGCGCGCAGTACGCGGTCGTCCCGGATGCGGCGGAGTTCGGCGGCCATATCCGGGTGGCCGGCGTCGAACAGGTAGGCCAGCAGGTGCACGCTGTGCTGGCCACGGGGGGGCGACCCCCCTGGCACCCCCCGGCTGCGATCCCCGAGGCGGCAGGACAGTTCCATGCCGGGCAGCAGGGTCAGGGAGGCGGCCAGCGAATCGGCCAGCGCCCGGCGTGCTTCGGCGTGGCCGGCCACCGTGTCGTGGTCGGTCAGCGCCACCACGTCCAGGCCGGCTTGCGCGGCGCGGCGCATCACCTCGGCGGGCGGCTCGGTGCCGTCCGAGGCACTGCTGTGCACATGCAGGTCGGCCCGCATCAAGGGGCGGGCAGGCGCGGAGACGCGGCCCCGAAGGGCAGGTCCAGGTCCTGGCCGGGATCCCGCAGGTCACGCAGCCCGATCGGCTCGACGAGCAGGGCGCCCGCGGTGTCCGGCCACAGCACGAGCCACAGCCACAGCCCCTTGACCTCGCCGGCGAACACGGCGCGGTCCGCCGAATCCACCGACCAGAGCGGAAGATCATGATTGCCGAACGAGGCGGTGGCGACCGGCGGCGCGGAGCCAAACCCCGCCCCGGGATCCACGCCGTCCAGGCCGGCCAGGGCCGCGCCGAGGCCGACGCCCGGTTCCTCGGCCACGACCATCATGTCGGCGGGGCCACCGAGCGGGTTCGGGCCGGACAGCGCCACCGCGCAGGCGCGGACGCCGGTGCGTTCGTCGCCCGCGCCGGCGAAACCCGTGACCAGCCAGCCGACCGGAAGCGGCCAGGGCAGCCAGACCGGGACGCCCGCGGTACGCAGCAAGCCGTCCAGGCCCTCCCGGGAGGGGCTGAACGCGGGGAGCAGCGGATGGACCTCGCCGTGCCAGTCACAGCGCCAGGCGCTGGACCACGCGGTGGGTTCCTGGAGGGTCCGGCCGCATCGGGGGCAGGCCGCTGGCGCGTGACGGCGACTGTCCTGACCCACGCCTGTTCCCATCGCGTCGTTGCCCATGGCGGCTGACGTGAGCCGTCTTACCCTGTTTGCGGCTGGAACATGCGGGCGCCGGCCCTCGACGGAGGGCCGGCTCCCGGACATGGCAGTGGCGCCGACCCCCGAGGGGGCCGGCGCCACTGATTTACTCAGGAACCGAACTCAGGAACCGAACTCAGATACCCAGCTCGCCGTAGACGGCGCCCCA
>Ga0208565_1000622_pt1 | contig 24850 bp, 22 predicted proteins | sample Sb_taG_7_FD_187706 | JGI IMG/M metagenome (GOLD analysis project Ga0208565, IMG submission 187706) | Peat soil microbial communities from Weissenstadt, Germany - Sb_50d_2_FS metaG (SPAdes) (version 2) | ecosystem: Environmental > Terrestrial > Soil > Wetlands > Peat | place: Germany...
AGCACAAGTTTCTCGACCGACATGCCGGACACCGGAGGTGACCGCTTGACGGCTGATACGTCCGACGGCATTCAACGCACGTTCTAGAGCTCATCTAACAATAATATCGAATATACGTTCGTAAAAGGTGTCGCACCGGATCGGCGTGTCCATCGCACGTCCGGGAGTCGCGAGATCAGCCAGAATGTCGGCCCGCCTCGTTCCGCTCAGTGAAGCGGACTGCGGTTCACCCCGTTGGGGCGATGCCAGAGTCTGCGCGCTGTGGTCTTCTGGCTTGGTAATCGATGGTACGGAGCGGTCGGCGTCGCTCAGGTCACCGGCTACGGTGCGTGGACCTAACGCTGGAGCGCGGGTGCCATCGCCAGGGCAGGCAGGTGTCCGGAGCCAGGTGAGAGGGGGTGCCTCAGTGGGCGCTGACGTCAACATCGACACCATCGGAGGCGTATATGAGGCGTTTGGCCGTGGCGATGTCGCCGCGATTCTGGACGCCGTCACCGAGGACGTCGACTGGGGCACGGAAACCAGTTCGATCGTCGCGCCCTGGTATGGCGTGCGGCACGGCAAGGACGCCGTCGCGGAGTTCTTCGATGGGTTCGGCTCGACCATGGAGGTCGAGGAGTTCACGCCGGTGTCCTTCGCCGCCAACGACACCGACGTGCTCACCGTGGTCCGGTTCAGGGCCAGGTCGCGCAGCACCGGCAGAACCGCGGCGATGCACCTGCACCACATCTTCAAGTTCCGCGCCGGAAAGATCGCCTACTACCGCGGTACCGAAGACACCGCCCAGATCGTGGACGTCCTCCAGGACTGAGCCGGGGTATTTCTGCCGTTCAGACTCCTTCTGACTACAGGTTTGCCGCAACGCAGATTCAGAACTTCGACGGAACGCGAATGATGCGTCGCGCAATGCCGTTTACGGCCGCACAACTGGCTTTCTTTAGCCTGTTATCAACCAATAATGGTAGGAGGCTCACGCCCAAAGCCACCCTAAATCGGCGTTAAGCGGCGGGTTACCACGCGTTCTGGTACCCTCCCAGCGATATGGAAGTCCAGACGACGCTGGAAGACACCTCGCCTGTTGGCCGACCGGGTGTCGGCCAGCGTGTGACCGGGTCCCGCAACGCCCACCTGGCCGGGGTGGGCGTGCTGACCGTTCTGATGGCCGCCGTCTCCGCGGTGTACGCACTGAACCGTTACTACACCTTTCGCAGCTCGTCGTACGACCTTGTGATCTTCGACCAGGCAGTGCGGTCGTATGCGCATTTCCGGCCCGGAATCTCGATCATCAAAGGCGTGCATAACGGGTTCGGCCCGAACTTCTCCGTGCTTGGTGATCACTTTTCGCCCATACTCGCGTCCCTGGCGCCGCTGTACTGGATCTTCGACGGCCCGCAGACGCTGCTCCTCGCGCAAGCCGTGCTCTTCGCGCTCGCGATCCCGCCACTGTGGGTGTTCGCCCGCCGGGTGTTCGGCGACCGGCCGAAGGCGACCGCAGCCGCGTATCTGGCCTGCGTGGCCTACGGGCTGAGCTGGCCACTGGCCGCGGCCACAGCCGCCGACTTTCATGAGGTGGCGTTCGCTCCGGTGCTCACCGCGGTGGCACTCGAGCGCTTCGGCGCGGGCCGACTGCGTTCCGCCCTGATCGCGCTCGCTGCCCTGCTGCTGGTCAAAGAAGATATGGGCCTGCTCGTGGCCGGAATCGGGTGCTACCTAGCCGTGTCGCGCCCGCGCACGGTACGCAGGCAATGGCTCGTCGGAATCGCCTGCGTCGTCCTGGGTGTCGCTTATACCGCGGTCGGTGTCTATGTCCTGATTCCCGCTTTCGGCGGCCGGGCCAACTACTACTGGGCGTATTCGAACCTCGGTGCCAACGTGCAGCAGGCCGCCTGGCATCTGATCATTCACCCAATCAGCTCACTGCAACTGCTGTTCACGCCCAGCGTCAAGTTGCACACCATGCTCTGGCTGTTCGGCGCGTTCTGCTTCCTCTCGCTGCTGTCACCGATCACGCTGGCTGCCGTTCCGCTCCTGCTCGAGCGGATGCTGAACTCCAAGTTCCCCAACTGGTGGGTTACCAGCTTCCAGTACAACGCCTACCTTGTGGTCGTCCTGGTGTGCGCGGCCGTGGACGGGGCGGCCAGGCTCGACCGGTGGACAACCCGAATCCGGCAGTACCTGGCCGGCCGGAGGCGGTCGCCAGCCAGGGTCGGATCCGAGTCGGCCGCGGGCGCGCTAGGCGCACGCGGCACCAGTGCGGTAGCGCTGGGCTGCACCGTCGCGATGGTCGTCGTCGCGCTGTACAGCGTTCCGCACTTCGGGCTCGGGGCCGTTCTGCACAGGTCTTTCTACGATCGGACAAAACGGATGCAGGCCGCCGCTGCCGCGATCGCCGCGGTGCCGCCCGGCGTCACTGTGGAAGCTGCGAACACTGTCGGTCCCCAGTTGTCAGCGCGAGACAGCGTCCTGCTCTGGGACGGGGACGGCTACACGCCGATAGGCGGGGCGCCGTGGGTGGTCGCGGACGTAAGAGGGCGCGAGTTCACGTTCCATGACGTGGGCGAGCAGATTCAGCGAGTCCGGCTGCTTGAACGCTACGGTTACCGGATCGTGTTCGAGCGTGCAGGATATGTCGTATTGTATGACGGCAGCTGGCGGCCAGATCAGGCGAGGATGAAGGTGGCCCCCCGATGAGCGCCGATGCCCAGACCGCGAGCACGGGCGCTCTCGCAGCTGGAGCGGCAGAAGATGACCCGAGCGCCGACCGAGCAGACACCGCTGGTCGGCTGCTCAGGCGGCTGTCGCTGCTGCCGTCGCTGATCTTGATGGCGTGGCTGCTAGCCGGACTGCCGCTGCTGCTCGCTGGTCATTTCGCCCCGGTTCCCATGCTGGTCGTGTCGCTGCCGCTGGCAGTGGCGTTGGTCGTTTTCGGCCTGCGCTGGATACCCGATCGGAGCCCGGGCGTCTGGTTGGGGGATGCCTCGCGGCGGCCCGGCACGCCGTGGTGGACCCTGGTCGCGCTGCTGGCCGTGGCAGCCGCGTTCGGCGTCGAGCAGTTCATCTATCACTCCGAGCAGATCATCGTGGTGCGCGATCCCGCGTCCTATATGCAGTTCGGGTACTGGATCGCGCACCACGGCTCGCTGCCGATACCGCAGAACCGGGTGGCGTTCGGCGGTATTTACCAGGGGCTCGAATTCGGCAGTCCCGCCTTCTATCAGGTCGGCCACAGCGTGGTGCCGCAGTTTATGGCCGGGCTGCCGATCGTTCTCGGGGCCGGTTACTGGATCGGCGGGGTAGGTGGGGCACTGCTTACCGCACCGCTGCTCGGAGCGTTCGGCGTGCTGACATTCGGCGGCCTAGTCGCCAGGCTGGTCGGGCCGCGGTGGGCGCCCGTGGCGGCACTGGTCCTCGCGCTCTCGCTTCCTGAGCTATTCACGAGCCGGTCGGCCTACAGTGAGCCGCTGACCCAGATCTTGTTCCTCGGCGGGCTGTGCTTTGTCATTGACTCGCTCGGCGCTGACGGGGTCGGGACCCGGATGATCGCGCTGCTCGGTGGTCTCGCCCTCGGCCTGACTGTGCTCGTCCGCATCGACGGAGCCAGCGACATCCTGCCTGCGATCCCGTACTGCGGGATGCTTGCCATCGCCCGCCGACGCCAGGCGATGCCGATGATCGGTGGCCTGGTGCTCGGCACCGCCTTCGGAATCCTCGACGGACTCCTGCTGTCCAGGCCCTACCTGGCCGAAATCAAGAGTTCGGTGGAACCGCTCGCATTTGTGATGCTCGCGGCGATCGTGCTGACCGAGGTCGCGGTGGCGCTGCTGATCCGCCGCGGCCTGCCACAGGTTCGCGGAAGGTGGCTCACCGTTGCGGCCTTGGTACCGGTCGCAATCACGCTGGCTTTCACCATCCGGCCGTACGTGCAGACGGTGCGAAACAACAGGAACCCGGTTGCCCAGGTCGCGCTGGCGAGACTCCAGCTAGCGAGTCATCTGCCGATCGACCCGATGCGCACATATGCGGAGATCAGCCTGCAGTGGGTGTTCTGGTACATCGGCATCCCGGCCGTCGTGCTGGCCACCCTGGGTGCCGCGCTGCTGGCGCGCAGGTGCTTGCTCGGTCGCGGGCTGGCTTGGACGCTGCCGCTGATGACATTCGGATGGGTCATCGTGACCTGCCTGTACCGGCCAGAGATCTCTCCCGATCAGCCCTGGGCAAGCCGCAGGCTCGTGCCTGCGGTGCTTCCCGGCTTCATCTTGCTGGCGGTCTGGGCAGTTAGCTGGATCGTCGGCTGGCTCCGTCAGCGCGGCTTCGGCCTGGTCGTCGGCGGTGGCGTCGCGTGCTTGTGTGCGCTGGCATTGCTGCTGCCGACCGCGACGACCAGCTTCGGCCTGCGAGTGAGCCGGGGCGGACCGGTCGGTGTCAGGCTCGTCGCGGACGGGCTGGCGGTCAAGACCACGTATCGGGGCGAGGTCAGGGCGGTGGACCAGCTATGCGCCGCGATCCCACCCCACTCTTCGGTCCTCATCCTCACGCCAAGGGTGGCCGGCGCTCTGTCCGAAGTCATCCGCGGGATGTGCGGCGCCCCAACCGCGCTCCTTGTTTCACGTGATCCCACCGCCCTGGAGGCAGTCGTGCGCGGTATAGAGCGGGCTGGTCGGCAACCGGTGCTCCTTGCGGGCTGGCCTAAAACCCTGAGCGGCTACGCCGCGACCCGGAGGGAAATCGTAATACTGCATACCATCGCGGACCCGAGCACCCTGGTAACTCCGCCGCTGGGGATCTCAGGGTTCGGGGAGCACATCTGGATGGCGGAGCCGCAGCCATGAGCGCCGCCCTTGACGGCTTCACCGGTGCGACGCACGAACTTGCTGCTGTTTCGGATCCGGTGAGCGAATCATCGCCGCCGAGTCCAACGGTCTCGATCATCCTGCCTTGCTATAACGAGCACGACCACATCGCGGCCGAGGTCGCGCGGATCTGCGAGGCCATGGATGCCAGCGGGTACGAGTACGAGTTGCTGGCTTTTGATGACGGCTCTACCGATGACACTCTTGGCCGCCTCTATGAAACCGCACCCAGATTCCCGCATTTGCAGATCCTGCAGTTCAACCGCAACGGCGGCGCGGGTACCGTGCGCCGGATCGGCACCCAGCGTGCCCGCGGCGACATCGTCGTGTGGACAGACGCTGACATGACCTATCCGAACGAGCGGATTCCCGAGTTCGTCCAGATGCTCGAGAAAAACCCGATGATCGACCAGGTCGTGGGAGCCAGAACCTGCGAGCAGGGCACGCATAAGATACTGCGAGTCCCGGCCAAGTGGTTCATCCGCAAGCTCGCTGAGCGCCTGACCGGATCGAAGATTCCTGATCTCAATTCGGGATTCAGGGCGTTCCGGCGCGAGGTTGCGCGGCCCTACCTGCGGCTGCTGCCGTCCGGGTTCTCCTGCGTCACCACGATCACCCTCGCTTTCCTGTCCAACCAGCACGATGTGCGGTACGTGCCGATCGATTACGCCAGACGGTCGGGCACGTCGAAGTTCCGTTATGTCACGGACGTTTACCGCTACATCCTTCAGGTGCTGCGGATGGTGATGTACTTCAATCCGCTGAACGTGCTGATGCCCCCCGCGCTCGTGCTGCTTGGCCTCGGCGTCGGCAAGGGCATCTACGACATGGCCGTGCACCCGTGGCGGTTCGCGGCCGACACCGTGCTGATCTTTCTGACCGGGCTGATCATCGCCTCGCTCGCCCTGCTCGCTGATCTGATCGTCAGGTCCAGAGGAGATACCTAACGCCTGCCGTCAGCGGGTGGCGGTGATCATCAGGTGCCAGCCGATGGCCCTGCCGAGCAGGCGCCGTACCGGTAGCGGCAGTTTCGTGGTGAGCGGCCCGAAGCCGTAGGTGAACGGATAGTCCGAGTGGACGTGCACCGCTGAGAAGTCACGGAACAGCCTGCGGACGCCACTCCGGCTGAAGGTGTAGACCACCGGGCAGTGGTCCTTCCGGTCGCGGGGCGATTCGTACGGCAGCCGAAGCGCCCAGTGCACGAGGTTGACCAGCGAATACCGGTGGTACAGCATCACGTACGCGGTCCCCCCTGGCCGCAGTACCCGGTGCACTTCCGCGACCGACCGCTCGATGTCCGGGGTGTGGTGCAGCACGCCGAACGAGTAGACGGCGTCGAAGCTCTGGTCAGGCAGGTCAAGCTCCTCGGCGTTTCCCAGCCGGAAATCGATCGTGACGCCACGGTGCGTGGCGAACTCTCTGGCCACCGCGAGCGCGTTCGGCGTCAGGTCGATCGCCGTCACGCTGAAGCCCCGCTGTGCCAGCGCGATGCTATCCACACCGATGCCGCAGCCGATCTCGAGCAATCTGCGATCCTGGCCGGTCATCGACTCGAAGAGCTCGGACAGGTGGTAATGCGCGCGATACCGGCGGTCGGTGATCTCGCGGAAGTACGACTCCGAGGCTCGCTCCGCCTCGGTGTAGTACTCGTTGTTGATGTGCGACTGCCAGAAGTCACGGACCACCTCAACGGTGCTGCCCGGTCGGGGTTTCATGGCGTCACGCTCCTTCGACGACGGGCCGGAGCGGCGGAGACTGGCTGGCCCTGAGCGAACGTCTCAAGCCAGGTCTCGACGCCGATCATCTGCCAGAGCAGGAAATAGTGCCAGCGGAGGCGCTGGTGTGGCGCTGCCCGCAGCACCGCCTTGACGAAATCAGGATTGAAGATGCCTGACCGTCGAAGCCGATCCGGTGAAAGCATCTCCCTGACCATGGGTCCGAGGTCCTTCTGGTACTGCTCGACCGGATCGAAGGTGAATCCCCATTTCGGCTTGCGCAGCACCCGGTCGGGAAGCACCCCGGTCAGCGCATCCTTCAGCAGCTCCTTGGGCCCGTCGGCGAAGCGGATGCGATCCGGGATGCGGGCGGCCAGCCTGACCAGCTCAAGGTCGAGCAGCGGCACCCTGGACTCCACCGAATGAGCCATCGACATGGTGTCCTCGTTATGCAGGAGATCACACACCATCTTGGTCGCGAACTCGGCCCGCAGCGCCTGGCTCTCCAGTGGCCGGTCATCTGTGAAGTAGTCGCTGTAGTACTCCCTGCTGGAAGCCTTGAGCTGGCCGAGGAAGTCAGCACTGTACACGCGTCGAAGCAGCCCGCTGTTGAAATCCCAGGCGTTGCGCAGCAGCAGGTAGTTGCGCGCTCCGTCGCCGGAAGCCGCCAGCCATTCCAGCTTGCGGGTGGCCAGGTCGAGCTCGGGTCGGCCCAATCCAGCGGCCTGGCGTGCCGCCCAGTGGGCGGCTGGGGCCAGGGCACGCACCATCGCACCGGCCGCGCCGCCGCGTAGTCTGCGGCCGCGGAACAGGTAGCGGTAGAAGTCGTAGCCGGCGAAAAGCTCGTCGCCGCCGAGGCCGGACAGCGCCACTGACACGTGCTCTCCGATGAACCGGTGCAGCAGGTACAGCTGCACCGAGTTGACCTTGGGCTCCTCGGTGTGCCAGATGGCGTCGGCCAGGTGATCCAGCGGGCGCTCGCGCAGCACGACCTCATGGTGGTCGGTATCGAAGGTGCGGGCCACGAACCTCGCGTCGGCGATCTCGTCGGTGGGCTCACCGAAGCCGAGGCTGAACGTCTTGATCGGCCCGCTTGTCGTGCGCCGCAGCATGGCCACGATCGAGCTGGAGTCGATGCCGCCGGAGAGCGAGACGCCGACCGGCACGTCCGAGATGAGCTGCCGCTTGACCGCTTCGGAGTATCCGGATCGGATCCGCTCGATCCAGTCGTCCCGCGTCAGGCTCTCATCCGGCGTCCAGTCAATGGCCGAGTAGGAGAAGAGCCTGGCCTGTCCTGCGGCGAACTCCAGCACGTGGCCAGGTGGCAGCCGGTCGATCTGCTGGAAGAAGGTGCGATTACCTGGGACGTAGCGGACGTTCATCGACAGATGCAGGCTCACCTCGTCGAGTTCGGCGTGGACGAGTCCGCTCGCGAGCACTGACTTGGCTTCTGACCCGAATGCCAGCATGCCGTCCCTGATCGAGTACACCAGCGGTTTCACCCCGAGCGGATCCCGGACCAGGAAGAGCTTGCGGCGCTGCAGGTCGAGCAGGGCGAAAGTGAAGATGCCGTTGAGGCGGGCGGCGAAGCCGATCCCTTCGTCCTCATACAGGTGCGGCAGGATCTCGGTATCGCAGTGGGTCATCAGCCGGTGACCGCGGGCCAGTGCCAGCTCCCGGAGCTGGGGGTAGTTGTAGATCTCGCCGTTGTAGACGACGACCACCGAACCATCTTCGTTGGCCATCGGCTGAGAACCGCCCGGCACGTCCTGAATCGCCAGTCGGCGGCTGCCGAGGTAGACGTCCTCCCAGCAGTAGAAGCCCTCGCCGTCGGGTCCGCGGTGCGCGACGGCGTCGGTCATCGTGCGGATCAGCTGTTCGTTGCCGAAGCCGGACGTGCCAGCTATCCCGCACACGACAGCCGCCTGTTCCCGCCGGGCATTATCGGGCGCTCGCGAACGAGGTCTCGAAGTAGTTGATCATCCATGCGGTGACATCGATCTTGTCGGCGAGCAGCCGCTGTCGCGCCTCGCGCCACGTGGTCTCGGGCTCGGCGAGTATCTGCTCGATAGCGGAAAGGGCCATGTCGTACTGGTCCTCGGTGAAGTGCCTGACCAGCCCGTAGCGGTGCTCTTGGTCGTCGGTGTAGCCCCGTCCCGTGGTCGCGATGAACACCGCGGGCACGCCGAGCACCGCTGCCTCGGAAGACATCGTGGCCGACTCTCCCACCATCAGGCTGGCGTAGGCGATCAGGTGGTGGACCCGATCCACGCGCCCGTGCAGAGCGAGGTCGGCGAGGTCTGCGGTGAGCGGCGCTTCGGAGGAGATGAGCACCCGTCCACGGCGTTGCAGCACCTCGATGAGGTGGCGCTTCTGCTTGGCCGACAGGCCAAGCTCCCGGCGGTCGTGGACGGCTTGCCAGGAGACGAACCGCACGATCGAGTAGGGCTCGCCCGGGCTGAGCCCGAACTCGGCCAGCACAGCGGGATCCGGCTGGAAGCGATTCGGGTGCAGGTAGGCGAGTTCGTGGTACCCGGCGTACTGCAAGTGGCGGCCGTTGACCTTGCCCTGGTAGCAGTCCGGCGTGCACACGCTGTGCGCCAGCGGGTACACGAACCGGTTGGTCTGCTCCGCGAACTCGGTGTCGTAGAACACCACAGCGGGGACTCTGCGCAGCGCACCAGCCGCCGCGATGGACGGGCCCATGATCCCGGTCAGCACGTCCGGCTTAAATGAATGCATGACCCGGATCAGGCGCGACGTGCGCGTGGCCATCTCGACGGCTAGGCCTGCGCCGCTCATCTGCCGGGAGATCACTTGATGGGGAAGGTCGAACGCGCGCAGCAACTCAACCGATCCGTCCTTGTCCCGTGCGGTGAAGTAGATCTCGTGTCCGCGGGCCCGCATCTCGCCATGGAAGTTGCGGAAGAAATGGACGTGCGCCGGGTGCAGGATGTCGATCAGGATGCGCATGCGATCAGGCGATCTTGTCGGATTCGGACGTGGTCAGCACCGGACGCCGCGCCACCGCGAGTACCCCGGCCCCCCAGCGCGGCCGGGAGAACTGCCCGAAGTAGGAGACCGCGAGCAGCAGGGGGAACACCGCGGCGTATGCCAGCTTGCGGCGCTGATCGGCCCCGGTGATCAGGTAAGAGATGTTGTTGGTGAACGTCTCAACCGCTCCGTAGGTATATCGGCAGGTCATGACCTCGAATCCGGCCTCGGAGAGCTTGCCGACAAGCTGGTCGGCCCGGTAACCGGGCCGGACATGGCCAGGGACGTCGAAGTTGACCCGGCGGCCGAACAGGATCCACCGCCGCTCGTAGCCGGGGACGTGAGCCACGAGCCGTCCGCCCGGCCGTAGCGCGTGCAGCAGCGTGCGCATCGCCTCGATGTCGTCTTCGACGTGCTCGAAATTGTCGACGCTGACAACCAGGTCGAATTCGTCATCGAAATCCAGCTTCGTGACGTCGCCTTCGGTAAAGCTGCAGTTGGCCAGGTGAGCCCGGCTCGCGATCTGGTTGGCACGGGCAACCAGCTCGGGTTCGCTGTCGACACCCACAACCCGAGCCTCCGGATGTCGTTTGGCGAGCTCGAAGCTGAAGACCCCGGAGCCGCAGCCGGCGTCAAGGATCGCCCGGTATGAGCCACGGGTGGCCGGAAGCACCCGCCGCAACCGGATGCGCAGTCCGTTGGCTGGGGCGCCGAGCAGGTTCGCGTACAGCCGTTCGAACCGGCTGCGGCTGGGGTCGAGCGACAGCTCACGGCCGGGGAATCCTCTCACTCCTCGCCTCCGCAGTTCTCGAGGTAACTGGCCAGCGCCCATGACATCCATCCCTGGCACCAGCGCAGTTCCCTGATCCGGGTCCGGATCCATCGCCGCCGCTGGTAGTAGAACCAGCCGCTGGCCGGATCCCACATGTTGTCAAGCGTCCAGCGCAGCACCCGGCTGGCGTCCGCTGCCCCGGCACCGAGGTGCCGCTGCTGGAGCGAGAAGGTGATGATCCCCTGAGCGCAACCGTGGATGTCGATCGGATACAGCCGGTCATTCATGAACCTGGCCGCGCCGCTGGGCTCGAACAGCGCTCGGGCGTAGAACTCGATGCCGCGGCGATAGGCGGGCAGGAACTCCTCGCTGCCTGTGGTTAGCCCGTACTGGAGTATCGAGTCCAAGATGAAGCCGGTGTGGTAGTTGTCGTGGGTGATATGACTGGCGGACGGCGGATCCGCGTAGAACCAGGCGCCGTAGTCCGTCTGCTTCGAGACCACATAACGAACCAGGCGGCCGCCCTGGCGGATGAGCTCGGCGTCGTCGGTGACCGTGCCAAGCCGGGCAGCCAGCGCGCCGACCAGGGCCGAGACGTCCATAACGATCCAGTCGATGGCCGGATCGGGCACGTAGCTGAGGCACCAGCGCTCGTCATCCTCGTGCAGCGTCTTCGGGGCCTGGAGCAGGAACTGCACCGCGAGCCTGGCGGCATCGAGATATCGGCTGTCCCCCAGCGTCTGGAAGCCGTCAAGCAGCGCCTGCCCGACAAACGACGTGACTACCCGGTTGGGGAAGTCTCGCGGAGCGAAGAACCCGACGTCCTGCCATGGATAGGGGTAACCCCAGGACAACCCGTCGAATCCGCTGGCCGGATGGCCGATCAGCCAGTCGAGCAGCTCGCGCGCCTGCAGGGCATCGTCTTCCGATCCGGTCATCCGATGCCGGGCGAGCAGCGCACGGGCGAAGAGCGACAGCCCCTTCGCGTTCCTCGCCTTGCGGACACCGACCAGGCGCCGGACGTCGACCGGGCTGCGAGTCACCAGCTGAATCGCGCCGAGCCTGCGCAGCCGCGACCCGCCAGCCAGGCGCGCCAGGATGGCGGAGTTGAGGCCGTCGTGCTTGGAGTAGCCCTCGTAGCGGTCCGACCTGGCGACCTGCAGGACCTGGTCGAGCACCTGCTCATGGCTTGGGTGCCCGTGCCGGATCATGGCGGTATGCCGGTCTTCTGTCATCTCAGTGATAACCTCGGGTCTGCTGGCTCTCGGAGATCCTTGAGCCCGGCCAGCGGGTCCCTGGCCCGGCGATCACGCATGCTCATGGTCCGGGAACTTCGGAAGTAACGGTACAGGTTAGTAGCAAGCGCTCGCACCGTTTGCCTCGTAGCCATGTTGCCCGCGCCACCCCGAAACCTTGGCGAGTGCCATCGATGGGTGGTTCAGGCGCCGTGGTGCGCGTGCCATGCAGTCATGGCGACCGTCGGCATCCGGTGCACACCACCCGAAGGCAGGTTGAAGCCGGCATGAAGCAGGTGTTCCGCAGGGTCATCGATCGGCGTGGCCGGGTCCTGGTCGCCGACCTCCCGGTCCCGCACGTGGGTCCTGACCAGATCCTCGTGCAGAGCCACTATTCGCTGATCAGCTCGGGCACGGAGATGGGAACGCTCGCCAAGACGCCGGTCGAGCTGGTGCGCCAGACCATCTCGGATCCCTGGATGCGGCAGGTGGTCAAGCAGACGGTTCTGGCCACAGGTCCCAGCCAGACCGCACGGCGAGTCTGGCACGAGATGATCACGCCTCGGGAGATCGGCTACAGCGGCGCGGGAACCGTGCTGGCGCTGGGCGACAATGTGGAAGGGTTCGAGATCGGCCAGACGGTGGCGTACGCGGCCAGCGGTCATGCCGAGGTGGCCGCCCCGTACGTCAGCCACGTGGTTCCTGTCCCGGACGGGGTAGATCTGCGGCATGCGGCGTTCGTCACCGTCGGCGGCATCGCTATCCAGGCGCTCAGGCGCGCCGACCTGAAGTTCGGTGAGACGGTCGCCATCTACGGCCTCGGCCTTGTCGGCCAGCTGTGCGCCAGCATCGCGAAGGCGGCCGGATGCGTTGTGGTCGGAGTCGACATCAACTCCAAGGCGAACGAACTGGCCGCCACTACGGGTGCCGCGCTGGTGGCCAACCCGGCTGAGCCTGACTGGAAGCGGCGCATCCTTGATTTCACCGGCAAGAACGGTGTCGACGCCACGGTGATCTGCGCCAGCTCGGACTCGCCGGAGATCATCAACGCGGCCATGGAGATCACCCGGCGGCAGGGCCGGGTGGTGCTCGTCGGCTACGTCAAGCTTGACATCCACCCGAAGAACTTCCTGTACCGGGAGATCGACCTGCGGTACTCGCGCGCCTACGGGCCAGGAAGCTACGACACCGGCTACGAGAAGGGCCGCGTCGACTACCCGTTCGGGTACGTCCGCTGGACCGAGAAGCGCAACCTCGAGGAGTTCATCAGGCTGGTCAGCACCGGAGCGGTCAATCCTGAGCCGCTGATCGCGGCGATCTACCCGGTGGACCGCGTCCAGGAGCCCTTCGACGCGATCCGCGAACGGACACTGCCCGGCGTTGCCGCCCTCATCTCGTACCAAGCCGATCCTGACCGCAGTGCGACGATGCAGATCGACCCGCGCCGCAAGCGCGCTGGCAAGGTCGGGGTCTCGCTGATCGGGGTCGGCAACCACGCCCTGAGCACGCACCTTCCCAACCTCCGCTCGATGCGCGATGTCGAGATCCGCGGCATCGCGTCGGCGACCGGCCGCAACGCGTCCGTTGTCGCCGAGGGCCTCGGCGCGACGATGATCACGACCGACGTCGACGAGCTGCTCGCTGACGACGGCACCGACGCGGTGCTGATCTGTTCGACTCAGCCAGAGCACTACGGACACATCCGCGCGGCCGTCTGCGCCGGGAAGGCCGTGTTTGTCGAGAAGCCGATGGTCACCCGCCTCGATGACTTCAGCGAACTGCTCACTTTGATGGCGACCCAGCCAACCCTGGTCACGCTCGGGCTGAACCGCCGTTACTCGCCCCTGGTCGACAGTCTCCGCAAGTCGCTTGACGGCCCGGTCGACTTCGTCGAGTACGTGATCGCCCAGCAGTTCCTGCCCACCGAGCACTGGAGCCTGGACCCGGTTGACGGCGGCGGGCGGCTGATCAGCGAGGGTGAGCATTTCATTGACTTGTGCAACCTGCTCATCGGCAAGCGGCCGGTATCGGTGACCGCGCGCGCGCTCGGCAAGAAGCCTGACGACATCAGGACGCTCTGTAATTACGCGGTTACGCTGCACTATGACGGTGCTGCTGCCACGATCGTCTTCGATGAGTGCGGCGTGCCCGGCTTCCCCAGGGAGCGGCTGTCGGTGTTCGCTCGCGGTCAGGTGGCGATCCTGGATGACTTCGCCAAGCTCACCCAGTTCGGGCAGCGCAAGCGCAGCCAGGGCACCGGCCTGCACAAGTCCATGGGGCACGCCGAGGCGCTTGAGCAGTTCGTCCGCGCCGTGCAGGGCGCACCCAACCATCTGCTGTCCTGGCAGGACGCCTCGCTGGCGACCACGTGCATGTTCGCGGCCCAGGAGAGCATCAGGCTGGGCGCCGAGATCGACCTCGACCAGTTCCACCGGTCGCTGCTCGCTCCGTCCGACGCGGGAGACCCGGCCGACCCGGCCGGCGCAGCCGACCCGGCCGACGCAGCCCACCCGGCTGACCAGGAACTGCGGAACGGCCGATCCGGGCCTGCAACGCAAGGGGCGCCGGCGGACGCGCCCGCCGGGATCAGCTAGCCTGCGCACCGCTGCCCGGGCGGGGCCGCTGGGTCGCTGACTTCGGCTGGGTCGCTAACTTCCGGCGGGCGGAGGATCGGCGAGCCCGCGCACCGCCCGCAGCCGCCTGAGCCTGCGCCGACCGACGAGCGCCGACGCGGCGGCGCCGGTCATGGCATCGGCCACGACGGAAAGCGCTCTGCTGACCAGGGCCACGGTGAGGGCGGTCGCTGCCGTGGTTTGGGTGCTAAGCACCGCCACCATCACCGCCTCGCGGACTCCAGCCCCGGCAGGTGCGAACACGGCGACAAACCCGACGGCCCAGGAGAGCGAGTAGGCACCGATCGACAGCAGCAGCGTGCCCGAACGGTCGCCGTTCAGCTGTCGCATCAGCACGAAGATCATGGCCCCGTTGCACGACCAGCCAACCAGCGCCCACGCCAGGGTGCGGGCGAGGCCGCTGTAGCTGACGCCCTTGTGCAGCGTGGGCTGGCGGGACAACCGCAGCAGCAGGCGGAGCAGCGGGTTGAGGACTGGCGGAGACAGCACCGCGATGAGGACGGGAATCAGAAACAGGACCCAGAAGTACCGTGCCAGCGATCCGCCGTCGGCGAACGGCAGCGTGACCCCCGCCACCACGGCACCCGAGCAGGTCATCACCGCGTAGCCGAGGAACACCGACAGCGCGGATCTGCTCCGCGGGATACCGCGATCAGCCCCGAGCTCCGACTGGGCGATCACCGGCCAGATGCTGCCTGGCACGTATTTCGCCAGCTGGCCGATGAACATGATGCGCCAGGCCTCAGGAATCGACAACCGCGAGCCGAGATCCGCGAGCAGCTCCCGCCAGACCATCAGGCTGCCGATCAGCCCGGCCAGACTCAGGGCGAGGGCCAGAAACATGACGGGCGCGGACAGCTTCTGGACCTGATGCCAGAGCGTGCCAGCCTGATCGACGAGGGCGACGGCGAGCAAGCCGAGCACGACGGCCAGAAAGCCCACCCTGACCAGCTTCGATCTCATCAGGCGCAAGAGCCAGGTGAGCCAGCGGGGCAACGGGGTGGGGACGCCGCCGGCTGGCTCGATCGGGACCGGTAGCTGAACTGCCGCAGCCGAATCGGCGGCATCTGTTGGTGTCAGCGTCCGCGGGTCGTCCGGCGATTCCTGATCAGCCGCCGCGGGCCAGTCAGCCCGGCCGGCCCGGCGGGTTGCGCGAACAGGTCCCTGACCCGGCATTCCTATCGAATCGGCTTTTCGAATGCGTACCCGACGCGCCGTCCGAGGTATCCGAACGTCCGGTGGACCCGGAACTCGAGCTTCGCGGTCCATCTGATCAAGGCCGGGTACCCAGGCAGCCAGACGTCATCTAGGGGGGCGATGCTGGAGGCGAACGAGACTGGCCGCAGACCGGCTTGCTCTCCCATCTTGCGGATCTCGATCGGGGAGAACAGATGCGCGTAGCCGTAGTGCAGCGTCTTCTCTCTGCTCATCTTCCAGATGCCGGCGGCGTAGGGCGGGTTCCACCAGTTGGGCACCGTGACGATCACGTGACCCCCCGGCTTGGTCACCCGGGCCATCTCTTCGACAGCCTTCTGCCGGGCCGGACCGGACGGGATGTGATCGATCGTCGACATGGAGACGGCCACATCGAACGTCCCGTCCTCGAACGGCAGGTCGCACGCATCCGCCACCTTGAAGGTGAACTTCGCCGCTAGGTCGGGATGTAGCTCCCGCCGCAGGATCTGCTCCGCGCCCTGGATGGACTGCGGGCTGAGATCGATCGCCGTCCAGCTGCCGATCTTGCGCGCGTAGTAGAGCTCGTCCACCGGAAACGAACAGCCGACGTTGAGCACCGACTTGTCCTGCATCCCGACAAACTCCATCAGGGTGTAGTCGCTGCGCAGCTTCGAGTACATATACGTGTACTGGTCGCGCGGATCGTGCTCTTCGAACCGCGCCCCGAGGTTCTCGTAGGAGGTCAGCGCAGCCTCGGAGCTGGACTCTAGCTTCGCAGTAGTTTCGGCCATTCGTCAGGGATCTCTCTCGGTAAGGCGCTCATCGACGGCAATCACCGTAGCAGAAGACGCTAGCAAGAATTCCGCCTCCGACACCCCGAATGCCACTTTCCGGTACCTACCGGCCCGGGACGGCGGGCTACCGCCCGGCGCGGGTTCGGGACGGCAGGTACAGCAGCACAGGGTCGTGGCCGACGTCGATGGTCGTCACCTGATCCCCGGCTAGATCACGGTGCCAGGCCCGGACCTCGACCGGGATCATGTGCGAGCGGACGATCCAGATCCGGCCATGGGCACCGCCACCTTCCGCGCCGATCTCGGCCCGCGCAGCCGCCAGCGCGTATGCGACGTCCACCGTCCGGCGCTGGTGCATGACCACGATCCACGCCGCGCTCGGGTAAGCCACGAGGTGGCCGTTGGGACCATCGCCGGCCGGGAACGATGGCTGCGCGAGCGGGTAGTAGTACGCGAACGCGTAGCTGGCTCCGTAGCTGACGATGATGACGTCCCCAGGCCTGAAGTGAGCGTCGACGTACCCGACCTCAGCATGGACGTTCTCGTCGGGTATCTGGTGCGATCTGATGTAGCCGTCCGTCGCCGGCACCCAGACGGCGAGCGCCACAGCGGCGGCGGCCACTGGCGCCCAGCGACTGACCGCGGCCGCCCAGTAGCCAGCGGCGGCGACCGCCACGGCCATCAGAACCGGCACGGCCACGAGCCAGAACGTCGAGGTCCGAAGGTCACCGAACGGGTACTTGCGCGCCGCGCTCGCGGCGATCACGATCACCAGGGTCATCGGCAGCATCGCGGCCAGAGCGAAGCGACGGAGCAAGAGCAGCGCCACGACTCCGGCCAGTGCAAGCACCACATCCACGACCAGAGACCGGAAGCCCACGTACGGCGCGAGCTGGTGCAGTCGAAAGCCGATATAGCGGATCGCCGCTGACGGGCTGTGAGTCGGGACGTAATAGTTCACCCAGTAGGAGACCAGGTTGTGGGTGACCTGCCGGCGGTCGGCGGTCTGAAGGATCGCCAGGCTGGCGGCGAGCATCCCGGCCGAAGCGGCGGCGACTTCGATTAGCCGTCGGAAGCGCCGCATGAGCAGGCACTCAAGCGCCACGGAAGCCATCGCCGCCGCTCCGACGAAGATCGCGGTGTTGGCGAATAGCATGCCGACGGATGCCACCGCGGCGATAGCTACCAGGCGCCGCAGGCGCCATTCGTTCTCGATGCGCGCTACCAGAACCCATAGGACGAGGCAGCAGAATGCCTCGGCCGTGTACTGCTTGAGATCGTCTCTGACCAGCATCGCCGGCGACAGCAGAGCGGCAGCGCCGGTCAGGATCGGAGTAACGAAGCGGGTCAGCCGAAGTTCACGGCCGAAGAGGTACGCCGTGGCCGCCGTCAGCATCGCGAACGCCAGCGGCACCAGTCGCAGCCGCTGGGGGCCGCCGAAGGGCACCAGCCGGAGCAGAACCGTCCACCCGACGGGGGTGCTCGATGTCAGCGAAGGTGTGAGCCCGAGTCTCGCCCTGACCGAGTCCGCCACCCACCCCTCGTCCACCCAGAAAGAGTGCTGCAGCAGGTACGGCACGTCATGTACGAGGAGCGCAGCCAGGCCGACGGCGATGACCAGGCACGCGTCGATCAGGTCAAGTTTGCCGAGCGACCTGTGAGGGACCGGCGCGGCAGGCTGGTGAGCGTCCTGGCCGGGTCGCCGCAAGAAGGCCGGAGCCTTCGCCCGGATCACCACACTGCCTCCAAGCAGCACATGCTGCCAGCCTGATGGCCGGCTCAGGCTGGACGGGGCGCGAACCGCTCCCTGGTCAGGATCCAGATCGCCTGTGCGCCGTCGCGCCAGGTCAGCTTCTTCCCGGCGGCGCGGCTGCGCGCCTTATAGCTGACCGGAATCTCGTAGGGCCTGATGCCGCGCCTGAGCAGCTTCCCGGTGATCTCGGCCTCCATGCCGAACCCGGCCTCGCGGACGCGCAGCTTGCGGTAGAGCGCGGCCGGGATCAGCTTGAAGCAGGTCTCCAGGTCGCTGATGTAGCAGTTGAAAAGCACGTTCGCGAAGGTCGTCACCGCCTTGTTGCCCAGCACGTAGACATAGGAGTAGGAGTTGTGACTGCTGAACCTCCTGGTGCCGTACACCACCTCGGCATCCCCGGCCAGCACCGGCGCGAGCAGCGAGGGGATCTCATCCGGCGAGTACTCAAGGTCGGCGTCGCAGATGATCACGTAGTCACCGGTGGCGCCTGCGGCCGCGGTGTGGATCGCGGCGCCCTTGCCCCGGTTGCGGTCGTGCAGGTGGACCTTCACGCGCGGATCTGAGGCCAAAGCCGGGTAGAGATCCCTGGTGCCGTCGGTGCTGCCGTCATCGACGATGACGAGCTCCATCTCGCAGGGGAAGTTGACGTTGAGGACCTCTTTGACGGCCGAGGTCAGGGTTGCGACCTCGTTGTAAACAGGCATGAGAACAGACAATTCCACGGATGCAGCCTAGGCGAGCCGTTATGTTAAGCGCGCGGTGAATCGGATAGATTGCGACGTCATGGGGCGCGACGCCGTGCATGACCTGGGCCGGAGGATCTGACGTGGCTTCGACGCGAGATCCTCGCGAGATGCCAGCCGCAGCGTCCCAGCGCATCCTGGTGACCGGCGGGTCGGGTTTCATCGGGTCGCATCTATGCCGGCGCCTGCTCGCGCTTGGGCACGAGGTGCTGGCGGTGGACAACTTCTACTCAAGCACCCGACGCAACATCTTTGACCTGCTCACCGAGCCGCGCTTCGAGCTGATGCGCCACGATGTGACCATTCCGCTCTACGTCGAGGTCGATCAGATCTATCACCTCGCCTGTCCGGCCTCGCCGGTCTTCTACCAGCGCGACCCGGTCCAGACGACGAAGACCTGTGTGCAGGGCTCGATCAACATGCTCGGGCTGGCCAAGCGACTGGGCGCGCGGATCCTATTCAGCTCGACGTCTGAGGTCTATGGCGACCCGACCGTGCATCCTCAGCCGGAGTCCTACTGGGGCAACGTAAACCCCACCGGCATCAGGTCCTGCTACGACGAAGGCAAGCGCTGCGCGGAGACCTTGTTCCTCGACTACCACCGGCAGCACGCGCTGCAGATCAAGATCGCCCGGATCTTCAACACCTACGGTCCGAACATGCAGCCCACCGACGGCCGCGTGGTGTCCAGCTTCATCGTCCAGGCCCTGCGGGGCGAGCCGCTGACCCTATTCGGCGACGGCTCGCAAACCAGGTCGTTCTGCTATATCGACGACATGATCGACGGCCTGATCCGTCTGATGCGCTCGCCGCAGGATGTCACCGGCCCGATCAACCTCGGCAACCCGGTCGAGTTCACGATGCTCGAACTCGCCAGCAGGGTGCTGGACCTAACCGGCAGCAGGTCGGCGATCGAGCATTTCCCGCTTCCGGCGGACGATCCGGTGCGCCGGCTGCCGGACATCGCGTGCGCCAGAGAACTGCTCGGCTGGGAGCCGACCGTACCGCTGGCCGACGGGCTCAAGCGGACCGTCGAGTTCTTCCGCCACGCACTGGCCGACTGAACCCGGTTACCTGCCAGCGGCTGTTCCAGCTTGGTCCAAAAAAGGTCCTGCGGGTTGGAACGGGATTGAGTGGCCGGAGTGTCAGGACCAGCTTGCGGGTCGCCCGGAACCCGGCGAACCCACGGGCGCTGCCACCGCACGTAAGCGTCCAGCCGCTGGGTGAACGGTAACAACGTCAGGTCCGCTTGCGCCTTTATCCAACTGGATCATACTTGGCCGGGCGGCGGCAGCAATGACTTCGCGGAATGCCGGGCGATGACGAGACGGTCAGTTCGTGATAGGGAAGTAACGGTCTACAAACTCGTTGCGGAACTTGCCAGCTGGGTCGCACTGAGCACGGAGCTTCCTGAAATCGGCTGACCGTTCGTATAGCTGACTGATCGTCTGCGCTGGTGTGCTGAAGAGCTTCCCCCAATGCGGTCTCGCGCGCAGCGGAGCGAGCTTTTCCTCGATCGCGGCGATTACTCCAGAGACGGCCCGCATGTCGTTGATCCAGGTGAAGTGCAGTCCAACACTGGGCCGCTGATAGCTTGGGCTCAACCACAGCACGTCGGGTGCGACGGTGCGGATCTCTGAGATCCGGAGGATCGGTCTCATAAGATTGTGCAGTTCGGCTATTGCTCCCAATGCTTCTGGCGCCAGATCGCGGGGGATGAGGTACTCGGACTGCAGTTCGTTGCCAACGCTGGGCGTGAAGTCGAGGCGGAAGTGCGGCAGCCGCTCAAACCACGGTCCAGGCACTCCCATCTGTTGTGTGCAGCTGGCTGCCGGAATGCCTCGGACCGGGTGCATGGGCACGTCAGCGAGCCTGGCACCCATCCAGCTCTGCGGCGGCCTCTGTCGGTCGTCCTGGTCAGTGCGGCATTTGAGCCATAGCTGATTGTGCAGCGAGCTTTGCCAGTCGGTGAAGACACTGACGCTATAGGCGCTGGAGAAGATTTCATCGAAGTGAGTCTTGAGAGCGTCTGCTGGTAGATCAAGGTAGACGTGTTGCCGGATGTCGAACGCCGGAATGACATCGAGGGTGAGTTTCGTAATAACGCCGAGCGCGCCCAGCCCGACCACCGCACCGCAGAACAGCTCAGAATCCGAGTTCCGGTCAAGGGCGCCGAGTTCGCCGTCCGCGCAGACCCTCTCTATCGCCGAGACTGCGGTGGCCAGGTTGCCGTTGGCGTCACCGGAGCCATGGGTAGCGGTCGCGCAGGCGCCGGCGACCGACACGTGCGGCAGTGACGCCAGGTTGGGCAACGCGAGGCCGGCCGCGTGCAGATGCCTGGCCAGCTCGCCGTATCGGATCCCGGCGCTGACCGTGACGGTCGCGCGGTCCGGGCTGATGTTCATCACCGGCGGCATACCGGCCAGGGAGACCAGTGCACCGGGGGTGTCGGCGATCGGGCTGAACGAGTGTCCGGTGCCGATGGCGCGCGCATGTGTGTTCGCTGAGATCAGCTCCTGCAATTCCGCGACAGTCTGCGGCCGGTAAGTCTGGACGGCACTGAACTCAACGTTTCGAGCCCAGTTCGACGCTGGCCCAGCCATCTCATCACCGTCCGTCGTCGGATGTGCCACCTTGCGCCGCGGGTCACGGGCCTTCCCGCGACGGCGAGGCGAGATGACATGACGACCTTAACGCGCCGGTCTGGCTGCAGTATGTCCCCGGCGTCAGTGCGTCCCGGCCTGGCGCTCCATCTCCCGCTTGATCTCGTTCTCCGAAATCGGCTTGCGGCCGCCGTGGACGTACCAGCCACGCCCACCCAGAATCAACGCCCAACCGATGATCGGGTAGATGATCCAGAAGTTCCACACGTCGTGGATTCCGGAACTCTGACTGAATCCGGCCGTTGGCCATCCGCCCGCGTTGTGGTACTCAGTGGTGGCCCAGATGGCAACAAGCAGAATCATGCCGATGAGGGACACCATTGCCTCGACGCGGAAATGGCGCTTGCGTTCGATCTGTTTGATCGCCTGCTGACGGGTAACCTCTTCGCGGTCAGCGAGTTCCTTGCGGTCAATGAGTTCTCTGCTGTCATCGATGATGGTAGACATCTCAACCACTTCCTTTACGGTAAGGCGTTCAGCTGTTGATGGTTCAACACTTCAGCGCTGCTCTCGGGCCGGGGTGGCCCGCCCGTACGCAGCGAACGCATGCCACGCCTGGTGGTCTGCGCAAACATCACGACGAGGAGGACAAATGCCGCGCCGATCTCCAGATTGTCATGCCCCGAGAGCACGACCATCAGCGCAAGCGATAGCCCTGCAGCCACGGTCTGCCAGGTTGAGATTCGGTCCCGCCATATGATGAGCACCGCCGTGATCACTCCAGCCACGACGAGGCCGCCGTCGGCCACGACCCCCGTACCCAGGGCGCTCGGGGCGGCGGTCAGGGCCCAGGCCATCGGCGCAAGCAGCAGGTACTTCGGCACCGGCGGCCGTGCCAAGAGCAGAAGACCGAAGCAGAAAATGACCGTCGGGCAGGGCGCCAGCCCGAAAACCGGCAGCGTGCGCAGCGGGTGCCCGCCGAGCATGCCGATGGCTGGGTAGGCGACCAGCGCGTAGCCGACGAAGATCGCTCCGAGCGCGGATGCCAGGTTCCGGCGAAGCTCGATCACCAGGTCACGCCGGACGACACCGGCGACCAGGAGGAAGGCCGCCTGAAGGGTGAAGACGGCGGCCCACAACGACGAAAGATGCAGTGCTGGGTAAACCCAGGTGAAGTAGGCAATTCCGACCCACGCGACGTATACCGCAGCGAGCAGGCAGATCAGCTGCGACGAGCGACGAGCCGGGAACAGTGCAAGCCCGGCCATGGCAAGCGCGGCCGCGTATCACACGATCTGCATCGGCCAGACCTCGGCGTTGCCTCGATTGAAGGTGGCCAGGAATGGCTTGAGCGGCATGTGCGAGTACGGGTACACGATGAAGAGCGCATAAATCACCACGGCGGCAACCACCGCGATCGCCAAGCCGATGCTTTCAGTCAAGCGCCTGGGAGTCTGGATGTCAGCGTCCGGGGTGGCTCCAGACTGGCGACCAGCACCTAGCCCGATCGAACGCTCCCTCTCCAGCGGGAAGCCGTATTGCCTGCTCAAGGTGATTGACATCCCGTCGTCCGATCGGACATGCATTCTGTCCGATCGGACATTGCCCGTCCCCAGGCCACCCGACAACACTGGGCGAGCGACCACTGGGATCGGCCGGGGCAGGATCCAGACCGGACCGCAGGGCCGCTTGTCCTACCGGCTAACCAGCTACAGCGGAGGTTCGATCCGATGCCGAAATTCCTGGTGACATACCACGGCGGCGACATGCCCGAATCGGCGGAAGGGCGCGAGCAGGCAATTGCCGCGTTCGCCGCCGGGGCCGGCGCCACCGGTGAAGCCCTAGTCGATCCCGGCGCACCGCTTGGGCCGTCCAAGACCGTTACCATCGACTCGGTAGCCGACGACGTCGCCTAGGGCCCGCCAACCGGCTATTCCGTGCTCGATGCCGCAGATCTCGATAGCGCGGTGGATCTGGTCCGTAGCCACCCCTTCATCGGACGAGGCGGGTCGCTGCAGGTGAGCCAGGCAATGGCGCCCTGACACGCAACCGACCGAGGCAGTGCCACCACCCACGGCAGGCCATCCTGGACAAGTCGGCTGCCCCGGACCGGGCCGACTGAGTGATCATGGCTGGTCAGCTAGCAGCTAGCTTCCCCACATACTCACCGAAGCGGTCGAGACTGGTCAGGAACCCGCGCTGTGCCTCAGGGCTGCGGAACTCCGCTGGCACGTTGGTCTGGTGCGTGATGACCTCTGTCCGGCCGTCGCCGAGCTCGACGAAGGTGATCGTCGTGGTCATTCCGCCCTCGAGGTCGGGTTCGGTCCACACCAGCTTGGCCGGCCGCTGCACCACGACGTAGACGGCACGCATCGTGTACCGGCTGCCGTCGGATTCGCTGACCATCACCGTTTCGAACATCCCGCCCGGCCGCAGGTCGACGGTGATGCCGTCGATCGAGGTCGTGGTCCCAGTCGGACCCCAGAAATGCGCCAGATGCTCGGGTTTGGTCATGCAGTCGAAGAGCAGTTCTGCTGAAGCTTGGTGGACGCGCCGGAAGGTCAGCTCGCCGCGTTCGGCCGTGTCGCTCATGTTGATCGCTCCTGTCGTCCTGGCGGCTGCCGCAGGGTAGCCAGATGTTCGTCGAGCCGGTCGTACCGTTCCTGCCACATGCGCCGGTGCCGGTCGATCCATTCGGCCGCGGCATCGAGGCGCTCGGGTTCGAGCTTGCATGGCCTGCGCTGGGCAGCGCGGGTGCGTGAGATGAGCCCGGCCCGTTCCAGCACCTTCAGGTGCTTGGAGATCGACTGCTGGGTCAGGGCGAACGGCTCGGCGAGCTGATTCACCGTCGCCTCACCCCCGGCCAGGCGAGCAAGAATAGCTCGCCTGGTCGGATCGGCGAGTGCCGCGAAGGTGAGATCCAGGTCGTCGTCGACGATCGTCACCGGCCGACTACTCCCGCTGACAGGTGGGCGCCTTCGCCGCTGATGGCGCCCTCGGGGACGCGCCGCCCGGTGAGCAGCAGCGCCAGGTCCTGCGCTCGCCCGATCAGCGGCGCGCCGGTCCCGCAGGACCAGTCGAGGTCGACGGCCTGTAGCTGGACGCCGTCGACGTCCACGCCGAAATGCTGGCGGCTCTGCGGACCAGTGATCATGTCGAGCACCGCCCGCATGGCGTCCGGCGAGATGGCGCGCTCGATCCGCAGCGGATGGGTGATGTCCAGGCCGTGGATCACGTCATGGGTGAGCGCCCCTTCGTGGCCGCCGCCAGGCGGCTGCCACGGATGCTCCGCGTTGTCCCGCAGGGCCGCGATCAGCTGAGCTCGGGGCAGCGCGGCGTCCCGGTCGGCGATGCCGTCGGATAGGCGCTGGAAGCTGCCGCCAGCCTTCGCCAGCTCCATCATGAATCTGGGTGCGGCGTACCGGAACGGCATCGTGAGGTGAGCCACCACGTGCCGAGTTGTCCAGCCCTCGCACAGCGAAGGCGACTCCCATTGCTCTGCGCTGAGCCCATCCAGCATGTCCGCGATGTCCCGGCGCTCCGCAGCGATCCAGTCTGTGATCACGACCCCTCCCTACAACT
>Ga0208565_1000623_pt1 | contig 24819 bp, 22 predicted proteins | sample Sb_taG_7_FD_187706 | JGI IMG/M metagenome (GOLD analysis project Ga0208565, IMG submission 187706) | Peat soil microbial communities from Weissenstadt, Germany - Sb_50d_2_FS metaG (SPAdes) (version 2) | ecosystem: Environmental > Terrestrial > Soil > Wetlands > Peat | place: Germany...
TCGCAGTGTCTTTCAGGCGCGCAGGGGCAGCTCGACGGTCACCGTGGTCGGACCGCCCGCCGGGCTGACCACGTCGGTCCGCCCGTCCACCGTGGATACGCGCTGCGCCAGTCCGGCGAGCCCGCTTCCCCGCGCCGCGTCCGCGCCGCCGATGCCGTCGTCGCTGACTTCAAGGCGTAGCACCCCGGTCCGTTCGGTATAAATTTTGATTTTGATCTGATTGGCGTAACTATGCTTGGTCGCGTTGGCGATCAGCTCGGCCGCGCAGAAGTAGGCGATGGTCTCGATCGCCGGTGCCGGGCGCGTACCGATGTCGGCGGTGACCGACGCCGGGATCGCGCTGCTGGTGGCCAGCGAGGCCAGCGCGCTGGCCAGGCCGCTGTCGAGCACCGGCGGGTGGATGCCGCGGGCCAGGTCACGCAGGTCGGCCAGGGCGTCCACCGCGTTGCGGTGCGCGGCGTCGATGAGTTCCCTGACGGTAGCGCCGTCGTCACCGTCCAGCTTCTCCCGGGCCATGCCCAGGTTCATGGCCAGTGCCGCCAGCCGCATCTGTGCGCCGTCGTGCAGGTCCCGCTCGACCCGGCGCAGCGCCGCGGCCGAGTCCTCTACCGCCAGCGTCCTGGTCCGCTCGAGCTCGCTGACCCGCTCGGCCATGCTGCTCGGCCCCAGCAGGCTGCGGACGAGCGCGCGATCCCCCGCGTTGATCGCGCGGGCCAGCCAGGCCCCGGCCACCACGCAGGCCGCGCCGGCGATGGCCGCCGGGTAGGTGCCTAGAAAGCTGTGAACCTCCAGTTGTCCGCCGAACGGCACCGGCACCACGGCCACCAGCGGAGAAAGATTGCCTCCCGAGTGGTGGCGGAACAGGATCCAGTCCACCGGATAGCTCAGGTCGACCAGCCCGAAGACCGTGAGCACGACCGTGTAGAGCTGCACGGCGGCGACCGGCAGCTTGATCAGGCTGTACCAGACGCCCCGCCAGGCGGCCCGGTCCCGCAGCCGCCGGTCCAGGCGGCCGAGGACGCCACTGCCCGGCTGGAACCGCGGCGGCGCCTCGACCTGATGGCCGAGGAGCCACTTGATCAGGCGGCGGTGGAGCGACCCGAGCCGCCGGGAGACCCGCAGCGAGACGGTGACCAGCAGCAGGCCGATGACGGTGCCGATGATGGATGCCGAGACGGTGAAGCCGGCCGTCAGCAGGATCACGGTGATCCAGAACCCGGCCACTCCCGCCAGCCCGCCGATGCCGCAGTACAGCAGCTCACGGCCGGTCCGGCGGGTGAGCGGGGCACGCAGGACGATGCCCGCCACCCGCCGGAGCTCCTCTTCCATGGGCCTTATTGTCCCCGCTATGCGTCGCGGCGGGCCAGTGCCCAGCTGCCTACGGCCAGGGCGGCTGCGGCGTAAAGACAGAGCATGCCGAACCCCAGGCCGGGTGACAGGGTGTGCGACTGCGGCTTGACCGCGGTCAGCGAGTTCTCCGCGATCAGCATGGGCATGAACTGACCGACCGAATTCTGGATCGAGGTGCCCAGCGGCACGAGGATGAGCGGGAGCACGAACAAGATCCCGACCACGGCGCAGATCGCGCCCGCCGTGTGCCGGATGACGGCGCCGAGCCCGAGGCCGATGAGCGCGATCAGGCCCGGGTACGCGCCGGCCATCAGCACCGCGCGCAGCACGCCCGGCTGGCCGAGCGTGGCGTGCGGGGCCGGCGACCTCAGCACCGCCTCACCCACCGCGAAGGCGGCGAACGCGAGGACCTCCCCGGCCACCAGCGTGACCGCGCCGAGGACGGCCGCCTTGGCCGCGAGCAGCAGCGGGCGGCGGGGCACCGCGGCGAGCGTGGCGCGGATCATCCCGGAGGAAAACTCCGTGGTGATCGCGAGCACGCCGAGGACCCCCAGGGCAAGCTGGCCGAGCGCCAGCCCGGCGAAGCTGTTGTTAGTCGGGTCAAAGGACGCCTGGTCCGCGGGAGACATCGTGGCCCAGTGCTGATGGGCCATGACCAGGATGGCCAGGCCGATCATGCCGGCCGCGAAGACGAGCAGGACCCAGGCGGTCGAGCGGACGCTGCGCAGCTTGAGCCACTCCATCCGGGCCACGGAACGGAATCCGTAGCCGCCTGCGGTCCGAGTCGCGCCGCGGGTCAGTGTGGCCGTGGTCATGACAGGCTCCCCCGATAAGCGATGTTGCTGGCGGAATACTCGGTGCTGCCCTCGGTGAGCTGGAAGAACGCCTCTTCGAGGGAGCTGCTGCGGGCAGATAGTTCGGCCACTGTGGTCTGCGCGAGCAGCCGGCCCTGGCCGATGACGACGAGCTGATCGGCGGTCTGCGCGACCTCGCTGATCAGGTGGCTGGAGACCAGCACGGTACGGCCGTGCGCGGCCAGGTTCTTCAGCAGGTTGCGGATCCACCGGATGCCTTCGGGGTCCAGGCCGTTGACCGGCTCGTCGAGCAGCAGCACCGCCGGGTCGCCGAGCAGCGCGGCGGCGATGCCCAGCCGCTGGGCCATGCCCAGGGAGAACTTGCCCGCGCGCCGGTCGGCTTGCCTCCGTGTTTCGAGCTGAGCCATACCTGTGATCTCGAGCACGTCGTTGACCCGGCGCCGCGGGATGCCGTTGCTGGCGGCCAGCGCGGTCAGGTGCGAGCGGGCGGTGCGTCCCGGGTGGAACGCCTTTGCCTCGAGCAGCGCGCCGACCTCGCGCAGCGGGCTGCGCAGGTCGCGGTAGTTCTTTCCGTTGATCCGCACCGTTCCGGCGTCCGGCCGGTCCAGGCCGAGCATCATCCGCATCGTGGTGGACTTACCCGCGCCGTTCGGGCCGAGGAACCCCGTCACCGTGCCCGGGCGGACGTCGAAGCTGAGGTTGTCCACGGCGGTCGTGGAGCCGTAGCGCTTGACCAGGCCGCGTGCCTCGATCATGAGAAACCCTCCAGTTGATCTGGCGTGCCCGGCCCCCGTCAGGCGGGCACGCGCGGCTGCGTGTGGTGTTCACGCTACGGATCAGGCACCCCGCGGAGAACGCGGCCAACACCCCTCTTGGAGGTGGGGTTTCCCCCCGCACGGCTGGCGGTTTATTCTCATCTGGGGTCTTTAGTGGTTTGTGTCGCTATCGGGGTGCGTGTTCATGCGGGTGGTCGTCGCCGGAGCGGGGATCGGCGGGCTCTCCGCGGCGCTATCCCTGCACGCGGCCGGCATTGACGCCACGGTGATCGACTCGGCGGCCTCGCTGCGGCCGCTCGGCGTGGGCATCAACCTGATGCCGCACGCGGTCCGCGAGCTGACCGAGCTCGGCCTCGGCGACGCGCTCGAGGCGACCGGCATCCCCACCGCGGAGATGGCGCACTTCGACCGGCACGGCAACCGGATCTGGGGCTTCGCCAGCGGCCGGAACATCGGCTACCGCTGGCCGCAGTACTCGATTCACCGCGGCGAGCTGCAGATGATCCTGCTCGCCGCGGTCCGGGCCCGGCTCGGCCCGGACGCCGTGCGCGCCGGCACCGCTTTTACCGGTTTCTCTGAGTCCGCGTCGCAGGTGGCGGTGCGGGTCCGCGACCGGTCCAGCGGGGTTACCTCGGTGCTGCGGGCCGACGTGCTCGTCGGGGCCGACGGGCTGTACTCCGGCGTCCGGGCCCAGCTGCATCCGGGCGAGCCGCCGCCACGCTGGGGCGGCATCATGATGTGGCGCGGGGTGGTGGAGGGCGCGCCGTTCCTGACCGGGCGCACGGTCGCGGTCGCGGGCGCCAACGCGGCGCTGAAGTTCGTCGCCTACCCGATCTCGCGGCAGGCCGAACGGCGGGGCCGGGCGCTGATCAACTGGGTGGCCGAGGTCATGCTGCCCGCCAGCCACCTGGATGGCGCCGACTGGGACCGGACCGGGCGCGTCGAGGACGTGCTGCCGTGGTTCGCGGACTGGAAGTTCGGCTGGCTGGACGTGCCCGCGCTGATCACCGGGGCGCCGCGGATCCTGGAGTACCCGATGGTGGACCGCGATCCGCTGCCCTCCTGGGGGACGGGCCGCGTCACGCTGCTCGGCGACGCGGCCCATCCCATGTACCCGATCGGGGCCAACGGCGGCTCGCAGGCCGTGGTGGACGCGCGGGTGCTCGCCTGGTCGCTGGCCCGCGCGGCAACTCCGGCCGAGGGCCTGGCCGGGTACGAGGCGGCCCGCCTGGGAGGCGTGAACGCGATCGTGCTGGCCTGCCGTGACATGCCGGCCGACCGCCTGCTGCAGATGGTGAGCACGCGGGCGCCGGACGGCTTCGACCGGATCGAGGACGTGCTGAGCGCGGCCGAGCTGGCCACCTTCGACCAGGCCTACCAGGCGACCACGCTGCCCGACGTGGCCGCGCTCAACTCCCGTCCCTCGCTGACGCCCTGACGCTCCTGTGCTGGCCCCGTTCGGGCGTCACCAGTGGTGCGTCGTGGCGTAGGAGTGGTTGACGATGATCTCGGTGTCCTCCGGCGGCGTGTAGACCGACTGCACCGCGACCCGGCCCGGACCGAACAGCCTGACCCAGATGCTGCGGTAGCTCCACCGGCTGTGCCAGAACGCGAAGCCCATGTTCCGCGGGTACTCCAGGTGCAGCGCCGTCCGCACCGACACGTCCCGGTACAGCAGGGAACTGGGCTGGATCAGCAGGCTCTGACCGTGCTGCAGGTCGCGGATGAAGACGTTGCCCGGCGCGTGCAGCAGCAGCAGGCCGGGTGCCCCCTGCGCGCCGAACACGTCGCCGTACTGCCCCATCGGGTAGTGCATCTCGCGGTCATCGGAGTCCTGGCCGGTCTCGTACCAGATGTCCGACGGGTACCAGTCGTACTTGATGTTGCCCGTGGCGCACAGGAAGCGGTGCTCACGGACCCAGATCTGCTGGCCGTGCTGCAGCGGCAGGGCCACGACCTCGCCGGCGTGGTTGTCGGACAGCGCGACGTGCCCGGGGCCGCGGGCCTCCACCATGACCAGCGGCAGCCCGGCCATCTTGCGGTTCCACCCGCCGCGCATCGGCATGTTGGTCAGCCTGGTCTGCGGCTCGGACCACAGCAGCACGTGGTGAGAGAAGTAGACCCAGTCGTCGGGCGCGAGGTTGAACTCCGTGACCGGGACGCGGGTGCCCGCTATCTGGACGTGGGACTGGCCGAACTGGAGCCGCGCCATGTCCTTGATCGGCGGCTGCTCGACCCAGCCGGAGTCGCTGACCGAGGACCTGATGTCGACCGGCGCGCCGCACATCGGGCAGGTGGGCGAGTTCGGGTCGCTCGGCTGTCGGCAGTACCGGCAGATGTAGGTGTTCATGGTTTCTCTTGGGCTCAGTCCGCGTGGTGGTGGACGTACATCGACTGGATGCCGACCCGGCCGGGCCCGGTCATCTCGGCGAGGTACATGCCGTGTCGCAGCATCCCGGTCTTCAGCGGCATCTGCGCCGCCTGCATCTGCACCGTGGAGTCCTTGTACAAGAGCCCGCCGGGCTCGACCAGGATCTTCTCGCCCGGCCGCAGCGTCCGCTCGAGCACGTCCCCGTTCCCGTGCAGCAGCAGCATGCCCGGGTAGCCGGTCGTGACGAAGCGGTCTATGTACATGCCGTTGCCGCCGTGCAGCAGGTTGACCAGTCCCTTGATCCGTATGAAGGAGTACTGGACGCTGTGCGAGGCCACCAGGAACGCGTGCTCGCGGACGTCGAGCTCCATGCCCGGGTGCAGCGGCAGCACGACAAGCTCGCCCGGTGAGTTGCGGGAGAACGCGATGCGGCCCGGTCCGTTGGCCACGGTCACGATGTGCGGCATGCCGCCGACCGTGCGTTTCATCCCGCCGCCGGTGTTCATGGAGGAGAGCGGGACCGACTCGTCCTTCCACAGCAGCACGTGATGCTCGAAATAGAGGCCATCCTGCGGATGAAGGTTGATCTCGGCGACCGGAACGAGCTCGCCCTCGACCTGGCAGGTGCTACCGGAGAACCGGAACTCCGTCATGTCGCGCAGCCGGGGCGCCTCGCGCCAGCCGGAGTCACTGACCTTGTCCCTCTCGTCGAGAGGGGCGCCGCACGTCTGGCAGCTCGTGGTGCCTGGCTGGTTCTGGGCGTGGCACCACCCGCACTGAATCATTTCCACGCTCGGAAGATAGCAGGAAAGGACCTCTGACAACGCCTTATGCCGCAATCGAGAGAACCGGTATGGTTGCCTGCATGGCACTGCTCGGGCGGGAATTCATCGCCGTACCTGACGACCGCAAAGGTCAGATCGTCTTCAAATGGCCGGACATCACCATCCGTCGCTACACGCGTGCGATCGTCAACGCGGACGAGATGGCGATGTTCGTCAACACCGGCCAGGTCGTGCAGACCCTCGGCCCCGGCCGACACCAGATCGACGCCAACGAGCTGCCTGGGCTCGGCGCGATCATCGATCATGTCAGCGGCGGGAACGCCTACCGGGCCGAGCTGTACTTCGTGGGCACCCGCGAGTACACCGGCTTCAAGTTCGGCGGCCGGGTCGACGACGTCCAGGACCCGCGGACCGGGCTAGTGGTGACGCTGCGCGTGTTCGGTGATTACGCGCTGCACGTGGCCGACCCGGTGCGCCTGGTGACCAACCTGACCTCCACGGTGGACGTCACGGACAACGAGCGGATCGCCGGCTGGGTGAGCGACCAGCTGCTGAAGGTGCTGCGGACCCACGTCACCACGCAGATCATCCGCAACGGGTGGCCGATCCTGGGCCTGATGGCGTACTCGGCGGAGATCGAGCAGGCCACCATCGAGGCGGCCAACGGCCAGCTTGTCGCCTACGGCGTGCAGCTGACCCGGATGGGCAACTTCGACGTCAACCTCTCCCCCGAAGACGAGCAGCAGCTCAAGCAGCTAGCCAAGGACACGAGCTACTCCCAGCTGGCCGGCGGCTTCCAGAACTACGCCCAGGGCGAGATGGCGCTCGGCGCGGGCCAGGGCATGGCCAAGGGCGGCGCCGGGGTCGACGGGGCGTTCCTCGGGGCCGGGTTCGGGCTGGCCAGCGCCTTCGGGGCGCAGCAAGCGGCGGCCCAGCAGGCCCAGCAGGCGGCCGCACAGCAGGCCGCGGCTCAGCAGGGCATGCCGCCGTACGGTCCTGGCGGCCCGGGGGGCGGCGCGCCTGCGTACGGCGGCCAGCCGCAGGACGCACCCTACGGCCAGGGCGCCCCGCCCCAGCAGCAGCCACCCCAGCAGCAGGCGGCTCAGCAGCAGGCGGCTCAGCAGCAGGCGGCTCCGGCTCCGCCTCAGGCCGGGCCGGTGTGCGCGTCCTGCCAGGCGCCCAACCCGGCCGGCGCGCGGTTCTGCATGGGCTGCGGCCAGCAGCTCGCGCCCGCCGTCCAGCACTGCACCGAGTGCGGCACCGAACTCCCGGCCGGCGCCCACTTCTGCTCCGGCTGCGGCACCAGAGCCGGCGGCTGAGTACTACGCGGGACCAGCCAGGTCCGCCGATCTCAACCCACCGTCACCATATCGGCTGACCTCAGTCGGCTCGCCGCGGGCGTCCTCCCGTCGCCTCCGTGGGTGGATTTGGGTACGAACTATTCCGTTGCGGCTCATACCGGCAACACGCAAAATCAACCCCACGGGTTGATGTTCGCGCTGCGGATCCGGGCCATGCTTCAAGGGTCCGGTCAGGCTTCGGGGGTCCCGTCAGGATGGCGAGGAAATATGACGCTCAAAGATGCGGAATCGGCCAACGGCACGCAGACCGCGCCGGCCGCGCATTCGGTAGATCTGCGCAAGACGTACGGAGCTGGGCAGGCTGCGGTGCATGCCCTGGCCGGTATCAATGTGACCTTCGAGCGCGGCCGGTTCACGGCCGTCATGGGCCCGTCGGGCTCAGGGAAGTCGACGCTCATGCATTGCATGGCGGGGCTGGACCGGCCGACGTCGGGGCAGACGTTCGTGGGCGAGGAGGACATCGGGAGCCTCGATGACGCCGGGCTCACCCAGCTGCGACGCGACCGGATCGGGTTCGTATTCCAGTCCTTCAACCTCATCCCTACGCTGACCGCGGCCGAGAACATCACCCTGCCTGCCGCCCTGGCGGGCGCCAGGGTCAACCGGGAGTGGCTCGATTACCTGGTGGAACAGCTGGGTATCGGCGACCGGCTGACGCACCGTCCCAGTGAGCTGTCGGGCGGTCAGCAGCAGCGTGTCGCGTGCGCCCGGGCGCTGATCAACAAGCCGGACCTCGTCTTCGCCGACGAGCCCACGGGCAACCTGGACTCCAACGCCTCCGCGGACCTGCTCGCGTTTCTCCGGCAGTCGGTGACCGAGCTTGGCCAGTCGATCGTCATGGTGACGCATGACCCGCGGGGGGCCGCGTACGCGGACCGGGTCATCTTCCTGGCCGACGGGACTGTGGTGGGCGAGCTCGAACAGCCGACCGCCGATTCGGTCCTGGAGAAGATGCGGACCCTGGGCGCCTGACATGAGAAACGTGACCATCAAGGGCCTGCTGGCCCACAAGCTCCGGCTGGCGCTCACCGCGCTGGCGATCGTGGTCGGGGTCACCTTCATCTCCGGGACATTCGTCCTCACCGACACTTTGAACAACACATTCACGGTGCTGTTCGGCAACATCTACCAGAAAATTGACTTCCAGGTCCGCGGGGTCGCGCAGCTGGGCAGCGGCGCGAACGCGACGCGCAATGAGCTGCCCGAGTCGCTGCTGGCCACGGTCCGCCGCGTGCCCGGTGTCCAGGCCGCCCAGGGCGAAGTCGGGGGCTACGCCCAGTTCGTGACCCAGGACGGCAAGGCGATCCAGACCGGTGGCGCGCCGACCCTCGGCGTCAGCTTCGATCCGGATCAGCAGATCTCCGATCTGCACATCATCGCGGGCGGCCCGCCGGTGACCTCCGATGGCGTGGTGATGGACGCCGGGACGGCCCAGAAGTACGACTTCACCGTGGGGCAGCGGGTCCGCATCCTGTTCGCCGGGCCTCCCCGGACGTTCACCATTACCGGCATTGCCCAGTTCGGGTCGGCGAACAACCTCGCCGGAGCGACCCTGGCCGCGTTCACGCTCCCGACCGCGCAGGCCGTCCTTCAGGAGGTGGGGCACCTGGATAACATCAACGTGGTGGCAGCCCCGGGTGCCAGCAAGCCCGCGGTCCAGCGGGACATCGCCAGGGCCCTTCCGCCCGGGGTCGAGGTGGTCACCGGGCAGACCGTGGTGAACGAGCAAACGAGCTCGGTCAGCCAGGCGCTTTCGTTCTTCTCCACGGCCCTTCTCGTCTTCGCGTTCATCTCCCTGTTCGTCGGCGGGTTCACCATCTTCAACACCTTCTCGATCATCGTCGGCCAGCGGACGCGAGAGCTGGCTCTGCTGCGGATCGTCGGGGCGAGCCGCCGCCAGGTATTCCGTTCGGTGCTCGCCGAGGCGGCCATCGTGGGACTCGTCTCTTCGGCGATCGGCCTCGGCCTCGGCGTGCTGGCCGCGTTGGGGCTAGAAGCGCTCCTGCGCGGGTTCGGGATTACGCTGCCGACGGGATCGCTGGTGTTCGCGCCGCGTACCGTCTTGGTCGGGCTCGCCGTCGGCGTCGGCGTGACGGTGGTGGCCGCGGTCGGCCCGGCCCGCAATGCCGTGCGCATCCCCCCGGTCGCCGCGCTCGACGACCGCCAGTCCGGCGGCGATGCCTCGTCCCGGCGCCGGTTCGCCTGGGGCACGGCCCTGGCCCTGGGCGGCGCGGTCATGCTGGCCATCGGGCTGGCCAAGCCCGCTATCCTGCTCGTGGGCGTGGGCGCGGTCGGCATCTTCGTCGGTGTCGCCATGCTGGCCCCGGCGGTCGCGCGCCCGCTGTCGAGCGTGATCGGCCGTCCGCTGGCCCGGGTGCTCGGGGAACCCGGCAAGCTCGGGCGGGAGAACTCCATGCGCAGTCCCCGGCGCACCGCGCAGACCGCCTCGGCGCTCATGGTCGGTCTCGCCCTGGTCGCCGCGATGTCGGTGTTCGGCGCCTCGGTGTCCAGGTCCGCCACGAGCAGCGTGGATCAGGCGATCAGCGCCGATCTCATCGTGAGCACGGCCAGCGGATCGGGACAACTCAGCCAGTCGGTGCCGGCCACGGCATCGGCCGTGCCGGGCGTCACCACGACGACCACCGTCTACCGGTCACAGTTCGAGGTGCAGAATTCGCTGGCCACGCTCACCGCGGTGTCGACACAGCACCTGGCCGACACGCTCATCCTGCGCATGACGGCGGGCAGCCCGGCCGCCCTCGCGCAAGGCGAACTGCTCATCGACTCCACGACCGCGAAATCGAAGCACCTGTCAGTCGGCGACACGGTCCCGGTGAAGTTCGCCGAGACCGGTTCTTCCGCGCTGCGTGTCGGCGGCATATACGAGGCGAACGCCCTGATCGGCAGCTACCTGGTCGGTGCCCCCTTCTTCCTGTCCCATTTCAGCAACCCGTCTTTGGGTGCCCTCCTGCTGCGTACCAATGGCAGCGGCGCCGTGGATACGGCCGTCACGCATGCCCTGGCCCCCTATCCGAACCTGCAGGTCCAGACCAGGGCCCAGTTCGAGCAAGCCCAGACGGCCAACGTCAACCAGATTCTCGGCCTGGTCTACGCCCTGCTCGCCCTGGCCGTACTCATCGCGCTTATCGGGATCGTGAACACCCTCATGCTCTCGGTATTCGAGCGCACCCGCGAGATCGGCCTGCTCCGGGCGGTCGGCATGAAACGGCGCCAGGTCCGGACGATGATCCGGTCCGAAGCAGTCATTCTGGCGATCTTCGGCGCCATCATCGGGATCATCATCGGCACCGGAATGGGCATCGCCCTGGTGTCGTCGCTGAAACAGCAGGGCATCACCGACACCGTTGTGCCGGCGTCCAGTCTGGTGATCTTCCTCGTGCTCGCCGGCCTGCTCGGCCTGGTGGCCGCTAGCTGGCCCGCCCGGCGGGCGGCCAGGCTGGACGTGCTCGCCGCCATCGCCGCCGAGTTACGCACCTGCCAGGCCGGCCTGGGCGCTAGTCCCAGGTTGGCTCGGTGGCCTCGCGGACGTTGCCGTCTGGCGTGAAGATCAGGAACCGCTCGAACGACCGGGCGAACCAGCGGTCGTGGGTGACCGCGAGGACCGTGCCCTGGTAGGACTCCAGGCCCTGCTGCAGCGCCTCGGCGCTCGGCAGGTCGAGGTTGTCGGTCGGCTCGTCGAGCAGCAGCAGCGTGGAACCGGCCAGCTCGAGCAGCAGGATCTGCAGCCGGGCCTGCTGCCCGCCGGACAGGGTGCCGAACGGCTGCCGGGCGCACGATTGCAGCTCGTACCGGGCGAGCGCGGACATCGCCTCGTTGATCAGCAGCGCGTGCTCGGTCATCAGGATCTCGACCGGGGCCCGTCCGGCCAGGTCCGGCCGGGCGTGGGTCTGCGCGAAAAAGCCGGGCACCACCCGCGCGCCCAGCCGCCACTGCCCCTCGTGCGGCACCTGCTCCCCCGCGAGCAGACGCAGGAAAGTCGACTTCCCGGACCCGTTGGCGCCGAGGATCGCTACCCGGTCGTCAAACCAGATCTCTGTACCGAACGAGCTGGTGTTACCGGTCAGCACCAGGTTCTCGCAGATGACGGCCCGCTTGCCGGTACGCCCGCCGCGCAGCCGCATTGTCACGTTCTGCTCCCGCGGCGCTTCGGTCGGCGGTCCTTCTTCTTCGAACCTGCGCAGCCTCGTCACCGCGGCCTGCAGCCGGGAGGCCATGTCAGAGTTGTAGGAGGCCTTCTGCCGGTAGGTGCGGACCAGTTCCTTCAGCTTCTCGTGCTCCTCGTCCCAGCGGCGGCGCAGTTCCTCGAGCCGGCTGATCCGGTCGGCGCGCGCCTGGGCGTAGCCGGAGAAGCCACCGCCGTGCACCCAGACGTGCCTGTCCTCGACGGTCACGATGCGCTGCGCGCACGCGGCCAGCAGTTCCCGGTCGTGGCTGACCAGCAGCACGGTTTTGGGCGTGGCGGCTAGCTGCTGTTCCAGCCAGCGCTTGCCCGGCACGTCCAGGTAGTTGTCCGGCTCGTCGAGCAGCAGCACGCCGTCGGTGCCGCGCAGCAGTGACTCGAGCACCAGCCGTTTCTGCTCGCCGCCGGACAGCGTGCTCACGTCACGCCACCGGCACTGGTCGTACGGGACGCCGAACGCGGCCACGCTGCAGGCGTCCCAGTGCACCTCGGCCTCGTAGCCCCCGGCCTCACCCCATTCGGTCAGCGCCGTCGCGTAGCGGAGCTGGGCGCGCTCGTCGTCGCGCTCCATCATCGCCAGCTCGGTGGCGTCCAGCCGGGCCGCGGCCTCCCGCACTCGCGGCGGCGAGACAGAAAGCAGCAGGTCACGGACCATTGGTGCTTCTTGGGAGCTACGGTTCGTGCCGATGAACTGGCGCATGACGCCGAGGCCGCCGGTGGCGGTGACCGCGCCCGACTGCGGCTGGAGATCCCCGGCCACCAGCCGGAGCAGCGTGGTCTTGCCGGCGCCGTTCGGCCCGACCAGGGCGGCGGTGATCCCCTCGCCGATGCGGAAGCTCACGTCGTCGAGCAGTGTCCGCCCGTCCGGCAGGACATGGCTGACATGCGCCACCTCGACATGCCCCCATGAGCTCACGCCAGGACAATAGCGGCGAGCCGCCGCCCCGACAACGCTATTAATCCGCGCTAGCCCGGGTGTTCCCGTTCGTCACGCGGAATGAAACCGGGTCTGCGCAGGCTCGGCTGGACGGACGCCGACTTCGCCGACGGCGGCAGCGACGCGCTGATCGACGCGCTCGCGGTGCACGGGGACGCGGTGGCGATCGCCCGCGGCGTCACCGCGCACCTGGACGCGGGCGCGGACCACGTGGCGGTGCAGGTCCTCAACCCCGATCCCCTGCCGGCGCTGCGCGCGCTGGCGGGCCAGCTGCAGCTGGCCCGCCGCTGACGCGGCCAGCCGGGTAGGGCCCTCGCGAACCACGCAGTTGCCTCAGGGGACCAACGCTGCCATGATTGGCACTGTCATGCCAGAGCCAATTCGGTCCATCAAGGCTGGTTCCGGAGGCATAGGCGCGATCGCCCTGACGGACCTGCTCGGCCGCTGGCCGACTGCGGACGGCCCGCTGTACCGCCTGCTTGCCGCCCGGATCGCCCGGCTGGCCGACACCGGCGAACTGCCCGCGGGCCTGCGCCTGCCCCCCGAACGTGACCTGGCCACCGTCCTGTCGGTGAGCAGGAACACCGTGGCCGCCGCCTACCAGCTCCTGCGCGACGAGGGAATGGCGGAAAGCCGCCAGGGGGCCGGCACCCGCATCGTCCCGCACCGTACGACACCGGCCGCGGTGCACCGGGCCAATGGCTTCTTCTCGGGCCTGCTCGAGACCTCCGCGCTCGACGCGGACCTGAGCCTGGCCGTGGTGGACTGCGCGCCGCAGGTGGCGGCGGCGCTGGCCGACCCGGCCAGCGTCCTGGACCGGTCCGGACGGCAGGCGGCAACGAGCACCAGCGGGTACTTCCCGCACGGGCTGCCCGCGCTGCGTGCCGCCATCGCCAGCCATCTGACGGGCCGCCTCGGGCTGCCGGCCGACCCCGCGCAGGTGATCGTCACGACCGGCGGCCAGCAGGCCCTCGACCTGCTCATCCGGTGCGAGGTGCTCCCTGGCCAGCCGGTCGCCGTCGAGGATCCCACCTTCCCCGGCATGCTCGACGCGCTGTACCGGGCCGGCGCCCGGGTGATCGGGATGCCGGCCGGTGCTGGCCTGGACCCGGAGCGGCTGGAGCACGTGGTCCGTACGCACCGCCCGGCGATGGTCTACCTGATTCCCACCCATCACAACCCGACCGGCCTGGTCATGCCCGCCGGGCACCGCCGCCGCGTGATCCGGCTCGCCGCCGCTCATCCGGACACGCTGTTCGTCGACGACATGACGCTCACCGAACTGCCCCTCGGCGACAACCCGCCACCACCCCCGCTGGCCGCGTTGGGTCCCAGGCAGGCGAACCTGGTCAGCGTCGGCTCGCTGTCCAAGTTGTACTGGGGTGGCCTGCGGACCGGCTGGATCAGCGCGAGCCCAGGCCTGATCGCCCGCGTGGCCGCGGCCAAGGCAGCCGCCGACCTGGGCAGCGCTGCCTTCCCGCAGGCGATCACGGCCGCGCTGCTGAACGGCAAGCACGACGACATCGTCAAGTGGCGCGGTGAGTGGCTGCGGGCCAGATACGACGCGCTGACCGAGGCGCTGCGGGCCGCCCTGCCCGAGTGGACCTGGCCCGAACCGGACGGCGGGCTCACCCTGTGGGTGCGCCTCCCCCGGCCCGGAGGCCCCGGCGCCCCCGCAGGTCCCAGCCAGGCCGACAGCGGGGCGTTCGTCCAGGCCGCGCTCAGGCACGGGGTGGCGGTGGTCCCCGGCCGGCTGCTGAGTGCCAGCGCCGGCGGAGCGAACGGGAGCGAAAGGGACACCAGCCAGGCGACCGGGTACCTGCGCCTGGCCTTCACCCAGGCGCCGGACGTCCTGGCCCGGTCGGCCGTGGCCCTGGCGGCCGCGGTTAAAGCAGGGCGGTCCCGATCAGCCCGTTCCTGGTGACCAAGGCGGCGAGTTCGTCGGCGGCCAGGCCGCCGCTCCCGGCCGGCCGGGCCGGCAGCACCATGTAGCGGGCCTCCGAGGTCGAGTCCCAGACTGAGATCTCGACATCATCGGGCAGCGTCAGGCCGAACTCCGCGAGCACCGCACGCGGCTCCCGCACAGTCCGCGACCGGTAGGCGAAGCTCTTGTACCAGCCTGGCGACGGCCCGAGCAGCGATACCGGGTAGCAGGAGCACAGCGTGCAGACGATGACGTTGTGCGTGGTCTCGGTGTTCGCGACGACCCGCAGCGCGTAGGTCAGCCCGTCGAAGCCCAGCTCCGCCGCGGCGGCGTCGCCATCGGACAGCAGCAGGTCACGGTACCGCGGGTCGGTCCAGGCGCGGGCGACCATCCGGGCGCCGTTCACCGGCGAGGCCTTCACCTGCAGCCGGGTCAGGTACTCGTCGATCTCGTCGTCGCTGGTCAGCCCGGCCGCGATCAGCCGCTCCTCCAACTGGCGCGCCCGCGCGGCGGCCGGCAGGTCATCATGGCCGGTCAAGGTAGGACTCCCATAGGTCGACGGTCACGGTGTGGTCACCGCTCCCCCACAGGTCGGCGGCGGAAAAGCGGACCGCGTAACAGGTCTCGACCCGCGGCGGGTCGATGCCGCGGGCGCTGTCGTCGGGCACCGGCCACTCGCCGAGGGCCGCGATGATCACCCCGGTGTGCCCGCGTACGTACCGCGGCACCCGGGTGTGATGGTCCGGATCCCCGGTCCGTACCCGGACCTGGCTGCCCAGGGTGTAACTCACGGTGCTGTGCCCATCTGCGGGCCCATCTCCGGGCCCATCTCGGTGACGAGCATCTCGATCGCCCCGAGCCAGCGTTCGTAGTACGACGCGGCCAGGTACTGCTCTGGCGGCAGCCGCTCGATCGCGTCCCGCAGTTCGTCACTGTTGAACACTCCGCGCCGTCGCAGCATCATGGCCAGCGCGTACACCCGCGCCTCCCAGTCGGCGGCGAACGGGGGGGCGTCGTCCTCCCCGACCGGCACCGGCCCGAATCCGGTCTGACCGCCCATGTCATGAACACGGCTCACGTTCGTGACCCTAACAGCCAGAACACCGATTATCCCGAACGGGCCGTACTGCGTGCCCCGGCGTCCGCCGACCGCGCCTGGTCCGGGCCCCTTCTTCCGGGACCAGCCCGGATGTTAACTATTGCTATATGACAACAAACAGCGGACTCCGCAGCAGGGAATGGTTCGGCGCGACCGGCCGGACCGGAATGGGCCACCGGTCCTGGATGCGCAGCCAGGGTTTCACGTCCGAGGTCTTCGACGGCCGGCCGGTGATCGGCATCGCGACCACCTGGTCGGAGCTGGCGCCGTGCAACGTCCACCTGCACCGGGTAGCCGAGTCGGTCAAGCGCGGGGTCTGGCAGGCGGGCGGGTTCCCCCTGGAGTTCCCGGCCATGGCGCTCGGCGAGACGCTGCTGCGGCCCACGGCCATGCTGTACCGGAACCTGCTGGCGATGGAGGCCGAAGAGCTGATGCGGGCCAACCCGCTGGACGGCGTGGTCCTGCTGTCCGGGTGCGATAAGACCACGCCCGGGCTGCTGATGGCCGCGGCCAGCGTGGACCTGCCGGCGCTGATGGTCACCGGCGGGCCCATGCTCAACGGCAAGTACCAGGGCACCGACGTCGGCTCGGGCACGGCGGTGTGGCGGTTCGAGGAAGACCTGGTGGCCGGGCGGATGACCCAGGAGGAATGCGCGTTCGCTGAAGGCTGCATGGCCAGGTCCAACGGGCACTGCATGACGATGGGGACCGCGTCCACGATGGCCTCGATGGCCGAGGCGCTCGGCATGCAGCTGCCTTACTCGGCGACCTGGCCCGCCGTGGACGCCCGCCGGTACGAGACCGCGCAGCGGGCCGGCCAGGTGGTAGTCGATCTGGTCCGGCAGGACCTGCGGCCTTCGGCCATCATGACCAGGGCGGCGTTCGAGAACGCGATCCGGGTCAACGCGGCGATCGGCGGGTCGACGAACGCGGTGATCCACCTGCTCGCCATCGCCGGGCGACTCGGCGTGCCGCTGACGCTCGACGACTTCGACATGCTGGCCCGGGACGTGCCGACCCTGGTGAACCTGCAGCCGAGCGGCAAGTACCTGATGGAGGACTTCTGCTACGCCGGCGGCCTGCCCGCGGTGATCCGCGAGCTCGACGAGGCCGGCCTGCTGAACTCCGGCGCGATGACGGTGACCGCCGCCGGGATCGGCGTGAACGCGGCGGACGCGCCGTGCTGGAACCGCGAGGTCATCCAGACGGTAGCCGACCCGTTCCAGCCGGCCGGGACCGGCACCGCGGTGCTGCGCGGCAACCTCGCCCCGGACGGCGCGGTGATCAAGCAGTCCGCCGCGTCTCCGCACCTGCTCAAGCACCGGGGCCGGGCGCTGGTCTTCGACTCGCCGACGGACTACTACGCCGTGTCGAACGATCCCGAGCTCGATGTGGACGAGGACACCGTGCTCGTCATCCGGTACTGCGGCCCGCGCGGCTACCCCGGCATGCCGGAGGTCTCCAACGTGGCGCTGCCGAAGAAGCTGCTGCTGCGCGGTGTCCGCGACATGGTGCGGATCTGCGACGGCCGGATGTCGGGCACCGCTTACGGCACGGTCGTCCTGCACGTGGCCCCGGAGGCCGCGGCGGGCGGCCCGCTGGCCCTGGTCCGCACCGCTGACTGGATCACCTTGGACGTCCCGGGCCGGACGCTGACGCTAGAGGTCGCCGACGACGAGCTGGCCCGGCGCCGCGCCGGGTGGCAGCCACCCGCCCCGCCGGCCAGCCGGGGCTGGACCCGCCTGTACACCGACCATGTGCTGCAGGCGGACACCGGTGTTGACATGGACTTCCTCGTCGGCGCCAGCGGGCATGAGGTGCCGCGCGAGTCGCACTAGCCAGCCTGCTCGGCCGGGCCGGGTGCCTGGCCTTATCAGGTAGTGTTCACCCCTGCCCTGTTCCCCGATCACCCCTCAGGCAGGAATACGTGGAAAGCGTCGTCCTCGTGGATGAAGCCGGCTACGCCAGCGGCACGGCCGACAAGACGGCCGTGCATCACGCCCAGACGCCGCTGCACCTGGCCTTTTCCTGCTACCTCTTCACCGAGGCCGGACAGTTCCTGCTGACCAGGCGGGCCGAGTCGAAGCGAACCTGGCCCGGCGTGTGGACCAACACCTGCTGCGGGCACCCGCTGCCTGGCGAACCCGTCTCCGGCGGCGTGCTCCGGCGGCTGCGGGAAGAACTCGGGATCAGCTCGGCCAAGCTCACGCTGGTCCTGCCGCGGTTCCGGTACCAGGCGCGGATGGCCAACGGAGTGCTGGAAAACGAGCTCTGCCCGGTCTACGCGGCATACACCGCCGACCTGATGGGGCAGAGCCCGCCCGATCCTGACCCGGCGGAAGTCGCGGACACCAGGTGGGTGGACTGGGACGAATTCTGCGAAGCGGTGCGCACCGGCCAGCAGCCTATCTCCCCGTGGTGCGCCATGCAGCTCCGCGAGCTCACCGCCCTCGGCCCGCGGCCGCTGGACTGGGTCCCGGCCGACGCGGCTGACCTGCCGCCCGCGGCGCTCGGCTGAGCGGTCTGCACATCCCCGCAGCGGAGTTTCCCAGTCCCACACAGCATCGTCAACACTCCCTCCACAGGGTTGTCCACACCGGTGGGTTTACTGGGATCAGGTGGTAGTGCCGGGATCTCCCGACGGGTCGCGCGGGGCCAGCCCGCGGGCCAGGAGCTCGAGCACGTCGTCGAGAACGTCCTCAGGGACCCGGCCGCCGGCTGTCCACTCGGCCCAGCGCATGCCGACGAAGTTGCCGATGCCCGTGTAGGCGAACGCGATGACCTCGGGATCGTACTGTGCGTCCACCTCGCGGGCCATCTGGGCGGCCCGCACGCCGCGGGCGTAGCCCCTGGTCAGGTGCTCGTAGTACTCGCGGAACAGGCCCGGGTCGATGAACTCGGACTCGCGGACGATGCGGTCGATCCAGGGGCGCTGGGACAGCATGTCGAAGTACGCCCGGAAGGACGCGCGCTCCCTGGCCCGCTGACCGCCGTCGGTGTGCTCCAGGGCTGCCTTCATGGCCCGCCTCAGGTCGGTGTTGATCGCCCGGACCACGGCGGCGAAGATCTCCGCCTTGGATCCGAAATACGAGTAGAAGCTGCCGGTGGCCATCCCGGCCCGGGCGCAGATGTCCGCGACCGTCGTCCGGTGGTAGCTGCGCTCGCCGAACAGTTCCTCGGCTGCGGTCAGCAGCCTTATCGCGGGCGGCCGTTCGTCGGCCTGCCGCCCGGCCTGCGCCGATGGCGGGCGGGCGCGCCCGCCCGCCATCCGGCTCATCTCGGCTGTCATTCGGCTGATCCCTGCTTCATGCCGGGAGGGATGGCCGATGCGGTGTCACGGCGATGGGATACCACTCGCCGGTGCCTGCTGTTCGGTTCCCGTGTAGGTGGTGATCGGACCCGACGCCGACGTGTCCGTGGTCAGCACCGGTCCCTCTTGGACCAGAGCACCATTCTTGATGACACCAATGTAGGCGCCGGTGATACCCGAGTGGTCGCTCGCGGAGTAGGCGTACGGCGCGACCGCCGGTCCCTGCGGCAAGCCGGCTTCGATCGCCGACACCAGGTCCGCCCTGGTCGGGTTCCTGCCCGCCTTGAGCATGGACTGCACGAACGTGTAGGCCACGGCCTCGCCGTAGAGCACGTTGCCGTCGAACGGCGCCTTCGGGTCGTACTGCTGGTGAATCTTACTGAAGAGCGCGATCCAGCTGTTACTCATGTTGCCGAGGGTAGGCAGGTAGCCATCGGTGATGATCCCGTTGGTGAGCTGGTTGCCATTGACGGTAGCGCCGCCCTGCTTCGCGAACGCCTCGAGCAGCCCAGACAGCGTGATCGCGTCGGATCCGACGTTGCTGACTACCAGCGTCGGGCTGAAGCCCAGCTTGAGGGAGTTCAGCTTCAGCAACGCGGTGAAGGCGGGGATGGAGAACGAGACGACGACCTGGGCGCCGGACGCACGCAGCGCGGCGACCTGCGGTGCGATGTTGACGTTGGTGTCGACGTAGCTCTGCTTGCTGACCACCATCGAGGCCGGGATCTCGTCGTCAAGGCCCTTGACCCCGTCCATGCCGAACTCGTCGTCTTGGTAGAAGTAGGCGACCTTCTTGCCCGCGAAGTGCTGCTTCACGTACTGCCCGAGGATCTTCCCCTCACGCACGTAGTCGATCTGCCAGCCGAAGGTCTCGGGGTAGGTCGTGGGCTGGTTCCAGCATTCGCATCCGGACGCGACGAACACGTCGGGAACCTTCTCCGAGTTGAGGAAGCTGATCGCCGCCAGATGCGTAGGCGTGCCGAGGCCGTCGAACAGCGCGTACACGTTGTCCTGCAGCACCAGTTGGCGCACGTCGGACGCCGTCGTGGTCGGGTCGTACGCGTCGTTCAGGTACTTGTAGACGATCTTGCGCCCGTACACCCCGCCGTGTGCGTTGACATAGGCGAAATAGGCGGCCGACGCAGGAGCGATCTCGCTATAGCCGGGCGCGGCGGGGCCGGTGAGCGGCTGGTGGCTGCCGATGAGGATCTGGGTCGGGGTAATGCCCGGCGCGGACGCGGTCAGGGCCGAGCTTGAGCTGCTCGAGCTCGAGCCTGGGCTCGAACTTGAACTCGAGCTCGACGAGCAGGCGGCGACGGCGAGCGCGGCCACGGTCATGATGGCCGCGGCCTGCCAGCGAAGCCGATGAGTTCGTTTCATGAAGTGCCTTCCTTCTCATGTTGGCTGGCCGACGCGTCATCGGCCGACGGCGTGACGTGGGCCGCGGATGCGTCGTGCCGGGTGCGGGTCTTCGGGTCAGGACCTGTGAAAGCGGTGAGGAGACGTCGCAGCCCGCCTTGGATTCCCTGCGGGAAGACGAGCATGACGAGGATGAGGACCACGCCATAGGCGGCTATCGGGATGTTGGATCCGACGGAACTGGACAGGCCGTGGCTGGTGGCCACGTCCGTGACGTAGGTGGGCACGAGGACGATCACCAGGCTTCCCCACAGCGCGCCGGGCAGGCTGCCGAGGCCGCCGATCACGGCCGCCGTCAGCAGCGAGATGGAGAGCGTGATCGTGAAGGCGCCCGGCGCGACCAGGCTGGTCACGATAGCCAGCAGCGAGCCGGCCAGCCCGGCGCATACGGCGCTCACGACGAAGGCGAGAATGCGCGTCACGGCGACGTTCACGCCGTCAAGCGCGGCGGCCACCTCGTCGTCGCGCACCGCGCGCCAGTTGCGGCCGGTCCTGCTGTAACACAGGTTCGCCAGCAGCACCAGGGTGACCAGCGCCACCGCGGTGCTGACCCAGGCCTGCCACCTGGTCAGCGGGAAGGTCGCGCCGAGGAAGGCGGGCGTGGTGAAGGCGACGTTCAGGCCCTGGTCTCCGCCGAAGACCCCCGGCCAGGCGTAAGCCACGCTCGGAAGCGCGACGCCGAGCATGAGGGTCGCGCCGGCCAGGTACGGACCGCGCAGCCGGGCCGCGGCTACGCCAACGATGGCCCCGGCCGCGGCCGCGACCGCGGCGGACGCCACCAGCGCAGCGAAGAAGGGCCAGTTCAGGTGCATCAGCAGTAGTGCCGTCGTGTAGCCGCCGATGGCCATGAACGCCCCGTTGCCCAGCGAGATCTGGCCGCTGAGCCCGGTCAGCACGGTGAGCCCGGCCACGGCCGTGACCTCGGTCGCGACCTCGGCGATCTGGTAATCGCGGAACGTGTTCAGCTTGATGGAGAGGAACCCGACGATCACCGCCATCACCACGGCGACGCCGAGCCTGCGCGGCAGCGTCTGCATGGTCATACCCGCCGCACCTTAGTGGCGGAGAACAGCCCGTCGGGCCGGATCATCAGCACCACGACGAGGATGCCGAGCGCGACCAGGGAGGTCAGCTCGGAGCCCTTGGAGCCCAGATAGCCCGCCACGTAGCTGAGCGCGATCCCCAGCAGCAGCCCGCCGACCACCGCTCCCACCGGGCTGTCCAGGCCGCCGATGACCGCCGCGGTAAAGCCGAACACGAAGATCGCATCCATGCTGTTCGGGTACAGGAACGTCGAAGGCGAGACCAGCACGCCCGCCAGCGCCCCGAGCAGGCCCGCCAGCGCCCAGCCGATGGTGAGCATCCGCGCGACACGGATGCCCGACAGGCGGGCGATCGTGGCGTTGAACGCCGACGCGCGCATGCGCAGCCCGACCGAGGTGTACCTGAACGCCGCCGCCAGCGCCAGCGTGGTCACCAGCACCGCCGCCACGACGAACACGTCGAAGCGCGACACGCCGAGCGGCGTGCTGCCGACCTTCAGACCGGTGATCGAGAACGCCGCCGGGAACGACCGGTACTGGCCGCCGAAGAAGATGCCGGCCAGGCCCTCGAGCAGGATGAGCAGCCCGATAGTCACGATCACCGCGTTGAGCGGCGGCTTGTTCATGGTCGGCCGGATGACGGTGAGCTGGCATACCGCGCCGAGCACGACGCCGGCCGCGAGCGCGACCACGAACCCGGCCCAGTAGGAGCCGGTGTGGTAGATGACCTCGATGGCCACGTAGGTGGTGAACATGGCCATCCCGCCCTGCGCGTAGTTCAGCAGCCTGGTCCCTCGCCAGATCAGGACGAGGGACAGCGCTATCGCGGCGTAGATCATCCCGAAGACGACCCCGCTGAGCGTGAACTGGAGGAACTCGACCACTGGCATGCTCCCCTATAAGTGGCTAGAACCCGAGGTAGTGGTGGCGCAATGCGACATCGGCGGCGAGCGTCTGGGCATCCGCGGAAGCGACGACCCGGCCGAGGTTGAGCACCACGCCGTGATCGGCGACGGCGAGCGCGCTCCGCGCGTTCTGCTCCACTAGGACGATGGTGAGCCCTTGCTCCCGGCTCAGCCGGACCACTAGGTCCATGACCTGGGCCATGATCCTGGGCGCGAGGCCGAGCGAGGGCTCGTCGAGCAGCAGTACGTGTGGCCGCGACAGCAGTGCGCGCGCTATGACCAGCATCTGCCGCTCGCCGCCGGACAGCGTGGCGGCCAGCTTGCGCCGACGGTCGGCCAGCGGCCGGAAGCGCCCATAGGCCTCGTCGAGCGCGGCGGCCCGTTCGGCCCGCGGGTTGCGGGACCGGCTCCCCGGGGCCCGGCTCAGCGGGCCTGGCCAGGACATCATGCCCACCCGCAGGTTCTCCTCGACCGTGAGCTCGGGAATTACCCCCTGCCCCTCGGGGACGTGGGCGATCCCGGCCCTGACGATCTGCTCGGGGCTGCGGCCGGCCAGGTCGGCGCCGCCCAGCAAGACGCGGCCGCGGCGGGGCTTGATCATCCCGCTGACCGCGCGCAGTAGCGTCGTCTTGCCCGCGCCGTTCGCGCCGAGCACCGCCGTGATGGCGGCCGTCCCGGCCGAGATGCTGACCCCGTCCAGCGCGATGACCCCGCCGTAGCCCGCGACGAGCCCATCGACGGCCAGCGCCGGGGACCCGTCCTGCTGGACGGCCGCGCTACTCATCGGCGGGACCCCGTTCGCCCTGCTGCGCGCGGCCGTCGGCGGCCGGAGCCTGATCGTCGGCAGTGCCGAGATAGGCGGCGGTCACGGCGGGATTGTCCTGAATCTGCCGCGGCGTGCCCGTCGCGATCACCTTCCCGAAATCGAGGACCACGATCGAGTCACAGACGGACATCATCAGATCCACGTGATGCTCGATCACGACCAGGGATCCCTCGGTGGCCAGGTCGCGGATGAGGCTGCCGAGCTCAGCCAGCTCGCTCTCGTCCAGGCCGCTCGCGGGCTCGTCAAGCAGGATCAGCCCGGGCTTGCCCGCTAGGGCCCGGGCCAGGGCAATCCTCTTCCGCATGCCATAGGACAGCTCACCGGGCCTGGCCTGGGCCGCCTGCGCGGCGCCGACCCGGTCCAGGGCCTGCATGGCCTCCTCGCGCAGCTTGCGCTCGTCGCGGGTGGCTCGCGGCAGCGTGAGCAGCGCGGACCAGAATCCGGCCGAGGCCCGGCAGGTCGCGCCGACCATGACGTTCTCGAGCGCGGTCAGCCCGCCGTACAGGCCGACCCCCTGCAGGGTCCTGGCCACGCCGAGGCCAGCCAGCCGGTGCGGCCGGACGTTGTGCGCGCGGCCGCCGAACAGCACCTCGCCGGCATCGGGCCGGATGAAGCCGCACAGCACGTTCAGCAATGTGGTCTTGCCCGCCCCGTTCGGGCCGATGACGCCTAGGACATGCCGGGGCGGGACGGCGAGCGAGACCGAATCAAGCGCGGTCAGGCCGCCGAAACGAACGGTCACGCCCTGCACTTCAAGTACTGAACCCGGATTCATCGGTCTTTTTCCTCGCCACGGTCAGCAGGAAGTTCCGGCATGAATCCTCATTCAAGGCCGGTCCGAAGTGACGGGCAAGCCCGGATCAGAGTTGGCATCGATTCGTAACTGAACCGAAACACGAGTTGCGGGACGCGACGATGCCTCAGGCGGAGCGCCGCCCGTCATCTCAGCCTGGCCGATCAGCTCGAGGACCTGCGCCGCTCGCTCACGATTCAGGGCCGAGCCCGAGCAGGCGGGCCGCATTGTGCTTGAGGATCTTAGGACGGACCTCCGGCTTGACCTCGAGCAGCTCGAAGTCGCGCAGCCAGCGCTCCGGGGTCAGCAGTGGGTAGTCGGTACCGAACAGCACCTTGTCTTGCAGCAGTGAGCTAGCCGCGCGGACCAGCTGGGGCGGGAAGTACTTGGGCGACCAGCCCGACAAGTCGATGTACACGTTGGCCTTGTGGGTGGCGATGGAAATCGCCTCGTCCTGCCAGGGCACCGACGGGTGCGCCAGGATGACCGGCATGCCGGGGAAGTCCGCGGCCACGTCGTCGATCAGCATCGGATTAGACAGCCGCAGCTTGATCCCGCGCCCGCCGGGCAAGCCCGCCCCGATGCCGGTCTGGCCGGTGTGGAAGACGGCAGGCAGCCCCGCCTCCTCGATGACCGCGTACAGCGGGTAGTAGCGCCTATCGTCCGGGGAGAAGCCCTGCAGGCTGGGGTGGAACTTGAAGCCGCGCACGCCGTGGTCGCTGATCAGCCGCCGGGCGCGGCGGACGGCCTGCTCGCCGGCCAGCGGATCCACCGAGCCGAACGGGATGAGCACGTCGGCGTGGGCGGCGGCCCGGTCGGCCATTTCTTCGCTGGACAGCCCCGGATGGCCGGTCGCGGTGGTGGCATCCACGCTGAACACCACGGCGGCCAGCTGGCGCTGCCG
>Ga0208565_1000624_pt1 | contig 24790 bp, 24 predicted proteins | sample Sb_taG_7_FD_187706 | JGI IMG/M metagenome (GOLD analysis project Ga0208565, IMG submission 187706) | Peat soil microbial communities from Weissenstadt, Germany - Sb_50d_2_FS metaG (SPAdes) (version 2) | ecosystem: Environmental > Terrestrial > Soil > Wetlands > Peat | place: Germany...
GGCCACGGTCAGCTGAGCGAGGTCAGGTCCCCGGGATTCGCCGGCCGGTCACCTCGTCCATCGAGATCCGCACCCAGTGCGCGGTGGAGCGTGTTGCCCAGGAGTGCAGCGGCCCGCGCCGAAGCTCATCGATCTCGGCTTCGTCAGTGACCTCGCGAGCGGTTCCTTTGACCACGACACTCCAGCCGGCGTGATAGAGCGGGCGGCTGTCGTCCACCTCGAAGACCACCGGGGCACCACCGCTGAGAGCGCTCAGCTTCGTTCCGGGCTCGGTGCAGAACACGATCGAGTCATCACCCGCAAGGTAGTTGACGGGAAGGATGAGCGGCTTCCCGTCGACGATGAAGCCCACTCTGCCCACGTAGGAGTGGAGTTGCAGCAGCTCCACTGCGTCGGCCCTGGTGAGCTCGTGAACTCTCGTCTGCGGTGTGCTCTCCACGCCGTTCCCCTTACGACCAGTCGTTGCCGTCGCGGTGCTTCAGGGTGCGCCGGGCCATGAAGGCCGCGGCCTCCGCACGTCGCGAGAGGCCAAGCTTCAGCAGGATGTTGGACACGTAATTCTTCACCGTCTTCTCGGCGAGGAAGACCTTCTCGGCGATCTGACGGTTGGTCATCCCCTCCGCGACCAGGTCGAGGATCTTGCGCTCCTGCGCTGTGAGATCGGTGATGCCGTCGTTGACCTGGGCGCCCTCGCCGCGCAACCGCGCGAGCACGCGCGCCGTGACCGTGGGGTCGAGCAGCGACTCGCCTCGCGCGACCTGGCGGATGGCGCCGACCAGGTCGCCGCCGCGCACCTGCTTCAGCACGAACCCTGCCGCCCCGGCCATGATCGAGCTGAAGAGCGCCTCATCATCGGAATGGGCCGTGAGCATCAGCACCTTGGTTTCGGGGTGTGCGGATCGGATCTCGCGACACGCCTCGATGCCTGACCGCCCGGGCAGGCGGACGTCCATGATCACGACGTCGGGGTGGCTCGTCTCGACGGCCTTGAGCGCCGCGTCCGCGTCTCCGGCCTCGGCGACCACGGTGATGCCGCCGACGCCCTCGAGGATGCTGCTGAGTCCGCGGCGAACCAGCTCGTGGTCGTCGCAGAGCATGACTCGGATGGCGGGCTCGTCGGGCACGCCTGCACTCTAACAGCGCACCGCGAGATCGAGAGGCGCCCGGTCAATCGGCCCGCCCAAATCGTGACCTTGTCCCCTTGGCGATGCCCGGCGCCTCACCCAGGATGGAGGCATCGGGAACCCCCATGAACACAATGCTGCTCCACGATTACGCCTATGTCCCCGTCGCAGCCGAACGGGTGTGCCAGCGCATCCTCGCTCAGGATGGCGCGTGGCTCTCTCCCCTTGCCGCCGCGGCGATGGGAGAGGGTGAGGCCCTCAGCCTGCGCGTCGGACTGCCCGGTGGGCTCCCGATGCTCGGCAAGACGTTCGGCGTCGAGGTAGGCGACCCGCTCACCCGGGATGAGGTGACGGTCATTCCGCTGACCTGGAGGGCGACGTCCGCCCCCGGGCTCTTTCCGGTGCTCAGTGCCGACCTGGAAATCGCACCGCTCGACGAGGAGCTCACGCAACTGACGCTGCGGGGGCGCTACGAACCTCCACTCGGCGCCGTGGGGCGCCGGCTCGACCGCCTCCTCATGCACCGGATCGCCGAAGCGAGCATCCGCGCCTTTCTGGGCCGGCTCGTCTCCAGCCTCGCCGACGCGCTCGAGCCGGTGCCGGCGTTCAAACGCCGTGATGGAGCTTCGACGTTCAGTCTGTGACTCCCGGGCGCCATGGGCGGCATCCGCGTGGAAGCGTGTCCCTGTCGAGGCTATCATCCCGCTGGGATGGCACTCAGTGGCACTCGTGCCGAACGTCTTCTCGACACCGGACTCGCGCTGGCGGCAGAGCTTTCGCTGCCGGTGCTGCTGCAACGCATCGTCGATCTCGCCGCCGAGCTGACCGGTGCTCGCTACGGCGCACTCGGCGTGCTGGCGACTGACGAGGCCGGCTTGAGCGACTTCATCACCAGCGGGTTGAGCCATGAGCAGCGGACCGCCATCGGCGAGCTCCCCCGCGGGCGCGGGATTCTCGGGGTGCTGATTCGCGAGCCGGCCTCGCTCCGCATCCGCGCCATTACGGAGGACCCCCGATCTAGCGGATTCCCGCCCAACCATCCCGCCATGCGCTCATTCCTGGGTGCTCCGATCCGCGCTCACGGCCGGGTGTTCGGCAACCTCTACCTGACCGACAAGCAGGGCGCGTCCGAATTCACCGACGACGACGAGGCCGCGATCCTCGTGCTCGCGACCCAGGCCGGCGTCGCCATCGCCAACGCGCAACTCTATGCTGAGCTGCAGCTCAGAGAGCGCTGGCTGGATTCGGTGCGCGAGGTGGCGACCAGCCTCCTCGTCGGGGACAGGTCGCGTAAGGCGCTCCAGCTCGTTGCGGAGCGCGCTCGCGAGCTCGGCAACGCGGACATGGCCACGATCAGCGTCCCCGAAGGCGAGGGGCTCCGCATCGTCGTCGCGGACGGCGCGGGCGCGCACGATCTGCTCGGCGTCGAGGTGCCGCTCCTGGGGTCTCTGTCCGCCGAGGTCATCCGCACCGAGCGAGCCATGGTCGTCGCAGACGCGGGCCGCTCGCCCCTGACCCAGCCGATGGTCAGCGTCGCCCGGGTCGGACCCATGATCCTCGTCCCGCTGGCGCTCCGCAGCGCCGCGGGCGGTGTGCTCGCGGTCGGTCGCCTGGCCGGGCGGCCAGGGTTCGGGCCCGCGGACATCCCGCTCCTCGAAAGCTTTGCGGAGCAGGCGAGCGTGGCGCTGGAGTACGCCCGCGCCGTCTCCGAGATCTCGCGTCTCGGGATGATTGAAGATCGCGAGCGAATCGCGCGCGACCTGCACGACGGCGTCATCCAGTCCCTGTTCGCGGTGGGGATCGGATTGCAGGGGACGGCCGCGGTCGTCGGTGATCCACGTCTCGCCGACCGGATCCAGCAGTTCGTCAGCGAGATCGACCGCGTGATCGGTGACGTGCGCAGCTACATCTTCGGCTTGCGGCCGAGCGTGCTCTCCTCCGGCAATCTCGCCAACACCCTCGAGCAGCTCGCGCACGAAGTTCAGGAGCGAACCGGCGTCACCGTGGTCGTCGAGATCGACGTGTCGCTCGAGCGCGAGCTCGAAAGCGGCTCGGCGCAGATCGTGCACATCGTTCGCGAAGCGCTTTCGAACATGGGCCGTCATGCGGGGGCGACGACGTGCCGGGTCTCGATCCGCCGTGACCGCGATGCAGCCGTCATCGAGGTCGACGACGACGGGAGCGGGTTCGATCCCGCGTCGGCGCCGCGTGGCATGGGTTTGGGGAATCTCGAGGAGCGGGCGGAGGCGATCGGCGGAAGCCTGGAGGTCGAATCGGTGCCCGGATCAGGCACGATCGTGCGCGTGCGCGTGCCGCTGTGACGACGACACCGGAACGTCCGCCCGGCTACCCGTCGGCTTGGGCGATCGACGCCGTGCTCGCCGACGGCGGCACGGTGCACGTGCGCCCAATCCGGCCTGACGACGCGGCCGCGCATCGTGCCTTCTTCGCGCGGCAGTCGGAAGAGAGCGTGTATTTCCGCTTCTTCGGTCCGCGGTCGGAATTGAGCGATCGCGAGGTCACCCACTTCACGACAGTCGACTACCACGACCGCATGGCGTTCGTCGCCTTCCTGCGCGACGACATGATCGCGATCGGCCGCTACGACCGCCATTCCGGCGGCGACGCGGCCGAGGTCGCATTCGCGGTCGCGGACGACCACCAGGGACGCGGACTCGCCACCCTGCTCCTCGAGTATCTCGCGACCTACGCCGCCACCAAGGGCATCACTCGGTTCACCGCCGACACCCTCATCGACAACCGGCGGATGCTCGAGGTGTTCCAGGATGCGGGATTCAAGCGTGAAAGCCGTTCCATCGAATACGGCGTCGTCCACCTCGCGTTCGACATCGAGCCGACCGGCGAATCCCTCGCCGCGAGCGAACGACGGGCGTGGACCGCCGGCGTCCACAGCATCGCGCGAATCCTGGAGCCGCAGTCGATCGCCGTCATCGGCGCGGGGCGCAACCCCCAGGGCATCGGACACGCCGTCGTCCGCAACCTCGTCGAGGGCGGGTTCACCGGACCGGTGTACCCGGTGAACCCCAATGTGGACACGCTCCTGGGGCTCGCCTGCTCGCCGGACGTGGAAGCGATCGAGGGCCCGGTCGACCTGGCGGTGCTGGCCATCCCGGCCGCCCAGTGCATCGCGGCGGTCGACGCCTGCGGGCGCAAGGGCGTCAAGGGGCTCGTGGTCATCTCGTCAGGATTCGCCGAGGTCGGCGCCGACGGCGCGGAGTTGCAGCACGAACTGCTGCTGCGCGCGCACCGGGGCGGCATGCGCGTGGTGGGACCGAACTGTTTCGGCGTGATCAACACGGCGCCGAAGATATCGCTGAACGCCACCTTCGCCTCGCGCGCACCGAGCCATGGCGGGATCGCGTTCGCTTCGCAGTCGGGAGCGCTCGGCATCGCCCTCCTCGAACAGTCGGTCACGTCGGGCCTGGGGCTGTCGAGCTTCGTCAGCGTGGGCAACAAGTGCGACGTCAGCAGCAACGATCTGCTCAGGTACTGGAACCAGGACGGTCAAACGCGGGCGATCCTCCTGTACCTCGAATCGTTCGGCAACCCCCGAGCGTTCGCGCGGGTCGCGCCGGTGGTGTCCCGCACGACGCCCATCGTGGTCGTCAAGTCAGGCCGGAGCTCCGCCGGGACGCGCGCCGCCGCCTCGCACACCGCCGCGCTGGCGAGCCCCGACACCGTCGTCGACGCCCTGTTCCGTCAGGCCGGTGTCATCCGCGTCGACACGCTCGAGGAGCTGCTCGACTGCGGCCAGCTGCTCGCGAATCAGCCGCCGCTCGATGGACATCGCCTTGCCATCATCGGCAACGCGGGCGGGGCGGCGGTGCTCGCGGCCGACGCGTGCGACGCGGCGGGTCTCAGCGTGCCCGAATTCGATGGCGCGACCCAGGCCGCGATACGCGCGATCGCCGGACCGAACGCGGGTGTGAGCAACCCCGTCGATCTCGGCGCCGGCGCGACGCCGGCCCTCTTCGAGAACACTCTCCGAGCCGCACTGCAGTCACCGTCCATCGACGGCGCGGTGGTGATTCTCGCTCCGGTGGCCACCGCGGACCCCGAGGTGGTCGCGAGGGCCGTGGCCGGGATCGATGCCGGTGCGCGTCCCATCGTCTTCGTGCATCTCGGCGACAACGAGGTGCCCGAGGCGTTGAGCGAAGGCGCCCGTCCGATCCCCTGCTACTCGTTTCCCGAGCGCGCCGTGCGCGCGCTCGGACGCATCGCCGAGCATTCGAGCTGGAAGAGCCGGCCGGTTGGAGCGACGCCACACCTCGAGGGCGTCGACGTGGCCGCCGCCGGCGCAATCGCCAAGGCCTTCCTCGCGGGCAGTCCTGGCGGTGGGTGGTTGTCGCCGGATGACGCGGTGTCGATGCTTCGAGCGTTCGGCATCGCGACCGCCGGCGAGGTCGAGGCGCGCTCGGCGGCGGCGGCCGCGGCAGCGGCCGCGCAGCTCGGCGGTCCCGTGGCCCTGAAGGCGATGGGCAGCAGCATCCTCCACAAATCCGATGTCGGCGGCGTGCTCCTCGACCTCAAATCGCCCGAGGAGGTGGCCGAGGCGTACACGGCGATGGCTGACCACCTCGGCGACGCGATGGATGGTGCGATCGTGCAGACGATGCTGCGCGGCGTCGAGCTCATCGCCGGCGTGGTCACCGACCCGCTGTTCGGCTCGGTGGTGATGTTCGGCAGTGGCGGCACCGCCGTCGAGCTGTTCGGCGATCGCGTCCTCCGAATCCTGCCCCTGACCGACCAGGATGCTCACGAGATGGTGCGTTCGATTCGCGGTGCGCCGCTGCTCTTCGGACATCGCGGCGCGCCGCCGTGCGACGTCGCCGCCGTCGAGGAGGTGCTGCTCCGGGTGGCGCTCCTCGCCGACGAGGTTCCGCAGCTCGCCGAGATGGACCTCAACCCGCTGATCGCGTCTCCCGACGGCGTGGTCGCCGTCGACGTGCGAATCCGCCTCGCGCCGTGGCGCCGGCACGCCGAAACCGAGGTTCGCCGCCTGCGCTGAGCTTCCGGAGTGGGCCGGATGTCACGCGGCGTGTATGGACAAAGGGCCCGGCTGGTATGGGATTCCAACCCGGAAATCTCGTGGCTTGAGGCTCTGTTCCCGCAGGCGTGTGGGCTTGACGATGTGCAGCAAGGTCAAATGGGCCTCAAAACAACAACAAAGGGACTCAGCCATGACGACAGGAATGCGTTGGCGAATCTTCATTCTGCAGGTCGGACTGATCGGCATCCTCGCGTTCGTGAGCGGGTTCGCCTTCTGGGCGAGCAGCTTCGCGACGTCGACCGTGCACGATCAGCTCGCGGCTCAGCAGATCTACTTCCCGGCCGCGGGTACGACTGCGATCACCTCGCTCCCCAAGGTCGACGCGACCGCCATGACCCAGTACGCAGGGCAGCAGCTGCTCACCGGTCAGCAGGCCCAGGTCTACGCGAACAACTTCATCAACGTCCATCTCGGTGAGATCGGCGGCGGCAAGACGTACTCTCAGCTCAGCGCCGCCTCGCAGGCGGATCCGACCAATACGACTCTCGCCGGCCAGGTCCAGACCGTCTTCCGTGGCGACACGCTGCGCAGCATCCTGCTCAACACCTACGGCTGGTGGCAGGTCGGACAGTTCGCCGGCTACGCGGCGATCGGCCTCCTCGTGGCCGCAATCGCGGTGCTCGGCGCCTTCATCTTCGAGATCTACAGCTGGTCGACCTCGCGTAAGAAGGAATCCACGACACGCGTCGTGCCCGCAACCACAACCAGCGCACGGGGCGTCGCGTAACCCCGTCCTCGGAAACAATTCACTCAATGGCCCACCGGCTCACCGCCGGTGGGTCATTTGCGTTTCAGGCGCATTCGAAGCAGCCGTCATGGAAAAGACATGGCCCGTCCGTATGATTCGAAGATGCCGATGTTCTACGTGTACGGTGGACCGCACTGGCTGGGATGGCTCGTCGGGCTCCTGGTGCTCGGCGCCATCATCACCACCGTGGTGCTGGTCGCACGTTCCTCGCGACGTCAGGCGGTCACGCCACAGCCGTGGTCCGGCGGTCCTTGGCCAGCTCACTGGCAGGGTGGATGGCAGAGCCCCGGCCTGCACGAGCTGGACATTCGCTATGCGCGGGGCGAGATCAGCCGAGAGGAATACCTGCAGCGCCGAGCCGACATCGCGTCGCAGCCCGGGACACCGCCCGGTGGGTCACCGCCCGCGTCGAGCGGTCCGAGCGCTCCCGCGTAGCGCAGCTCAGCCCGGGCTGCCCCCGAAGCTGCGCACCGCCCACGCGACCGCTCCGATCAGACCGGCGTCGGTTCCGAGTGCCGCGGTGACGATCTTGCAGCGGCGATAGGGAATCTCGAATGCGATCTCGGTCGCGGCGAGACGGGCGGGTTTGAGCAGCAGGTTTCCCGCGTGGATGAGCCCGCCCCCGATGACGATCACGTCCGGTGCGAGCACATTGATGAAGCCCCCGATGGCGCGTCCGAGCGCGTGTCCCGCGTCGTTGAACACCTGCAACGAGAGCGCGTCGCCCGCATTGGCCGCGGTCACGATGGCACGCGCGTCGATGGTCGCGGGATCGACGCCCTGAAGCGACGACGGCGTGCCGGCCGCGAGTGCGGCGCGCGCGCGCGCGGCGATCGCGGTCCCCGACGACGTGCCCTCGAGGCATCCCCGATGCCCCTGGCCGCAGGCGGGCCCGTCGTCGGTGATCGGTGTGTGGCCGACCTCGCCGGCAGATCCGGTGGCACCGTCGTAGAGGTCGCCGTCGATGAACAGCGCGCCGCCAATACCGGTGCTCACCGTGATGAAGAGGAGGTGGCGTGCGCCTCGCCCGGCACCTGCCTTCAACTCCGCGTAGCCGGCGGCGGCGGCGTCATGACAGAGCACGACCGGGCACTCGACTCGCTCCGAGAGCATCGCGGCGGCGGGAACCTCATTCCAGCCGGTCATGTTCGGGGCGTCGTGCACGACCCCCGCGCCCGGATCGATCGGCCCCGGGAACCCCATGGCGAGGCCCCGGATGTGCGCGCTGCCCGCCGCCTGGCGGGCGCATTCCGCCACCGCGTCGAGCACGGCGGCGGGGCCGTCCTGCGACGGCGTGTCGCGGTGCACCGGCTCGCCATGGGTGACCTCGCCGATCGCAACCGCGGCGCGAATGCTCGTCCCGCCGAGGTCGACTCCGATCAGCGCGGGAGTCATACGGCCGCGACCGAATCGTCCCAGTGGCTCGGGCTGGCGATCCGCCCGGCGTCGTCCGGTCCCCAGGTGCCCGCCGCGTAGAACGTGATCGGCGGCGGCGCCTCGATGACGGGTTCGACCGCGGCCCAGCCGTGCTCGACCTCGTCCTCGCGAATGAAGAGGGTGTGGTCACCTTCGAGCGCGTCGTGCAGCAATCGCTCGTATGCCTCGGGCGGCGACGTCTTGAAGGAATCGCCATATTTGAAGTTCATGTCGACCAACTGCGCGGTCACCTCCGGTCCCGGTTGTTTGGCGACGAACGAGAGGGCGATCCCCTCATCCGGCTGAATGCGCACCACGAGGCGATTGCGATGCAGCGTGTGCACACCCGCGGTCTTGAAGAGATGGAGGGGCACATCGTGGAAGGTGATCACAACGCGCGTGTCGCGAGTGCGCAGGCGCTTGCCGGTGCGCAGCAGAAAGGGCACACCGGACCAGCGCCATGACTCGAGGTGCAGACGCAGTGCCGCATAGGTCTCCGTGGTCGATTTGGCCGACACCCCGGGCTCGTCGCGGTACGCGATCACGGCTTCACCGTCGACCGTCCCCGCCGTGTACTGTCCGCGGACGACGTCATGCGGGCGGATCGGCTGAATGGACTGCAGGACCTTGACCTTCTCGTTGCGGATCGCCTCCGCGTCGAAGGAGAGCGGAGGGTCCATGGCGACCAGCGACAGGACCTGGAACATGTGGTTCTGCACGATGTCGCGGATGGCGCCGATCTCCTCGTAGAGTTTGCCGCGCTGCTCGACGCCGAGCGACTCGGCAACGGTGATCTCGACGCGCGAGATCGCCTCGCGATTCCAGATGCGCTCGAACAGCGAATTCCCGAATCGGAAGACCAGGAGGTTCTGCACCGTCTCCTTGCCCATGTAGTGGTCGATCCGGAAGATTCGCTGTTCGGGCACCACGTCGTGCAGCGTCCGGTTGAGTTCCTCGGCGGATTGCAGGTCGTGGCCGAACGGCTTCTCGATGATGATCGACGTGCCGTCGACAAGACCGGCCGTCTTGATTCCCTCGATGAGCGACGTGAACGCCGATGGCGGAACCGCGAGGTACGCGATGCGGCGATCGAGCGTTGTCGCAGCCCGGATCGCGGTGAGATTCCCGTCAGGCGGGAGGGGTACGAACGTCAGCCGCCGCGCGAACGTCGCGAAGCCCGTCTTCTGAAGCGGTGTTCTCGAGAACTGCTTGACCGCCGACTCGGCGAGGTCTCGGAAACGCTGATCGTCCCAGTCGAACGGCGCCGCGCCGATGATCTCCCCCTTTGCCGGCAGGAGCTTCTGGAGGTGAAGGTTGTAGAGCGCAGGGATGAGCTTGCGCTGTGCGAGGTCGCCGGTGGCGCCGACGATGACAATGTCCTGATCGGGCGGCGCGAGGAGCGGCATCGACTCCGGACGCGGTCCGCTACCTGCCGGTGAAGTGACGCACGGTGAAGTCGACGAGCTTGATCACAGCCGCGATGATGGCGCACGAGAAGCTCACGACGACAACCGGTAATTCGGCGCCCGGTGTCGAGTATGTGTACGTCGCGAGCACGCCGCTCGCGAAGAGCCCCATGACGCAGACGACGAGCAGAAAGATCGCCGTCCGCGTCGCGGCGTCCATCTCGGGCGTGCCCCGCATCGTCTCGGCGACACTCGGACTGAGTTGCTCCGCGGGCGCGAAGTGACGGATCGCCAGCACGATAAGGCGCAGTGCGAGGATGCCCACGAAGATGAGGGCGATGCCTAGGACGAGCGGCAGCTCGACGCTCGGGGTGCTGTACGACACTGACGCGAAGAGTCCGGCCAGCAGCAGGCCGATGAGCACGGAGATCATGCCCAGCACGGTCAGCCACGTGATCGCGTCCCACGCGGGCAGCGTGATCGTGGGGAACTGAATCGGTCGAACGATGGACTCGCCGCCCGTGAGGTGATCGATGAACGCGGGCTGTGCGCTGAGACCGGAGACCCGAGCCTGCATGCCGTAGTGCACGCGTTCTGTGGCGACCGGCGAGGCCGCGGCGAGCAGGCCCGGCTGCGGGCCGGGGAACAACCGGCGCTCCTCGGCGCGCCCGTCAGGATAGGTCAGCCGGAGCAGACCGCACTGCTCGCAGTGCCACGCCCGGATCGGCAGTCCGCCGACGATCGGGCCGTAGTACGTGACCGTCCGACGGAGCCCTTCGGGACCGATCGCGCCCTCGTAGTGGGCGAATTCATGCGCCATGATCCCCTCGACCGGCGCAGGGTGGTCGCAGGTGTCCGGCGTCGGCGGCGTGACGGAAGGTGCATCAGCGACAGCCACTGGGGATCGGATTGTAGTGCTGCCGGGGTCAGCCCACGGTCCGGCAGGCGCGCGCGTTGAAGCCGGCGGCGCTCATGGCGACCGCAAGCTCCTCGGCTTCGCCACGCCCCTGCGCGACGGTGAAGACGGCGCCCCCGCTCCCGGTGAGGTGCCAGGTGACACCTTTGACGACGCCTCGGGCTCGTTGCAGCGCCTCGGCCAGTGCCGGGTTGGCTCTGCACGCAGCGGGCTCGAGCGCGCTTCCCATCAGATCGGGATCGGGTGGCAGCCCCGAGCCCAGGAGCCATGCAAGGCGTGCGGACCTGCCGTCGTCGCGGATCTCATCCGGGGCGACGGCCGCGTAGGTGTCAGCGGTCGAGCTTGGAGTCGTGGACGCGATCGCGATGTGCATCATGGGAGTGACCAGCGCCTCGAGGCGATCCCCACGGCCCCGAACGCGCTGGGCGGTCAGCGAGAGCAGCGCGGGCACGTCGCTGCCCACGGTCAATGCTGCGGCGGCGACGCTCGCCGGCTCGAGAGCGACCCCCAGCGCCGCGAGCCGGGCGACGCCGGATCGGATCACCGCCGCGGCGTCGCCCGAGCCGCCGCCGAGTCCGGCCCCATGGGGAACGATTTTCGAGAGCCAGATCCGGATGTCAAGCGGCCTGCCGGCGAGGGTGCGCACCGCCCGGGCGGCTCGAATGGTGAGATTCGCGTCTCCCGTCGGCACTCCCGCCGCAGCCGGGCCGTCCACCGTCAGGGACAGGCTGTCAGTGGCGGACAGCTGGACGCTGAGACCAACCAGGTCGTGCCAGTCGACGGGGACCAGGATGCTGTCGATGTCATGCCAACCATCGGCACGGCGCGCCACGACCGCCAGCGAGAGGTTGAGCTTTGCGTATGCGGGGACGACCCACGTGGAAAGGCGAGACACAGTCGCTGATATACTGCTGGCTTCGTGCGTCCCTGGCTCGTAACTGCCCGGGCGGCGCGCCCCAGTTATCGAGTGATCTAGAAGAGCGAGCATGGCCAACTCCCGATCCGCGCGCAAGCGCATCAGGTCCAGCGAACGGAAGCACATCCGCAACCGCGCGGTGAAGTCCGCCGTCCGCACCAAGGTGATCAAGGCACGCCACGCGCTGCTCGAAGAGGGCGGCGCCACCGGCGAGGCTGAGTTGCACGCCGCGATCCGGGCGCTCGACCGCGCCGCCGAGAAAGGCGTCCTTCATCGCAACAATGCTCGCCGGCGCAAGTCGCGGCTGGCGGCGATGGCCGCTCGCCTCGCGAACGTGGCCGAGGGAGCCGAGGGCGCGGCCTTGCGATCCGCGGCGGCGGGTGGTGCCAAGGGCAGAAGCGCGAAGCAGCCGGCCCGAGCCGCAGCGGCGAAGCCCGCGGCGAAGCCGGCCGGGAAGGCTCCCGCACCCAAGGTGGCGGCGGCGAAGGCCGCGACACCGAAGGCGGCTGCAGCCGCGAAGCCGGCAGCAAAGGCCCCCAAGAGCAAGTAGCCCGGGCGCTGATCCCGCCTAACGGCGGCGCTGCCCGCGCTCGGCGGTCACCTCTGCGGCAGCACGCAGCACGGCCAGGCGAAGCCCCTCTGACTCCGCGATCTCACCGGTCTTGAGCTTTCGGTCCACGTCGTGCAGCGCGGCGAGCCAGCCGGCAGCGGTGGCCGACGAAACGCTCCGCGCCTGACGGCTGAGGCGATCGACCTGCCAGTCGGGTTTGCCGAGCGCGGCCCCGAGACCGTGGGACGACCCATGCGCCTGGATGTGTGCCTGGGCGAGCACGAGGTCGCGGATCTGACCGGCGAGGATCGCCAGCAGATACTGGCCTGCCCGCCCTTCCGAGAGCAACCGGTCGATCGACTCCGCACCCTTGGCAGGAGTTGGGCCGAGCAGGTCGCCGAGCGTGTCGTAGAGGCCGGCAGGCTCGTCGCCGGCGACAGCCGCCCGCGCATCCGTTATCGAGAGCGGCCGGCCGGCGGCGTAGGCAACCAGCTTGTCGAGTTCGGAAGCAATGCTCCCAAGGTCAGGGCCGGCTATCCGCACAAGGTGTTCGACGGTCCCTGGACCGAGCCGCAGGCCGCGGGCGGCAACCTCGCGCTCAACCCAGGATCGAAGCTCACGGCCCTTGACGGCGGCGTGGTAGATGATCGAGCCGCCGCGCTCTTTGACGGCCGCCAGCACCACGTTGCGATCGGGCACCTTGGCATGAGCGACCAGACAGAGCACCGTGGTCGGCGCCAGCTCGCCGAGGATCGCCACCAGCCGCTCCGGGGGGTCGGCTCCGCCTCGTTTCGCTGAACCCGTCAGCTGCGGTGGATCGCGGAGCAGCAACGCTCGCTCGGGGTCGAAGAGCGGCATCTCGGCGACCGCGTGCCGGAACTCGTTGAGCCGTCCGGGTGCGTCGAAGACCTCGATGTCGAGTTGCGGCGGTCGGGCGCACCGGCGCCACTCGAACATCGAGCGATCCACCAGAAAGCGCTCCTCACCATGGATGAGCGTCAGCTGGTTCAGCGGGGGCGCGATGGCCATGGCAGCAGTATCGCAAGCGAAGTCACGTGATCTCCTGGTGTCCTGACGCGCCGCCGGCGTACGTGAGGTCGCCGTCGGTGCTGGTCCGGTCGGTTGAGTAGCCCGGTGGGGCCGGGACAGCGGGAACGCCCTGCGCGATCGGCACGGCAAGCTCAAGCGGCCGGGCGGTCGCGAGTAGCACGGGCGAGACGGCGCCGCCCGGTGGCGTGATCACGAGATCGGCGTCGAGTGCCTTCCCGTAGACCGCGCAGAGGGCTTCCTGGTCCGCCGTTCCGGCATCGCCGAGCACGAGCAGCCGCCCAGTCGGATCGTCGACCACGAGGACACACATCGATCGCCCGGTAGCAAGGGCGGTGAAGCCGAGACAGTGCCAGGTTGCTCCGCCGAATACCCACGCGCCGCCATCAGCCTCGAGCACGTTGGCTCCGCCGGACTCGAGCGCCCCGACGATGTTGTTGCCCCCGGGATTGAGACCGCCGGGAGTGACCACCGTCCCGACGGTGTAGTGGCCGGGAAGTCCCCCGAGCCCATCCACGGCGGCCTCCTCGCCTCCGGTCACGACGACCATGTCCAGATGGGCGGTCGCGGGCGGCAGCACTCTTCCCAGAGCGGCGAGGAGCTGATTCGCCGAGGAGCCGCCGTCCACGAGGACGGAACTGCCGTCGCCCGTGCGGATCAGCACGGCCGGAGAGGACCCCGTGTTCAGGACCGTGACGTGAAGCCTGCCGTCCGGCCTGGACGCGACGACCCAGGCCACGCCGGCGGCAAGGACGCCCGCGAGTGCGGCGGCGACAATCGCTCGAACGTTCACCGCAGCGGTGCGATCCGATTCGTGGTGACGGCAAGAGTAGCGAGAGCAGCCACGACCCCCACCCCCTCGGCGATGGACCATGATGCGGGCCAGTTCCCCACCTGAATCGCGGCACCCGGAACCCTGGTGACGATTCCGGCAACCATCGTGATGGCGTCGGCGCCGAGCCCCGCGAGCTGGAGGAGCACCCAGCCCAACACAGGGCTCAGGGCGCTCAGGATCGCGCCGGCTCCGCCAGTGACGATCAACACGGGGAGCAGCGGGAGCACGAACGCGTTGGCGACAGGGCCCGCGAGCGCGATCACGCCGAACGTCCCGGCCATGACCGGCACGGTCGCCAGCTGAGCGGCGATAGTGACCGCGAAAGGCTCGGCGATCAGACGGGGCCCGGGCACGCGGGAGGCGATCGGAGCCGCGAGCAGGACGATCCCGGCGGTGCCGAGAAACGAAAGTTGGAAGCCCGGATCCTCGACCAACTGCGGGTCGACACCGAGCATCATCGCGGCAACCAGCGTGAGCATCGGCACCGGATCGGTGCGCCGCGCTCCCGCGGCAGCGAGCATCGCGGCGCCCGCCATCAGCGAGCTGCGGATGGCGGCTGGCCCCGCACCGCTCACGAGCACGTACGCCGCGACCATGGGCAGCGCGACGAGCAGGGTTCTGCGTCGCGACCACTCGAGGACGCGCGCGAGAGCGGTCACCAGGCCGATGATCAAGACCACCTTCAGACCGCTGACCACGACAACGTGAATGAGTCCGGCGTCCTGGAGCGCTCCGCGAACATCCGACGCGAGGGGCTGGTGTATGCCGAAGGCGATGCCGAGAACGAGGGCCGCAGCCGGCTCCGGCAGCGCCCGGTCCACGGCGGTGAGCAGTTGAGCCTGGACCCAGGCGATCGCGCGATCCAGGGACGGTCCACCCGCTCGGAGGACAAAGACCTGCGGAGATGTCGCCATCGCCTCCACGCCGTCGCGCTCCAGGACGGCAGACGAATCCGCGCCGGGTCGCCGGTCCAGCGGGCGAAGACCGGCAGCGTCGATCTCGACCTGGTCTCCAGGAGAGAGCGCCGGAATCAGGGGACCGCTGACCAGGATTCCGCCCGTGATCTGCGAGTCGGTGTCGGCGTCGGACAGATGACCGGCGTCGATGATGGCCGTGGACCCGGGGGCGGGATCCGCCGTTCTGACGCTGCCGATGACGACGACAGGTCGCGCGCCGAAGTGGCCGTCCACCGAGCCCGGGCCGGGGACGGTCACCGCCCCAGCACCCCGGAGCACCCCCAGCGCGACGGTACCTCCCACCGCGATGACCGCGACTGCGTGCCGGGGAGCGACCACCGCGCAGATCAGCCAGCAGGCGCCGGCGGCGCACGTGGTCGGGATGGCGGCAGCCGGGGAGACGGCGGCGGCGAACGCCACGGCACAACCCAGCGCGAAACCTCCCCATATGGAGGATGCCCACCGCCCCGCCAGCGACCCGGCGAGCCGGCTCACTGCTGCGGCAGCACCACCCTCAGGTAGTGCTCGAGGCCGGTGACGGTGGCTGCATCGACTCCGAGGTCGGCATGGAGCTGGCTCATCGACGTGAACGGGCCCCATTCCTCGCGGTACTGGACGATCTCGCCCCCGAGCCCCGGAGGCATGCCCGGCAGGGCATCCAGGTCCGGCTCGGCCGCCGTGTTTATGTCCAGCTTCGCGGCCGTGGTGCCGCTCTTCAGGAAGGGAACATTGACCTGGCGTCCATCGTTCACCCGCTGAGCCATGTTAGGGAGATGGCCGGGATCGGCGAGCATGGTGACTCCCCCGGCCGCGGCGAGCGCGTCCGCGACCCGGGCATCGGGGCTCAGCTCGTAGAGCCCCGGATGAGCAACGGCGCCACTGACGAAGACGAGGACGGTGGGAGGCGCCGGCGGATCGACAGTCTCGCCGGCCGGTACAGGCGTTGCTGCCGAGGCCTGGCGGAGCACCGACCAGCCGGCGACTCCGGCCAGAGCCATGGCCCCGGCCAGCGCAAGCACCAGGCGCCGCGAACTGATACGTACTTGTTTATCGTCATTTACCAACATGCAGGAGAGTGTAACTCGCGGGCCATGCGGTAGCAAGTGGCGGACACCCTGCTCACGCGCCCGGCGGAGCGCCCCGTCAGCGCCTCAGCTGGGACGCGGCGTGGAGGCCGGCAGCCGGTACCGGAGCTGGCCGTCCTCGCCGACCACGGTCGCGGCGCCCGCCCGCTCCGCCAGCCAGCGCACGGCACGGCCCGACACCTGGTCGCCAAGACCGCTCAGCTCCCGGGCGATCTCCGAAGCTGAGGCGGAGCCGAGCTTGCCAATCGTGGCCAGAACGATGTCCGGCGTCACCGACGCGGGCGTCGCCCTCCCTTTCGGCCCTTTCCCGCGGCGCCGGCTCTTGGCGTGCCTCGCGACCGGAGCTGCGGCGCGTCTCGCCGCTCGAGGTGGTGCGGCCGCATCGCCGGCACGATCAATCAGAGCAACCGCCTCTCGAACCTCGCGGCGGAGCGCCGCGTTGTCAGCTTTGAGCTCGGCGACCTGATTCACGAGTGCCTCGATCCGCGTGACCAGGCGTTCCGCAGCCTGGACGATCGGCGAGTTTGCGCCCATCGCTGAGTCTCGATCGAGGGCCGCTGCTTCGGGCATGGTTCTCCTGGGAATCGGAACGTGACGGCACAGTCGCCGCGGCCGAAATCGCAACGCCGTACTCGCGCAGTCATTGTCTGACACTGAACCGCATCGCCGCAAACGGCCTATTTGTGCGACTGCAGTCCGCGACCCGCCGCTCGCGGCGCGCGGCGTAGGCCCGGTACCATGACGCGGGGCCATAGCTCAGTTGGAAGAGCGCTTGCATGGCATGCAAGAGGTCGGGGGTTCGAGCCCCCCTGGCTCCACCAGCCCTGCCGCGTCACGCTCAGGAGCGCACGCTCATGCCGCCGCCGCGGCTCTGGGTCACCTCGGCCTCCATGAGCTCCCGAGCGAGCAGCAACCCACCCCTGGTTCTGGGCACGACACTTGCCTCCGAAGCTTCAGATGCAAGTGCAAGCTCCAACGCGTGGAAGAGTTGCGTCAAAGGGAACGTCGGATGGAGGTGGTATTCGATTGAGAATCTCGTGCACAACCTCTGGCCTGGCGCTGTTGCGTCCGGCGACGGCCCCAACGGCGATACGGTTGAGCTCGTTCGATGCCTTTATGGGGAATCCCCATCACCAGCAAGAGAGCGAGACGTGGGCTTACCTGCAAGCGCGAACCCGGCGCGCCTGGCATTCCGCATCCTTCAACGTGGTGATCATGGCGGCACCCGTTCCCCCATCAGGGTGAATTCCGCCCTTCAGGCCCGCAAGGGGATTGACGACCCGATATGATCCGCCCCACGTTCACATATCTGGGGGTCGAACCGGAGCCGAAATCGGGTCCAGGCGGTGACCAGCCATCAACTGGAGGGATCTCAACTTGCGACCACACAAACTGACGATCGGTGGGCTTGGCCTCGGTGTGCTCGGGCTGCTCAGCGCAGCGGCATGCGGGAGCACCAGCACGGCTCAGCAGCAAACCAAACTGGCGGCCAACCAGGTCCTCCACTTCGCCGTGTTCAACGATTTCGACACGCTTGATCCAAGCGTTTCCGATCTCGAGGTCGACTCCGAGATCGCGCAGAATGTGTTCGACGGGCCCTTCCGGTACGACAACAACCTGCAGATCATCCCGGACATCGCGACTGTGGTGCCCACCCAGGCCAACGGAGGGATCAGCGCCGACGGACTCACCTACACGATTCATCTGAAGAACAACGTCACGTTCTCCAACGGGGACAAGGTGACGTCGAAGGACTTCCTCTACTCCTGGAACCGAGCAGCGGCCCTCAATGGACCCTATGCGGCTTCCATCTTCGGACCGGTCGTGGGGTTTGCCGCTGTGCAAGCGGCGGCGTCCGCCAAGCCCGCCGGCGGCGTATCCACACAGCAGAACATCGAGAACCAGCTCGCCGCGGGCAACTCCGCGTTCATGATGTCCGGGCTGACGGCCCCTGATCCATACACCGTCGTGGTGAAGCTCGCCAATCCGGCGGGGTTCTTCCTTTCAGCACTGACCCTGCAGGCGACCTCAGGCATGATCATCGACGAGAAGGTTGTCAAGAACGACCCGGTCAACTGGTGGAGCAAGCCATCCGAGTTCATCGGGACCGGTGCATACAAGATGACCGAGTACATCCCGCATCAGGACATGAAGTTCGTTTCTGTCCCGAACTGGTGGGGGACGCCGAAACCCGTCCTGACGCAGGTCAACATCGACATAAAGGCCTCGGACACCGCAACACAGTCCACAGCCATTGCCGCATGGGAGCAGGGCAAGTACGACCTCCTCGGATACGGTGGCTCCAGCAGCCTCCCGATCGCCGATATTCTGCGGATCCACTCGTCGAGCAGCGAGTCGAGCCAGCTCAAGCTCATCCCCAAGGGACGCACCACGTGGGTGTCGTTCATGGTCAATGCCAGCTACAACCCGACGACGGCCGCGGGGGATCCTTTCACGGGAACGTCCCAGGCAGCCATCGACCTGAGAAAGGCGTTTGCGCTTGCGATCGATGACAAATCGCTGGCGAACATCGTCTGCGACAACCTCGTGTGCATCCCCGCAACCGGCGGCCTGATCACCAAGGGACTCACCGGGTATGCGGGCGACGGAACCGATCCGCTCGCCAAGTTCGATGCTACTCAAGCAAAGCAGCTGCTGCAGCAGGCCGAGCAGTTGAACCCCAGCTACACGAATGAGGTGCAGCACCTGACATACGTGTACAACCAGGGCGGGTTGAACGACAGCGTCGCTCAGTTCCTGCAGGGCGACTGGCAGACCAATCTCGGCATCCACGTCAGCATCCTCGGCCAGACCCAGCCACCCTTCATCGGTAACCGGCTCAAGGGCGACTACGTGATGAGCCGCGACGGCTGGCAATTCGACTACAACCACCCCCAGGACTGGTACGACAATCTCTGGGGGAAGGCCGTACTGAGTGCGGACGCCAGTACGAGCGGCTATGACTCCGCCACATACGACAGCACCCTCGCGCAGGCGGACAAGCTCCCGCTTCAGCAGGCGCTGCCGCTGTACGCCCAGCTTGCTGCCGAACTCCAGGCACAGGCCGTCTACATCCCGCTGTACTACTCGGTCGGCACGTTCCTCATCCACAGCTACGTCCAGGGTGCCGGCTCGACCACGCAGGCGGACTACTACTGGAACGGGATCTCGATTCTCAGTCACTAGAGTGTTGGACAAGCGCTGAAGAGAAGGCGCCCGGCCGCGGCTCGGGCGCCTTCTCGCGTTTCAGCGATACGAGGGTTGGATCGTGACGCGAGGCATGCTGATCTACATCGGGCAGCGCGTTCTCCTCATCGCGTTCACGGTATTGGTCGTCTCGTTCGTGGTGTTCCTCGGCATCCATTCGCTCCCAGGCAACACATTTGTCAACGAGCGGGTCCGAGGCGCAAGCCTTGCGCTTCTGCTCCACGAATACGGGCTCGACCGCCCGGTGCTCGTCCAGTACTGGGACTTCATCAGCCACGCGGTTCAGGGCAACTTCGGGGTTTCCCTCGTGAACCGCGGGGAGCCGATCACCCCGATCGTGCTCCGGGAGCTGAGTGTGAGTGCGGAGCTTGGCGGCGCTGCGTTGGTGATCACGATCGGGATGGGCGTGCTGTTCGGAGTAATCGCCGCCCTCCGTCAGAACACCTGGGTGGACTATGTGCTCACGACGTTCGCGATCATCGGCTACAGCGTTCCGAGCTTCGTCATCGCATCCCTCTTTGTGCTGATCTTCGGGATCTGGCTCTTTGACGTCACGGGAGGCAGTTTCTACTACCCACTGACCTGGGACGGAACATACGGCACGCTGATCGAGCTCTCCGTGCCCGCGGTGGCGTTGGGTCTCTTCACGTCGAGCCTCGTGGCACGAATAACCCGCGCGAGCATGCTCGACGTTATCCACCAGGACTATGTGCGCACGGCTCGCGCAAAGGGCCTGAAGAACAGCGTGGTCGTGGTTCGTCACGCTCTCAGGAACGCGCTCATTCCGGTCACCAGCGTGCTAGGCCCGCTGATCATCAGCATCATCACCGGGAGCGTTGTGATCGAGAACATATTCGGCATCCCGGGGCTCGGGAAGGAGTTCATCAACAGCATCCTGTCGCACGACTACAATGTCACGGTTGCGGTGTTCACGATGTATGCGCTTCTGGTGGGCGTAGCCAACCTGGCAGTGGACCTCGCCTACACGGTCATCGACCCGAGGATTCGTTACTGATGGCAGTTGTCGCGGCCCCCCGAGCGGATCAGGAGTTCATAAGCTCCACCGTGGTGCGCGAGCAGGCCAGTCTGTGGCGGGACGGGCTGCGCCGCCTCCGGCGCAATCGCCTGGCCCTGGTATCCGCGGTCTATCTCATCCTCCTCGCGATCGTCGCCTTGGTGGCTCTCGTCTGGACGCCCTACCCCACGTCCGCCATCGGGGTCGCTCCCATCTACTCGGGTCCGTCCGGATCCCATCTGCTCGGTGCCGACGAGCTCGGCCGGGATCTGCTCAGCCGACTGATGGCCGGCGCCCAGATCTCGCTGGCCGTGGGGTTGCTCAGTGCTGCAATCGTCCTCGGTATCGGTGTCGTCGTCGGACTGACTGCCGGCTATTTTCGGGGGTGGGTGGATGGCGTCATCAGTACCGTGATCAACATCTTCTACGGAATACCGGCGCTGTTGGTTGCTCTTCTGATGGTCACAGTACTGGGCCGCAGCTTCACGAATGTTGTCATCGCAATCTCGGCCACGGTTTGGATGGACGTCGCGCGCCTGGTTCGCGGGCAGACCTTGAGCCTCCGCGAGCGTGAGTACGTGGAGGCCGCGCGCGCAAGCGGGGCTCGCAACTTGAAAATCCTCTTCGGCCACATCCTCCCCAACGCGCTCGGGCCGATCATCGTCGCCGTTACGTTTGTCATTCCGTCGGCGATACTCTTCGAGGCGTTCCTCAGCTATCTTGGCGTCGGCATTCCGCCTCCAACGCCCACCTGGGGAGCAATCGCCAGCGAGGGCGTGCAGGCACTTCGACTCTCGCCACACATACTCCTGTTCCCCTCATTGGCGCTCTCGCTCACCCTGCTCGCCTTCAACTTCCTTGGCGATGGTCTGCGAGACGCCTTCGACCCTCGCCAGAAGCGGTGACCCGACCGCTCCTGGAGGTTCGCGACCTTAACACCCATTTCTTCACCGACGACGGTGAAGTGAAGGCGGTGCGTGGTGTGAGCTTCAATGTCCAGCCGGGTGAAACCGTCGGTATCGTGGGCGAATCGGGGTGCGGCAAGAGCGTCACAGCCATGTCGTTGCTCGGGCTCGTGCAGCGGCCGGGGAGGGTGGTGCACGGTGAGATCATCTTCAAGGGTCAGGATCTGCTCAAGCTGAACAAGAAGGAGTTGCGCAATATCCGAGGGCGCGACATCGCGATGATCTTCCAGGATCCTCTCAGCTCGCTGAACCCGGTGCTGCGCATCGGCTTCCAGATCAACGAAGCAATGCGCGCGCATAACAAGATCCCCAGAAGGGACATCTCACGTCGAGGGATCGATCTCCTCAAGCAGGTTCGGGTACCGGACGCCGAGCACCGCATCAAGGACTTTCCACATCAGTTCAGCGGAGGTATGCGGCAGCGCGCGATGATCGCGATGGGCCTCTCCAACAAGCCCGACCTGCTCATCGCGGATGAGCCGACCACCGCGCTCGACGTGACGGTGCAGGCCCAGATTCTCGAACTTCTGCGCGATCTCAATGAGCAGACGGGTGCGGCGATCATCCTCATCACACACAACCTCGGCATCGTTGCCGGGCTGTGTCGAAGAGTGTTGGTCATGTATGCCGGAGAGATCGTGGAGCAAGGACCGGTCGAGCAGATTTTCGACTCGCCGCAGCATCCCTACACATGGTCACTGCTGCGCTCGGTGCCGCGCATTGACTCGGACCGCCAGGAGCGACTGCTGTCCATCGAGGGCCTGCCGCCCGACCTGATTGACCTGCCGGTCGGATGCAAGTTCAACCCCCGCTGCCCGTTCCGTGTCGAGCGCTGCTTCACGGAGCCGCCGGTCATCGAGGAGGTGGCCGCTGATCAGCAGGCGGCCTGCTGGGTCACGATGAAGCGCGCCTATGAGGACATGAACGCAGCGACCATTGAGGACACGAGCCCCGGTGCCGCGAGCGGAGTGCATCCGCGGGGTCTCCGCCCCGAGGCGGACCCGACGGCGGCACTCGCTGAGAGTCCCCAGTGACTGATACGGCAGTCTCCTTACTGGCGGTCACCGAGCCGATCCTGCGCGTCGTCAATGTCGTCAAGCATTTCAGCGCGGGGGTCGGCGCTTCGGTGAAAGCCGTCGACGGCGTCAGCTTCGACATCATGCCCGGAGAGACTGTTGGCCTCGTCGGTGAGTCCGGATGCGGCAAGTCGACCCTTGGGCGGGTGATCACCCAACTCCTGCCTGCGACCTCCGGCGAGGTGATCCTCGACGGCGTCGACATCACCAAGTTGCGGGGAGAGAAGCTGCGTCAGCAGCGCAAGCAACTGCAGATCATCTTCCAGGATCCTTACGCCTCACTCGATCCACGTATGACGGTGGGCGACATCATCGCCGAGCCGCTTGTCAACTTCAAGATGATCGGCCGCGGCAAGTCCAAGGATGCGCGCGTCCAGGAGCTGCTCCGCACGGTCGGCCTCAACCCATATTTCAACAATCGCTATCCGCACGAGTTCAGCGGCGGTCAGCGCCAACGCATCGGGATCGCTCGGGCGCTCGCCCTCAACCCCAAGATCATCATCTGCGACGAACCGGTGTCGGCTCTGGACGTCTCGATCCAGGCGCAGATCATCAATCTCCTCGAGGACCTTCAGCGCGAGTTCCACCTCACCTATCTGTTCATCGCTCATGACCTCTCGGTGGTGCGCCACATCAGCAACCGGGTGATGGTCATGTACCTCGGCAGGATTTGCGAGGTGGCTCCGAGCGACGACCTGTATCGCTCGCAGGACCATCCCTACACCCGCGCGCTGCTCTCCTCCATCCCCGTGCCGGACCCACGCATCGAGTCACATCGCCGGCTGGTCGAGCTCTCCGGTGAGATCCCGTCGCCGCGCAAGCCTCCGTCAGGGTGTCTGTTCCACACGCGGTGCCCGATAGCCCAGGTCCCCGGGGTGTGCGCCGACGTCGTACCGCCGCTCGAGCTCAAGCCGGACGGGCATCTTGCCTCGTGCCATTTCTCGGATCAGGTGCGCACCAAGATCGCGGTCTCCATCTGAACGCTGCGGCCGGCGTGCGCGGGCTGGAAGTGTGCTGTTCCGAACGCTGAAGGGCGCGGCTATCGACCTGCGTGAGTCAGAGCCCATAAGATTGCTTCCTCTACTACGGGCGTCTTCGGAGGAGTCATGAGCGAGAGCGTTCAGCGTCCGCGGATTCTGTACACCGCCGAGGCGACCGTCAAAGGTGGACGTCGCGGTCACGGCGCGACCTCGGACGGCGTTGTGGAAGTCGATTTCACGTCGCCGAAGGAGCTCGGCGGGGATGGCGCCCGCGGGACCAACCCGGAGCAACTCTTTGCGCTCGGCTTCGCCGCCTGCTGGGAGAACGCGATGCTCGGCATCGCCCGCCGCAAGGGCGTCGACGTCGAGGACGCGATTGTGACCGCTCGGGTCGGCATCGGACGGATCGAGTCCGGGCGCCTGGGACTCGCCGTCGAGTTGCTCATCACGCTCCCCTCCCTGCCCGACCGCGCTGAGGCGCAGGCGCTCATCGATGAGGCGGAGCAGCGCTGCCCGTATTCGAACGCGGTCCGCGGCAACGTGGAGGTCACGCTGACGCTGCTGTGAGGTGGGTGCCACCGCGCCGGCGAGGCGGTCGGCTACCGTCGTCGCTGTGAAGCGTCTCTGGGCGCCCTGGCGCATGGCCTATGTCTCCGGCGCGCCCACCGGGACCGGTGACGGGTGCTTCCTCTGCGTGGCTGCCGGGGGCGGCGACGACCAGTCGCTCGTCGTCGATCGCGGACCGCTTGCCTACATCCTCATGAACCGATTTCCATACACGAGCGGCCACCTGATGGCGGTGCCGGTCCGGCACACGGCGGGGCTGCTCGGACTGACCCCCGACGAGGGTGCGGCGATCTTCGTCGCCACGCAGCGGGCGATCCGCGCCCTCGCCGATGCCCTGCACCCTGACGGCTTCAACATCGGGGTCAACCAGGGAAGCGCCGCCGGCGCAAGCGCTGAGCACGTCCACGTCCACGTCGTGCCACGCTGGGCCGGCGACACCAATTTCATGCCAGTCCTCGGGGACGTGAAGGTCCTGCCGCAGGACCTCGAGGCCACCGCCGTCACGCTGCGCGATGCCTTCGCTCGGCTCGGACCGCTATAGTCCCTGGCAGATGGGTTCTGTAATCAAGAAGCGGCGCAAGAAGATGCGCAAGCACAAGCATAAGAAGATGCTGAAGAAGACGAGGTGGGCGCGCCGCGCGTAGTCGCGACGCTGTCTCCTCCGCTTCGCCGCGCGCCGGTCGTCCTCGGAGATGCCTGTGAGCACGACTGTCGCACCCGTGGTTGGTCCTGACCTCGCCTCGAGCACTGCCGCCGGCCGCGTCGAAGCGGAACCGAACGAACCCCCTGAGCGGCGAGTCGCGGTGACCCGCTAGGAGACTGCTGAGCAATCGGCTTTCCGATCAGCGGTGAGCGACTGAACGATCGGGAAGCGTGGACCGTGCCGGCGTTTGGGGGGAAAGCGTGGCGG
>Ga0208565_1000636_pt1 | contig 24441 bp, 23 predicted proteins | sample Sb_taG_7_FD_187706 | JGI IMG/M metagenome (GOLD analysis project Ga0208565, IMG submission 187706) | Peat soil microbial communities from Weissenstadt, Germany - Sb_50d_2_FS metaG (SPAdes) (version 2) | ecosystem: Environmental > Terrestrial > Soil > Wetlands > Peat | place: Germany...
AACCTCACTGATCAACAGGCGCGCCTGGGCCCGCTGACTCCGGCCGAAGAGAAGGGCCCGTCCCTGTTCGGTGACCACCGCCGAATGTTGGAACGAGGTCGTCGGCTCGACGAGCCGCGAGACGATGGTCGACGTGTCGCTCTTGGCGTGCCACGAGGGCAGGGCCACAACGGCGTGTCCGCCCTCGGAGTGCAGGGCTCCCACCACGAAATCAGGCTGGCCTCCGAATCCCGAATAGATGCGGCCATGGACGAAGCTGGCATTGGCCTGGGCGCAGAGATCGACCTGCAACGCCGTGTTGAGCGAGCACATCATGGGATGCGCGGCAATGTTGCTGGGATCGTTGACGGTTTCTGTCCGAAGCACCCGCACCCTCGGGTTCCTGTCGACCCACGAATAGAGCTCCGGCGTTCCGAAGAGGAACGTCGTGACCACCGGGCGCGAGTCGTCGAATGCGCCGGCACGCTCGAGCGCGAGGACACCGTCGCTGATAGCCTCGGACCACACCGAGAGCCCGCGCAGCCCGGTCAGGGCCGCCAGCACCGCATCGGGGATCTCGCCGATGCCGACCTGGATCGTCGCCCCGTCTTCGACCAGCGTCGCCACTCCCACCCCGATGGCCGAGGTGGCCTCGCTCAGGGTGCGGCGGACGACGGAGGGCAACTCCTCCTCCACGTGGATGGCCACGTCGATGGCATCGACGTCCAGCTCGCCGTCGCCGTAGGTGTAAGGCATGTGAGGGTTGATCTGAGCGACGACGAGGCCGCCTCTGACCCGAGCGCGCTCGATGGCAGCCGGGAGGATGTTGACCTCCGTGCCCAGCGACACCTTGCCGTCGTGCACGGCCGACGTGTGGAGGAGCACCACGTCAGGCGGACGAGCCACGTCGAACAGCCGCGGCACCAGCGACAGCCGCATGGGGAGATAGTCGAGGCCGGGAACGTCTCGCATCCCCGGGCCGACGAACGGCGACTCGGGGATGACGCCCTGACGGACGGGAGACCCTTTCTGAGCATTGAGCGCGAAGAGCCGGTAGCTCTCGACGGCCGCGTCGAAGAGTTCGACCAGGCGTCGGGGGGTGGCGAAGTTCCCGCTCACCACGGCGCGCGGCTCAGCCCACGGCAGCGCCCCGAACCGGTTCTCGAGCTCGCGCTCGGTCAGGATCTCCATGTTGGTGGCTGGTCTCCGCCGGACGTCAGGTACCGATATCCCTGGTGGGATCTCCTTCGAGGCTAGCGCCGCCCGCAGCGGGCGCGGCGTCGACATCGGGGACGAGGGTGGGCGTGGACCGGTTGAGCGTCCGCCCCGCGAAGAAGTCACGGCCGAACAACCGCCAGACGAGCATGAGGATCACGCCCAGGACGGTCGAGACGAAGAACACGAGGAACACGCCACCGATGATCCAGTGGGGTGCGAAGGGGAGCTTCCAGGACGTGTAGCTGGCATTGCTCGAGAAGTTCCAGTCGGCCTGGAGGCTGTACCCCATGGCCGCGTAGAGCATGACCCCACCGAGCAGGGGGAAGATCCCCTTCATCCACAGGTCACGGCGGCTGCGTGTCAGCACCTTGCGGTAGTACCAGACACAGGTGAACCCGGTGAGCCCGTAATAGAAGGCGATGAAGATGCCGATGGCGGTGACCGAGTCGGGAATGATGTACCCGCCGGCAAAGTGGTTCATGGCTGCGTACATCACCGCCGAGATCGCTCCCATCACGACGGTGGCCACGGTGGGGATCATGTTCTTGGTGTGGATCCGGGCGAAGGCGCTCGGGATCGACTTGTACACCGCCATCGAAAGGGCCGTGCGGGCGGTAGGGAGGATCGTCGTCTGTGTCGAGGCCGCCGCCGACGTCAGGACCATCAAGATGAGCAGGTGGAAGAAGAACGGCCCCACACCCGTGGAGCCGAACACGGCGTGGCCCAGGCCAGCGAAGACGTCGGTGACGTTGTTCGGGTTGGCCAGGCCGATGCCTTTCGTCCCGACACCGGCAAAGGACTGGGAGGACAGGGTGACCACGAGGTAGACGGCGAGCAGGATGACCGTGGCCATGATGCCGGCCAGTCCCGGCAGCCGCTTCTTGTCGGCGGTCTCCTCGTTGATCGACAGCGACGTGTCCCATCCCCAGTAGATGAAGAGCATGAGCACCAGACCGCTCACGAGCGCCGAGAACTTGATGTCGGCGGGGTTGAACCACGACCAGCGGGGATCGATGTGAGAGGGGGGGGCGTGGCCGGTGAGGACCCGCACCAGGGCCACGGCGGCGAACACGACCAGGATCAGGATCTCGGTCGAGAGCAAGAGGCGCTGGATCCTCGCCGACAGCTCGATGCCCTGATAGCAGACCCAGGTCATGGCGACGATGAAGAGGATCCCCACCAGGAGCACCCATCCGCTCGTGGCGTTCTCACCGATGCGATTGGCGTTGAAGAGCAGGAACACGTACTGGCCCGTCACCTGGGCCAGGCTGGCCATGACGAGCACGTCGGAGGCGATGATCCCCCAGCCGCCGAGCCACCCGGTGGTGGGGCCAAAGGTCCGGGTCCCCCACGTGAAGGTGGTCCCACAGTCGGGGTCCGCCTTGTTGAGTTCGCTGTAGCCGATGGACACCAACAGCATGGGCACGAAGGCGATCAAGACGACCAGGGGAGAGACCAGGCCGACGGTGGCCACGATGAGCCCGAGGGTGGCGGCCAGCGAATAGGCGGGCGCCGTGGAGGCGACGCCGATGACGATGCTCGAGACCAGGCTGATGGCGCCGGGCTTGAGCCCCTTCTCGGCCGGCGCCTGCTCGGGCGACAGGGAGGTGTCGGGGGCGGTCACGGGTGGGCCCTCCACGATCCGGGCCGGGTCCTTCGCTCTAAGGTCCATGGGTTGGACGCTAAAGATGGGCGACGTCCGGCCATAGGGTCCAACGGCCCGATTTCCCCGGGGACGACGGGGCGGGTACGCCCGGAGGAGCCCAGGCCCACCCGGACCGGTCACGGGCTCCAGGTGCCGTCCCGGCGGGGTTGCCGGGGCCCGGATCAGGAGTCGATCGCGCTCATCACGTGCTTGATGCGCGTGTAGTCCTCGAACCCGTAGACCGAGAGGTCCTTGCCGTATCCCGAGTGCTTGAAGCCCCCGTGGGGCATCTCCGCCACCAGCGGGATGTGCGTGTTGATCCACACGCAGCCGAAGTCGAGTCTCTTGGCCATGCGCATGGCCCGACCGTGGTCGCGCGTCCACACCGATGAGGCCAGGGCGTACTCCACCCCGTTGGCCCACCTCACGGCCTCGTCCTCGCTCTGGAAGCGCTGCACCGTGATGACCGGCCCGAAGACCTCCTCCTGGACGATCCGGTCGTCCTGATGCACGTCGGCCACCACCGTGGGCTCGTAGAAGAAGCCGCGCTCGCCGATGCGATGACCCCCGGTGAGCACCGTGGCGTGCGCCGGGAGTGACTCGACGTACCCGCTCACCCGGCTGAGCTGGACGTCGCTGTTGAGTGGGCCGAAATCGGCCTCGGCGTCGTCGGGTCCGGCCACGGTCTGGCCACGGGCCTGTTCCACCAGAGCAGCGACGAAGTCGTCGTGGACCCCCGGTCCGGCCAGCACCCGGGTGGCGGCCGTGCAGTCCTGACCGGCGTTGAAGTAGCCGGCCACGGCGATCCCCTCGGCCGCCCTGGCCAGGTCGGCGTCGTCGAACACGATGACCGGCGCTTTGCCCCCGAGCTCGAGATGGACCCGCTTGATGTCCTGGGCGGCCGCGATCGCGACCTCGCGGCCGGCCCGGACGCTCCCGGTGATCGACACCATCTGCGGGGTGGGGTGGGCGACCAGGGCGCGCCCGGTGTCCTGATTGCCGCACACGACGTTGAACACGCCCGGTGGAAGGAACTCGGCCGCCACCTCGGCGAGCAGCAGCGTGCTCACCGGAGTGGTGTGGGCGGGCTTCAAGACGACACTGTTGCCGGCGGCGACCGCGGGGGCAAACTTCCAGACCGCCATCATCATCGGGTAGTTCCAGGGGGTCACCTGGGCGCACACGCCGACGGGCTCCCTCCGGACGAACGACGTGTGTCCTGCCATGTACTCACCGGCGGACCGCCCCTCGAGGAGCCGGCAGGCACTGGCGAAGAACCGGATCTGGTCGATCATGGGGGGGATCTCCTCGGACCTGGTGAGCCCGCGGGGCTTACCGGTGTCCTGGCACTCGAGGTCCACCAAATCGTCGGCACGAGCCTCGAGGGCATCGGCGATCCTGAACATGGCGAGGCTCCGCTCCGACGGAGTCGTCTCGCGCCATGCTTCGAATGCCTCTCGTGCGACTCTCATGGCGTGGTCGACGTCGGCAGGGCCCGAAACCGGCATCGTGGCGAACACCTCCCCCGTCGAGGGGTCGACGACGTCCTCGGTGATGCCGTCGGCGGTGTCGACATGGGCCCCTCCGACAAAGTTCCGCAGCACGCGCCGTTGAGCTGTCACGTTGATGCCTCCTGCGATGGCCGGTAGGGGCACAGACTCGCATTCACCGACCCCCCGGGCAAGTGACCTTGGACCCTACCGCCCGACCGGCGGAGGGCAGGATCATGGGTCACACGGGCGCGCCGTTCAGTCGAACACGACGCCCGGTACGGTGAGGGACACGAGCGCGGAAACAGGAGGGCCCCATGCGTGTGCTGCTGGTTGGAGCCGGAGGAGTGGGAACGGCATTTGCCCGCACCGCAGCCAGGCGCAATGCCTTCGAGCACATCGTGATCGCCGATCACACCAAGGCCCGGGCCGAGCGGGCGGCGCAGTCCGCCAGTGACCGATTCACCGCCGTCGCGCTCGACGCCTCCGACGAGAAGGCGGTCGCCGAGCTGCTGCGCGCCGAGCGTTGCGACGTGCTCATGAACGCCGTCGACCCGAGATTCGTCATGCCGCTGTTCCGAGGGGCCCTGGCTGCCGGTGCCAATTATCTGGACATGGCCATGTCGCTGTCGCACCCCCACCCGACCGAGCCATACGCCAAGCCCGGCGTGAAGCTCGGAGACGAGCAATTCGCCATGGCCGAGGAGTGGGAGAACCAGGGGCTCCTCGCCCTCGTGGGCATGGGCGTCGAGCCCGGCCTGGCCGATGTCTTCGCACGCCACGCGTCGGACAGTCTCTTCTCGTCGATCGACGAGATCGGCGTCCGGGACGGGGCCAACCTCGTCGTGGACGGCTACGACTTCGCGCCCACCTTCTCCATCTGGACGACACTCGAAGAGTGCCTCAATCCCCCCATCATCTGGGAGAAGGACCGGGGGTGGTACACCACCGAGCCGTTCAGCGAGCTCGAGGTCTTCGACTTTCCCGCCGGGATCGGCCCCGTGGAGTGCGTGAACGTGGAGCACGAGGAGGTGCTTCTCGTCCCCAGGTGGCTCCAGCCCAAGCGGGTCACGTTCAAGTACGGCCTGGGCGACGAATTCATCGGGGTGCTGAAGACCCTGCACAAGCTCGGGCTCGACTCGACGGCGCCTGTCGACGTCGAGGGAGTGAAGGTGTCGCCCCGTGACGTCGTGGCCGCCTGCCTGCCTGACCCGGCGGAGCTCGGCGACAACATGCACGGCGTCACGTGCGCGGGGACGTGGGTGACGGGCACAGGCAAGGACGGGGCCCGGCGCGAGGTCTATCTGCACCACGCCGTGGACAACGCGTGGTCCATGCAGGAGTACGGGTCCCAGAGCGTCGTGTGGCAGACCGCCATCAACCCCATCGTGGCGCTCGAGCTCCTCGCCTCCGACGCCTGGTCGGGTGCCGGGGTGCTCGGCCCCGAGGCGTTCCCGGCGGATCCGTTCCTCGACTTGCTCAACGACAGCGGGGCGCCGTGGGCCATGGAGGAGCGGACCCCGCGCTGACCTGGGGCCCACCCGCCCGCGGGTCGACCGATCAAAGCCCCGACCTTCTCCCGGCTCGGGAGGCGCCGCCCCGCTGATCAGGACCTTCGGCTCTGTCGTGCCCGGCCCCCGGATCGAAAAATGGGTCCATGGCATCGAGAACGCCGAGGCACGCCACGGCGCGGGTAGAGGAGCACCTCAGCGCCCTGCTGGCCAAGGTCGAGATGAAGAATCCCGGTGAGCCGGAATTCCACCAGGCGGTCCGGGAGGTGGCCACAACGCTGCGACCGGCGCTCCTGCGGTACCCGAGGTACGTCGACGAGAAGATCCTCGAGCGACTGGTCGAACCCGACCGGGTCATCAGCTTCGGGGTCAACTGGGTGGACGACAGCGGGACGGTTCAGGTGAACCGGGGTTTCCGCGTCCAGATGAGCAGCTCCATCGGTCCCTACAAAGGCGGTCTGCGCTTCCACCCTTCGGTGTACGCAGGGGTGCTCAAGTTCCTCGGATTCGAGCAGACGCTCAAGAACTCGCTCACGACCCTGCCCATGGGCGGGGCCAAGGGGGGATCGGACTTCGACCCGAAAGGGCGCAGCGAGTCGGAGATCCGTCGCTTCTGCCAGTCCTTCATGACCGAGTTGTACCCCTACATCGGAGAGTTCACCGACATCCCCGCCGGTGACATCGGCGTGGGCGCCCGGGAGATCGGCTACCTGTTCGGCCAGTACAAGCGCATCGCCAAACGATTCGTCGGCGCCATCACGGGCAAGGGCATCAAATGGGGCGGCTCCGAGATCCGTCAGGAGGCCACGGGGTACGGGGCGGTGTACTTCGCCCAGGAAATGCTCAGGACGCGGGACGAGGACCTCGAAGGCAGGACCTGCCTGGTCTCGGGGAGCGGAAACGTCGCCCAGTTCACGGTGGAGAAGCTCGTCCAGCTCGGCGGGCGCGTCGTCACCTTGTCGGACTCCGACGGATTCATCCACGATCCTGCCGGCGTCGACCTCGACAAGCTCGAGTGGGTCAAGCAGCTCAAGAACGAGCGCCGTGGTCGGATCAGTGAGTATGCCGCCGAGTTCCCCCACGCGACGTACAAGGCGGCCCGAGGCGGTGACCAGAACCCGATGTGGAGCGTGCCCGCCCAATGTGCATTCCCCTGCGCCACTCAGAACGAGATCAGCGCCAAGGATGCCGACACCCTTGTCAAGAACGGGGTGACACTCGTGGTGGAGGGAGCGAACATGCCGACGGTGCCCGAGGGCATCGATCGTTTCATCGCGTCCGGGGTCCTCTACGCGCCGGGTAAGGCGGCGAACGCCGGCGGGGTGGCGGTGTCGGGGTTGGAGATGGCCCAGGACATGCAGCTCTCGCAGTGGACGAGAGAAGAAGTCGACGCACGGCTCCAGACGATCATGAGACGAATCCACGACTCGGTCCGGAAGACCGCCGAGGACTACGGGCACGGGGGGAACTACTCGGTGGGCGCCAACATCGCCGGCTTCGTCAAGGTTGCCGACGCCATGCTCGACGAGAGCCCCATCTGACCCTGTGGGGCGTGGCGACCTGCCGGCCCTATCCCAGGTGGCCGGGGCCGAGACGTCACACCCTGTCGTCACGACCCCGGACGCCTTACCATTCCGGACGTGAACGTCGGAGACGCGGCCCAGATCGATTCCCGCGGCCTCGACGCGCTCATCGGGGTGCTCGCCGGCCTCGGCTACGACACCTTGGGCCCCGTGGTCCGTGACGGGGCGGTCATGCCCGGGCCCGTGACCGGCGTCGCCGACCTGCCCGCCGGCTACCACGATCGCCAAGCCCCGGGCCATTACCGTCTCGAGCGGGGCGACGACAGCACGCTCTTCGGGTGGGCCGTCGGGCCCGGCTCCTGGAAGGCCGAGTTCTTCCCGCCCACCCAGGAGCTCTGGCGGGCCACCCTCGACGGCGAGGTGACCATCACGGAGCCCGAACTTCCTTCCGGGCCGGTGGCCATCGTCGGCGCCCGACCTTGTGAGGTGGCCGCCTTGGAAGTCCTGGACCGGGTACTGGGCGCCGGCGCCGTTCCCGACCCCCACTACGGGGCGCGGCGGGAGGGGGCCTTCGTCGTGACAGCCGAGTGCGGTACGCCCGCCTCCACCTGCTTCTGCACCTCCATGGGGACCGGACCCCACGCCGTGGGCGGGTTCGACCTGGCGCTCAGCGAGCTCGACGACGGCGACGGGCACCGCTTCGTCGTCAGGGTCGGCACCGAGCTCGGCGCCGAGGTCCTGTCACGGGTCCCCACCGGCGAGGCCTCGGACTCGGATCTCGAGGCGCGGCGCCACATGCTCGACGCGGCCGAGGGCGCCATGACCCGGGTGCTTCCCACCGACGGGCTGGCCGCCCTGCTGGCCCGGAACCTCGAGCACCCCCAATGGGACGACGTGGCCGACCGGTGCCTGGCCTGTGGAAATTGCACCCTGGTCTGTCCCACCTGCTTCTGCAGCGACGTCCGCGACACGTCGTCGCTGACCGGCGAGGTCCGCCGCCAGCGGTCCTGGTCGTCGTGCTTCGACCTCGACCACTCCTACCTCCACGGGGGCCCGGTGCGGCCCTCCACGTCCTCGCGCTACCGGCAGTGGCTCACCCACAAGCTCTCGACCTGGTGGGACCAGTTCGGCACCTCGGGCTGCATCGGGTGCGGTCGCTGTATCGCCTGGTGCCCCGTGGGCATCGACCTCACCGCGGAGGTGGCGGACATCGCGCGCAGCGACGGAGCCGTGCGCGCCGGTGCAGCCCCGCCGGGACCCTCCTCATGACGACGTCGCTGCCCGAGCTGGTGTCGGCCCATCCCCTCCTGGCGGGCCTACCCGGAGACGCCGTCGCCAGCGTGGCCGGATGCGCCCAGAACGTGGCGTTCGATCCCGGTGACCTGCTCCTGGCGGAGAGCGAACCCGCCAACACGCTCTACCTGTTGCGACGGGGCCGGGTCGCCATCGAAGTGCACTCGCCGGGCACCGGACCCATCGTCATCGAGACGCTGGGCCCGGGGGCCGCGGTGGGGTGGAGCTGGCTCGTCCCCCCCTACCGTTGGCACTTCGACGCCCGTGCCCTGGACGCGGTGGGGGCTGTCGCCGTGGACGGGGCCTGTCTGAGGGACAAGGCGCAAGCCGACCCCGCGCTCGGATACGAGCTCATGAAACGGGTGGCCGGGGTGCTGCTCGAACGGCTGCAGATGACCCGCATACGGCTGCTCGACCTCTACGGGACCGGCAGTGCCCGCTGACCTGGCCCGGGCGGTACGGGCCGACACCGGGAGCGGGGGCGACGCCCGGCCCGGGGTGATGACACCTGCGCTCTACCGTGTCGTGGGCCGCCGTGCCGAGACCGATGACGTGACGACGCTGGCGCTCGCCCCCGTCGTCGGCGGCCCCATGGCGTTCCGCTCCGGGCAATTCAACATGCTCACGGCGTTCGGCATCGGAGAGGCCGCCATCTCCGTCAGCAGCACGCCGCACGAAGACGGCCCGCTGCGACACACCGTGCGCGCTGTGGGGTCGGTGACACGCGCCTTGTGCAACACGCCGATCGGCGACGTGATCGGCGTGCGAGGACCGTTCGGCACGGACTGGGGGGTCGGCGACACCGACAGCCTGGCCCCGGTGGATGCCTCTCCCTCCGGGGACGCCCCGGTCACCGGCGGTGATTTCGTGGTGGTGGCGGGAGGGATCGGCCTGGCTCCCCTGCGGGGCGCCGTGGACGAACTGGTGGCGAGACGGGCGCGAGGCGGCGGGCGTGTCTTCGTGGTCGTGGGAGCCCGGGCACCTTCGCAGGTCATCTTCCACGACGACCTCGAGGCGTGGGCCAGAGCCGGTGCCCACGTGGCTGTCACCGTCGACATCTCCGAACCGGGATGGTCCGGCCGCGTGGGCCTGGTCACCTCCGTGCTGGGGGAGGCGGGCTTCGACCCCGGCGACGCCACCGTGTTGGTGTGCGGGCCCGAGATCATGATGCGCTTCACGGCCCGCACGTTGATCGACGACGGCGTCGATCCCAACCGGATCCGGGTGTCCCTGGAGCGCAACATGGAGTGCGGCGTGGCATGGTGCGGGCACTGCCAGCTGGGCCCGTTCCTGCTGTGCCGCGACGGTCCCATCGTGCCCTATGCCGGAATCGTGGCCCACCTGCTCACCCAGCGCGAACGATGAGCGGCGCGGGCGGGTCGGGGGCGCCAGGCGACCACGAGACGGATCGGGCCGCGGACCCCGACCCTCGTCCCTCTGTGGCGGTGTGGAAATTCGCCTCCTGCGACGGCTGTCAACTGAGCCTGCTGGACTGCGAGGACGAGCTCCTGACCTTGGCCGAGGCCGTCCGCATCGCCCACTTCACCGAGATGTCGCGAGCCACGGTCTCGGGACCCTACGACGTGTCGCTGGTGGAGGGATCGATCACGACACCGGCCGACGCCAGACGGATCCAGGAGGTCCGGGAGAATTCGCGTCTGCTGATCACGATCGGGGCGTGCGCCACGGCCGGGGGGATCCAGGGGCTCCGCAACTTCGCCGCCTCGGGTGCGTACGCGGGCACCGTCTACGCCCATCCCGAGTACATCACGTCGCTCGACACCTCGACCCCCATCGCCGATCACGTCAAGGTGGACTTCGAGCTCCATGGCTGCCCGATCGACCGCCACCAGCTCCTCGAGGTGATCACCGCCACCCTGGCGGGGCGCCGCCCGGTGATCCCCGGGCACTCGGTGTGCCAGGAATGCAAGGGGCGCGGCACCGTCTGCCTGCTCGTGAGCCAGGGGATCCCGTGTCTGGGCCCGGTCACCCGGACCGGATGCGGCGCCCTGTGCCCCAGCGTGGGTCGGGGATGTTTCGGATGCTTCGGCCCTGCCGCCACGGCCAACACGTCGTCGCTCGCCACCCAGCTCCGCCGCCAGGGCACGGCGCCGGTGGACGTGTCCCGCCTGTTCCGGACGTTCAACGCCGGGGCGCCCGCCTTCCTCGACGAGTCCGTGGCCCAGGGAGGCGCCCTCCCCGTGTCCCCGCGCGTCTCGGTCCGCCCGGGGGCACGGGAGGGGGGCTCATGACCCACGGTTCGAGCGCGCCACGGGTCATCGGCGTCGAGGGGCTCTCGCGGGTGGAGGGCGAGGGCTCGCTCAGGGTGGAGGTGCACGACGGCACGGTGACCGACGTCGCCCTGGAGATCTTCGAGCCCCCCCGGTACTTCGAGGCCCTCCTGGTCGGCCGCAACTTCACCGAAGCTCCCGACATCACGGCGCGCATCTGCGGGATCTGTCCGGTGGCCTACCAGATGAGCGCCTGTGCCGCCATGGAGGACGCCTGTGGCGTGACGGTCGACGAAGAGATCGGCCACCTGCGCCGCCTCCTGTACTGCGGAGAATGGATCCAGAGCCACGCCTTGCACATCTACCTGTTGCACGCCCCCGATTTCCTGGGCTGTGCCGACGCCGTCGAGCTCGCCCAGGTCGATCGAGGTGCCGTCGAACGGGGTCTGCAGATCAAGAGGACGGGGAACCTCGTCATGGAGACCGTGGGCGGCCGGGCCGTGCACCCCGTCAACGTTCGCGTGGGCGGCTTCTACCGGGCACCCGATCCGGCGTCGGTGGCGGCCCTGGTCGAGCCGCTGCGCCGGGCACGCGACGACGCGCTGGCCACGGTGGAATGGGTAGCGGGCTTCGACTTCCCCGACGTCTCGGGCGAGTACCACTTCGTGGCGCTGCGCGACGACGACCGCTATGCCATCGAGCAGGGGCGCCCCGCTTCCTCCGAAGGTCTGGACATGACCCCGTCCGAATTTGCAGACCTCGTAGTCGAGGAGCACGTGGCCCGGTCCACCGCCCTCCACGCCCGCCTGGGAGGACGCGACCCGTATCTCACGGGGCCCTTGGCACGGTACGCCCTCAATGCGGCGACGCTTTCCCCTCTGGCCGCCGAGGCCGCGACGCGAGCCGGATTGGGCCCGGTATGCACCAACCCGTTCCGCAGCATCGTGGTGCGGGCGGTCGAGCTGGTGTTCGCCTGCGAGGAGGCGTTGTCACTGGCCGAGTCCTACATCCCGCCCTACACCCCGGCGGTGCCCGTGACACCACGAGCGGGGTCGGGCACCGGCGCCACCGAGGCACCGCGCGGCCTGCTCTTCCACCAGTACGAGATCGACGACTCGGGCGACATCCTGTGGGCTCGCATCGTGCCACCCACCTCTCAGAACCAGCTGACCATCGAAGCGGACCTGCGTCGCGTCGCCCAGGGTGCGCTCGAGCTGGGCGACGACGAGCTGCGGTGGCGTTGCGAGCAGTCGGTGCGCAACCACGATCCCTGCATCTCCTGCGCCGCGCACTTCCTCGACGTGACGGTGGTGGGGTCGTGAGTGGCGAGGGGTCAGCGGTGGTCCCCGGGCCAGACGGGGAGCGAAAGGCCCGGCGCGTCGTGGTGGCGGGCATGGGGAACGAGTACCGACGCGACGACGGCGCCGGGCCGGCCGTGGCCGCCCGCAGTGCCGACGAGGCCCCGATCACCATCGACGTGGGCCCCGTCGTGGACCCCCTCGACCTCTTGGGGCGCTGGGACGGGGCCGAGCTGGCCATCGTGATCGACGCCATGCGTTCAGGCGCAACGCCAGGGACGGTGCGGGTGGTCGACCTGACAGGGCCGAGCTCGTCCCCCGACGCCACGAGCACCCACGGAATCGGGTTGGCGGGGGTCCTGCGCCTGGCCCAAGCCCTCGACCAGGCGCCGGCCCGAGTCGTCGTGGTCGGGATCGAGGGCGAGGACTTCGGGAGGGGCACGGGCCTCAGTCCGGCCGTCGACGCCGCCCTCCCGGCCGCCGTCCGGCGCGTGGTCGAACTGATCAAGGAGTTCCAGGCATGTGCATGAGCCGCCTCCACCGCGTGCTGCGCAGCGCGGGACCGGGCGACGTGGAAGTCGAGAACGTGGACGGAACCGTCCACCGCGTCTCTCTGCTGGCCCTCGACGGGCCCGAGCCGGCACCGGGCGAGTGGCTCGTCGTCCACAGCGGGTACGCCATCGACCGTGTCGACGCGCGAGAGGCGGAGGCGGTGGCGAGCGAGCTTCGGCTGAGTGCCGCCACGGCGGGCGGCGCCGTCGGTGACGAGGCCCCGACATGACCTCCGGGGCCGCACCGGACGAGGCCCCCCATCGGGAACCCCAGGGACGCTCCGTGCCCGGACCTGTGCTCTTCGCACGCTACGCGTACCCCCCCAACGCGCTCGGCTACTGCGGACCCGCAGACTCCGCCGGTTTTCTCGGCATGGCGTCGGAGGGCGCTGATCTCCGGGGACTGAGCCGGCTAGCGACCCAATTCGCAGGGGCGTGGCCCTATCTGCAGCTGATCGCAGGGTGCAACGGCATCGCAGAGCCACTCGATCCCCGAGTCGTCGAGGCCTACTGGACGGGCAACGAGCTGGTGACCCGGGTACCCCCATCTGCCCTGGCGACATCGCTGGATGACCGCTTCGAGCGCCGGGACGGGCCGCAGCTGGGCCATGTGATGCCGGCCGCCCCGGGAGGCGTCCCGCAACACAACTTTCACGTCTTCGCCGTCTACCCGTGGCTCGGGCTCCTGCGGGCGGGCATGGACGGGCCTCCGCTCGAGGTCCTGGACCGCTGCCGCATCCGGTGGGGCCACGTCGAAGCCGTGACAGCAGACCACGTGACGGTGCGCAGCCGACGACTGCGATTCGAGGACTCACGGTTGACCCTCGGAGCCGAACAGATCGAGCACGCGCGCCACAGCTTCGAATCGCAGGCCTTCACGACCGACCTGCGCCCCGGCGACGCTGTGTCCCTGCACTGGGACTGGGTGTGCGACCGACTGTCACCCGAGTCGTTGGGCTGGCTCCGCTACTGCACCTCACGCAATCTCCACGCCGTCAACGCTCTCGCTCCACCGGGCCCCGCCGCCGTGTGCGGCGCGTGACCGGCACCGGAGCCGGGATGGCGGTGTTCGGACTCAGCCCAGACCGGATTCGTCGTAACCGGGCGCGCACGGACCGAGCGCAAGCCGGCACTCATGTCCGGGGCGTCAGCGACGACAGCTTGTAATCACCTGTTCCCGACAGCGTCGACGTCCCCAAGAAGGTGGGGCTGGTGACCACGGTCTTCCACGTCCCGCGCACGGGGAGCCCGTTGACCGTCGAGAACCACGTGTCGGCGATGTTGTAACCCGTCTGACTCCCACTGAAGTGCGTCACCTCGTGAAAGTGCAACGTGACCACGTCAGTGCCCGCGATCCTGACCGTCTGCACGCCCAGGTACTCGTTGGTCCCGGCCATGGTCACCGGGCCCATCTTGAGGGGCGTGTTGGTGCCCGTGCACGAGAACGAGTACGTCGCCCCACTGTGGAGGACGGCAGGGATGGCGACCTCGGAGCGGTTGCACGCGTAGGTGGCCGTGTCCGCTATTGAGAGCGCCACCAGGTTCCAGCGATACCACCCCGCTCGGGCCACCTCCATGAGATTGCCGTTGCGGGGGCAGTACGTCGAGTTCTGCCAGTGGCTGTTGCTGTAGTCGAGCCGCAGCACCCAGCATCCCTGGGAGTTGTAGGTCACCGTGCCGGGGATCTTGGGCCCCTCCGCCTGGGACTTGGGTGGGAGCGTCAGGTGTTCGGCCGCGGTGCCGGTATAGGAGTAGACCCCCTCGTGCGGCCGCAGCTTGCCCGGGTCGGAGAACTGGCCTGTCACGCCCGAGCGGAACCGCTGGTATGCGGTCGACGCCGAAAGCTGCTGGGGACCGGCGTGGTTCCACTGGTAGACGAACACGCCCACGCCCCCCGCCAGGATCACGACGATCGTCGTCATGACGATGAGCGCCACGCGGTGCCGGCGGTGGAAGGGTCGCCGCGGTGCGCTGTCGAAAGGCCTGTCCGGACCCCCTGTGACGGGCGGAAGCGTGATGAAGAGTGGCTCCACCGGAGCGACGGCGCCTGGCGCGCGGTCGAGGGTCTCAGTCATGGAATGGCAGCTCCCTTCGGGTCGGCCCGCGCCGCAACAGCTTCGACACGCCACTGACAACAGGATGAGGATTCTCGACGCGCAATCGGTCGAGCGCGCTCTGCATGACCTGCCCGATCTCGTCGTAGCAGGCGGTGACGATGGCGTCGTCGTAGGCCGCCTCGGGCCCGGTACCGGTCCAGTCGAGCGCCGGCAGGAATTCCACGGTGATCTTCGCCGGCATGGGGAGCGGTGGGACCAGGATCGAGGTGATGCCGAAAGGGGGCCCCACGAGTATCGGGAACACGTTGATCCGGATCCGACCGAGGCCCAGCGCCCGCGCCAGGTGCTCGCCACGCGAGAGCACGACGACAGCGTGGTGGGACCCGTGGGTGACGACCGGCACCACCGGGACTCCGGCACGCAGCGCAAGCCGGACGAAACCCTTGTGACCGCCGAGGTCCACACGGTCCCGCTGGGTCCACGGTCGGCAGGCCTCCCGGTCCCCACCCGGGTACACGAGCACGGCGGCGTCCTGCTCGAGGGCCAGGTCAGCCTCGCGACCGCCGGCGGGGATCACGCCGATGTGCCGCAGGTAGGGGCCGACGACCGGGACGCTGAAGAGCAGGTCGTAACCGAGCGCGTAGGTGGGGCTCTCGAGTCCCCGGCGCTGCAGCATGGCCAGCCCCACCACCCACGCATCGGGCATGTAGAAGAGGCACGAGTGGTTCCCCACCACCAGAACGGGCCCGCTGGTGGGAAGGTTGTCCAGTCCCCGCACCTCGGGTGAGAACAGGTTGGTGTAGTGGGCCATGGGCCCGAGCTGACGGCGGATCAAGGTGGTGTCCCGCTGGAACACGGGCTCGGACCGCTCCTGGGCGATCCGCTGTGAAAGCACTTCCATGACCGGCGCCAGGATCCCGTGCTCCTGGTGCTTGGCTATGTCGCCGATCCTGTTCTCCATTTGTACGACCATGGCAGTCTCCGGACCTCGTTACTCCGGTTGTACCGCCCCTGAGGTCCAGGAAAAAGAGCAGTTCGTCCCGAAGAATCCCTGTACCCGTCCCTTTGGAACCGGGCCATCCCGTGGACGGACGGCACCCCACCGTCAGGGTTGAGCCAGGGAACGCAATCGCCGCCGGGGACGACTCAGTCAGAGCCTGCGACCCGCAGCTCGTGGGGCCGCGCGTCGGCCCGGCGCGCGAACTGCGGGCGGCCGCCGGTCAGGTCGGCTCCTCCGCGCGTGGACGCCGCCTGGTGGAGGACCCGCAACGCCTCTTGTCGTCCCGCCCGCATGAACCCGGGCCAGTCGTCGGTGGTGAGGAACTGACGGTAGAATCCCAGGCCCATGACCTTTTCGTAGGGGACCGGCTCGATCATGTAGACCTCGACATCGGCCTCCAGTCGGGCCAGGTTCTCCCGGGCCAGCTGGGCCTGCTGGCACGTGCGCACCTGGGACGCCACGTCGACAATCGAAAGGTGCCGCTCCCGCCAGCCCGTGATGTCCTCGCCCACGAACCCCGGCGGGTAGAAGCCGTTGACGGCGAGTGCGAGGTCACAGGGTGCCTCGAGGTCGACGACCGCGTGGACGGGGAAGATGTCGACGATACCACCGTCGCACCAGCTGCCGCCGTCGAGCATCACGGGATCGAAGAACAGAGGCAGCGCCACCGCCATCCGCACCGCCCGTGCCACGGTCATCTCGGGGTACGTGCGGGGGCCGATGAAGGCCACTCGGTTCTCCTCGATGTTCCAGATCGGCGCATACGCCGCAATGGGCATATCGCCCAATCGCATATCGCCGAGGAGATCGCGGTAGGTCTGTTCGAGCCGCTCGCCACGCAGCAGTCCTGCGAATCCCCGGGCCCCGCTCGGGACGAGCAGAGCGAGCTTGCGCCAATCGATGTCCACGTAGTCCGCGGGCCGCAAGGAGATCGAGAACGCAGCCACGTCGGTTGCGGAGATCCCGGCGGCGATCGGGAAGCCGAACAGTGCCGAGCCCGAGCACAAGGAAAGGACCGCCGGCCGGAGGCCGGACTCTTCGAAGGCGCGGGCCACGCCCACCACCGAGGCCAGGGCACCACTCCCTCCCGTTGCCAACACCGCGATCCTCTGGTCTCCCAGCACGGGCAGTGGGCGTCGGTGCGTCCCGGCGAAGGGATGAGTGTCGATGGCGGGGTAACGGTCGAGGGGTAGCGACACCATGGACCTGCGCACGAGATCGAGGAAGCCGAGGTCGTCGCGCACCCCCCGCTCGACCTGCCGGGCACGTGCGACCACGTTGAAGTACTGCCGTAGCCGGAAGACGTCGAGCACGGGGTTGAGCACGTTTCCATCGTCTCGCGATCAGGAGCCGGCGAGGAGGGCCGAAGGACCCATCCTTGGGCAGGTGGGGAGCTATCCCACGCTCGAGGTGGGCTCGAGTCCTATCCCGTAGTACGTGCAGAGGTACTCGAGGGCCCGCTCTTGTCGGAGGGTGACTGCTTCGGGCGACCCGGGCTCGAACACGGTGGTCCCATCGGGGCAGACCACAAGCTCGTACCCCCTCACAAATGCGTCGTAACTCGTATGACGCACACAGCAGTCGGAATGCTGGCCCACGATCACCAGACGGCCTACCTGATGCGCCTGTAGCCGTGCGTCGAGGTCGGTCTCGGTGAAGGCCGAGTAGAACCGCTTCGGGACCACCACGTCGTCGGGACCCGGGCGCAATGCGTCGATCACTTCTGCGCCGGGTGTGCCAGCCATGGCATGTGGTGGGAAGACCCGAAGCTCGCGATCGGTCACGCCATGCGCGTCGTTGGCGTAGAGGACGACCCAGTCCTCCGCCGCCCGCGCCCGGTGTAGCAACGAGGCGATGGGCTCGACGATGTGCCTGGCAGCAGGGTTGGCGAGTACCCCATCCACGAAGTCGTTGAGCATGTCCACGACGACCAGGGCCGTCTGCATTATCGCCTCCTCCCTCGCGGCCGGTTCGAGCGTCGGGTTCCCGGCACCGCCTATCGCAGAGCCAAATGGCTGCGGTCCTCCAGCGAGCGGACCGCGATGTCTGCGTCGTCGGCGGCGACCTCAGCCGAGGTCATCGGGAGGAGAAGGACGGGAACGACCGACCGGGCCAAGACCTCCCGGACCACCCAGCCGTGCCCCCAACCGAAGCTTCCTTTGAAGGAGAGCACTACGAGGTCACTCTTCGATTCCTCGGCGACCTCGATCACTGCGTTGCCTGGATCGCCCCACCGTCCCTCGAACGACCGGTTCTGGCCGGGGCAGTGACTGCGTACAAACGCATGCCCCCATGCGGGGAGGTCTCGCGTCGGCCGGTCCAACATCCGAGGCATCTCGCCGTTGCTCTCGAACGTGAGAAGAACAGTGATCTCCCGTTCCGGGTCGCTCCGAAGTCGCTGCTCGAACTCGAGGAACGACGCCGACGCGGCATCGCTGCCGTCAAGGGGAACGAGCAGACACTTGGGAGCTTTGGCACTCGGTCGGTCTGCCTCGGGGGGGACGAAGGCCACCGGCTTGGACATCCCGGCGATCACCCGGCGGGCGATGCTGCCTGTCGGTCGGGGACCACCTCGCAAGGCCCGCGTCCCCATGACCGCCCCGACCACTTCGGGGCCTCGGAGCACGTCGAGGATCGTTTCTGCCACCGGCCCGGTCCGCTCGCTCAGGTGGACGCCGACAGCGTCGGTGGCCCCCCGTGCCATGCGAGGTTCCCGATTCCCCTCCCGCACGTGCAAACCCTCGACGTCCGCACCGATCATGTCCGCGATCCCCCGAGCAGCCGTCAGTACGCCGTGAACCGCCGGCGTGTGGTTGAGAGCAGCGACAACTATCCGACCACGTTCAGTATTCATCGTGCCCGTCCTAGTGAGATTGGAGCGTCGGTTCCGAATGGCCCGGCATGAAGCGACTGCAGGTACCTCCTGGTGTCGGCCTAACACGTCGGACGCAGCGGAAATAGAGTCGCCAGTCCTTTGGAGGGTCCGTCATCGGGGTGGTCGGGTGCTCTGCTCACCGGTGTCGGCTGGTGGGGTGTCGAGCCAAGGCGCTCAGCACGCCGGCGACCAACTGGGCAGGCTCGCCGGCACCAGAGGCCCGTCGGCCGGCGAGCTCCAGCTCGAGGGGCACGAGCGTCGAGCGCTGGAGGTCAGCCAGTGAGCAATTCCGTCTCGTCGCCTGGCTGATGAGCTCCTGGGCCAGGAAGGCCAGGGCCTGTTGCCACACCGAAGCGCCCTGGGCGTGCTGCCCAGGCGGCTCACCGGTGGCCAGGGAGGTGAGGTCGTCGTCGCTGCCGTGGGCGACGACGTTGAGCCAGGCCCACACAGGGACGGGGCGGTTCTCCTCAGCCAGCCACTGTGCATAGTGACCGGACAGGAACGCCTCGCACTCGGCCACGAACTCCTGTTCCCAGGCTCGGTTTCGAGTTGTCCACATCGCTTCGATCCTTGCTCGCCCTCTCCCGTGTCATGCTGCGACCTCCAAGGAGCGCGCAGAAGGGTCGAACGTCACAAACGGGGCGAGATCTCGGGGCGAGATCTCGGGGCGAGACCGGGTCCAACCGTGGGCCGGGGCGGGGACGGAGTCGCGGCGCACCCCCGCCGGCCAGGCCACCGGCCGTCGAAGGCCGCGCCAGATCAGAAGCCGCTCGGAAATGTCTCCGGTGGCTCGCCCGCGTCCCAGAGGGAAGTGCGCTCGCGCGGATCCCGACGAGGACGATTGGCGCTCCGTACCTTCGAGCAGCCTTACGCCGTGAAGAACGACATTCCTGCACGGTCATTCGACCGGAAGCGAGCCGAGTTGAAGAGCCATGACGCCACCCGGACGTGAATCGCGTGGCGCTAGTGCACTCCTGGTGATTGGTGACGAACGACCACCACGGGACATGTGGCATGTGTGACGCAGTGCCTGCTTACCGAGCCCAACAACGTGCCGGCGAACGTCCCGTGGCCGCGGCTACCCACCACGAGCATTTCTGCGTGTTTCGAGGCCGCAATGAGCGCGGGAGCGGGTTGGCCCTGGACAACGATCTCTTTTACATCAAGTGCACTGTGGGGTCCAAGGACGCTCTCGACTTCCTCGGCAAGCCGCTTCCGGGTCTCGTCCTCCGGGTCCCGGCCCGGCGGCAATGTAGGCGTACGACCCCATGGAATCGGCGCGGCCCACGCCATCACCGTCTCCAACGTGGCTCCTGTCACCCTGGCCTGTCCCACCGCCCACTGCAACGCCTGTCGAGACGACTCCGAGCCGTCCATGCCGATGACGATCACGTTGTGACTCTCAATCCCCGTGTCCATCTCGCCACTTTCGTAAAGCCGGCCAACCCCCTGTTTCGATTTCGGAGGAGGGGAACCTCATGGCCACGACACCAAAGTGGTCAGTGACATTAGACCATCGCTCGCCGGGAGATGCCGGGAACTGATCGAGAGGCCCCGGACGCCCTGAGGCTTCGGGCTTCCACTTCGGGATGTGGGCCAGGTGCGGATCGCTGCACTCTTCGTCTGGTGCTGGTCCTCAAGTATCTCCACATGCCGTAAGACGTCGAGCCAGCCACGCCACCACGCGGTGATGACCCGAGCCGCTGAACACTGATCACGCCATCGGTTCAATCTCGGCTTGGGGTGGCCATCCCGTTTCGCACTCGGCGTTGGCCGACCTCATCGTCGACATCATTTGGGCGCGGTTGGGGAACCTGGCTCGACGTCGTCACAGATCCTCAACGGCCCGTTCGTGTCGCGCAGGCCGCACCTACCTGGTCGTTCGTACTGAAGAGTCTCCGGGCGATACCGCCAAGGAGATCGCTCCATCAGCCACCCGATGTTGTCAGGTACCGGACGCAGCCCTCCACCGTGGAAAGTTCGGGATAGTCGCGCTCTGGGATCTCGAGCCCGGTCCGCTCGTGCAGACCGGTTACGAAATTGAGGAAGTCGATCGAGTCGAGGTCGAGTGCCTCCTGCATCGTCTCGTCGGGCCCGACGCTGTCGAGGTCGGCCTCGGGGGCCACCTCCCCCAACACGGTGCGGATGAGGTCTCGGGCGTCGTCGTCGGTCATAGTTCCTCCGGGTGTTGCAGCAGGCGGTCGATTGTGCCCAGGAACCGACCACCGCGGTGGCCGTCACTGACGCGGTGGTCGGCGGACAGCGTAGCCGTGGCGCACGAACGAACCCCAACCATCCCGTCGGCCGCCCATGCCCGCTCCGCCACACGACCGAAGCCGACCAAAGCAACCTGAGGCGGGTAGATCACGCCGAATACAGAGTCGACGCCGAGGTCGCCAAGGTTGGTCACGGTGATGGTGGGATCGCTCATCTCCGAACTCCGTAGCATGCCACCGCGTGCCCGGTTCACCAGGTCACGAAGCGCCACCATCAGCTCGTCGACAGAGAGTCGATCGACGTGATGGATGGCCGGTGCGATCACCCCGCCGGTACGCAAGGAGACAGCCACTCCGACATGTACATCCGCACTCGGTTCGAATGTGTCGCCTGTCATGAATCCGTTCATCTCCGGGACCGTGGCCACGGCGAGCGCTGTCGCCTTGATAAGGAGTGCCGGCACGACCAGACGGGCAGTGACCGGGCGTTCGACGTTCGCTTGTTCCAACCATGCGACGGCGCGGCTCATGTCGATGTCCGTGCTCAGGTAGTAGTGGGGGATCTCGCGCTTGGACCGGGCCATCAAGGCACCGATCGCCCTGCGCATCGCAACCTGCCGCGCATCCCCGGCGACTGTGCCCGAGATCGCCGCGTCGGGTCCGGGCTCCTTGGGCACCTCTTCCTCGCCGGACTGACCGAGAGATGGCGCCGCCTCAGGCAGCTTCCCCTGAGCGGCTCGACGCACGTCGGACACGACGATCGCGCCGCCGGGTCCCGTCCCTTGGACGTCATCGATTTCGATGTTGAGCTCGTCGGCCACACGGCGAGCCAATGGCGACGAGCGTACGCCGGTCAGAGAGGGGTGGGCTCGACGCACAGGCGGTGGGGACGGACGAGCACCGAGCACGGGTGCGCGTCGCCCCGCATTCATAGGAGCATGGCTCACCTGACGGAGGCGGGCCCCCGCGCTCTCGACGTCCGCCCTGGTGATCATCCCACCTGCACCGCTCCCGTCGAGGGCGTGCACGTCCACCCCGAGCCGCTCGGCGAGGTGGCGCAGAACCGGCGAAACGACGAGCCCACCCGACCGGATCATGCGTGTCGACGCCGCCGCGGGCGCGCCGACCGCGGACCGCCGGCGCTTCGTTGCAGGTTCGGGGGCGGGTTCGGGGGCGGGGGCACGTGCGGCGGTCCCCCCGGATGCGCCGACCCGGGCGAGAGTCGTGCCCACCGGCACCTCGTCCCCCTCGGGGACGAGCAGCTCCTCGATCACGCCCGCCTCGAAGATCTCGACCTCGATGGTGGACTTTTCGGTCTCCACGACAGCCACGACATCACCTCGCCGCACCACGTCACCGGGGCCTACCAACCACTTGGCCACCTTGCCGACCTCCATGTCGGCGCCAAGTGACGGCATCTTGAACTCACCCATTCACGCCCCCAGCATGTGTACGGCGGAGACGACATCTCGCACCTGCGGAGTGGCCTCGTCCTCGAGGTGCTTGGCATAGGGCATGGGCACCTCGGCCGTGCACACGCGCGCCACGGGGGCATCGAGGTCGTAGAAGGCCTGTTCCACGATGCGGGCCGACACCTCAGCGGAGAGGCTCCCGGTTCGCCATCCTTCGTCGACCACGACGGCGCGGTGGGTGCGTACGACCGACGACACGATTGTGGCCGTGTCAAGAGGTCGCAGGCTGCGCAAGTCGACCACCTCTGCCGAGATACCCTCTTCGGCGAGTCCATCGGCGGCACCGAGGGCGACCCGCAGCATGCCGCCATAGGACACGATGGTCACGTCGGAACCCTCGCGGCGAACGACCGCCGCATCGAGGTCGACTGAGCCGGCATCGTCGGCAAGCTCGCCCTGTTCGTTGTAGAGGGCTCCGTGCTCGAACAATAGAACCGGGTCGGGGTCGCACAACGCCGGCCACAACATGCCCCGGGCATCTTCGAGTGTCGCCGGCGCCAGGATTCGAATGCCCGGGATGTGCGTGTACCAACCCTCGAGGCTGTGCGAGTGCTGCGCGCCGAGCTGCCGACCCGCCCCCGTCGTCATACGGATCACCAATGGGACATTGAATTGGCCACCTGACATGTAGAGCAGTGTCGCCGCGTTGTTGACGATCTGGTCCAGGGCAAGCAAGCTGAAATTCACCGTCATGATCTCCACGATGGGGCGCATCCCACCGAGCGCTGCGCCGATGCCCGCTCCCACGAAGCCTGATTCCGACAGCGGCGTGTCCCGAACGCGCTCGGGGCCGAATTCCTCGAGCAGGCCAAGGCTCACGGCGTAGCAGCCGCCGTAACGTCCGACGTCCTCACCCATGAGAAAGACGCGCTCGTCACGCCTGAGCGCGTCATCGAGCGCCATGCGCAACGCCTCGCGATAGGTGACGGTGCTCATGAACCCGTTCCCGGGCCGGGAGCTTCGGTGACGACAAACCGTTCGAGATCTTCGATGGGCTCGAGCGTGCCGGCATCGGCGAAGGCAACGGCGTCGTCCACCTCTGCGTCTACGTCCTGTTCGATCTGCTCGAGCTCGCCCTCCCCGAGCGAGCCGACGCTCGCCAACTGCTGAACCAGATGATCGATAGGGTCCCGATGCTTCCAACCCTCGATCTCAGCTTTGTCGCGATAGCGGTCCGGGTCGTACATCGAATGAGCACGGAACCGGTAGGTGCGCAGCTCGAGGAAGTGAGGCCCGCCGCCGACGCGCACGGCTTCGGTCGCTGCAACGGCGGCCGCCTCGACCGCCACCACATCCATGCCGTCCACCTCCCAGGCAGGCATCCGATAGCTGGCTGCCTTGAGTGAGAGGTCGGTTTCCGACTCTGAGCTTTCCAGTGCCGTGCCCATGGCGTAGAGGTTGTTCTCACAGCAAAAGAGGACGGGCAGGTGCCAGAGCGCGGCGAGGTTCATCGACTCGTGGAATTCACCCTCGGCCACCGCTCCGTCCCCGAAGAAGCACGCGGTCACCTGGCTCCGGCCCTGCATATGGTCGGCCAAGGCCAGACCGACGGCGAGGGGCAGCCCGCCGCCGACGATAGCGTTACCGCCGAAGAAGCGTGTGGCCTTGTCGAACAGGTGCATCGATCCACCACGACCCCGGCTGCACCCCTCGACCTTCCCCTCGAGCTCGGCCATGGCCGAGCGCATCGTCACACCCCGCGCCAACGCATGGCCGTGTTCCCGATACGTGGCCACCACCGCGTCGTCGCCATTGAGCGCCTGCATGACACCTACGGCGCAAGCCTCCTCGCCGATGCCGAGATGAAGGAATCCTCGGATCCGCATGTCGCTGTAGAGCTCAACACAGCGTTCCTCGAAGCGGCGGATGCGAACCATCTCCCGCAGGAGGTACAGGCCGTGGGCGGGCTCGGGCGACGAGGCGCCGGCCGGAGCCGGCGCGGCCTCGGTCACGGACCTACCTCCAGCGTCGAGGTGTCGCCTTCGGCGAGTCCGAGCTCCCTGGCCTTGAGCAGCCGTCGTAGGATCTTCCCGCTCTGCGTGTGGGGCAGCCAGTCGGCGAATTCGATCTCGCGCGGTGCCA
>Ga0208565_1000638_pt1 | contig 24370 bp, 20 predicted proteins | sample Sb_taG_7_FD_187706 | JGI IMG/M metagenome (GOLD analysis project Ga0208565, IMG submission 187706) | Peat soil microbial communities from Weissenstadt, Germany - Sb_50d_2_FS metaG (SPAdes) (version 2) | ecosystem: Environmental > Terrestrial > Soil > Wetlands > Peat | place: Germany...
GAGGTACGGCCGCTGCCAGCCTGGGTGGTCGACGGCTGGAACGGGGTGCGCCGGTTCGTCAGGCTCACCGTGACGAATGCGGATGGCAAGATCGTCGGATCGAGTCTGCTGCCGTTCTGCCCCGACGAGCTCAGCGCGCAGCGAACGAATCCCGATAGCGCGGTCACGTCGCCGTTCCCGCAGGTCAGCTGCTCATCAGATCCGTTCGAGCAGGGGATGGTGCTGGGCATCGCGCGTGGCTGGGGCGTAGACCCCTACAGCGGGGGCGGAATCGGGTTCGGACCCGGCAACATATTCAACCTGCGGCTCGGTACCTATACGGCGACCGTCAATATCACCAGGACCTGGGTTCGGCTGCTGCACATCGCCAAGCGCGATGCCGTGGCGCATGTCCGGTTCACCGTCGTCAAGGGATCAGGCTGCTCTGACATCTGCCCACCGCACCCCGGCACAGCGCCGGGCGGAACGCTACCGCGACTGCCCAGCGTCCCCGAGCTGCGCAACCCGCCCAGCTCCGTGCTGCCTGACCTGGTGGCGCTGCCGTCCTGGGGTATTTCGGTTCAGCACTTCTCCGGACCCAAGGGCACGCCAGGCAACGACCAGATGCAATTCGGGGCCACGGTCTGGATCGGCGGCAATTCGCCGCTCGATGTCGAGGGCTTCCGATCCCACGGCTCGCCCGTCATGCCGGCCTATCAGTACTTCTGGCGTAACGGCCGCGTGATCGGCCGTGCCCGCGCCGGGACGATGGGATTCGACGGCAAGAAGGGTCACAACCACTGGCACTTCCAGCAGTTCGCCCAGTACCGCCTGCTGAACTCGACTAAGTCCCTGGTGCTGCGCAGCCAGAAGGTGGGCTTCTGCATCGCCCCGACCGATGCGGTCGACCTGGTGCTCCCGCATGCGACGTGGGTGCCGAGCTTCACCGGGCTCGGTGGCGCCTGCGGTTCGCCGAGCGCGCTCTGGGTGCAGGAGATGCTGCCGGTCGGCTGGGGTGACACCTACTTCCAGTCCGTGGCCGGCCAGTCCTTCGACATCACCAACCTGCCGAACGGCACCTACTACATCGAGATCATCGCCAACCCGGAGAAGGTGCTGCACGAGTCGAAATACGGCAACGACATCTCGCTGCGCAAGGTGATCCTCGGCGGCAGGCCTGGCCACCGGACCGTACGCGTGCCGGCCTGGCACGGCATCGACCCAGAAGGCTGAACCAGGCCCGTGGGGCGCGCTCAGCGGCTCAGATAGGTGCGCGCCACCTCGCTGAGCTGCTGGTGCGCGCCCCGCATGATCTCGCGCGGGGGCAGGAAGTCCTTGCGCAGCTTGGCCACGGACGTGTAGTTCGTGTCGCAGACATTGGCCAGCGGCGCCTCGACGGCCTGGGTGATGAACTGGTAGGCGTCCATCGCGGAAAGCCCGTGGTCCTGGGCGACCCATTGCACCAGGTCGACCTGCGCGATCCTGAACGCGTCCTCCAGCGGACGAGCCGAACCGGTGGACATGATGTGCGTGTCCGACTCGATCCGCGGCCATGGGGTCGAGACGCCCTTGAGCAGGTCGACGGCGAGCACCGTGTTCATCGCGCACTCCACCGCGACCCCGCAGGTCTCGCCCTCACCCTGCCTGGCGTGCCCGTCGCCGATGGACAGCAGCGCGCCAGTCACGTTGACGCCGAGATAGCAGGTCACTCCCGCGCGCATCTCCGGCGTGTCCATGTTGCCGCCGAAGGCGTCAGGCACCAGGGCCGAGCGCACCTCTAGGTTGGCCGGAGCCACCCCCACCGTGCCGTGCATCGGGTTCATCGGCAGCACGGCGCTGAAATCGCTGTCCCGTGCGGTGAACCGGCAGCTGCCTGCCGAGCGGTCCAGCTCCCAGATCCACACGATCTCCGGCAGCGGTTCCTGCAGGGTGGCCGTCAGGTGGGTGGAGGTGAGGGCGCCGAACAGCGGGACCGTGGTGGACGCGGCCCAGTCCCGGCTCGGCTCGATCGACACGAAGTGCACGGCGAGCGTGTCGCCGGGCTCGGCGCCCTCGACATAGAACGGCCCGGTCTGCGGATTGAGGAACGGGAACTCGCAGACCCGTGAGACCAGGTCGTCCTTGCCGCGAACCCGTCCGGCGAAGCAGTCTTCCGTCCACAGTTCGAGCAGCGCCGGAGGCCGGATCTTGGCCACCGGCGCGGCACCGCCGAAGGTCCAGGCAAACTGGCTCACTTCGGGTCGGAAGGACAGCAGCTGCGGATCACTCATCTCGACCTCCACCCATCCTGACTGGTACTGACCGTGCCAAATATCCTGGGCTTAGCATGACACTGGCCGCTCCGCGCCCGGTCCGCACGGGCCGGAGTTCGCGGGCGGCTCAAAGTTCACGGGCGGCTCACGGGAGGATGACATGGCCGTTGACGCACGGGGGCTGAGCCTGACCGGCTCTGCCGAGGCCGCGAGTGATTATGACCGGGCCCTTGACCACCTGATCCGGTTCCAGGCCGAGGTTACCGATGCCATCGCGGCAGCGGTCGCGGTGGATCCGACCTGCGTCATGGCGAACGTGTTCTGCGCCTACCTGGCACTGATGTCGACCGAGGAGGGCGCGGTCGCTGCCGCGAGAGATGCGCTGGCTGGAGTGCAGGCCGACCGCTCAACCCTGCTGCCCCGCGAGCGTGCCCACCTGAAGGCCGCGGAGCGCTGGGTGGCTGGCGACATGGCCGGTGCTGGTGACCTGCTCAACGACATCTCGGTGGCGTATCCCCGCGACCTGCTGGCGCTGGCGGTCGGGCATCAAGTTGATTTCTTCACCGGCAACGCGGCGAACCTGCGCGATCGGATCGGCCGTGCCCTAGCCGGCTGGCATGCCGATGACCAGCAGCTCGGCTTCGTGCAGGGCATGTATGCCTTCGGTCTGGAGGAGTGCAACCTGTACCGGCAATCCGAGGAGACCGGCCGGTCCGCGGTCGAGCGGAACGCCGATGACGTCTGGGGCATCCACGCCGTGGTGCACACCTATGAGATGCAGGGACGGATACCGGATGGCGTGCGCTTCATGCGCGGCCGCGAGTCCGACTGGACGTCGGGGAATTTCCTCAACGTGCACAATTCCTGGCACTACGCCCTCTACCTGCTGCAGGCCGGTGACACTGACGGCGCGCTCGCTGTCTACGACCGGGTTCTGCATCACGAAGGATCGCAGGACGTGGCCCTGGAGATGCTCGATGCCACCGCGCTGCTCTGGCGGATGCAACTGGAGGGCACCCCGGTCGGCGATCGCTGGCAGCCGCTCGCTGCTGGATGGGCCCGCATGCTGACACCAGGCTTCTATCCGTTTAACGATATGCACGCGGTGATGGCCTTCATCGGCAACGGTGAGCTTGATCGGGCGGAAAACGTCGTCAAGGCGCTCGAGGAGGTCGCGGAGCACGGGGATCCGGCGGTCACCGGCTGGCGGATGACCGCCACCGCGGGGCTGCCGGTCTGCCGCAGCCTGGTGCACTTCGGGCGGGGTGAGTACGGCAGTGTCATCAGCGACCTGATGCCGATCCGTACCCGGATCCATGAATTCGGCGGCAGCCACGCCCAGCGCGACGCGGTCGAGCGCACGCTGCTTGAGGCGGCGATCAGGGCTGGGCGGCTGGATCTGGCCGCGGCGCTGGTGAGCGAGCGGCTGTCGATGCGCGAGTGCAACACCTATGCATGGTCCAAGAGAGCCTGGCTGATGAACGCGACCGGCGACCAGTCAGGGGCGGCATCGGCCATGGCGCGAGCCCGCGAACTCGCCGGGGAGATCCGGGCAGTCGCAGCCGCCCACGGTTAGCCCAGCCGACGGTCAGCTCAGCGGACGGTCAGTTCAGCGGTGGTTCACTCAGCCCGTGGTCGACGGGCGGTTAGCTCAGCGATGGTTGGCAGCGGGCGGTTGGCTCAGCTGCCGTACGCGGACAGCGGAACCCAGGTCGCTGGCTAGCTCAGACCGCGCTCAGCAGCCGCTCTGGCCCGGCGGACGAGGCCTGGCGAGCAGCTTCGATCGCCGAGCGGATGCTGCCGCCGACCGCCCGCGCCACTGGCGGCGGGAATGCGTTGCCGATCTGCCGGTAACTCGCTGTCTTGCGCCCCGAGAACCGCCAGGCCGGCGGGAAGCCCTGAAGGACAGCGGCCATCTCCAGCGTCAGCCGCGGCAGATAGTCGACCGGGTCAGCGGGCTGCGGCGGAGCGCCGGCTAGCGCTGTGCCGTCGACGCCGGTCGACAGGCCCCTGACGTTCTCGAGCATGACCGAGGTCGGCTCGCACTCCTCGGCAAGCCGCAGTGCCTGCGGGAACAGATCGCGCTCGTCGTCCGCGCCCAGCTGCTTGCCCGCTATCGAGAATGGCGGGCATGGCACGCCGCCGGCCAGCAGGTCAACATGAGCGTAGTCGGCACCGTTGAAGTTGCGGATGTCCTTGGCGATTACGTTCCACGCTGGCCGGTTGATGCGCAGCGTCTGGCAGGCATCGGGGTCGATCTCGACGGCTGCGGCATGGGCAAAGCCAGCCTGCTCCAGGCCGAGCGACTGGCCACCAGCGCCGGCGCAGATTTCCAGACAGGTCAGCTCAGGCACCAGAGCCCGCTGTCACGCGAACAGGCCGCGAATGTCATCGGCGTCGATACCGGCGCCGAACATGTTGCCGCTGTCGATGACGCTGGAGAACAGCTCCGCCTTGCGCGCCTTCAGCGCCATGACCTTCTCCTCGATGGTGCCGGAGGCGATCAGGCGGTACACCATGACGTTGCGGGTCTGCCCGATCCGGTGGGTGCGGTCCACCGCCTGCATCTCCGTCGCCGGATTCCACCAGGGATCCAGCAGGAAGCAGTAGTCGGCCTCGGTGAGGTTGAGCCCGAATCCACCGGCCTTGAGGCTGATCAGGAACACTGGCGCCGCGCCCTCCTTGAAGCTCTGCAGCACGGCGGCTCTGTTGCGCGTCTTGCCGTCCAGATAGCAGTACCGCACTCCCTCGGCGTCTAGCCGCTCGCGGACCTTGTGGAGGAACCTGGTGAACTGGCTGAAGACCAGCGCCCGATGTCCGCCGCCGACCACCTCAGCAAGCTGCTGCAGCAGTGCGTCGATCTTGCTGCTTGGCAGCTCCCGGTGCGCGTCATCGACGAGCCCGGCGTGCAGGCTCAGCTGGCGGAGCATTGTCAGTGAGCGCAGGATCGTGAACCGGTGGGTGTTCATGTCGTCGATCAGGCCAAGAACCTTCTGCCGCTCCCGCTGCAGGTGCGTCTGATAGATCTTGCGGTGCCGCGGATGCAGGTCTACCTCCAGTACTAGCTCCTGCTTCGCAGGTAGCTCGGTGGCCACCTGTTCCTTGGTGCGGCGCCTGATCAGCGGCTTGATCCGCCGCCGGAGCTGAGCGAGAAGCTCGGCATGGCCCTGCTTCTCGATCGGGCGCGCGTAGTAGTCGCGGAACCGGGTCGGGTTCGGAAACAGCCCGGGCGCGGTGATCGACAGCAGCGCCCACAGCTCCATCAGGTTGTTCTCCATCGGCGTGCCGGTGATGGCGAGCTTGAACGGAGCCGGCAGCCGCCGCGCGCACTGGTAGATCTTCGACTGGTGATTCTTGGTGAACTGGGCTTCGTCCAGAACCAGGCCCGACCAGTCCAGTTTGGCGTAGGCGTCGAAGTCGAGCCGGAACAGCGTGTACGAGGTGACTACCGCATCGGCACCGCAGATGATCGCGTCCAGGGCCTTGCCGCGGCGAGATACCGTGTCCGAGATCGAGACCACGTTCAGGTCCGGCGTGAACCGGGCGGCTTCGGCCGCCCAGTTCGATACCACGCTGGTCGGGGCGACGATCAGGAACGGCGAGCTGGCCGGGTCGGCCTGCCTGGCATGGCAGATGAGCGCCAGGGTCTGCAGCGTCTTCCCAAGGCCCATGTCGTCGGCCAGGATGCCGCCGAGACGATGCCGCCACAAGAAGGCCAGCCATCCGAATCCGTCCAGCTGGTAGGAACGAAGTCGCGCCCTCAGTGTCGCTGGCGGCTCAATCTGATCGATCGCGTTGATCGACAGCAGTCCCTGGACCTGCTGCTGCCACGCATTTGCCTGGTGGCTGACCACTCCCAGCTCGGTCAGCTCGTCCCACAAGCCGGCCTGGAACCGGCTGATCTTGAGCTCGCCGCTCGGCGAGTCCACCAGGGCCTGTGCTTCGTCGATCAGACGGGCCAGCGTCTGCAGCTCAGGCTTCTGCAGGGAGAAGTAGGCACCGTCGGCGAGCAGCAGGTGCGACTCGCCCCGGCTGAGCGCCACGAACACCTCGGTGAATGGAACCTTTCGTCCCTCAACCTCGATGCTGACGCCGAGGTCGAACCAGTCCGTGTCGCCAGCGACCTCGTCTGTGGAAACCGTGATCCGCAGCGAGTCACTCGCCTCGCGATAGTCGGCCGGGTCTCCGGTGATCTCGACTGCGAGCCCCGGCTGGTCCGTCAGCAGCGGCAGCAGCTCGGTGCTGAACCGCATGGTGTCGGTGCCGTTGAGCTGGACGCGCGAGACCAGGGTGTGGTCTTGACCTGCCGCTGCCTGGTCGGGACGCAGCAGCCCATAGTGGTCGAGCGGAAGATCGAGGCTGGCCAGAATCTTCCGCTCGGCTTCCAGATCCCGGTATCCGGCGTCAGCTGAACGCTGATCCAGCGCGGCGGTGAGCCGCGAATCGCCGACCTGGTAGGACCACTCCCAGCCAACGTCGACGCTGTGGCCAGCGCCATAGGACGCGTGCAGGACCAGAGTGGGTGCCGAGATCGTCGGCGGGGTGAAGGATCCGTCCGACGAGATCACCGTGGCCGCGTGCCGCAGCCGCGGGTAGTAGCCGTCGCGGAACCTGGACTGTTCAGCGACCGGAATCTCAAGCTGCTGGCCAGCCAGCGCCATGCGCTGCAGCTGCGGCGGAACCACCCTGGCGAGCCTGGCCAGCCGGAAGCGCCAGCGGCTGTAGTCGGCGCTCTGCCGGACTTCCTCGGGGTCGGCATAGACCAGGCCGTGACCCTGGGCCCCGATGAACCTGATCGGCGCGGCGTGAGCAGGTGTCCCTTCCACTCGGATGACGGGTCTGACCACGAGCGCCCCGGACGGCTCGCCGCAGGTGACATCCAGGCAGAAGTCCGCGGACCGGTACCTCTCCACGGCACCGAGCTTGCGGTCATGCACCAGCCGCAGACCGATCGACTCGGCCTCGTCCAGCAGCGGCCAGAGCTGGCGGGATTCGAATGCGGTCAGGTCGATCGACTTCTCGACGCCATAGGAGTAGTAGCCGGAATAGTCGACGTGCGACCGGTACGTGGCGTAGAGCTCCTGGAGCAGCTGTACATGCGCGGCGGAGTATCCGCCGTAGTAACGCAGCGAATCCAGCTTGCCCCAGCTCAACGAGCCGCCGATCCAACCGCCGTTCTTGCCCGGCTGCACCAGCCTGGCCAGCAGTTTCAGCGGCCCGGCCGCCTCCTGGCCTGGTGCGTACCCCGGCCGCGCCGGACCTGACAGCGTCAGCTCAATGGCCAGCGATGTCTGATCCAGACGGTCCGCAGCACCGGCAGAGCGTGGCTCAAGCAGCGAGTCAAGTGACTGCTCCCACGATTCGCGCCGCGAGCCCTGGCGCCGCGATGCGGTCCGCGCTGGACCGGCCTGCACCGCGGTCAGGACCAGCGCCACAGCATGCTTGCAGTTGAAGCCGACCGGGCAACTGCAGTGGCCCTGCACGAACTCCGCCGATTGCCCGTCGTCCGGTGAGAGGTATGCGGTGGTGGTGTAGAACTCGCCGGTGCTCCCGTGCACGGTGCCGTGCAGCGCGCTTTGGGCAGGATCCCATGACGTGTGAATGACTGCCCGTTGCCGGGCGTACTGCGCGCCCCTGGCGTAGCAGGCGGACCCGACGGCGTATTCGAGTGAGGCGGGATCGATGCCGGGCAATGTCGCTTGCAGCATGCTGGCGAAGCTACCGGCTCGCACCGACATTCTTCGTCTGACATCCCGGCACTGTGGCAGATCTGTTCCGGGCTGGACCCGACGCGGGACCTGTCCGGCATCGCCGCGCGGTCTGGTCACCGACTGCTCGGCTGGGCGGAGTCGCCGCCTCAACCACGGGGTCCGCGTCCCGTACAGGTCGGCGTGGCCGCGCGGTTATTGTCAGCGGCTGGCCAACGATGGTCGACTGGCCTGGTGACCCGCTCGCTCGCCATGAGATACGCGGCCGACTATTTCGACTCAGGTGCCTTCCTCGCCGACCTGAATCGCCGGGTCGCCTTCCGGACCGAGAGCCAGACCGCGGGCGAACACCCGGACCTGCGCGGTTACCTCGAACAGGAGATGGCTCCGGCAGCACGCCGGCTGGGTGCGACCGCTCGGGTGCTGGACAACCCGAGTGCTAGCGGCCGGCCGTTCCTGATCGCGCACCGGCACGAGGCCGACGACCTGCCGACCGTGCTCACCTACGGCCATGCCGATGTGGTGCTCGCCGAGGAGCACCGCTGGCGCGCACGGCTGGACCCGTGGCAGGTGACGGTCGAGCAGGACCGCTGGTACGGCCGGGGGACTGCGGACAATAAGGGCCAGCACTCGATCAATCTGGCCGCCCTGGAGCAGGTACTCCGAGCTCGGGATGGCCGGCTCGGCTTCAACCTGAAGATCCTGATCGAGACGAGCGAGGAGACCGGTTCTCCCGGGCTGACCGAATTCTGCGCGCGGCATCGCGATGACCTGGCCGCCGATGTGCTGATCGCGTCGGACGGGCCGCGGGTGGCCGCGGGGCGACCCACGGTGTTTCTCGGGACGCGCGGGACCGCCTTCTTCACGCTTCGCGTTGCGCTGCGTGAGCGCGCCTACCACTCGGGCAACTGGGGCGGCTTGCTGCGAAATCCGGCGACCGTACTGGCCAGCGCGGTGGCCAGCCTGGTGGACGGCCGCGGCCGGATCCTAGTACCCGGCCTGCGCCCGCCGGCCATCCCGGACAACATCCGGGCTGCTTTGAGCGTCATCCCGATCGGCGGCGGCGCCGACGATCCGCCGGTCGACGAGGACTGGGGTGAGCCGGGGCTGACCCCAGCCGAACGGCTGATCGGGTGGAACACGCTGGAAGTGCTATCGCTGGCGGCGGGCAATCCGGACACTCCGATTGGCGCCATCCCCGGCTCGGCGCACGCGCACTGCCAGCTCAGGTTCGTGGTCGGCACCGACATCGCCAACCTGGAACCGGCCCTGCGCGCTCACCTCGATTCCCGCGGTTTCGATCTGGTCGCCATCGAACCGGGGGCCATCATGCAAGCCACCCGAGCCGATCCCGACGACCCGTGGGTGCGCTTCGTGCTGGCCTCGCTGGAACGCACCAGCGATGTCCCGCCGACGCTGCTGCCCAATCTCGGCGGCAGCCTGCCCAATGACGCGTTCAGTACCGAACTCGGCATGTGCACCATCTGGATCCCGCACTCCTACCCGGCGTGCGCTCAGCATGCCCCGAACGAGCACCTGCTCGCCCCGCTGGCCCGGCAGGCACTGCAGCTGATGGCCGGCTTGTTCTGGGATCTTGGCGGCTACCGTGACCTTTGATTATCGCCGCAGATCAGAGGCGGCAGCCGATCCGCCGCCTCATCTCGCGCGCGACTAGGCAGCCCGGCGTAATCAGTGTGACGCAGGCTCGGCAGGCCGACTGCGGAGGTGGTGCGTGTCGGCGTCGGTCGCCAGGCAACGGCCGGTCGGCAGATCGAACTGCCAGCCGTGCATGGTGCAGGTCAGGGTCGTGCCTTGGATCTCGCCGAACCGGCTGAGATCTCCCCTCAGATGCGGGCACCGACGCTGAATGATCCAGCCATCAAGCTGGATGTCCTGCTCGTCGTTGCTCTCGTCCGCATACCAGCCTTCGGCGTACATGATCCGCTCGGGTGCCAGGCACTTGAAGAACGTGTACAGATACTCGTTGTACGCGCCGATCCTGCGGGCGCGGAACCGCACGCTCAGGAACAGGCTGTTCACCCAGTCGGTCTGGTGGTCGGCGACCAGGCGCTCGATCAGCGGGCGGTCGACGCTGAACTCATAGCGGCATGCTTCCCCGGCGAACGGGCGGACCTCGCCGGCCGGGAAGTCGATGACGATCGGCAGGTCGTCGCCCACCCGGAGCAGGACTGGTCCGCCCACCCCAGCCCGGATGTGGTCGGCTAGTTCAAGCAGCGGCTCGAACCAGGCCTTCAGCTCCGCGAGCACGTCCACCTGGCCGGCCGGCCAGCCGCGCTTCTCGGCCGCTATCCGGTCCCGCATCCGCGCGGCATAGTCGCGCAGATAGCGCTCCTTGTCGGTGTACGGCTGCATCGCCTGCTCAGCGCTCGCTGGCCAGCGCACCTCGCAATGGTCCTGGTCGACCTCAAGGACCGCACCGGGAGTCAGCGGCGTTCCTCCCGAGATGCCCTGGTCGCGGAGGTAATCGAGGAAGACCAGCTGGTCGGGGAAGGTGTTGGCAGGGTCGCGGTCCAGGTCATTGAGCCCGAACAGGTCCTCGTCAAGGAAGCATGGCGGTCCCGCCGATGGCACGACGTACCTGGCGCCGATGGCCTTGACGTAACGGACCGCCCGGTCAAGGCCGTTCGCGCGCTTCGCGGCGCCGAACTTGCGTTTCGCCGCCTCAGGCAGCTCATAGGTCCACGGCCACCAGATGGCGCCTGAGTACTGCAGGAAGTGGACGTCGTAGCGGCCGAACGACCGGATCGCGTCCAGGTCCGTCGGCCGGGCGTCGTTCTGGTTCAGGATCCGGGCGGTCCCGTCGTCGACCGCCAGCGCCGAGTCTCCGAGCGGCCCGTCCGCCGGAGAATCCAGGGCCTGCACCATCAGGCGCAGGCCATCGCGCTCCACCACCTGGCCGCTGGGCATCACGATGAACTGCTTGAACCCAAGCCGCTCCAGCTCATCCCGCAGGTTCGGCACCGGGAAATCCGGCAGCAGCACGGTGGCGTCGCGTGACACGTGCTCGCTAAGCAGATCCGGGTCGAAGTGGTCCCGGTGCAGATGAGATACGTACAGATAGTCGACGTCGCCGTAGCGGTCCCAGTCCAGGTCGCTGTTGTCGGGGAACACGAACCACGAGGCGAAGTACGCAGGGTTCATCCACGGGTCGCACAGGATGCTGCCGTAACGGGTTTCGATATGTAGGCCGGCATGGCCTATGCAGGTGATCTGCATCTCACCGCCTCAGTGACTCGGTGCAGCAGGCCCGAGCGGAGACGACGATCATCTCGGCATGAGCGCGGCTGCGCCATGATTCCGGTCCGGACATCGATCCTTACGACCCGATGCCAGCTCGCTTGGTTGGGTACTGGCGGCCTCTGGAGCACGTAGCCGCCGGGTAGCGGCCGCACTGCGGTCGCTCGGCCGGAGCGGGACGCTGGTCGAGGCTCATGGCAGGGTAGGTTACCCGGCTGGGGCCGCGGCCATGACGGCCTGGCGATGTGTCGTGCCAAGGCTCGCCATGGCGGCGCTGCTGGTCGGTGGCGGCGGACACCTGGCAGCCCAGCCCGGCACCGCGGCAGCCGCCGGGTAGCGCAGGCCGTAACGTGGTGGCCGTGCCGCCACTTGTCAGCAGAAACTGGGCCGCTCGGATGGCGGCCTTGAGGCGGCAAGGGACCGGCAGCGCAGGCCGGGTGATTTCAGGAGACCGAGCCGACGCCACCTCCGACCGGCCTGCCGAGAGTCCGGACACTAAGGCCGCCCCCGAGGCCGCCCCCGAGATCAGCGCCGAGGCCGGGCCCGGCGACGCCAGTACGCAGGCCAGGACGTCGGCGCGTGGCCTCGCGTCGCTCCGGCCGCTGCGCCGCCGCTCCTTCGCGCTGCTCTGGGCCGCCGGGTTCATCTCTAATGTCGGCTCCTGGATGCAGGCGGTCGCCGTGGGCGCGCTGGTCATCTCAGACACCGGGAGCGCGACCTGGGCGGTGCTCGTCGCGGCTGGCGCGTTCCTGCCGATCGGTTTGCTATCGCCAGTCGGCGGCGCGCTCGCCGACCGGCTGCCGCGTCGGCCCGTGCTCGTCATCGGGAACCTGGTCGCGACGACGACCGCGGCACTGCTGACCGTTCTGGTCGCGGTCGGCCGCGATAGCCCGGCGGCGCTGGTCCTGTTGGTGACGCTGCAGGGCTCGGCGTCCGCGCTGATCGGGCCGTTCCAGCAGGCCATCCTGCCCGACCTAGTGCCGCGCTCGGAGTTCCTGGCCGCGATCTCCCTCAACTCGGCCCAGTTCAACCTGGGCCGGATCGTTGGACCGGCGCTGGCCGGGGCCACCGTAGCGGCCTTCGGCTACCCAGCGGCGTTCGCGGCCAACGCGGTCTCATTCCTCGCCGTGGTCGTAGCGCTCGCGTTCGTCCGGCTGGCGCCACCCAGTGGTCGCCCGGCTGGCCTGCTCGCCTCGCTGCGATCGGGCTTCGAGGCTGCGCGGCGCGAACCGTCGTGCCGTGCCGCGATCTGCTCGATCGCCGTGGTGGCCCTTCTCGCCTCGCCGTTCATCGCCCTCGTCCCCGTGATGGCGCATCACCTGACCGGCGGCGGCTCGCGCGCAGTGGCGCAGCTGACCGCGCTGCTCACCACCGCGCAGGGTGTGGGTGCCGTGCTTGGCGCGCTGTCCCTGGCACCGCTCGCCCTGCGGTTCGGCCGCGGCCGGTTGCTCTCCTGGAGCCTGATCCTGCTTCCGGTGGTCCTGATCGCTTACGCCACGTCACAGACCCGCTGGTGGGGCGTGGCCACGCTGTTCGCCGTCGGGCTGGTGTATATCGGCGTTCTGTCGGGCCTCTCGACCGTGGTCCAGCTGCATGCTCCGCAGGCGTACCGTGGCCGGGTGCTCAGCCTCTTCCTGGTGGCTCTGGGAGTCGCCTATCCGGTTGGCTCCCTGATCCAGGGACCGGTGATCGGCCGGATCGGGATCGGGTGGGCCACTGCCGGGGCGGCGCTGCTGCTGTCGCTGATCATGGCGATCGTCGCGCTTGCCAGGCCAGGATTCGCGCGTGCGATCATCGGCCAGGCAGGCAGCGGGCCGGCCGAGCCGCCGGGCAACGCCATCCCGGCCGCTGCGGCGGCGGCCGTGCCGGGCGATGCGGCTGTGCCGGGCGATGCAGCCGTGCCGGGCGATGCAGCTGCGCCGGGCGATACTGCGATAAGGAGCAGCCGGTGACGGATCTATGCGCTTATGACGCAGTCGCGCTGGCCGGGATGCTGCGCAGCCGGGAGGTGTCGGCGCGTGAGGTCATCGCTGCTCACATCGAACGAATCGAGGCCCTGGACGGGGTCGTCAACGCGGTCATAACCCGCTCGTTCGACAAGGCGCTGTCCGCAGCGGCGGCTGCGGACAACGCGCTGGCCAGCGGCGGGACACTGGGGTTGCTGCACGGGCTGCCAGTCGCGCACAAGGATCTGGCCGATACCGCGGGGGTGCGCACCACCTACGGGTCACCGCTGTTCGCCGATCACGTGCCCGCCACTGACTGCCTGGTGGTGCGCCGGATGTCTGAGGCCGGCGCGATCAGTCTGGGCAAGACCAATACGCCCGAGTTCGGAGCGGGATCGCACACCGTAAACCGCCTGTTCGGCGCCACCAGGAATCCGTACGATCCGAGCCGCAGCGCTGGCGGCAGCAGCGGCGGGGCAGCCGCGGCTCTGGCCGCGCGCATGATCTGCCTCGCGGATGGCAGCGATCTGGGCGGTTCGCTCCGCAACCCGGCGAGCTTCTGCAATGTGGTCGGGCTGCGGCCGTCGCCAGGCCGGGTGCCGGCCTGGCCGTTCACCGATACCGCCGACACGATGTGGGTGGAAGGGCCGATGGCCCGCACCGTGGCGGACGTCGCGCTGCTGCTGGCCGTCCTGTCCGGGCCCGATCGCCGGGTACCGCTTGCCCTGGACGCGCCGCCACCGGCCCTGGCCGACCCGGCTCAGATCGCTGGCCTGCTTGCTCGTGACATTGCCGGGACCAGGGTTGCCTGGAGCCCGGACCTCGGCCTGCCAGTCGAGCCTGTCGTCCGGGCAGTCCTGGCTCCGGCCCGGCAGGTACTCGTCGACCTGGGCTGCGAGGTGATCGACAGTTGCCTCGATCTGTCCGGAGCCGACGAGGTGTTCAGGACATGGCGCGCGTTCCGTTTCGCCACCGTTTTCGGCCAGCTGCTGCGCGACCACCCGGACCAGCTAGGACCCAACGTAGCGTTGAACACCGAGCGCGGACTCGAGCTGACAACCGGTGACCTGAGTCGCGCTACCGTGGCGCGCGCCGAGATCGCCGATCGGGTCAGTGCCTTCTTCGACACCGTTGATCTGATCGCCTGCCCGGCGACCCAGGTGGTGCCCTTCGACGTCACGCTGGACTGGGTACATGACATCGACGGCGTTCGGCAGCACACCTATCTGGACTGGATGGCGTCCGCCTACCTGATCTCGGTGACCGGACTGCCGGCCATCTCGGTGCCGGCCGGCTTCACGCCGGAAGGTCTGCCGGTAGGACTACAACTCGTCGCTGGCAGGCGGGCCGATTGGCCGCTGCTGAGCGTGGCGTACGCCTTCGAGTCAGCGACCGGACACGGCCGGGTCACTCCTGCGCTGCTGCGCTGAGTCCGGCCCATGACGTCGGCCCGGCGCTCCGCCTCGCGGTGGGCCGGCCAGGACGTTCGCGGAAACGAAGTCTTACCGCCTGATGACACGAGCCATTTTGACGCCAGCTATACCGCGAATCTGCGCTACAAAGTCCTGATCAACCTGACCCTCGACATCAATAATGGTATAACCAAGCGTGCCCCGATGATGATTCAGCAATTCAGTGATGTTGAGTCTTCTTGCGGCCAGCTGCGTCGTAATCTGCCCGATCATGTTCGGCACGTTCAGGTGCGCCACGACAACTCTGACACCCTGGATCGTCACGAAGTCACAGTCCGGGAAGTTCACCGAGTTGGCGACGACGCCTTCCTCCAGGTAATCACGTAGCTGCCGCACAGCCATCATCGCGCAGTTGTCTTCTGACTCCGCCGTCGACGCCCCTAGGTGCGGGATCGTAATAATGCGATCGTGACCCAGCAACTCGGCCGATGGGAAATCGGTAACGTAACAAGCGATTAGGTCGTTTGCCAGCGCTGTCAGCAAGTCGCGGTTGTTCACCAGCTCGCCGCGAGCGAGGTTTATGATCCGGATCCCTGGCTTCATTTGGCGAAACGCCTGTGCCGCCAGCATGCCTCTGGTGCTGTCGTCAAGTGGCACGTGCACCGTAATATAGTCGGATCTGCTCAGCAGCTGCTCGAGAGTCGCTGCCCTAGCGACGTTACGCGACAATCCCCATGCCGAGTTAATGGACACGAACGGATCGTAACCCATGACTTCCATGCCGAGCGCAAGCGCATCATTGGCTACCATTACCCCGATGGCGCCGAGCCCGATCACTCCTAGCTGCTTCCCGCTGAGCTCGGGTCCGGCGAACTGCGCCTTGCCCTGCTCCACGAGCTGCACGACCTCGTCGCCCCGCCCGGCCAGAGACTGAGTCCAGCTGATGCCCTGGAAGATTCGCCGGGACGACAGGAGAAGTCCGGCTAGCACCAGTTCCTTCACGCTATTAGCGTTAGCGCCAGGCGTGCTAAACACCGCGATGCCACGGTCGGTGCAGGTGGCGACCGGGATGTTGTTCACGCCCACTCCGGCTCGCGCGATCGCCTTAAGATTCGCCGAGAAATCAAGCTGGTGCAAGTCCGCACTGCGCACCAGGATGGCGTCGGCGTCGGCATCTGATATGTCGCGGGAGACAACATACTCATCATCAGGAAAGAGCGCCAGGCCGGTGGCCGATATCTCGTTCGCCATGCGAATTCTAAACATCCGGCTCCTCAGGCGTTGTCGCGTTCGAACTGCCGCATGAAGTCGGCTAGCTTCTGAACACCAGCCAGCGGCATGGCGTTATAGATGCTGGCCCGCATGCCTCCGACGAGTCGATGACCGCGCAGGGTGGACAGTCCGGCCGCTGCGGCCTCGGCGATGAACTTCTCATTCAGCGTATCGCTCGGTGTGGTAAAGGGTACGTTCATGATCGATCTGTCGGCTGGGTTCACCGCAGTGCTAAACAGCTGTGACTCATCAAGCACGTCGTACAGAACCTGCGCCTTCGACTCATTGAGGGCCGCTATAGTTGGCACGCCTCCTTGCTGCTCTAGCCATTCGAATACGAGTCCGGCAAGATAGACGGCGTAACATGACGGCGTATTGTAAAGCGACTTCGAATCGCAGTGCACGTCATAACGCATCATTGTGGGCACGCCGCTTGCATGCTTACCGACCAGATCGGTCCGCACTATCACCACCGTCAGCCCGGCCGGCCCGATGTTCTTCTGCGCCCCGGCGTAAATCAGGCCGAACCTGGTCACATCAATCTCGCGGGAGAGTACCTCGCTGGACATATCGGCGACCAGGGGCACGTCGGGAGTGTCGAGGAATTCGTTGAATCTCGTTCCCTCAAGCGTATTGTTACTCGTAATATGCAGATAGTCCGCGCCCGGTGATGAGTAATAATCCCGCGGTATGTACGTGTAGTTTCGGTCCTCTGACGACGCGATGACCGTTACCTCGCCGAACAGGCTGGCCTCGGCGATGGCCCGCTCCGACCAGTTGCCGGTGTTAATGTAGTCGGCCTGAGCCGTCGTGCGCATGAGGTTCATGGGCACCATCGCGAACTGAGTGCTTGCCCCACCTTGCAGGAATAGCACCGAATAGTTGTCCGGGATGCCCATCAGCCGTCTCAGGGTGGCTTCGGTGCGCTCGATGATCTGCAGGAATTCCTTCGACCGGTGGCTGAGTTCCATGACCGACATTCCGGTGCCATGGTAGTCGAGCATTTCAGCAGCGGCCTTGCGCAGCACAGCCTCAGGCAGCATGGACGGCCCGGGCGAGAAATTGTAGATTCTGGTCATTCGATCCTCGCTTATGTTGCCTGCAGCCTACCGGTCGTAATCACCTGCGCGGTGGCCGGCATAGGCGGTGGGCGGTACGCCCGATACGGCTTGGCGCCGCTGGGGCGGTCGGCCACGCGGCGGTCCGGCCGGTCCTGCGGTGCGGGCCTGGTGCCCGGCGGGGGCCGGTCCGGCCGGTCCTGCTGGTCCTTCTGTGGCGGGCTTTGGTGTCGTCCCGCTTGCCGGTCTGGCACCGGTGGAGGTCGGTGCCCCGGCCGTCGGCGCGGTGGCGATGGCGCGCTGGGAAGAACTCGTGCCTGGTCACGGTTGGACCAGCTAAGGCCAGCAGTCCCGGCGCGCTGGACTTGGTCCAGGACTTCCGACTCTGGACCCGGCGGGCTGATGGCGAGAGCGTCGAAGAGTGACCATGGCTCGAAGGTCTGGTATAGGTGTGCACCATCCCGGATTTCTGAGGTACCGGCGGGGTTTGCGCGGTGGGTTGGCGACTGGCCGCGCGGCTGTCGCGCACCGGAACGCAGCTCACCAGGATCTCGGCGGCATCGTGTCCGGGCCCGCCTGGCGGCGCGATCTTCCGGACCAACCGATGCCCGGGCTGGGCACCATTGGCGTCATCCCGGTCGCCGCATCGTATTCGTGGCTGACCCGCGGCAATGCCCGCGCGGCGGTGGCCTGGATCTGCGGCGTTGCCGGATTGCTTGCGTACAACTGGTGGGTCCTCGTGCCGCTCAAGCCCGGCCTGATGAGTTCGCCTAACGAACTCTTCAGCAATCTTGAAGTAACCGGCCAGCCGTTCGCGACGGCGATGCAGCACGCCGATCTGCTGGCTGGCCTGCTGCTTGTTGCCGCGTTTCTGGCGGCCGGGAGCAGCAGTATCGTGGCTGGCCGGCGGGAATGGCTGGGAATGATGATCTTCTGTGCCGCCGGCGGGGTGGGCGGACTCTTCCCCGAGGTATGTGCTGACGAGATCAACGCGGCCTGCATGAGGATGGAGCTGCATTTCCAGCTGCCGGTCAATCAGTATCTGCACGTGGTCGCCGGGATAATCGAATTCGGCGGCATCACGGCTGCGCTGCTGTTCGCTGCTCGGCGGACTCGCGGCGACCGGACTCGCATCGCCAGGGTCTACCGGGATCTGGCGGTAGGAGCGTACGTCGGATATCCGGTCCTGGGTCTGGCCTACCTGCTGAACAAGCTGGGCGGCGCCATGGAGGCGGTGTTCTTCACCGGGTTCACCGTGATGGTGCTGACTCAGCTCGTCGAGCGGACTGAGTCCCTTCGCCGAATTCCACTGACCGGCGGCAGGTCGGGGCCGGCGCCCAGTCCCCGGCTCGGTTTCCAGCTGACCGCGGACCGGCTAGCGCTTTCCTGCTCCACCCGCAGCACAGGCGAGGTGCTGACCCGCAGGCGGAGGAGCCAGCCGCCGGCTGCGGCGCGGGGTAGCGAGCCGGCGGCTGCGGCGCGGGGTAGCGAGCCGGCGGCTGCGGCGCGGGGTAGCGAGCCGGCGGCTGCGGCGCGGGGTAGCCAGCAGGCAGCCGCGGTCAGACGTCCTTGTTCGGATTCTGCCCCGTCAGGGGCAGCAGGCGGGCAGGCGGTTCGGGCAGGACTACGGCGGACTCGACGGTCAGGTCGGGGCGGACATGGATGAGCTCGCCCGGTGCAAGCATGCGCCAGCCGAGTTCCCCGTCGAGTTCTTCCGATGCGATGACGACCGTGGGAACGGCGCGCAAGGCCGGCGCATGAACGGCGGAGGTCGCGCTCCGCACGTGCAGTCCGGCCGGCGTCGTCATGGGCAACCGGTCGGCTGGGCTGACCGGCCCGGCCGGGCCAGCTGAGCTGGCCGAATTGGCTGAGCTTGCCGGGCTGGCCAGATGGAGCGAGCTGGCTGAGCTACCTGCACGGGACGGTCTGGCCGGACTGGTCGCGCTGGCCGGGATGCTGTCCCCGGCGGGTCGCTCGATGACATGCAATGCGTGCTGGCCGGGATAACGCAGCGCCCAGAGGTCGCCAGCAGTGGCAAGGACCATGTTCAGCGACGAGACCGGCAGATTCGCGGCGATCCAGCGCGCGGCGGCAGCGATTCCGGTGCCGACGTCTCCGCCGTGCCTGTCGATCTGCTGCGTGATCAGGGCGAAGTACCGCTCCGAATCGGTCTCGCCCTGCACGAGCTGCCCGTAGTCACCAAGCTGGGCGTCCAGGCGTGCGACTTCGCCGAAGCCCCCGTTGTGAGCCATGATCCGGCCGCGCATCGCGAACGGGTGCGTGTTCGCAGTGGTCCGGCCGCCTGCGGTAGCCAGGCGGACGTGCGCGACGAAGGTCGTCGAGGTGGCCTGCTTCGCCTCGCTGATGAACTCCTGGTCGCCGAACGCGGGCTCAGGCTGCTTATCCAGGATGGGCAGGCCAGCGGGATCAAAGAATCCGATCCCGCTGCCATCGACGTTGCGCCTGCTCTGCACCTCCAGCGAGTCCGGCGCGTCCAGCAGCCAGAAGGTCGCGGCGACACGCTCGGTCCCTGCGGTCATCGCGAAGAGTCGGCACATCGCCAAGTTCCTCTGCAGGCTAGGAGAGCGCCCGTGGGCTGATTCGCATTGATTTCGGGCGGGTTCGTCCCCAGCTTAGCCAGCCCTCATCGTTTCCCGGCGCCTAGCGGCGCCGGTGCTGTCCTGGGCCGTAGCGCAGCCAGAGGAAGACCAGGAGCGCGATCCAGATCCAGGGGGTGACTGGCCACATCCATGGGCCGAATGACCACATGATGGCACGTCCCGCGACGACGGCGATCGCGACGATCAGTACGAAAAAGAGAACTCGGCTGTATCGGCGCGCGCTATTCGGCCGGGCCACGGTGTTGGACTCCTGCGCTGCGTCAGTGCGTGGCAGGTCGGCAAACAGCCCGCTCAGATCGGAGTAGGTCTTGGCTCGCATTGCCTGATCGAGGCGCTCGTTGAATTCGGCCTGGTCGAGTCGGCCGTCGCCATAGTGCTTGGACAGCAGGTCAGCAACCTCGGCCCGCTCGGCGTCTGAGATCCGCATGTCGCCGTAGCTGGTGCGGCGGCGAGTCGCGGATGAAAGGAGCCAGTGCGGGCTGCTCGGCGCGGTCATGTTGGTGCGACCTCCTTGGTCAGCGCGGGCGGGACTGCAGGGACTGGATGAATTGGCTCGCGATCGACTGGTCGGAACCTTCCTCGGGGATCAGCAGCCAGCAGGCCAGGTAGATAGGAACTCCCGCGCCGCCGACGAAGGCGAGCACGGCCAGGACGATCCGTAGAATTGTCACGTCGACGCCGAGATAACGGGCGAGGCCGGCGGCGACTCCGGCGAGCATCCGGTCCTGGACCGGGCGGCGCAGTGGCTGCGGCCGGAAGGAGAGACCGGCTTCTGGCTCGGTCTCGGTTGAGTCGCTGGTTGGCGGGTTCGGTGCGGTCGTGTTCATAGCTCCAGCGTGACGCAGCCAGCCCGGACAGGTAATCGGGAAGATCACCCATTCGACCCTGATGATTCGCTCGCAGGATCAGGGTCATCCCGGATGGCCGGGTGGGCGTCGCGGGGAGATGATGGACACGTGGAGAAACGAACCGGCTCCCCGCCGCAGTGGCGTACGGCAGGCCAGCAGGACGGCGGGCGGCTGCCATGGCCCGCTGACGGCGACGTGCCGCGGCCCGAGGGCTGGCCGGACCAGCGGCAACTCGGTCGGCACGACATCGGCCGACGGGTTCGTCGGCTCTGCACCGGCGGGCCACCGCAGCGCGGACGCGAGGAACGCCTAGTCGGCGGGGTCGCGGCCGGCCTGGCGGCCCGGACGGGCTTCGACGTCACCGCCGTGCGCACCGTATTCGTGGTGGCTTGCCTAGTGGGCGGCTTCGGCGCCGCCGCCTATGTGGTGGCCTGGCTGCTGATGCCCGCGGATGGGGAGGCTGGCAGCATCGGCGGCAGGGCGCTGACCGACCGGCGGGGCATCGCGCTGGCCGCCGGCCTGTCGTCGCTACTCGTCGTGGTGCTGGTGATCGGCTGGGCGGTCGGCGCAGGCTGGATCTCCAGATTCGCCTGGTCGCTCGTGGTTACGGTGGCCGGCCTGGTGCTGATCTGGCGGAACGCCGACCCGGACGAGCAGGTGATGATGCGGCGCCTGGCCGGGCCGGTGCTTGGCCAGAGTGTGGGTTACCGGCGGTCGCGGTTGGTCTGGCGGGTGCCTGTCGCGCTGCTGCTGCTAATCGGCGGGCTGGTTATGCTGCTGTACCAACACCAGCATGGACAGCCTCTTGATCTGCTGGGCAGCGTGCTGTTGTTGATCGCCGCCGTCGTGGTGATGCTGGGGCCGTGGTGGCTGCGGATCGCCCGTGACCTTGTGATGGAGCGGCAGGCACGGGTGCGGGCCGAGGAGCGGGCCGACATGGCCGCACGAGTGCACGACTCGGTGCTGCAGACGCTGGCGCTGATCCAGCTTCGCGCTGGCGAGCCGCAGCGGGTCATCCAACTGGCCCGGGCCCAGGAGCGGGAGTTGCGGTCGTGGCTGTTCGACGGCCGAGCACCAGGATCTCTTGGCGGGCAGGACATGACCGTGGCGGCGGGAGTGCGGCTCATCCAGCAGGAGGTCGAGGCGCAGCACGGAGTAGCTGTCGAGGCGGTGACCGTCGGGGACTGCGACCTTGACGACAATCTCAGCGCCCTGCTCGCGGCAGCGCGCGAGGCGACGGTCAATGCCGTGAAATGGTCCGGCGCCGACGTCGTATCGCTATTCGCCGAGGTCGAGCCGGCGCAGGTGTCGGTCTTCGTCCGCGATCGCGGCCGCGGGTTCGACCCCGGTGCGGTTCCCGATGACCGCAAGGGCCTGACCGAGTCCGTCCGGGCCCGGATGGCCCGTCGCGGCGGCGCCGCGACCGTCCGCAGTGTCCTCGGCGAGGGCACCGAGGTGTCCCTGACGATGCCTCGCGTCGCGGGAGAACGCCAGCCGAGCCGGACGTGAGCGCGTCCGGCCACCCCGTCTCGGCCGGCGGCCGGCCAAGGGTCTTCATAGTTGACGACCACGGCCTGTTCCGCAGCGGGGTGCGTTCCGAACTCGCGGATCATGTCCAGGTCGTGGGCGAGGCAGACGACGTGCAGCCCGCGATCGCCGGCATCGCCGAGTCCGTCCCTGATGTCGTTCTGCTGGACGTGCACCTGCCTGGCGGAGGCGGCCAGATGGTGGTCTCAGCGGTGAAGGCCACTCTCCCGCAGGTGCGTTTTCTGGCCTTGTCTGCTTCCGATGCGCCCGAGGACGTGATCGCCGTGATCCGCGCGGGTGCGCGCGGATACGTGACGAAGACGATCTCAAGCATCGATCTGGTCGATGCGGTGCGCCGGGTCGCGGCTGGTGACGCGGTCTTCTCGCCTTTGCTGGCCGGCTTCGTCCTGGACGCCTTCGCCGCCTTCCCGCAGGCCGATTCCGGCCGCCCGTCGTTCGACCCCGAGCTTGATCAGCTAACCGCCCGTGAGCGGGAGGTGCTCCGGCTGATTGCCCGCGGCTACACCTACAAGGAGATCGCGCGCGAGCTCTCCATCTCGATCAAGACGGTGGAGACCCACGTCTCCTCGGTGCTGCGCAAGCTCCAGCTATCCACCCGCCACCAGCTGACCAGGTGGGCGGCAGAGCGCCGCCTGACCTAGCCAAACGTGGCCCGCTGAGCGCTGTTGTCGTGGCGCGGAGGTTGAGCGGGTTGTGGCCTGGCCGAGAGCGGGTGGCGCGGTGGCGGCGCGGCCGTCGAGCGGATGGCAGATTAGCGGATGATCAGGCTGAGACCCTCGTGGTCTGCGAAGTCCTCGAAGTCCTTGCCGTTGAGGGTCGCGAGTGTACCTGGCTCATGGATGATCAGGCGAGGTCCGCGTGACGCATCGCGGCGACGTGAGCGAGAAAGGCGTCCAGTTCCTCGTCGGTGTCGAAGACGCCGTCCTGAGCGAGATCATCGGCAGCCGCGATCGGGCGTACGCCCTTACGCCTCGCCTGCTCGTCGATCGACTCGACGCTGCCGTTCGGCGGGACCGCCGTGTCGTCAGCCCTGTTCGTGGTCATTGTCACCTCAGTGCTCGTCCTTGCCAGTATCCCATGCCGACTGTCGTGTAAGCGACCGGGCGGAGGAGGGCCTCAACACCGAACTGAGATCGGACGTACCTCAGCGGGTTGGGGCCGGTTTCCGGCCGGGGCGGGGTAGGACCGACGCAATACGTGTGGTTTTCCCAGGTTCGTCGCCGCGCTGCGGTACGTAGTGTGCGCGTCATACCGCAATACACCCAGGAGGCGGCGATGGCGACGACCATCCGGTTTCCGCGCACCATGTTGCTCGCTAGCTCGGCCGCCATGCTGGTGTCCGAGACCGGACTGGCAGCTGCGCAGACTACGACTCCGACCGGTTGGCGAGTCGGCGCCACCATCTCGATATCCGGCGAGAACATCGACCTGCACAGCGTGGCGGCGGTCGCGGCGGCTGACGCATGGGCGGTGGGGAGCGCGACCGGGAAAGTCACCGGCGAGTCCACGCCGATTGTCGTGCGCTGGAATGGCCGGCATTGGCTGCGGGTCAGCCTGCCCGCCAGGATTCTCCGGGTGATCGGCCCGAGCGATACGGTCAGCGTCATCGGCGCCAGATCTGCCACCGATGGCTGGGTCTTTGACTATCTTGGCCACTGGCTCCGCCTCAACGGGCGAAGCTGGACCGTCGGCTTGCTGCCGCCGGAGCGCCGGGGTGTCGACCCGCGATATCTGGGCTGTCAATGAGCACGATGTGCTGCACTGGAATGGCCACCGCTGGCGGACGGTCGCGATTGGCATCAGGCTGGCGCCCAGCTTCGTGCTGCTCGGCAGCGTCATCGCCCAGTCGGACCGGAACGTCTGGATCGGCGGGGCCGCGGAGAACAGCCAGCTCGGCAAGACCGAGGCCGCGGCGCACTACAACGGGCACTCCTGGCACGTCGCATTCCTGCCCGCCACGCCGACCCCGGCCTCGTATGAGCTGGTCAGCATGGTTCCCGACGGTCACGGCGGGCTGTGGGCGCTGGCCTCCTCGGGGACCAGAACTGGCGGCTGTGGCATTACGCGGCCGGCGGCTGGGCGATGAAGCCGGCCCAAGTCAGCGGTCCGGCCGACCTGACCGGGCTGGCCAGCAGCTTGGCCAGCGTGCCGGGTGGCACGTCCGCGTGGGCGGCCGGCGGGGCCGGCAGCTACCCGAACCAGGGCGGCTTGATCTTGGTGGAAGGGCGCATCCCGACCTGAGCGCGCGCTGGCACCAGTGCCCGGCGACTGATACTCCGGGTGCCGGGTCCGTCACTTGGCATCGGCATAGCAGTCGACGACTGCGGTGGTCAGCGGGAATGCGACCTGTGTCGGCCCGAAGACCAGGCGGGCCGCCTCTTCGCCGGCCTGCGCAACGGCTGCGACCACAGCCTCGGCCTGGTCCTGGTGGCAGTGCACGATCACCTCGTCATGCTGGAAGAACACCA
>Ga0208565_1000641_pt1 | contig 24297 bp, 23 predicted proteins | sample Sb_taG_7_FD_187706 | JGI IMG/M metagenome (GOLD analysis project Ga0208565, IMG submission 187706) | Peat soil microbial communities from Weissenstadt, Germany - Sb_50d_2_FS metaG (SPAdes) (version 2) | ecosystem: Environmental > Terrestrial > Soil > Wetlands > Peat | place: Germany...
CGCCATGCCAGCAGCGCACTGTCGTGCCGCGCCACCAGGACGGCCACGTAAGAGCCGCCCGACACCAGCTCCGCGAACGCCGTCACAACGGGACCGTCGTCAGCCGGCGCCGGTGCTCCCGGTCACGTCGAAGCGGGTGGCGAATAGCCAGACCTGGCCGGCTTTGCGTTTCAGCCGCCGGGCCAGGATCAGTCCGGGGTGGTTTCCCTTGTGCCAGGGCCGGGACAAGCTGACCGAGACCCCGAAGGCGACGGCCTGGTCGTAGCTGTGGCGCAGCCGGGCCAGGAGGGCGGGGTCCAGGCTGGCCTGGCGGGCGCCGCGGGCGGTCCTGGCGGCGGCGGCGGCCTCGCGGAGGGCGTCGCCGGCCTGCCGGGTCCAGACCTGGGATTCGGGGCCGGTCGCGTAGGCGTCGTCGAGGTACCTGTACAGGTGAGCGACGCACTGCTGCACTCCGGCGAGCCCGGCGTCGTAGCTGAGGTAGCCGCCGTAGTCGTCGCGGACCAGGACCCCGGCGAAACCGTCCAGGATCCCAAAGCCGGTGATCGACGCCTTGGTGCGATTCCCGGCCGCGCCGTACCAGATGAGGTCCGGCCCGCCGCCGGTATAGGCGCGCATGGTCCGCACCGTGCAGACGTGCGGGTTCCCGCAGCCTTCGGCGCTGGCCGCCGCGGTGGTGAGCGGGGCGGGGATCTCGTCGGTACCGAGCACGTCCGCCGCCCTCAGCGCGTCTTTCAGCGCGTCCTCGAATCCAGCGGTGATTAACGCCGCGTCGAGGCGGACCAGGCACCGCGACACGAACCCCGTGGAGACCGGTGCCTTGAGCAGCGCACCCATCAAATCCGCGGCCCGCTCGACCCCGATCACGTCCGTGCTCGCCAGCAGCGTTGCCGCATCGGTCACGTTCGGCCCGTAGCAGACCGGGCCCCCGGTTACCCCCGGCGGGGCCGGCGCGGTCGTGACCTGCCCGCACCCGCAGGTGCGGCTCATCATCCGGTACTCGGTCACCGTCAGCGCGGCTGGCGGGATATCGAGCACCTGCACGGCAGAAGCGACCCGGCCCGCGGCGCCGGCCAGGTCCGCGCCGCACCCGCCGCAAGTGCCCGGCTCGATGACCAGGGTCTCATCCGGCCGGGCGGCCCACGCCAGGCTCGCACCCGGATGGCCTTTCTGCCCGCCCTGCGGCCTGGCCGGCCGTGCTCGCCGCGCTGCCCGCTTAGCCGCCTTCGCCTCAGCCGCCGGGCCGTCCTGGCTCGGGGGCTGCGATGAGTTCGAGGAATCCCGGCCCGCCTGCCGGCGCAGCGCCGCGACCTCGGTCCGCAGCGTCTCGATCAGCGCGGCCTGCTCCGCCACCACCGCCAGGAGTTCCGAGACCCGCGCCGTCAGTTCCGCGTGCCGGGCAGCCAGCTCCTCATACGACGGCTGCTCTGCATGCGGCATCCCCGAACCAAACCATGATCACAAAGCGGACGCCAGCACCGACACACCACAGATCAACAGGGGGCGTGACTGGTTACGTCAGAAGTGGTCAGCCGGACCTGCGCAGTGTCTCGGGATTGACCCTGCGCAGCCCGGCGTGCTGCAGTAGCTCTCGCGGCGGCGCGTGGCCGACGTCGGCTTTTGGGCATGGCGGAACGATAGACCGATGGGCCGACAGATCGTTGGCAATTCGCCGGCATGCCAGGCGGGGGCGTCCGGGGCTCGAACCCGGAACCACGGATGGCACGTCGGCGATAAGCGGGGAACAGCTCCGGCCCGCTCTGCCCTGTTGTTGGGCTGCGCAGATACCGGCGCAGATTACCGAGCCAGGATCGGGCCGCTCGCAACTTGGCCGCCAGCCGCCCAGCCGCCGAGGACGTGCAGGATCATGTAGCCGGCTAGCCGGAGCGAGATCATCGCCGGGTGGTCGTATGCCGGGATGAGCTCGACGATGTCGAGCACCGCTGGTCGTCGTGCCCCGATCATCTCGCAAGCCCTCAGCATCTCGGTCGACAGCAGGCCGCCTGGTTCCGGCGCATCCGTGCCTGGCATCGCCGAAGCGTCGACGACGTCGCTGTCCAGACTGCAGTAGAAGGCGTCGGTGCCGTCGGTGACGATGTCCAGCGCCTCGCGTACCACCGCCTCGATGCCGCGTTGGCTGACCTCGCGCATCCGGAAGACGCGGATTCCGTGCCGCTCGACGAAGTCCCACTGCTCGGGAGGGTTGAGCGCGCCGCGCGCGCCGATGATCGCGACGTTGTGCGGGTCGACGTTCGGCAATTCGATCATGCGGGCTACGTGTGACCAGTTCGTGAAGTCCTGGCCAGCGAAGTTCGGCTGGCAGTCGATGTGCGCGTCGAAGTGCACATAGCCGAGTCGCCCCGTGATCGTCTCGGAGAGCGCGCGGCCGATCGGAATGGGGATGGAGTGGTCGCCGCCGATGCAGATAGGCAGGGCGCCGGCGGTCAGTATCTCGCCGACGTACCGCTCGATATAGCTGCGGGAACGCGCGGCGTCGGCCGGGATCATCGGAACGTCGCCGACATCAACCAGGTGGAACTCGTCGAAGACGTTGATATCGAAGTCCCCGAGGTACGGCAGGAACATCTCGGATACGTAGCGGAGAGCGCGCGGCGCTGAGCTTGAGCCCGACCGGTAAACCGTCGCCTGGTCGAACGGTACGCCGAGGAACGCCGCTTTTGCCCCGAAGTCCCTCAGCGCGTCGGCCTTGCATTCCATCCAGGGTGACGCCATGAAGCTGGCCCGGGCCGATTGGGGCAGTCCCGGTCCTTCCCAGCCCTCCGGTCCCAGTGCGTATGGCTTGCGGTCAGTGGCCATGCTCTCCTCCTCGCTGATCTGGCTGTCGGTCCTGGCCATGCATCATGCAGGTGTCGCCCGCAGGTCAAGCGGTCTGCCCAGCAGCCCGCGGAGCCACGTGCGCGCGTTCTCGCCGAGCTTGGGAACGAAATAGCCGCCCTCCTGCAGCACCAGGCTCGGCAGGCCGAGCCTGGCCGTGCGGCTGCCGACCTGGTGGTAAACATCAGTGGTCAGGGCGAAGTCGCCGATTGGGTCCTGGCCGTAGGTGTCGAAGCCGAGCGCGACCACCAGGGCTGCCGCACGGAAATCAGTGATCCGGCCGAGTGCGGTCTCCAGTGCCGCGAGGTATCGGTCATTCGTGCAGCCGGCTGGGAGTGGCAGGTTGAGGTTGCAGCCTTCGCCCTGGCCGGCGCCGGTCTCGTCGGCCCAGCCGATGAAGTAGGGGAAGGCACGGTCCGGATCGGCGTGCAGCGATACGTACAGCACGTCGGCGCGCTGGTAGAAGATCTGCTGGATGCCGTTGCCGTGGTGGTAGTCAAGGTCGAGCACTGCCACCTTGCCTAGCCGCTCTGCCAGGTAGGCGATGGCAGCCGCGGAGTAGTTGAACAGGCCGTAGCCGCCGAATGCGGACCTCGGGCAGTGGTGGCCCGGCGGGCGCGCCAGACCGTAGACGGCATGATCGCCTGCCAGCAGCAGGTCGGCTGCGGTAAGGGCGACATCGACTGCGGCGCACGCGGCCTGGTAGCTACCGGGAACGAGCGGCGTCATGGTCTCCCAGCACCAGTAGCCGATCCGCCCGATCGGGCCCGACGGCTCGGGAGCCGGACCCATTCCCTCCCGCAAAGCCGGATGCAGGATGGTGTCCGGCATGAACTGCGGTGCCATCGAGGCGCCTCCGCCGCCATGTTCCCGCCACCGGCTCCACGCCTCGGCCAAGAACCGGACCAGGCCCTCATGGTGCACGGCAAGGACAGGCGCCAGGCCGTGCTCGGTGGGCTCTGCGAAGAGGAATTCGTCGTCCCGCAGCAGAGCGGAGCGGATCGACTCGGCCCTGGCGGGAACTTCGTAGATCGGCATCGGTACGCCGAACTGCACCTCGGTCGCCGGGTCGTGCAATACGTGGCTTGGATCGTAGACGACGCGCATGCCAGACCTCTCAGGCCGCGACGAACTGATGGCCAACGACCTTGTCCGCCGTGAGTGTGACGATGACCCCGCGAAGCACGCCCGCGTTGTACTCACTGCCGGGATTGATAGCTGTCGTCCGGCCGAGCCTGGCCACGCCTCTGGACTCGTGGATGTGCCCGTGCAGCGACAGGATCGGCTGGTGCGTCTCGATCGCGGCGCGCACCGCGTGGCTGCCCACGGGCACCATCCGGGCGCTGGCCCCGCCGACCAGCCGGAGGTTGTCGGCCAACTCAGGCGCGTCATCGATCCGGGTGTCGTACGGCGGCACGTGCAGGTTGAAGACCGCGGGTTTGGCCGGGTCGAGCTGACTCACCAGCCGCTCGATGCGCTTGCTCAGCTCATCCTCGCTGAGCTCGCGGTCGGTGTGCCAGGGCGTGACATTCGAGTAGCCAAGCGAGACGAACTGGAATCCCTTGACCTCGATCAGGCGGTTCTCCGCGTTGCCGGTCGGCGCCGCTGCCGCCAGCACGTCCGCGATGTACTCGCCGTCGTCATTGCCCGGCATGATCAGGCAGGTGGTCGGCGATTCGTGCAGCCGATCCGCCGCCAGCTCCATCCACCGCGTCACGTCCTCCCGCATGACCTGCTCGAACCGCGCCTGCCTGGCGGCCGGGTCATCCTGGAGCCGCTGGAGTTCGTCGGGGTCGCAGCGGTAGGGGTAGAAACCGTTGAATCGGATCTGTGCCTCAAGTGCAGCGAGTTCGTCGTCGTCGGTGGCCTCAGCGACCCGGCCGAGGAATTGCGCCCGCCACAGTCCTGACGCGCCGCGCACCACGGCCACCATCGCCTTGCCGGTGAGGTCACCGCCGAGGACCATGACGTCGACGCCGTAGAACTGACCGGTCTTGAGGAACTTGCGCCAGCAGGTATCTGAGCCATGAATGTCTGCTGCATAGAAGATCTTCAGCGCGTCCTCGTGCCGGTTGCGGTGCAGCAGACCCATGCGCTCTCCAGCTTCTGCCTGGCGGCCGGTACGGCTATTCGGGCGGGATCACGGTGTAGGCGAGGTCAACGTTGATGCCGCGGGTTCGCTGTATCGCCCTGATTACGTAGAAGATCGGCAGCGCGACGATGAAAATCGCCGCGACCAGCACGACGCGGTCCGTATTCAGGTGCCAGTTCGTGCCGGAGTTCGGGTCGAGCAGCAGGTTCGTCATGGCAGCGCCCATCAGGACGAAGCTGGCCGCGGCCACGATAGTCAGCACGGGTACCCTGCCGATCCTGCGGTTGTACGGCGAAGCCTCGAACAACTCAGGCTTACGGTACGGCAGCAGCATCCCGGCGACGGACACGATGAGGTAGGTCAGGCACAGGCCGACCAGGCCAACCAGGAAGGTGAGCTGAGGGTTCAGGGACACGATGACCACGCTGATCAGGCTGACCACGGTGATGGCGGCGATCGACGTGACCGGCGCGTGGGTTCGCTCGCTCACCTCGGCGACCTTATCGGGCAGCAGGTGATCGAAGCTCCAGGCGAATATGTTGCGCGACAGCTGCAGCATCGTCTGAGTCACGAAGATCACGAGCATCGAGGTGAAGCCAAGGATGATGATCGTTCCCACCACGATGTTGCCGGAGGCCACGGCCGCGATCTCGGTATAGAGCGGCGTGAAACCGAACTTGTAGGCGCCAGGTGCGGTCAGGGCGAGCCCGGCCAGGAAGCCGTGACCGGCGCCGGCCAGGAACGCGACGGTGGCGAGCAGGATCAGGACCGTCGCGAGCACGTGGGCGCCGGGGATGGACAGGATGCTGCTGCGCTTGGCGCGCTTGATCTCGCCGCCGAAGTAGACGGACTGGAAGATGAACGCCAGCGCATAGAACGGCTGGGTGAGCATGAGCAGGGACTGATGCAGGCTGAACGGCGCGCTCGCGGCTGCTCCGTTCTTGAGTATCAGTGCACTCGCGTGATGCGGACCACCGAGCGCGGAAACATAACTGTCGAAGCGCGCGAAGACGGAGACCTTGCTGGTCACCAGCAGCACGATGATCGGAATCAGCATCGCGCCGACGAACCACAGCACGAAGGTCCAGCGCTGGATGCGCAGGAAAGTGCGCAGCCCGCGGCCGAAGGAGAGCAGCAGGGCGGACAGCAGCACCACGATCAGGCCGACGATCAGGGTGCCGCTGCGCGTATCCAGGTAGTTCGCAGTGCTGAGCAGGCCCGATGACCCGGTGCGCGCCGCCCATAGCCGCAGTAGCGGCGACAGTCCGTACGCGGTCGTGTACGCCGCGTACAGCCCGACGAAGAAGGTGATCCAGAAGTTCCAGGAGAGGTTGCTCATGAACCCTAGCGGCGGGCTCAGGATCCGGGAGATCCAGGTGTAGTCACCACCAGACCTCGGGATGATCGCGGTGAGCATCGCATAGAGGAAGCCGGTCGCCACGGTGACCAGAAAGGCGAACAGGCAGGCCAGGTACAGGTTCCCGCCGGGGTAGAACGCGGTCCCGAACAACAGCAGGAAAGCGATCGCGAGCGGGACCGAGGCCCAGATCATGTTGTACATGGCCGCGTCCAGCCAGGACACTTCCCGTACCAGGCCGGTCGCGTTGCGCACGAAGAACCCCGTGCTGACGGCTTCGTCCCCGATTCGAGCTTGGCTATCCGTCATGTCCCTACCTCCTCGTGCTCCGCCGGGGTGCTGCCTGGCTGCCCGGCATGGCATAGCGCCTGGTAAATCGACGGGCGCCGATGCGCCATATAGCCGAGCGCTGGATCTGCGGAGCTGGCGGTGGCGTCCACCTCAGCGAGCAGCAGTTCCTCGCCGGCCCCGGCCTGCGCCACCACGTTGCCGCGCGGATCGGCGATCAGGCTGCGCCCGAAGTAGCGCCAATCACCCTCGGTGCCGACTCTGTTGCAGACCGCCACGACACATTCATTCTCCAGAGCTCTCGCCGCGAAAATGAGGTCCTGATCCCGCTCGTAGGGGGTCATATTGGTGGTCGCGACGGCTAGCACTCGCGCGCCTGCTAGCCGCAGTAGCCGGGGTACCTCGCAGAACTCGCCGTCGTAACAGATGAGCGGGCCGATCACGGTGCCCGCGGCGGCCACTACCTCGACCTGCTGGCCGGGTACCCACCACTGCGCCTCAGGGCCGAAGAGGTGGAGCTTGCGATGTACCGCGCGGTGTCCGTCCGGGGCGAGCGCTATCGCGCAGTTGCTGATCCCGATGCCGGAAGCGACCGGGAGCGGCCCTCCGGCGACGACCGTGATTCCGTTGCCCCTGGCCGCGTCCGCCAGTGCCGGTACCGCCACGGCCGCCGTCTGGGCGGCCAGCCGAACCCGCAGTCGGTCGTCCGGCAGCGTCCAGCCGGTGAGGCACATCTCCGGTGCGATGAGCAGCCCGGCGCCCGCCGCCGCTGCCGCGCGCACGCCGTCCAGAACCCGCCGCAGGTTGGGTGTGAGCTCACCCAGCACGGGCGCGAACTGCAGCAGGGCCAGTCTCATCCGGGCTCCGGCATTCGGCTCGCTACCAGCCCCAGCGGACTGGCAGGTCGGCGGTCAAGATGGTGGTCGTGCCGTCGGTATCGATCAGCACCATGTCCTCGAAGCCGGCCGCGTGCCCGTTCCGGCCAACCTGGATCTCGATCGACCAGACGGTGCTGTCCGTGATCACCACGCCCTCGTCTGGCGTGTTGCGGGCCAGCCAAGGATCGTCGAAGGCGTGGCCGTCCTGGTGGCCAAAGCATGGGAAGCTTGAGTTGAACGCGACCTCGTCCGTGAATCCGTTGTCGACCAGATAGGCCTTGCCGACGTCGAATAGCTCGCCTGCCGTGATCCCTGGCTTCAGATGACTGATCACGGCCCGCACGCAGCCGGCTGCGCCGTCGATGATCTCTTTCTGCCAGTCGGCGGGGCGATCGCCCACCACCCTGGTGCGGACGATGTCGTAGATGTAACCGTTGACGTAGCCGTAGTTGTCCGGATGGACCAGGTCGCCCACCTGGTACGGGCGCACCGCGTCGTGCTGGGGAAGGCGGGGCCACTGGAAATGCCCGGAGCATGGCCCGGAAGCGTATGGAATGTCCCACTGGGCAACGTTCGGTATCAGGGCGCCATAGGCGAGCCCGGCCGCCGCGCCATCGCCATCGGTCGCGTTCTCGACCGCCCGCTCCATCAGGACCGCCGAGATTTCCGCGCCGATCTTCGCGGAGTATTTGAGCATCTCCAGCTCGGCGGGACTCTTGCGCATCCGCAGCTGCATGACGAGATCGTCGGCGTCCACGAGTCTGGCCGCGGGCAGCTCGGCAGCCAGAAACCGGTGAGCCGAGGCCGGCATGGCCTCAAGTCCGACAATGCCAACCTCGCCCTCCGCAAGACCGTGACGCCTAACGACGTCCGCGACGCCCCGGTAGAGGTTCCGGTCGGAGTGCACCTTGTCTATCCGAACCAGGTCGTCACGCCAGTCTGGGATGTCCACGCAGAGCTCGGCGTCTCCGTCTGCCGTGAGGACGACCGCCGACTGACCGCGTCCGCTCCACAGCGGCGGCTTGTCGTTGATCCACGGAAACGGCCCGTAATGGTTCGTCAGGTACAGGACATCCCCGAAGTTGTCGTAGCTGGCGCCACCCCGAGACCAGACGATGAGGCCGCGCAGGCCCAGGTCGCGCGCCACGGCGGCGGCTCTCGCCCGCCGCTCGGCGTACTCGCCGTCAGGGATGGAAGGCTGCTCCTGCGCCGTGTGTGTCGGCCGGTTGAGCTCGAAGTCGGCCATCGCAGCCTCCCGAAACAAGAAGTTCGTAAGCAATGTGTAGCCCTGTTCAGAAGGAGATGTCAACAGTTGCTTGCTGATTCACGAAGGTTTAACTACGTTGCTTTACCGGATCCGCAATCAGCGGGAAGGCTATCCGCGAGGAGGTGGAGATGACCAGCGAGGCCAGGACGCTCAACGATCTCGACGCGACTGACGTCGCCATCTTGCGGCTGCTCGAGGCGGATGGCAGGACGCCGACGGCACAGATCGCCAGGGCGCTGGGGATCTCCGAGCCGACGGTCCGCAAGCGGATGGACCGGTTGTTCGAGGAGGACATCATCAAGGTGGTGGCCGTCTTCAACCCGCGCAAGACCGGTTACGCGACCGACGTCCTCATCATGATCCGGGTCGCGCCCGGGAAGCTACAGGCGGTCGGCCAAGCGCTTGCGGTCCTTGACCGGGTGGTATACCTCGGCTACACCACCGGGCGGCACGACATCGTGGTCGAGGCACTCTTCCCCGACGACCAGGCTCTGTTCAAGTTCCTGGAAGAGGAGTTGCCGGCCCTCGACGGCATCGTGGCCACCGAAACAGCTCACGTGCTGCGAGCTGACAAGATCAACTACGACTGGAAGCTGCCCGCTGACTTCGGCCCCGCCGACCGGCACAGTCTCTCGGTGCCGGTCCAGCGATAGGTTGCCGTATCTCTCGCTAAGAGCCGGATGCTCGGGGCCCCGGCCACGAATATCAGCGCCCACAGCGTGTCGCAGTCCCAGCCGACTGTCAGCCCGGCGGGAATGGCGCCACCGGACCGGGCCTATCCTGCACGGGTCGAGGTGAATCGGAGCGGGAGGTAGGCGGGTGGCCGCGGCTCAGCAGGCTGACTGGGTGGCCGCCGTGGCCGATCAGGTCAGCACCGAGGGCGAGAACCGCGCTCCCAGTGGTCCGCTGACCTGCGCGTCGGGGATCAGCCCGTCTGGCCCGATCCACCTGGGGAACCTGCGCGAGATCATGGTTCCGCACTTGGTCGCCGCCGAGCTTCGTGACCGGGGGCTGCCTGGCCGCCACATCCTCTCCTGGGATGACTACGACCGGCTACGCAAGGTGCCCGCCGGGGTACCTGACTCCTTCGCCGAGCACATCGGCCGCCCGCTGACCGCCGTCCCTGACCCCTGCGGTCAGCACGAAAGCTGGGCAGAGCACTTCAAGGCGCCGTTTCGCGCGGCTCTTGACCGGCTCGGCGTAGAGGTGACCGAGATCAGCCAGACGCAGATGTACGCCGCGGGCGCCTACCGCGCTCAGGTGCTGCACGCCATGCGCACCCGGGACATGATCGGCGCCATCCTGGGCGCCTACCGGACGCCGAAGAACGGCGATGAGGATGACCGGGAGGCCGTGGCCGGTGACTACTATCCGTACCGGCCGTACTGCCAGGTCTGCGGCCGGGACAGTACGGCCGTGGTCTCCTTCGACGACGACACGACCGGGCTGCGCTACCGGTGCGCCTGCGGGCACCACGGCGAGTTCGTGCTCGGCGAGGTCAATCACGGCAAGCTCGCGTGGAAGATCGACTGGCCGATGCGCTGGGCGTTCGAGCGGGTGACCTTCGAGGCCGCGGGTGTGGACCACTCGTCTCCTGGTTCCAGTTTCACAGTGGGCTCCCGGCTGGTCACGGAGATCTTCGGCGGCCTGCCGCCCGTCTATCTCGCCTATTCGTTCGTCGGCACCAGCGGCGCGGCGAAGATGAGCAGTTCGGCTGGTGCCGCGCCGACGCCAGCAGACGCGCTTGGCATCTTCGAAGCGCCGCTGCTGCGCTGGCTGTACGCTCGCCGCAAGCCAAGCCAGTCGATCACGCTCTCGTTCGGTCCCGAGGTTGGCCGGGTCTACGACGAGTGGGACGCACTCGACCGGCGGGTGGCCACCGGCCAGGCCGACGGCTGGGAGCGTGCCAACTTCAGGCGGGCGGTCGGCCGCGGGCTGCCGATCACCCCCAGGCCGGTTCCCTTCCGCACGCTCGCCTCGCTGGTAGACATCACCGCCGGTGACGACGTGCAGATACTGCGCATCCTGCGTGATCTTGACCCCGGCAGCCCGGTCGCCAGCCTCGACGAGGTCCGTCCCCGGCTGGACTGCGCCCGGACCTGGGTGCGGGAGTACGTGCCCGAGGAGGATCGCACCCGGGTGCGCACCGAGCCCGATCGCGACCGGCTCGCACGGCTGGCCCCGGCCCAGAAACAGGCCATCGACCTGCTGCTCGACAGCCTGGAAGCCGACTGGTCCCTGGACGGCCTGACCTCGCTGGTTTATGGCGTGCCCAAGCTGCAGGTCGGCCTGACGGCCGACGCTGAGGCGACTCCGGAGCTCAAGGCCGCCCAGCGGGCCCTGTTCACGCTGCTGTACGAACTGCTGGTCGGCCGGGACACCGGTCCCCGGCTGCCGACGCTGATGCTGTCGCTAGGTCCCGACCGGATCAGATCCCTGCTAACCGCGGACTGATCACGAGCCTGAGCTGACGGAACGTCGAGCGCGCCGCTGCTCGGCTTCGTCGCCATGGGATTCACCGCGTTCAACATCATGCCGGTCGGGGCCGATCCCGACGGCCAGCTTCGCCGGCTGGCTGCCGAGGTCATCCCCGCAGTCCGCGCCAGCGGCTAGCTCCGCTCGTCCCGGCTGGCCAGCACGGCGCCGAAGATCTGCGCCAGCTCGGCCGCGTCGTCGGCAGCGTTATGAGTATGGGCGAGGTTGGCTAGGCCAAGCGCGCCCTTGATCATTCCTTTCCGGGTCTCGGCCCATTCGCAGCCGGTCATTCCCATCCAGTAGCTGCGCAGGTCGATGCCCGAGCCGGTGGCGCCGAACGGGCTGCTTCCGGTGAACTGCCTGAAGTACCAGTGCACGAACATTCCGTCGTATACGGCCGGGGCAGCCAGGAAGACCGGACGGCCGACCTGGCGAAGTCCGTTGATCCAGCGTGCCGCGGAGCGCATGGCGTCCTCAGCGGCCGGTGCCTCAAGCAGCAGCCGGTCTCGGTCCAGACCGGACACGGCCAGCGCCTCGGGAACGAACTGGTCCGAGATCGGCCGCAGCTCCGTGTAGAACGTCAGATCGGCGTGCCCGACTACCGCCATGCCGAGCGAGAGCATGCTGTACGGGCCAGGCACCGGCCCGTCCGCTTCAACGTCCACGGCGACATACAGCTCAGGCAGCGTGGGCATGGCCGCGAGCGTAGAGCGGCCGTCGGCCGGGGCGCAACCGAGATCGGCGTGGCTCACTCACCGATCGTCATGATCATCATGTCGACCCAGGCCTGCACGAAGGCTTGATCGTCGACGGTCACCGAGGTCATGGCCAGCGCGGCGAGGACGCGCGAGGACAGCAGCGCGCCGAGTCCGACCGCTGCCACCGCGGCGGCCCGGTCCGCTGGTACCCGGCCGCCGGTCCGGTCGGTTACCCAGCTGGCGAACTCGGCGTAGCTGGCGTCGATCAGCTGCTCCACCGCGGCCCGGACCAGCTCGGGCCTGGCCCGCGCCTCGGTGGCCAGGATCTGCAGCAGCTCGGCTTCCCGGTCCAGCTCAGCGAGCGTGTAGCGGGCCGTGATGGTGAGCTCGCTGCGCATGTCGTCCAGGCCGGTGAGCAGCCTGCGCAGGTCGCGCAGCGCGCTTAGCCTGGCCAGGTGCCGGTCGATACCCGCGGTCAGCAACTCCTCCTTGCTGCGGAAGTAGTGGTAGATCCCGCCCGCGCCGGAGGACAGCCCGGCCGCGTCCTCGATCTGCACGACACTGGTGCCGTGGAACCCCCGCTCGCTGAAGAGCCCCATGGCCGCGTCGATGATCCGGTCCCTGGTCGGAGTTGACACTGTCATGAGCCAAGTAAATACTTAACACAAGAAAGTGGCAAGTTCAGGCCTGGAGCTGATAGTGCAGATCCGCCCATGATCGACCCGCCAGTGCCCGATTCGCCGGATCAGGTCGCCCCCGGCTACCACCTGCCGCGCGGTCGGCTGGCGCGCGCGCTGCCCCTGGTCGGCCTGACCCTTCGGCACGTCGGCGGCACGGGCATCTCGGCCCTGCGCCGGGACCAGGCCGACGTCGCAGCCAGGCACGGCCGGGCCGCCGAACGGTACGCGGACCTGCTCGGCCACTCCCGCGGCGTGCTGATGAAGGCTGGCCAATTGCTGTCGCTAGCCGCCCTGAGCCCGGCGATCCCCGCTGAGCACCAGGACGTCTACCAGGCGGCGCTCGCCCGGCTGCAGGACGACGCCCCGCCGATGCCGGGCGGCCTGGCCGTCGACCTGGCTGAGTCGGAGTTCGGCTGTCCGCTGCGTGAACTCTTCTCCGATTTCGACCCGCACCCGATCGCGGCGGCCTCGATCGGGCAGGTGCACGCCGCTCGCCTTCAGGACGGCCGCGAGGTCGCGGTCAAGATCCAGTACCCCGGTGTCGCCCAGGCGATCCGAGCAGACCTGCGCAATGGTGAGCTGCTTGCCTCATTCCTGCAGTTCGGCTCCGGCCTGACCAGCGTGCGCGCCGATCTGCCTGCGCTCGCCCGCGAGCTGACGGCCAGGATCGCCGACGAGATCGACTACCGGGCCGAGGCGGCCAGCCAGGCCGCCTTTGCCGCCGCCTACCGCGGGCACCCCTTCATCCGGATCCCGGAGATCGTGCCAGAGCTGTGCACCGGCCGCGTGCTCACCATGGAGCTGATCGACGGCCTGCGCTGGCCACGTGCTCGGACAGCCGGGCAGGCGCTGCGCGACCGATGGGGCGAGGTGCTCTTCAGGTTCGCCGTCGGCAGCCTGATCCGGCTGGGCATGCTCAACGCCGATCCGCACCCTGGCAACTATCTCTTCCACGCCGACGGCGGCGTGACCTTCCTCGACTTCGGCTGCGTCCGCCGTTACACCGCGGGTCAGGTCGCCACCATGCAGTCGGCGGCGCAGGCAGTCGTCGATTGTGATGAAACGAAACTCCACCGGGTGCTCGCCGAGGCGGGCTACCTCGATCAGACCGACCCGCCCAGGCCACCGGCGCTGATGTGCTGGCTGCGGGAGGCGCTGCAGCCGATCGTGGCACCGCAGCCGTTCAGCTACACGCCGGAATTCGCTACCGAGCTCATCCGGCCCGATCTGTCCAGGTCCGGCCGTCACGCTGCAGTGATCAGCCGGCTGGCGATCCCCGCCGACCTGCTGTCGGTCGCCCGCGTCAACCTGGGTCTCACCGCCGTCCTTGGCGAGCTGCGGGCGACCGCCGACTGGGACGCCATCCGCCGCGAGTACTCCGGTGCGGGGACGGTGGGGTGAGTGGTCAGCGCACCCGGGATTCAGGCCGTGCGCGCCCGCGGCAGGCCGGTGACTGAGCGCCAGCTGCTGAGCCGGATCCGGTTCTGGCTTGTCCTGTTCGTCTGCGGGCTCGTGCTGGCCGGCCTGACCGCATTTCCGCTGGCGGGCGAGACTGCGCTGCTGGTCGGCTGGCTGCATGGCCATGGTGCGTGGCTGGCGAGGAGCCTGCCAGCCGTTGCCGCCTGGCTGGAACGGGCGCACCGCGGCATAGCGGGCAGCTATGCCCGCTATCCGTTCCTCGCCTATGGCACTGACTGGCTTGGCTTCGCCCACCTCACGATCGCGGTGGCGTTCGTCGGGCCTATTCGTGATCCGGTCCGCAACAAGTGGGTGGTGCAGTTCGGCATGATCGCCTGCCTGCTGGTCCTTCCGTTCGCGCTGGTCGCAGGCCCGCTGCGCGGCATACCGGTGTTCTGGACGCCGGTCGACATGACTTTCGGCGTGGTCGGGATACTGCCGCTGCTGCTCGCCTACCGGCATATCCGCGCACTGGAGTCAGCGGGTAACGGCGCGTCGTCAGGCCGCGGCTAGCGGCGCAGGGCACCGCGGCACCGAGCAATCGACCGGGCAGCGGTCGGTGCCAGCTGGTACGAAGGAACCCATGACTGGCGACACCGGACCCGCCGACGCCATGCGCGCCGAGGCCGAACGCATCCTGCGCGCCCTGGCAGGCCCAGAAGCGCGGCTGCGGGATGACCAGTGGACGGCGATCCGAGCCCTGGTCGCCGACCGCCAGCGTGCCCTGGTCGTCCAGCGGACCGGCTGGGGCAAGTCGGCCGTGTACTTCACCGCGACCGCGCTGCTGCGGGCTCGGGGCGCCGGGCCTTCGGTTATCGTCTCCCCGCTGCTCGCCCTGATGCGCAATCAGATCGAGGCGGCGGACCGGGCAGGCATCCACGCGCGCACGGTGAACTCAGCCAACGCCGAGCAGTGGGACGAGGTCTACGCGGAAATCGCAGCTGGCGCGGTCGACGTACTCCTGGTCAGTCCGGAGCGGCTGAACAATCCGGGCTTCCGCGACCTGGTGCTGCCCAAGCTGATCGCGGCGACCGGCCTGCTCGTGGTGGACGAGGCGCACTGCATCTCCGACTGGGGACATGACTTCCGGCCCGACTACCGCAGGCTGCGCACCCTGCTTGCGGACCTGCCGCCAGGTGTGCCGGTCCTGGCGACCACGGCGACCGCGAATGCCAGAGTCTCCCGCGACGTGGCCGAGCAGCTCGGCGCGGGCCTGGCCGACCCGACGCTGGTGCTGCGCGGCCCGCTGGACCGCAGCAGCCTGCGGCTGGCCGTGGTCGCCCTGCCCGGACCGCAGCAGCGCCTCGCCTGGCTCGCCGAGCACCTGGGCGAGCTGCCAGGCTCAGGCATCATCTACACCCTGACGGTGGCCGCCGCCCAGGAGACCGCAGCCTTCCTGCGCGAGCGCGGCCATCAGGTGGCCGCCTACACCGGTAAAGACGACCATACGGAACGCAAAGCCGCCGAGGACTCCCTGCTCGCGAACGAGCTCAAGGCCCTGGTGGCGACGAGCGCCCTCGGCATGGGGTTTGACAAGCCCGACCTGGGATTCGTCGTGCATCTGGGGGTACCGCAGTCGCCGGTCGCTTACTACCAGCAGGTCGGCCGGGCAGGCCGCGGGGTGGACCGGGCCGAGGTCATCGCGCTGCCCGGTCGCGAGGACGCCGACATCTGGGCCTACTTCGCCTCGCTGGCGTTCCCGGCTGAAGCGCTGGTCCGGGCTGCCCTCGCCGCGCTCGCGCAGGCAGGCCGGCCTCTGTCGACCGCGGCGCTGGAATGCCGGGTGGACCTGTCTCGCAGCCGGCTGGAGATGATGCTCAAGGTCCTCGATGTCGACGGTGCGGTCCGCCGGGTCAGCGGCGGCTGGCTGGCAACAGGCCAGCCGTGGACCTACGACGCGGACCGCTACGCACGGGTGGCGGCCGAGCGGGAGCGGGAACGCCAGGCGATGCTCGGTTATCTGGCCACGGCCGGGTGCCGGATGGAGTATCTACGCCGCGAGCTCGATGATCTTGATGCGGCTCCCTGCGGGCGGTGCGACAACTGCACCGGCAGGCGCTGGCCGGCCTCGGTCACGGCGTCCGGCGCCGCCGCGGCCCGCGAGCAGTTGCTCCGGCCTGGGATCGAGGTGGAGCCGAGGAAGATGTGGCCGGCCGGGATGCGGGATCTGGGCGTCGATGTGGTCGGCAAGATCAGCCAGGACGTGTCGGCAGAGGTCGGCCGGGCGCTCGGGCGGCTCACCGACCTGGGCTGGGGGCCGCGGTTGCGCGCCCTGCTGACCGACATCCAGGCAGAACCCGAGCAAGACGGTGCCGGCGCCGACGGCACTCCAGGCACGAGGGCATGCGCCACAGAGCCCGCGGCGGGCGGAGCCGGCGCCGACGGTACCCCCGGACCCGGCGAGAACGCCGTGCCCGTGGCCACCGACAGCCCCGGCGGCGATGTCGGCCATGACGACTGGTCGGACGACTCGGTGCCCGACGATCTTGTCGCGGCGGTGGTCAAGGTGCTGGCGGCGTGGGGCTGGGCGGAGCGGCCGGTGGCAGTTGTTTCGGTGCCGTCGCGGACGCGGCCAGAACTCGTGCAGAGCCTTGGGCGGCGGATTGCCGAGATCGGGCGGATGCCGTACCTGGGCGGGCTCGGTTACGCGGAGGATCCTCAGTCCGGCTCTGTCGCTGCTGTCGGTCGTCATAACAACAGCGCGCAGCGGTTGCGGGGGATCTGGGGCGAGTTGGTGGTTCCTGATGATCTTCGGGATGCGGTCGGGCGGGTGGACGGGCCGGTGCTGCTGGTGGACGACCGGATCGATTCGGGCTGGACGATGACCGTCGCGGCGATGTTGCTCAGACAGGCTGGTGCGCCGGCTGTGCTCCCGCTCGCCCTGGCGGTCACCGCCTGATGGCCGTTGCAAACCAGCCCGAGTAGGACACCAGACTGGCGGACATAGACTCTGCGGATGGACGAGAACCGGGCCCGACGGGTCACCGATGCTCTCAGGGAGCGAGGAATAGACGCGCACCTGCAGAACGCGGGGGTCGATATCTACGGGGTGCGGGTGGTGATCGGCGACCGGCGCGAGGCGATCTGGGGCAACGAAGGCACGAAGTCCCTGGAAGCTGAGATCATGCTGGACGGGGATCTAGTCGGCTTCGTCCCGAAGATCCCTGGCTCGGATCAGTTTGATGAGGCCCAGATCGTGGACGCCATCGCGCGGGCTGACTATGACGAGCCGATCGGGCGCGAGCGCGCTGAGGCACCGCCGCCTGCGGCACCCCTGACGCCCGAGGGAGGCGTGTTCCGCCGCTTCCTCGGCGGCTTCAGGTACGACTCCGAGTAGCGAGCCACCTCGCGAGGCCGGGAGTCATTTCCTGTCGGCTAGGGCTGCGAAACGGCTGACGCCTGCTCGGCGGGTGACCTAGCAGAGGTGGGGACAACAGGTGCGCGTGTGCACCGCTTAGCCGGTGACGGTCACCTCGTGCCAGAATCCGCCGTTCAGGTTGATGCCGTTGCCGCGGGCCTGGCCGGGAGCGTTGTCGCCGATGTACGTGTACAGCGGATGCCCGTTGTAGGTGGCCTGCAGCGAGCCGTCTGACCTCTTGATCGTGGCGAAGGTGCCGCTGACCCCGGATCCGGCGGTATGCGCCCCGATCACCGGCGGCCAGTAGGCGGCGCACGACCCGTTGCAGTTCGACCTGGCCGGAGTGTCCGCGGCGAACCAGTAAAGAGTGAAGCCCTTGGCATTGGTAAGCACCGTGACGCCGCCGATGCTCGCTGTCTTCAGCCCGCCGGCCGCGGTCGGCGCCGAGCCGCCCGACCCGGCCGCGGCGACGCCGAGCAGCGCCAAGGCGACCACCGACACCCCGCCTATGGCCGGCACAAGGCCAGGAACGCCTGCTTGCAGCCTGGCCAGAACCGGGCGGCGCGCGGCGGCCGATCCCTCGCGCGCCGGGGCAGGCGGGGACGTTACAACAAACACGGCCAGCACCGCGAACGCGGCTATCTCAATCACCCCGGCCGTGATCCCCGCCGTGGTGCGGACCTCCTTGAACCCGAACAGGCCGATCCACACCGACAGGAGATAGCCGCCGAAGGTGGACAGGGCAAACCCCGCACCCGCGGCGGCGGCGAGTTGGCTGCTGGTCACCAGCACGGCCGCGGCGAGGCCGAAGGCCGCGATGACCTGAAGCAGGAACAGCGGGCCGATGGTCGGGATCGACCGGTAGCCGGTCAGGTACAAGTCAAGGTGCATCGCCGCGGTCGCGGCCAGCAGCGCGGCCCCCACCAGGCGCAATCCAATTTGCTGCGGTCGGCTCAGTCCCGGCTGACGCATGTTCGCCATGATTGTCTATACGGCCACAATCCGGCTGAAGGTTCAAGTGCCATGGTGCGGGTCAGCCTGGCGACGAGGCCGGATCGCAGCTGATCGCTGGCGCTGCCGAGTTATTCGAAGCGCGCACTTCCTGGCGCGGTGATCCGGCCGAGCAGCGGCAGCGTCATCAGGATGACTGCTAGCGAGATCGCCAGGCCTGCTCCCATGGTCAGGTAGTAGACGTGGCCGAGAACCGGCGTGGGCGTGCCCGCTGGCGCCATCGGCTTGACGGTCAGCACGCAGATGCCGTAGGCCGTGCCTGCTGCCACGAGCGTCGCCGCGACCAGGGGAGAAGCCGCTTCCAGGAGCACCACCCTGGAGAGCGTGGCGGTGGGCGCACCGCTCAGCCGCAGCAGCGTGAAGGGCCGTTTGCGCTCTACCAGACCACCGCCGACCACGACGGCAAGGCTGCAGCCGGCCACCAGCAGCGTCAGGGCAACCGCGATAGACACCAGCCGCTGCACGGCAGTGCCGACAGTGACTCTTGCCTGCACGGCCTCGCCGAAGGTTCTCGGCGCGGTGCCGGACGCGGACAGCGCCGTATGGGTGACCAGGAACGTGCGGACTCTTTCGAGTGTCGCCGGACTATTGACCCTTACCAGCACGGCTTGCAGGTACAGACCGGTGAGGTTGGCCGAGGCCGCCGGGCTGCCCAGGTTAACGATGGGCTGGCTGGTGAGCGCGGGATTATGGCCGTACAAGCTGTTGGTGTTCGCTTCGACCGCTTTCAGGCCCGGAGCACATTCGCCGAGCGCCGGGCCTTAGCCAGCGGTCGCCATAAATTCGGCGCCGAACCCAGTTACTGCTTGGTGCTGGTGCTGGTGCTGACTGAATCGTTCGGATCCGGTGCCTGCTCGCGATGTTCGCCGGTGCGCCTGCCAGCGACCCGCATCAAGGTGGCGACGGGCGCCGAGCCGCGGCTGGCGGTGCGACCCGCGGGCTCGGCTGCGAACACTGCGGCCCGGTCGGCACGGGAAGCCGCGGCTGCGGCTGCGGTGGCGGACGCGGCCCGGTCGGCCTTGGACACCGCGGCCTGGTCGGGCGTGGCAGCCGCCCGCTCGGCGCTCTTCAGATCCCTGACGGTGAGCACGGAGAGCCGTCCGAGTGCGATCGACGCGACGCACACGGCGACCACGCCAAGCCCGGTAAAGAATCCGATCTGCTCCACTGCCTGGGCCACCGGCCCGCCGGTCGGCTTCCCCTGAGCCGGCAGGTTGCTGGTCCACAGCGGAGCCAGCGCGCTGCCGACCGCGAACCAGCAGCCGCTGAGCGCGGCCAGCGACGCACCGAGCAAGGCGGCGGGCCGCAGCCTGCTGAGCAGAACGATCAGGCCGCCTAGCACCAAGCCAACGGCGGGCAGGATTTCCAGCCAGAACCGACCCGAGTTATAGGTCCAGGCACGATCCGGGGTGTAGGCGTAGTGGACATAGGGGCCGACGAACGGGATCAGCCCGCCCCAGATCCCAAGCAAGACCAGCAGGACGCCGCTGAGGGCGCCACGGCTCCGGGGAACCCGCAGCATGCCAGCCATACCGATCACTCCCTCTGCTGGCGGGGAGATTGGACGCCAGCAGATGCCGGCTACCCGATCGGCCCACCATTATGCATAACGAACTCCTTTTCGCTAGTGCCGTCCCGGCCGTGCGGCACCCGCGCGGCGCGTGAGACGCTGCCTGGTGGAGGTGTTCACGTGAGGATCGGACTGCAGATTCCCGATTTCAGCTCGCCAGGCGGTCCCGCCCGGCTTGGTGCGGATCTGGCCACGGTGGCGCGCACCGCCGACGACGTCGGCTTCTCCCACATCGCCGTGATGGATCATTTCTTCCAGATCGGCCTGATCGGCCCGCCAGACCGCGAGATGCTCGAGGCCTACACCACCCTCGGCTACCTGGCCGCCTGCACCTCCCGTGCCAATCTGGTCACGCTGGTGACCGGCACGGTCTACCGGCACCCCGGCGTGCTCGCCAAGATCGTCACGACGCTTGATGTGCTGTCCGGCGGGCGGGGCTGGCTCGGCATCGGCGCGGCGTGGAATGCGGAGGAAGCCGCCGGACTCGGAATCCCGTTCCCGCCGGTAGCAGAGCGGTTCGAACGGCTTGAGGAGACGCTGCAGATCTGCCTGCAGATGTGGCGCGGCGACGAATCGCCGTATCAGGGCACGCATTACGAGCTGGAACGGCCGCTGAACTACCCGAAGGCCCTCTCGGTGCCGCATCCGCCGATCCTGATCGGCGGTGGCGGCGAGCAGAAGACGCTGCGGTTCGTGGCCAGGTACGCCCAGGCATGCAACCTGTTCCCCGGACCCGACCTGGCCAGGAAGCTCGATGTGCTGCGGGCTCACTGCGACGCCGAGGGCCGGGTCTATGACGAGATCATCAAGACCTGCTACCACATCTTCGACGTGGGGCCGCATGGCGAGAAGGCAGCCGAGGTGGTGGATCAGCTGGGAAAGCTCGCCGAAATGGGGTTCGACGCCGCGATCGGCGCCGTTGCCAACGTCTGGGATGTCACCCCGCTGGAGATCATCGGCAGCCAGGTGATCCCGGCCGTCGCTGATCTGTGAGGGCGGCGCCGGTGCGCGAGGGGCGAAGGTCCCGGCCGATGCGGGCCGGACCGCCCTAGGAATGGGCCAGGTCTCAGGAGAGCCTGGCGAATGGCGCGGCGAGCCATTTCGCCGTGTCCGGCTTGGGCCGGCCACCGGCGGCCACGCTGCTCCTTCGACCCCGATGATGGCAGGCGAGCATGGTAGCCAGCACGACCAGGGCGCAGACCGATCGAATGTCGGGAGACTGGAGTTTCCGGGCTGAGGGCGTCACCAAGATCTACGGCGGGACGCTGCGAGCGAACGACGCGATCACGCTCAACGTACAGCCGGGGGAGGTCTACGGCCTGCTCGGGCCCAACGGGGCGGGAAAGTCCACGCTGGTCAAGCAGGTAATCGGCCTGCTGAAGCCGACCGAGGGTCGGATCACGCTCGGACCATTCGATCTCGTCGCTGACCCGGGAGCAGCCCGCCAGCTCTGCTCGTACCTACCCCAGGCCCCGATGCCGATCGACTCGTTCCGGGTGCGCGAAGTGATCGAGCTGACCGGCCGGATCCGTGGCGGGGACCGGGCTGCCGTGCGCAGGCGAGCGGGGCAGCTGATCGAGGCGCTCGACATTGGCGAGTGGGCGACCACCATGGGCCAGCGGCTGTCCGGCGGGGTTAAGAGGCTGGTCGGGTTCTCGATGGTGACCGTGTGGCCAGGACGGGTGGTGATCCTGGACGAGCCGACGAACGACGTCGACCCGCTGCGCAGAAGGCTGCTCTGGGATCAGATCCGGCTCTTGGGCCGGCAAGGATGCTCGGTCTTCCTGGTGACCCACAACGTCATGGAAGCGGAGAAGTCAGTGGACCGGCTCGCGATCATCGCGAACGGGCGCCTGATCGCCGAGGGCACGCCCTCATCGCTGAAAGCCGACGATCGGGGTCATCTGCGCCTGCAAATCATGCTGGTGCCTGGAGCCAGAACTCCTGAACTGCCGCACTGGATCAGCCACCACGTGCGGGTCGGGCACAACCTCATCGCCGCGATCAACGAGGTCGATGCCGCGCATAGCATCGGCTGGGCCGCCGAGCTTATCGGCGACGGCATAGCCGAGGAGTACGCACTCGGAGCCACCACGCTCGAGGACGTCTACATCCGGCTGACCGGTCATGTCTCGGCTGACGACGGGCAGCAGGACTGAGATGGCCGAGCTCGCCTGGACGCCGCCGCCCGCGATCGCGCCATCTTCGACCATATTGCGCAGCGGCGTGCCTTACTGGCTGCATAGCTACCGGGCGTTGATCCGCTGGCACCTGGCCGGCCTGCGGATGTGGCTGTCGTTACTCGCTTCGATCCAGATCCTGGCTGGGGCAGGGTTCGTCCTGGGGATCGGCCTGTTCTTCCGCCACATCCCGGCCACTGCCGCGCTGTTCGTCTCCACCGGGGTTCCGGTGATCAACCTGGTCATGATCGGTCTCATCCTGGGACCTCAGCTGGTCGCCGATCAGAAGCTCCAGCAGAGCTATGACTTCGTGCGCGCGCTGCCGGTGCCGGAAACCGCGGCGGCAGGTGCCTGGTACACGGTCTGCCTGCTGGCCGGAATCCCCGCGGTCGTGGTGTCCCTGGTCATCGCCGAGGCCAGGTACGGGATCTCCTTCACGCTCTCCCCGGCGATCCTGCCGGCGGTACTGCTCACCGCGTTCACCGGCACGATGATCGGGTACGGACTGGGGCACGCGGTGCCCAACCCCACGGTGACCAGGCTCGTTACCCAGCTGTTCATCTTCGCGATCTTCGGTTTCACGCCGATCCTGTTTCCCGCTCGGCAGCTGCCAGGCTGGCTCGCGGCCGTGAACTGGTGGTTCCCCTTCGGGCACATGGCCGTCATCGTCCGGGCCGGGCTTACCTCCGGCTTGGTGCACGGCGTCGGGACCTCCTACGCGGTCGTGGCGGTGTGGGGGGTCATCGGTGTGGTCGCGTCGGCCTGGGCTCTGGGGAGGCGGGGATGAGCACCGCTCAGGACGCCGTTGTCCGCCCGCCGTCGCTGCCGGTCGCGGCGCGATCAGGGCCCGGTTACTGGCTTGGCAGCCTCGGCTCGATGATGCGGTTCGACCTGGGACAGGCCAGGCAATGGGCGGCCATCATGGTGGTCATCCAGGTCATGATGGGTGCCGGGATGGCTCTCATGTACGGGTTCTTCTACCCGCGGATCACTCCCACGATCGCGCTCTACATCAGCACGGGCACCCCCACCCTGGCGCTGATACCCCTCGGCTTCGTGATGGTCCCAGGGAACGTCGGCCAGCGGAAGCTGGAGGGGACATTCGATTTCATCTGGTCGATGCCGGTCCCGCGCAGCGTTCAGGCGACCTCGACATTTCTGCTGTACACGCTGCTTTCCCTGCCGGGGACGGTGCTGGCCCTGGTGGTGGCCACCTGGCGATACGGCATCCACCTCAGCATCTCGCCGCAGATCGTGCCGGGCATGGCACTGTGCGCGCTGATGGCGGTCTCGGTCGGTTTCGGCATGGCGCTCGCGATCCGCAATCCGCTGGTGACCAACCTGATCGCGAACGCGCTCATCTTCGTGGTGCTGCTCTTCTCCCCGATCGTCTTCCCGCCGAGCAACCTGCCGGCCTGGCTGTCCGCGGTCGACCGGGCGCTGCCGTTCTACAGCATGGCCGAGGTCATCCGGGCGGGTCTGACCTCGGGGATCGTCACCGACCTGACCCGGTCCTACCTGGTCCTGCTCGGCTGGACCGCAGTCGGCTGGGCCATGACGGCCTGGGTAGTAGGACGGCGGCGCTAGCCGGCCCGGCGCGAGTCAGGACGCGGCCCAGCCGGTCACGTGATCCACCTCGATGGCGATGACTGGCCCGCCCGGCGGTTGGTCATGGTACTGCGGGTATCGCCCGGCGAGCAGGCGGATCGGCGCTTCCATGGCGCGGGGATCATCGATGACTGATGCCGCGCCGTCGGCGCGCACCCACCAGAGCGAGGACCAGTCATCGTCATAGTGGTCGGCGAGCACCGCAACGCGGGGGTTCTTCCTGACGTTCCTGACACGCTGGAGGTCACGGGTCGTCTTCGGCTTGGCGTCCACGGCGGTGAAAATGCGGTCGGCGTCCACCACGAAGGTGATCGGGACGACTTGCGGCCGCCCGGACGACGTTGCCGTGGCGAGCCGGGCAACGCGCGAGTCGCCGAGCCGCCGCCAGGCGTCCTGTGCCATCATCCGCATCGCTGGGTTACCTGGCGATGAGATGCCGGTCGGCTGGCTCGCCGATCAGCGCGTGCGACAACCGGTCCAGCATCGCGACCAGATCGGCGTGCTGTTCCGGTGACCAGTCAGAGAGAAGTTGTTCAAGCCCTTCT
>Ga0208565_1000646_pt1 | contig 24179 bp, 20 predicted proteins | sample Sb_taG_7_FD_187706 | JGI IMG/M metagenome (GOLD analysis project Ga0208565, IMG submission 187706) | Peat soil microbial communities from Weissenstadt, Germany - Sb_50d_2_FS metaG (SPAdes) (version 2) | ecosystem: Environmental > Terrestrial > Soil > Wetlands > Peat | place: Germany...
CCGGAGACGTTTGGGGCTTCGTAGGCGCGGGCGGTCTTGAACGCCTGATCTGCGCCGCTGGAACCCGGCCCGCCCGCGCCGCAGCTCGCGCTCGGCGGACCAGCGCCTGCGGGCTCCCACTCATACACGTCCTCCTTGCCGTTGCCGTCGCCGGGGACCAGGGCGACAGGGCTGTCGAAGAACAGCCGGCCGTTATCGTCGAGATAGCGCGACTGATACAGAGCGCGTGTTTTTTCCACGGGCGTCCACCCAGGAACCGATCCCGCCAGCCAGCGGCCGGGCCACAGGTCCGAGCGGTCGGCCAGCAGCGGCGCTTCGGTGCCGCCCGGCTCCAGCACCCCCTGCGGGCGCGCGCCCGTCGGATCGCACGACGCGCACGCCAATGAGCCGGCCCCGCCCGATCCCGCGTCGTACTCATAGACCTCCTCGTCGAGCCTTTCCCCAGGCGATCCGCTGCTCGCGTCTTCGTTGTCGTAGCCCGTCAGGGAGCGCTGGGACATGAACGCGAGGTAGCGTCCGTTCGCGGACACCCGCGCCGTCACCTCCCCAAGGTTGGGTTCGCTGCCAGCTTCCCAGTCGCGATAGTCGCTGCCCGGCAGCGCCGCGACGAGCGTCGTGACGCCGGTGTCCGCGTCGTAGACGTAGAGGTTGCAGAAGTCGCCCCCGAGGTTGTTGCAATCGCCGGGCGCCGCGTCGGCCGTGAGGGCGCCGTTGGCGACGAAGTAGACCTCGCACGCTTCGTGCGAGCCGACGTCACAGCCACGTTCGCTCGCTCCGAGCACGACGCCCTGGACATCCGCCGCTTCGCCGGCTGTGTGGTCGACCGTCAGATCGCTTAGAACACACGCGAGCTGCCCCGGTGCCGGTTCGAGGACTTCACACTCATACAGGTCGGGCTTGCCTTCCCGGGCGCGCGCTTCGCTCGTCAGGTCCCGTTCGTCGGTGAAGAACACCCGCGAGCCGTCGCTGGAGGCGATCTGAAACTTCGGTTCCCCGGCCACGACAACGCATTTGCCCGCCAACGTACAGCCCGGTTCGGGGAGGTCCAGCTGCAGCGTCTTCTTAAGCATGGTGTCGCGCATGTACAGGTGCGTCGCGGTGGCCCAGAACACGCGCGAGCCGTCCGCGGAGATCGCACCGCGCACGTTCAGAGAGTCGGCGCCGAGCCTCGCGCCGCCTTCCACCCCCGCCGAGGTTTCGTCGGGCAGGATGCTGATCGGTTCCAGTTCCACGCGCCCCGGTTGCACTTCCCTGCCAGGCCACTCGTACAGGGCCGCTTCGTGCCCAGTGCCGGCGTCGAAGCCCGCGGTCAGCGACTCGGGCGCCGTCAACACCACGTGGCTCAGATCCGGCGTGGCGCCGGCGAATTCCACTCCGCTGCCCGCATTCCTCGTCCCACGTTCGTACACAGTCCCGAATTTCGTACCTGCAAGCACGTTGTTGGCCGTGACCAGCGGGTCGTAGCAGGTACTCGGATCGGTCGTGCAGCTCGTTTCGCTGCGCAAGTAGGGTGTGGGTTCGCTCGCCAGCGCCGACAGCGGCGTCTGGCCTTCCGGTTCGACGAGGCCCACCGACAGGTCGGGGGAGAAGATCCTGTACTCGGACAGCCGCCCACCGACAAGACCGGCGACCGTTTCGTGCGGCGTCGCGATGTCCTGGGTACTCCAGCCATCCCCGCCCCGGGTGGCGAGCAACTGCTGCTCGGCGATGCTGCGGTTGCCCGCGGGTTCTGAGTCGGGCGGCCCTTGCGCTATGTACGCGAGGCCGGACCCGTTTTCAGCCGCCTGGATGATCCCGCCTTCCTTGGTGATCGCTTCCAGCGCCTGCCCGTGCTTGTCCGGTTCGGAGACCAGTTCCCAGCCACGCCCGTCGATCAGGCCTTCACCGACACCGGCTTGAGTCGTGAACGTGCGGTCGGCGCCTTCGATCACGCACCGCACGCCCGGGTGAGCGACCGGTTCACATTCGTTCGAAGCCACGACACGGTAGTGGTAGGTCGTGCCCGGGGTCAGATCCTCCACCAGGACACTCAGAGGCACATCGGAGGTGCCTTCGCCGGCTTCGCCTTCCGGTTCATCGGGGGCGGAGATGGGCTTATACGAGGTACCTGAGAAGCTTTCGCCGTTCGCCTGGAACTGCGCTTCGGTGAGGTATTCGAAATGGAAGTCGGTCGGCAACGAATGCGGGTCCAGCTGCGCTTCCAGACGCGCGCTCGTGGCGGTCGTCTTCGAGACCGACTCGCTTTCGATCGAGATCGGAGGAAGCGTTTCGAACGTCTGATCCGGCCCGTCGGTGGTGCATATCTTGCCGTGATGTTCGATCGGTTCACATTCGTTTCCGGCGACGACGCGGAAGTGGTAGACGGTCCGCGGCGCGAGGCCGGTCGCGGGCGCGCTCACCGACTGATCTTCAAAGCCTTCGCCGCCCGGCAGCAGCGTCGCGGTCGTGCTGGCGCCGTGGGGCGCTTCTCCCTGTTCGTACGGCTTGGTGTCGTATTCGAAGTGATAGGTCGTTTCATGACCCTCGGCGTTTACTCTCGCGCTGACGGTCGCCGTGATTGGCAGGATGCCGCTCGTCGCCTCGCTGCCCGCTACGACAACCGGGCCGGGCGGAGGCGGGGCGGCGAACTGCACCGTCTGGTCGTACAGCACATACAACCCGCCGACGCCGTCACCGAACGCGATACCCCGCGCGAATCCGGTTGGTTCAAGCGCACCGGCCTGCCTGAAGCTGGCGATCTGCGCGCCCGATTGTTCGTACTCGAGCACATGCCCACTTTCCGCGTCAAACACGAACAGTTCCCGCGACGCGCCGAGCGCCACGACGGTGCCGAAGTACGAGACCGCCGGATCGCGCGGTTTGCCCACTTCCACGCCCGCGCCGTCGTACTCGTGCACACCACCGAGCAGGGTGCCCACGACATAAACTTCTTCAGCGGACGCGACGGCGAGCGCCGTAACGATGCCGAGCCCTTTGACGGTGAACTGGCCGACGCGCGTGCCACCTTCGCCGAACTCCTGCAGTCGCGCCGTTGTTTCTGCTTCGATGCCATCGCCGACGTAAACGGTCCCGGCCGTGTTTACCGCGATCGAGCTCGGCTGCAACAACCCTTCGAACTCGCCGGGGCCGGCGCCTTCCTTCCCGGACTTGCATTCTTCGGAGGCGAGGCACACGTCGCCTTTGGTTTTGCGGTTGACTTCGCCGCCGAACATCAGGATAAATTTGCCTTCGGGACCGAACTTCTCGATGCGATGGTTCGCGCTGTCCTCCACGTAGACATCGCCGTGGGAGAAGTCCAGCGAGTTATCGACCGCCACGCCCACGACCGACTGTTCGCCGAACTGCCCGGCCCCTTCGCCCGGGACGCCGCTGCGGCATGTGGCCGATGTCCCTTCGGGACCGCAGGTCTGCGGTTCGGCCGCGCCGTTCCCGACACCCCAGCCCCACGCGAGAAGGAATTCGCCTTTGGGGCCGAACTTGTCAACGCGCCTGTTTTCGCGATCGCCGATGTACACGTCGCCGCTTTCCTGATCGACAGCTATGCCGCGCGGGCTGCTGAACTGGCCTGCGCCTTCTCCTTCGGAGCCAAACGGGGCGGGCAACGCCGCGGATGCGGGGGTTGCGGTGAGGGCGAGCGTGCCGAGCAGAAACGCGAGCGTGCGGAGCAAGGCACGGACGCGACGTACGCGCGAAGGCACACGACTCCCATCGGCGTGGAGAGAGGCTCTGAGCCGCGCGCAGAAGCCAGCTGTGGCGACGGGCGTCTTCGCGGGCTGTCCGATGGGTTTCACCTTGTCTCCTTGGTTGTGGTGCGACGATTCATGTTGCAGAGTGCGCCTCGCAACGACCCCCGCGTGGTCGTCTCGCCACAACCTGCACGAGACGACCACGCCCGCGTGACTGCTACGCGTTGAGTCGACGTCCTATACTTCGAGTTCGAAGTTTTTTTCGGTGGTCAGTTCCATCGTAGTCCCCATGGCCATATCCTGCGTTGATTTTACTGGGTATTCCCATTCGAGGGTATGTGTTAGTTCTTCGCCTTCAAACTTTGTGAGCTGCTGTTTCCAACCGTTTGTCTCGAAGGTCAAGCGGAATGTTTTCGCGTGCAACTGGATTATCGATCCTATGACAGACCCCAGGATCTTTTGTTTGTATGTCGTTTGGCATTCGGCCACCGGGCCCGTGGCCGACTTGAGCAACAGTCCGACTTCTTTGTTCGCTTTCGAGAGGAACCCGAGTGTGCCCGTTAGAGGCTTCGTTTCCCATTTTTCCCCGCACAAGAGCGCGCTCCGTCCTTCGCCGCCGCAGCCGCTGAACTTGATGACGAGGTTCGAGATTTCTTTCGGCCCGGAGATTGAGCCCGTGGCCGAATTTGCGCTGCATTCGACGTCACCGAATTGCTCGAGGTTAAAACCTACTTTGCCGTTGCTGCCAGTCAATTTGTTGCCACCTTTATATGTCGGAACGAATTCCGGCAGTGCCGCTGACGCCGACGCGGAGGCGAGCGCGCTCATCGCGAACACCGCGACGAGCGCAGCAAGCACGCTCCCACGTATTGATCTATTTGGTCCCATCTGCTAGAACTTCCTTTCGTATCATCCGGTGCCCGGGGCGCTCGTCCCAACCAGAGACGCGTCCCGGCACCGGCCTTGATGGACAGCGCGCCGGGCCAAGGCAAACCAGCCCCGGGCCTGGACGCACACCTGAGAGCCCGGCGCGGACACGGGCGGGAGTCCGTTGACGAGCAGCCGTGCACCAACCCCTGACGGGGAGGCGCACGTGCATATAAAGATCGACGGGTCGCACCTTCGCGGGCTCAACTGCAACCAGTGAGAGTTCATTGCAGCCGCCTCGACGGCTGCTTACACCATCAGGAACGGCCTTCGCCGTTCCACGCGGCCCTGCCGAGCCGGATTGAGCGCTGAGCAAGGACGATCTCTGGGCTAGCAAAGGGAGTTGTCCATGCGATGATACTGTCTGACCGAGCGAGCATTGCGGCAGCCAACCGCGAACTGGGGTGGCGCCGTGACCATCTGGGGAGGTGGCCACGGCGCCAGAGATTGGGCGAGGCGCCGACGACGCGGTGCGAGCTGTCCGTGAACACCACTCGGAGAGGTTGAGCGGTACCCCAGCTCTTGAAGGTGAAGAGGCGCAGCGGAGGCGCAGCGCTCGACCTGGCGGCGCGCCGTCCAGCTGGCCTTGATAGGCATAGTGACTTTTACTCCCCTCATCCCGATCCACATCCTTGCCGCGATCTGGCTCGACCACAAGCCTCGCGGTATAAGGTTCTAGTTTGTGAATCCCCTTTGGGGCGAGCGACGATGTGGGATTGGCTAGTATCGCCGCCTGCGTGTACACCCCGATGCCAGTATGGGCGCACACCCGATCCGGTCAGCAAGTCACGCGCGTCGACGCGATGAGCGAGACAGCCGGCCCAGACATTCTAAAAGCCGAAGCTTCTACTTTGTGAATAGAAGCTTGGTCCCCGTGAACCTGCCTGTTTTCGGTGTATCATTCGCCCAACAATGCTTGGGAGGGCAGTCAGGGAGGCGAGCACTGGGGCGATGCGCTCGCCGGTGAACTGGGCCGTGCTCGGCCTCACGATCGAGCGGCCCAGCTACGGCTATGAGATCTTGCAGCGCTTCGAACGCAACTACGGCGAGCTGTTGAAGCTCAGCAGCCCGTCTCAGATCTACACCGCGCTGGACAGCCTCCGGGAGCGAGGGATGATCGAGGCCACCAGCGAGCCCTCCCCCGGCGTCGCCTCCCGCCAGCCCAGGCTGCACTACCGCGCCACCGAGGAGGGAATCGGTCGCTACCAGGAGCACCTGATGGGCCAGGCCGAAGAGGACCGCCGGCGCTCCAGCCTGTTCGCGCGCGAACTCGCCGCGCTGGCGCCCGAAGCCGCGCTCGCCGTCCTCGACCGCTACGAGCAGACGTGCCTCGCTCTGGCCACGAAGGCGCGAGCACGGAAAGTCGAGCCGGCGGCGCGCGAGACCTCCCCGACGCTTGCCGACCGCCTCGCCGCCGAGGACGAGCGGCTGGGCATGGAAGCCAAGCTGCCATGGATCGAGTACGCGCGGCGCGAGCTTCGTGGGATGGCGGACCGAGGCCGCCAGAATGGCACTGCTTGAGCTCGCCGGCGTCGGCAAGCGCTACGGTCGCGGGCAGCTGGAACGCGCCGCGCTGCGCGGCGTCTCATTCGAGCTGAGCGCGGGTGAACTGCTCGCCATCTGGGGCCGGCGTAAGTCCGGGCGCTCGACGCTGCTACGCATAGCCGCCGGCCTCGAGCCGCCCGACCATGGAGCCGTCCTGCTCAACGGAGGGGACGTGCACGCCCGCGGCGGCGAGGACTTGCGCGAGCAGATCCGCTATTGCCGCAAGACGTACCGTCCGACCGAAGGGGAGCTCGTGATCGACCGGCTGGTCACCACCCAGCTGACGCGCGGCATACCTGGCCCATCGGCGCGCACTCGTGCGCACGGAGCGCTCGAGCGCTCCGGCGCATCGCACTGTGCGACCCTCAAGCCGAGCGAGCTCGACATCGCCGAGACCGTGCTCGTCGGCATCGCCCGCTCGCTCGTGCACCAGCCGAGGCTGCTCGTGATCGACGAGCCCACGCTTGGAGTGGACCCGTGCGAACGCGACCGCATCCTCTCGCTGCTTCGCAGCCTCGCCGACGAGGGCATCTCCGTGCTGATGAGCGTCGGCGAGACGACCTGCCTCGCGGGCGCCGACCGCGCGCTGTCTCTGGCGGGCGGCGAACTGCACGGCGAGCTGCATTCCCCGGAACTCGCCCCCGTCGTGCACCTGCGTGGCGTGGCGAGCCGTACAGTGAGCGCGTGAGCGCCCCTCAGACGCCGCCCGCGAGACGATAGTCGCGGTCGTGCTGGAGCTCGCAGACGTCGTAAAGCGCTACCGAGGCGCAAGCGAAGAGGTCCACGCCGTGGACGAGCTGACGCTGCGAGTCAACCCGGGCGAAATGGTCGCCCTGCACGGCCCGAGCGGTTCCGGGAAGACGACCCTGCTGCTGATGATCGCCGCACTGCTGCAACCGGACAGCGGCGCCATCCGCTACGACGGGCGCGACCTCGCGTCCCTGTCCGGGCGGCAGATCAGCGAATACCAGCTGCGGGATATCGGTTTCATCCACCAACGATTCCGGCTGATGTCAGGAGCCTCCGCGCTCGAGAACGCCGCGCGCAAGCTGCTCGTCGGCGGCATGCGCATGCGCGAGGCGCAGGCGCGCGCGAAGCCATGGCTGGAGCGAGTCGGGTTGGGCGAGCGGATCGGCCACACACCGTCTGAAATGTCCGGCGGGGAGTGTCAGCGGGTCGCGATCGCGCGGGTGCTCGCGTGCGAGCCACGGCTGATCCTCGCCGACGAGCCGACCGGGAACCTCGACAGCTCGCGCGGGCGCGAGATCGTGCAGCTGCTGCGCTCGATCGCGCACGAGCGAAACGCCGCGGTCCTGCTGGTCACCCACGATCTCGCCGCCCTGGAGATCGCCGACCGCAGCTGCGCGCTGCGCGATGGCAGGCTCACGTGACGGCGACCGATCGACCCGCCATCAGATCCCGCCCCTTCATGGGCCCGTACGCGCTCGCCTACCTGTATCGCAACCGGCTGCGGGTCCACGCCGCGCAGGAGCTGCTCGCCGGCCTTGGCGTCGCCGTCGCGGTGGCGCTCGTCTCCGCGACGTTGATCGCCAACGGCAGCATCGCCGGATCGGCGCGCGAAGTCGTGCACACGGTCATCGGGCCGGCGAACCTGCAGGTGCGAACCCGCGGCCCCGAAGGCTTCAGCGAAGCGCTCCTACCACGAGTCGAACGCCTGCCGGGCGTCAAGCAGGCAGCGCCACTGCTCGAAGAGACCGCGACCCTCGTCGGCCCCCATGGCCGGCGTACGGCGGTGTACCTCGCGGGAGCGGACCTCAGCCTCGCCACGCTCGACGGACTCGCCCACACGATCCCCCGCCAGTCCCTGACCGCCGACGGCATCAGCCTCAGCACCGCCACCGCCAGCGCGCTGCAACTGCCGTCCGCTGCGGGAAGCAGCGAAAGCGAGCCGCCGCTGTCGCTGCTGCTCCGTGGCCGCGCTTATCCCCGGACGATCTCGGCGGTGCTGGGCAAGGAAGCGGCCGGGGCGCTCGCCGGGGCGCGCATCGCCGTGATGCCACTCACAGACCTGCAGGCGCTCGCCGGTCAGCGCGGCCGCATCTCGCGGATCCTGATCCAGACCAAGCCGGGGGCCGAAGCAGCGGTGCGCAAAGCCCTGGCCGCGCTCGCCGGCGGGCGTCTCACAGTCGCTCGTTCAGACCAGGATCTCGCGCTGCTGCACCAGGCGCTCGGGCCGAGCGACCAGGCGAGTGGGCTGTTCGCGGCGATCAGCGCGCTGCTCGGGTTTCTGTTCGCCTTCAACGCGATGTTGTTGACCGCGCCAGAGCGCCGCCAGACGATCGCGGACCTGCGGGTCGATGGGACCAGACGCGGCTCGATCGTGCAGATGGTCATGTTCCAGGCGCTGTGCCTGGGAGTCGCCGCCTCAACGGTCGGCCTGCTGGCAGGTTATGGACTGGCTGTAGGGCTCTTCCACCAGTCAACCGGCTATCTCTCGCAAGCGTTCACGCTCGGCTCCTCGACCGTAGTCGGCGTGAGCCCGATGCTGATCGCGCTCGCATGCGGGCTGGTCGCGACCTGCCTTGGCGCCTGCACGCCGCTGCTCGACCTACGCCGCGGACGCGCAAGCGACGCCGTCTACGCCGACGACGCCGCACCGGGGAATCAGCTCGGCCCCGCTACGCGCAACCGGCTCACGACCATCGCGCTCGCGACGCTGGCGGTGGCGAGCGCACTGTTCGCGTTTGTGCCATCGGCGGCCCTGGCGGCCTGCGTGCTGCTCGCGCTTGCAACGATGCTCGCCGTCCCGATGGCGTTGGCGGGAGTCATGCGCGCCACTGCCTTCCTGGGTGAGCGCTACCAGCAGCTCACGCTCGTGCCGGTCGCACTGACCGGGCTGCGTGCGACCACGCTTCGCTCGATGGCACTCGCCGCGACGGGCGCTGTCGCGTTGTTCGGATGCATGTCACTGGGCGGCGCCCGCGGCGATCTCCTACGAGGCATCGGGCAGGTCGCCCACCGCTTCTCGGGCAACGCACAGCTGTGGGTGATCAGCCCGCTGGACAACCAGGCGACCGTCTCGTTCGTGGCGCGCAACGACGCCGCTCGCATCACCACGCTCCCGGTCGTGTCAGGTGTGGGCGCCCACCAGGGGAGTTTCCTCGACTGGGGCGATCGGCGACCATGGATCATCGCGCGCCCAGCTGACGCGACGCCCTCGGTGCTCGAAGGCCAGATCCTTCAGGGACAGGCCGCGATGGCGACTCGGCGACTGCGCGAAGGTGGTTGGATCGTGCTCTCCAAGCAGATCGCAAGCGAACACCACCTCAGGGTCGGTGCCGTCGTGCGGCTCCCCACCCCCACGGGCATCACGCAGCTGCGGCTCGCGGCCACGAGCACGAACTTCGGCTGGCCCACGGGCGTGATCTTCATGGACACCCGCGACTACACGCGAGCCTTCGCCACCTCGGCGCTCACCGCCCTCGGCGTCGACCTGGAGCCGGGCTCGAACGTCGCTCACGCGAAAGCGGCGGTCGAACGTCAGCTCGGGCCGCACAGCGGCCTGGAAGTGATCACCCCGAGCACACGCGCGGCGAGAATCGAAGCTTCCGGCGGTGAAGGACTGGGCCAGCTTTCAGAGATCGCGACGCTACTGCTGGCGGCGACGATCATCGCGATGGTCGCCGCGCTCGGCTCGAGCATCTGGCAGCAGCGGATATCGCTCGCCTCACTGCGTCTGGAAGGCACACGACCCGCCCAGCTACGGCGCCTGCTGCTGGTCGAAGCGCTCGTGATGCTCAGCGCGGGCGCCATCACCGGGGCGCTCGCCGGCGTCTACGGACAGCTCATCATCGACAGCTACCTCAAACACGTCACCGGGTTCCCGGTCGCAAGCCTCGTGACGGCAGGACGCCCAGCCGAGATCTTCGTGCTGGTGGTGCTCATCGTGCTGGCGCTCGCGGCGATACCCGGATGGGTCGCCTCGCGCGTAGCGCCCACGCTCGCCTTCGGGGAGGAGTAGAGGACGGATGAGCAGACGCTCCTGCCAGGAGTCACGAGAGAGACCCACCGTCTTCGCCGACCGCCGGCTCTTGGCGCGCGCGGGCCTCGCGCTCGTGCTCGCCAACGCGCGCTACTGGACGACCGTCGCGCCGCAGGTACGCGCGCAGCTCGCGCGCTGGAGAACGCGGGCGATCGAAATCGAGGACCCCGAGCTGCGCGCGCTCGCACTGCACACGCTGCTGGAGGAGGGCTTCGCCGCCGAGGTCGCGGCGACACTCGCCACCCTCACCCCGCGCCGGCACCGCAGAGCCGCGATCCGAGGGATCGTGGCGCTCGAGGTGATGTACGACTACCTGGACGGGCTCACCGAGCAGCCGGCGCCGGACCCGCTGGCCAACGGCCGCCAGCTGTTCCAGGCCATGACCGACGCGCTCGATCCCAGCGCAGCACTCGCGGACGACTACTACCGCCACCACCCTTCCGGCTCCGACGACGGCGGATACCTGCAAGAGCTCGCGGCAACGGTCAAGGACGCGCTCGCGTGCCTGCCGAAGGTAGAAGTGCTCGTGCCGACGATGCTGCGCGCAGCCGCGCGCTGCGGGGAAGCGGAGGTGCTGACCCACGCCGCCGCTCTCACCCACACGTCACTGGCCGAGCAATGGGCCAGAAAGACAGCGAATGGCTCGGGGCTGGAGTGGCGCGAGTACCTGGCCGGCGCCGCGTCCTCGGTGCTCGCTGTTCACGCGCTGATGGCGCTCGCGGGGGATGAGCGCACCACCGCCGAGCACGCGGCGCCGATCGACGAGGTCTACCTGGCCTTGGGAGTGCTCAGCACGATGCTCGACAGCGTCGTCGACTACGAGCAGGACGCGGCAAACGGCACGCGCGCCTACATCGACCACTACGACGAGCGCTCGATACTCGGAGAACGTCTGGTCGATGTCGCCCGACAGGCCACCACACGGGCACGCGATGCGCCAGCCAGTGCGCATCACCTGATGACGATGGCAGGCGTCGCCGCCTACTACACCTCCGCGCCGAGCGCCACCAGCGAGCTGGCCTTGCCGGTGACCAGCCAGATACAAGCAGAGCTGCGGCCACTCATCACACCCACGCTCGCCGTGATGCGAGCGTGGCGGTTCGCCAAGCGAGTACGAGCAAGCTCCCGTGGCACTCTCACAGCGAACGCATCCCTTAATAATTAATAGATAACGCCGATGCCCTCCCGACCTCGAAACTCGCAGCCGCCGGCGCGTCATGTGGCGCTCATCGCCGACGGCAACCGCCGCTGGGCGCGCACACGAGGACTGCCGGTGTCAGCAGGCTACGAGGCCGGCGCCGACACGCTCAAGGCCCGCTTGGCGGACGCGATCGAGCTGGGGGTGCAGGAGTTGAGCGTCTACTCGTTCTCGACCGAGAACTGGGCGCGCCCCGCCGCGGAGATCCGCGAACTGATCTGCACGCTCGCGGCGCGCATCGAGCAGGAGACCCCCGAGCTGCACGCCGACGGAGTTCGCATGCGCTTCATCGGCAGACGCGACGACGCCTCGGGGGAGCTCGGCGCCCTCATGGAGTGGGCCGAGTCGCTCACGCAAGCCAACCGGCGCATCACCCTTTGCATAGCGTTCAGCTACGGCGGGCGCGCGGAGATCCTCGACGCCGCCAGACGCTTTCAGGCAGGCACGGAGGACGACTTCCGCCGCTGCTTGTATGCGCCCGATCTGCACGACCCCGACCTGATCATCCGTACGGGCGGCGAGCAGCGCCTGTCGAACTACCTTCTCTGGCAGGCCGCCTACTCCGAGCTCGTGTTCCGCGGGGAGATGTGGCCCGACTTCTCCCGCGCCGCCTTCGAGGAAGCGCTCTCGCACTTCAGTACCCGGGCGAGACGCTTCGGCAGCAGGGCAGCCGACGCTCCGCCGATGCAAGCCCCCGGCGCAGCGCATCGAGTCGCGCTGCGACGCGTTACAACAACAGTCGACGATCGGAGCATCAGATGAGCCATCACATGCGCCGCAGAGCCACGGCCGCCCTTCGCGGCGCGTGCGCCGCCGGCTGCCTCGCCACGGCCATGCAATCCGTATGCGCCACCGCTTACGCGGCGGAGCCCGCACGACGAGCTCATGCCGCACACGTCCTGAAAGCGACCGACACGGCTCATCTGCATTACGTGTCCTCCTCGGGGTCGCTGCTCCTCGACGAAGGCAAAGCCACCGGCACGCTGCCCGGGAGCATGCGCGCGCACCTCGATCTGGGAACGACCTTCACCGGCACGTTCACGATCTATGCGAGCGGCGGGTCCATACAGGGTCGCGGCAGCGCCACGCCACACGGATCCGGCACGTACGAAAGCTTCGCCGGCACCCTAACCGTGACCGGCGGCACCGGCCGATACGCTCACGCGCACGGCCACGGAGGGCTGTACGGCACCTTCGACCGGGACACCTATGCGCTCGTCATCAAGACGACGGGCAGCCTCACCTACTGACGCCCTGTGCGTGGTTAGCGCAGGCTCACCCGTCCGCGTCGCCCTGTTTGCGGTGGCCGCGGTCTTGCTATGCCTGTACCCGGCAACGACCGCGAGCGCCACCCAATCGGTCGCGCTCGGCGCCTCGTTCACGCCGTACCGACTCGGCGCACCCACGACCATCGGCCTCAACCTACAAATACGAGCCCCCGCAGGCCAGGTCCCGTCCGCGCTAACCGAAGTGGAAGTGCGATACCCCCAAAACCTCGGCTTCGCGCTCAGCGGGCTCGGCCTGGCCGTCTGCTCGCCCTCGACGCTTGAAGCAGCCGGCACGAGCGGCTGCCCAGCCAACTCGATCATGGGGCTCGGCGACGCGCTCGCGGAGCTCCGCTTCGGCCCGCAGCTCGTCACCGAGAACGCATCGATCTCGATCGCCCGCGCACCCGACCAGGAAGGGCACATCGCGCTGCTGCTCTACGCCTCCGGCCCCAGCCCCGTCAACACCCAAATACTCTCGCCCGCACAACTGCTGCCCACCAGTCCACCGTTCGGCGGCCGCCTCAACATGGAGCTGCCCATCGTCCCCAGCGTGCCCGGCGCCCCGGACGTCGCCATCGTCTCGCTGCACGTAACCCTCGGACCACAAGGTCTCACCTACTACGAACAGACAAAAGGCAACACGCTCGCCTACACGCCCAAGGGCATCCTCCTGCCCACCACATGCCCACACGGCGGCTTTCCCTTCGCGGCTACCTTTTCGTTTCTGGACGGTTCTCACCCAGACACCCGCGCGGCGGTGCCGTGCCCGGACCCGCGGCGTCGTGCGCGTCGTCATCGCGGTAAGCCACCGATACGACACTGACGCTACCGTGTGTTGCATGACCGCGAAGGAGAAGCTCCGGCAGACCATTGAAGACCTGTCTGAGGCCGAGGCGCAGGACGCCCTCGGCTTCATCGTTCGTCGGCGCGGACAGCGCGACGCCTTGGGGGAGATGCTCGAACGCGCCCCCCTCGATGATGAGCCAACGACGCCCGAGGAGGCTGAGGGAGTCCGCGAAGCGCGAGCAGAGATTGCGCGCGGGGACGTGCTCTCGGCGGATGAGATCAGACGCGAGGTCGCTTGAGCGCCAGCGGCGGCTGGATCTTCTCGGCGCGAGCGGGGCGTGACTTCAAGCGTCCGACCCTCCTATTCAACGCCGCATCGTCGGCGCCCTCGACAGGCTCACGAACGACCCACCGGCCGGCGACGTCGTCAAGCTGGCCAACACCGACGAATGGCGCTTGCGGGTCGGCGACTGGCGGGTGCGCTTTGAGCGCGACGCCGAGACAGGCGTCGTAAACGTCCTGCGAGTGTTGCCGCGTGGTCGGGCATACAGGGATTGATGCCGACCGCCACGCGCCCGGAGAGATTCGAACTCCCGACCTTCGGTTCCGTAGACCGACGCTCTATCCAGCTGAGCTACGGGCGCAGAAGCCCTAGTCTACCGGCGCACGCGGGCCCGCCCCCGGATGGCGCGAGCAGCAAGCGCGGGCTGCAGGCCGCTCACCGAGCGCCCGCGTGCTCGCGCAGCCGCCGTCCGATCGCCGCGCGGGCTCGGTCGAAGGCGCGCTCGTCCTCCAGCAGTCGCGAGTACGCGTTCGCGCCAAGCCCCAGCGAGTAGACCTCGAACGCGAGCTCGGCGGCACCGTCGGCCTCGACCAGGGCGGCCTGACGTTCGAGCTCCCCCATCCAGCTCGCGACCAGCGAGCGGATGGCGTCCCGCACGACCCCGGGACGGTCGTCGAACTCCGCCGCGACAGCAGCGAGGAAGCAGCCGCCGGCGAACACTCCGCGCTCCAGGTAATCGATGTAACCCTCGCAATAGGCCCTCAGCCGCGGCTCGCCTTCCGCGTGCGTCGCCGCAGGCACGATCACCTCTTGGAGAAAGCGCTCGGTGGCAGCGGCGATCGTCGCCAGCTGCAGGTCCTCCTTGGAGCCGAAGTGGGCGAACAGCCCGCTCTTGCTCATCTCGAGCTGGCCCGCGAGCTTGCCGATCGTCAGCCCCTCCAGGCCCTCAGCCGAAGCGAGATCGACGGCGCGTTCGAGGATCGCCTGCCTGGTGCTTGCCGCCTTGGTGCCCATCGGCTCACTGTAGCCGCGCCATCACGCACGGAGGCTCCTCCCGTGCTGGCACGCCCACACGCTTCTCACAGGTAGCGGGCAAGCAGCTCGCCCCCGGGCAGCCGGCCCTCGAGCAGCGACACGAGCAGGTAGGCCGTCAGGGCAACGAGAACCACGAGCTTCAGCGTTTGGCGAGCTGTCCAGAAGAACAGCTCGCGCTCGGCCCGGCGCACCTCGATCGGCGCACGTGCGCGACGGGCGGGCGCCGGCACGACAGTGCTCCCCGAATCACCATCGGCGGCCTTCACAGCGCTCCCAACCGCCCCGTCGAAGCTCGAGTTCTGCGGATGATCGCCACCTCACATCTCCCAGGTCCGACGCCTGCAGGCTCCACGTGCTTTCGCCCGTGGGCATGATTCCATATATGGCTATAGATTTTGCAGATGGTGTTTCTGTCTAAGACGATCGTCTGAACCTGCGCTCGCGAAGGGGCGCTCGCGAATTCCGGCAGGGCATGGCAATCCTTCCTCGCTCGTGAATCCACAGGTCATATACGAACGTTCGTGCTATTAATTCGGGGCCCAGCACCGTCAGCCCTAGGAGGCGCAGATGTCCGACTACACCATCCGCCCGATCGACAGCATGGAGGCGATCATGTTCGGCTCCTTCAAGCGCGCTCGCGCCGAGCTCGGAGTGGAGTCCTTCGGCATGCAGGTCATAGACATGCCGCCCAACGCCACCCAGTACCCCGAACACAACCACGCCGACAGTGGCCAGGAGGAGGTCTTCGTCATCCTGCGCGGTTCGGGCGAGATCGAGATCGACGGCCAGCGCCATGCCCTGGACCAGGAGACGATGGTTCGCGTCGGACCGGAGCCCAAGCGCAAGATCTGGCCGGGCGCGGATGGCATGCGCATGCTCGCGCTGGGCGGCTGCCCCGGCCGAACCTACGAGGCGCCCGAAGTCTCCAGGCTCGGCGCGCCCGACCCGGGACTGCCGGGGGTGCCGTCTTCCTGACGCGAACGCCCGCACAGACCGTCGGCGAGGCCGGCGCCCAGTTCGGAGCAGGCGAAGTCGGCCGCCCTTCCGTCCACCGCGAGCACCGGCTCGATCCCGCGAAGCGAGCTCGTCAGGAAGATCCCGTCCGCGCTGGCCAGCTCGGACTGATGGATCGGGCGCTCGGCGACCCCGCATCCGAGCTGACACGCGCGCGCGATCGTGCGCGCGCGCGTGGTGCCGGGAAGGATGCGCCCGTCGAGCGGCGGCGTGAGCACACTCGCTCCGCGCACGAGGAAGATGTTGGCGCGGCTCGCCTCGAGCAGGTAACCATCGAGGTCGACGAACACCGGTAAGCATCCAGCACTGGCCGTGACCGCGTCGATCAGCCTGCGATCGCGCCACTTGTGGGCACCGAGACCCCCCGGCAGCGTGACCAGCGCGATGTCGATCGGCAGGAGGTCGTCGTGCCCGAGCTCGAGCTCCCCCAGCTCGATACCGATCTCGAGCCCATCGTGCCGCGGAATTGCGGTCAGGCGGGCACGGCCACGAGCAAGTCCGCGGACGACCGAAGCGACTTCTTCTGCAATCGGCTGCTCGAGCGCCGATCCATACAGCTCGCGTGCGCTCGCGGCGAGCCTCGCTAGATGTGCGCCTAACCGAGGCGCCCGTCCGCCCGTTACGAGCATCGTCTCGAACACGCCGCGAGCGGACTCCGGCCGCGGTAGCGGCGAAGGGCCCAATCGCCGCGGTCTTCCGAGCGGACGCACGCTCTGCTGGTCGGCGAGCACGCCCCCGACCGCATCGAGCAAGGGCCTTGCCTTGATCTTCACCTCCTCCACCTCGACGGCTGGCAGCGAGTCGGAGACGATCCCTCCGCCCACACCGAGCCAGGTCGCCTGATCACAGCTCTCGAGCGTGCGTATGGCGACGTTGAGCTCGAGCCCGGCCAACGGCGAGGCAAAGCCGATCGCGCCGGTGTAGAGCTCGCGGCGCGTGCTCTCCAGCTCGGCGATGACGTTGAGCGCGGCGAGCTTGGGCGCGCCGGTGACCGAGCCGGGGGGAAAGGTCGCGCGCAGCAATTGTGCGTGACTGGTGCCGGGCCTCAGGCGACCCTCGACCTGCGAGACGAGGTTGATGACGCCTGCCTGCTCGCGCGCCCTAGCCAGCGCGCTGACCGTCACCGATCCGTACTCGCAGACCCGGCCGAGATCGTTGCGCACGAGATCGACGATCATCACGTTCTCGGTGCGCTCCTTCGGTGAGCGCTCGAGCTGACGCACGCGAGGGCCTGCCACGCGTACATCCGGGGACGACGCGCTCGTGCCCTTGATCGGCGCACTGCTCACCATCTCCCCGCGGCGGCTCAGGTACAGCTCCGGCGAGAAGCTCGCGATCGCCCCCGAGGAGGTCGCGATGAACGCGCCGCGCTCCGGGCGCAGGTGCGTTGCGCCCGCACAGAAGACGTCGAGAGGGTCACCATCGAGGCGGCTGTGCAGCCGCAGCGACAGGTTCGCCTGGTAGAGGTCGCCCTGCCTGATGCGCTCACGACACGCGGCCACTGCTTCTGCGTGGGCACCGTCGCTCGGCGTCAGCTGCCAGGGAGCGAACGTGTACGGGACAGGTGCCGGCGCGGGCGCGGCCATGATCCGCCGCAACTGGTGCAGGCGTTTATCGAGCGCGCGCGCCCGGCGCTCGCTTGCAAGCGCCTCGAACCACCATTGACCGCGCGCATCTCGTCTGAGGAGATGGTCGTAGAACGCGAGCTGGAACGCGGGCAGCAGCTGTTGGCTCGCGGGCGGGGCGTTCAGCGCCTCGACGTTGTGAGCGAGCGCGTAGCCGAGGTAGCCGAACCATCCGCCGCCGACCGCGTCGCATGCCTCGTCCGCCTGCTCGTCGACCGCGGGAAGCCGATCCAAGACCTCGAACGGATCGTCTTCCGCGCTCGCCATGTGCAGGGGCTCTGAGCCGATGATCGCCGCCGACCCCGCCCACTCGCCCACGAGCGCGAATAAGCCGCGCGCTCCGCGCAATGCGCACAGCGCCTGCGCGGGCGTGTGCGTGCAGGACAGCGGCACCCGCACCAGGCCGCAGCGAGCGTCGGCGGTGGCTATGAGCTCGGACACGCGGGCGTCCTCACCAGCCTCACGTCGCGCAGTGCGGCGAACCCTCGCCGCAGCCGCAGGCGGACCTCGCCGGCGCGCGCGCGTCCCTGCTCGGTGTTCGGATAGAGGATCCCGCAGACCGTGCCGGAGTGGCCGACGTTGAGACCCAGTGCACCGAGCTCGCTCAGACGTCTGGCGAGCAGCTCGGCATAGGGGTTGGGAACGTATGCCGCGTTGAGCGTGGCCGCGCGCGTCGACAGCGCGGCGAACTCGGAGATCGAGCGCCTTTCGATCGCCTGGTCGAACTCCCCCAGCAGCGCTTCGTACTCGCGCGCGAGCACCTCCTTGCCGGCGAACGAAGCGGTCTCGGTGATCACGCTGTCGTGGGGGACGAGCATCACGATCACGAACTCCGGATACCACGCCCAGCGGCGCAGCTCGGCGCCGGTCTTCTGATTCGCGACGGTGATGCCCCTGTACATGGTGCCGTCGGAGGACTCGACACGCGTCGCCAGACGGCCCTCGATCGCGGGCGTGAGCTGCGTTCCAACCGCCGTGGCGATCGCGCGGATTCCAGCGAGCACGTCAGCCGTGCTCGAGCCCATGCCTTTCGCCACGTCCAGGTCGCTGCGGTGGCGCACACGGATCGCCACCTTGCCCAGGTCGAGGTGCTCGCACGTGTATCTGAGCGCGCGCTGCAGCTTGTGCTGGTGCGCTGACAGGCCGCTGACCGAGTACTCAGCTGCCTCGCATAGCTCGACGCTGACGCTCGAGCGCTCGTCGATCGGGCAGGTGACGTGAAACTGTGCGCCGTTCGGCAGCGGGCCTTGTGCGAACTCTCCGCAGGTACCCGGCGCGCTGCCGTGCCCCTCGAGCGTCGCCTGCATCGTCGCTTGGTCAGCGCGGAAGGGCGGCCGACGCTACGACTGAAGACCTGCAGCCGGGCGCAGGATACCGGGCCATGAGCTCATGCACCTCGGACTTGATCCGATCGAGCAGCTCGGTCTCGCCGCGAGATGCGCCGTCCACTACTTCGTCGAGCCAGCGGGCGATCTCCGTCATGTGCTCGGGGAGCAGTCCGCGCGAGGTCGCCGCCGGCGTGCCGATCCTCACGCCCGAGGGGTCGAACGGCTTGCGTGGATCGAAGGGAATCGCGTTCGCATTGGTAACGATGCCCGCCTGCACGAACGCCGTCGAGGCTTCCTTGCCACTGAGCCCCTTGGAGGTCATGTCTATCAGGATCAAGTGATTGTCGGTGCCACCGGAGATAAGTGTGAAACCACGCTGCGAGAGGGCGTCTGCAAGCGCCTTTGCGTTGGCGACGATCTGGTGGGCGTAGTCGCTGAAGGCCGGCGTCGCCGCTTCACCCAGCGCGACCGCGATGGCGGCTGTCTGGTGCTGGTGCGGTCCGCCCTGCAGGCCGGGGAACACGGCACGATCGAGGGCTTTGGCAAAGCGCTCGCGACACATCAGGATCGCGCCGCGCGGCCCACGCAGAGTCTTGTGGGTGGTTGTCATGATCACGTCCGCGTGCGGCACGGGCGACGGGTGAGCGCCACCGGCGATCAGGCCCGCGATGTGGGAGACGTCGGCGACCATCAGCGCGTCGATCTCCCGGGCGATCGACCCGAATGCCTCGAAGTCGATCGTGCGCGGTACCGCCGTGCCACCGCAGAACAGCAGCTTGGGGCGGTGCTCGAGCGCTAGCCGGCGCACGTCATCCATGTCCACACGACCGCTGTCGGAATTAACCTCATAGTGCACTGCGTTGAACCAAATGCCTGTCGCCGACACCGGCCATCCGTGGGTGAGATGACCACCAGCGGGCAGCGAAAGTCCCATCACGGTGTCCCCTGGCTGCAGGAAGGCTAGGTAAATAGCAAGGTTGGCCGGAGATCCCGAATACGGTTGAACATTTGCGTGCTCTACCCCAAACAGGTCCCTGGCGCGGGACTGAGCCAGGCGCTCGACCTCATCGACGATTTCGTTACCCTCGTAGTAGCGCTTGCCGGGATAGCCCTCGGAGTACTTATTTGCGAGAACCGAGGCATTGGCTTCGAGCACCGCCGCCGAGCAGTAGTTCTCGGAGGGAATCAGAAAGAGTGACTCCGACTGGCGCTGATCCTCGCTGATCAGCAGCGCCGCGAGCTCGGGATCAGACTCCTCCAGCAGTGGGAACATGGACATTGCTTTATAGCAGTCGTGCGGCTGGCGATGGCCGCCGAAGTCGTCTCAGCCAGCGCCCACGCGCAGCACGAGCTTGCCGACGTTCTCGCCGGCGAACAGCTTGAGCAGCGCGTCCGGGAACGCCCGCACGCCGCCCTCGACGACTTCCTCGCGCGAGATCAGCGAGCCGTCCGCGATCCAGCCGGCCAGCTCGCGTCCGGCGTCGGCGAAGCGCGCGGCGTAGTCGAAGACGACCATGCCCGTCATCGACGCGCGCGCGACGAGCAGCGACATGTAGTTGGCCGGGCCTTTGAAGCCCTCGGTGGTGTTGTACTGGGATATCGCCCCGCAGATGACGATGCGCGCGCCGCGCGCCAGACGCGTGAGCGCCGCGTCGAGAATCTCGCCGCCGACGTTGTCAAAGTACACATCGATGCCCTCGGGCGCATGCTCGCGCAGCGCGAGCCTGACGTCCTCGCGCTTGTAGTCGATGGCGGCGTCGAAGCGCAGCTCGTCGGTGAGCCAGCGGCACTTCTCCTCGCCGCCCGCGATGCCGATCGTGCGGCAGCTCTTGATCCTTGCGATCTGCCCGGCGACGCTGCCGACCGCGCCGGCGGCGCCGGAGACGACCACGGTGTCGCCCGCCTGGGGCTTGCCGACGTCGAGCAGCCCGAAGTACGCGGTCATGCCGGTCATGCCGAGCGTGCCCAGGTAGGTGGGCAGCGGCGCGAGCGACGGGTCGACCTTGGGCAGGCCCGCGCCATCGGAGACCGCGTACTCCTGGACGCCGAACGCGCCGGCGACGTGATCGCCGACGGCGAAGCCGGGGTGGCGCGACTCGATCACCTCGCCGACGGCCCCCGCGCGCATGACGGCGCCGATCTCGACCGGCTCGATGTAGGAGGCGCCCGCGTTCATCCAGCCGCGCATGGCCGGGTCGAGGGAGATGTGGGAGATGCGCACCGTGAACTCGCCCTCGCCGGGAGTCGGCACGGGCTCCTCGACGATCTCCCAGTCGGAGGCCTTGGGCAGGCCGGAGGGTCGGGCGGCGAGACGCACCTGCGTGTTGGTCGAGCTCATTTGGGTCTCCGATGTCGTGGTTGGAAGGTCATGCGGTTGTGCCGCCGTCGATCGCGAGCTCGGAGCCTGTCACGTAGACGCTCTCGTCAGAGGCGAGGTACACGAGCGCATGTGCGACCTCCTGCGGCGTGCCGATCCGCTGCAGCGGGATGCCGCGGATCAGCCGATCGATGAGCTCGGGGGTCTTCTCGCGCTGGCGGGTGTTCATGTCGGTGTCGATCTGTCCCGGGTGCACGGAGTTGACGCGCACGCCAAACCGCGCAACCTCCTTGGCGACGACCTTGGTCATGCCGCGCACCGCCCACTTGCTGGCCGCATACGCCGTCAGATAGGGGCTGCCCATCAGCCCGGCCACGGAGGACACGTTAATGATCGAGCCGGCACGCCGCTCGGACATGACGGGCGCGAGCGCGCGCATGCCCAGGAACACGCCCGTGACGTTGACGTCGATCACCCGCTGGAAGTCTGCCAGCGAGGTCTCGGCGAGCGGCGCCGCGAGGAACACGCCGGCGTTGTTGACGAGCACGTCGACGCGCCCGTGCGCATCGAGCGCCCAGGCGGTGACCGCCTGCCAGTCAGCCTCGCTCGCGACGTCATGCCCGCGCGAGCTGGCCTCCTCGCCGAGCCCGTCCGCGACGCGCGCCGCACCGGCGGCGTCCGCGTCGGTTAGCAGCAGCGTGGCGCCCTCCTGCGCCATCGCGCGCGCAGCGCATGCGCCGATCCCACCGGCCGCGCCCGTGATCAGCGCGACCTTCCCGGTCAGCCGTGGCGGCGACATGAGCGCAACATACGCGATCTTGCGCGCGCGTCCGCGGGTGACGCCATCGGCACACACACTCGATCACCGCGGAATCCTACCGTGGTAGCATCGGCGTGCATGGCAAGTCAGAAGCGCTCGATCTCATTTGAGGAGGCTGTGCTGCACGAGGCGGAGCAGCGCCTGTCACGGTCCGGCGGAAGCCTGTCCGCATTCGTGAACGCCGCGGTTCTGCACGAGCTTCAGGTCACTCGCGGTCGCGAGCTGCTTGCCGAAGATGAGGCTGAGCTTGGTGCGATCCCGGCCAAGGTAGGGGCCCGGGTAGTCGCCGAGTGGCCGGCCTGACCCTCGACGCGGGTGCGCTGATCGCCTACGAGCGCGGGGGCGAGCGCATCCGCGAGATACTCGCCGTGGGATATGCGCGTGGTCTCGTGCCCACCATCCCAGCGATAGCGCTCGCGGAGGTCTGGCGCGGCGACGGGAAGGACGCACGCGTCGCCCGGCTGATCAAAGCCTGTTCGATCGAGACCGTCGACGAGCGTCTGGCGCGCGCCGCGGGCAGCTTGCGTCGAGCGGTCCCGGAGGCGGACACGATCGACGCGTGCATCGCAGTCGGCGTCCGCCGGCGCCGCGACGCGATTGCCACGTCGGACCCCGGCGACATGCGAGCGCTGCTCGGGCGCGAGTTCACGATCCTCGCCGTGTGAGGCAGCTCGTCGCCGGAGCTGGCGGCGGCAGCTCGCAGGGCAAGCAGCGACATACGATCACGACCATGGCGATCGAAGGGCGCGACCCGACCGGAATGTCGAGCGCTCCGGCGGGACTGGGCGACGTGGTCGACTTCCTGCGCGCGCACCCGCCCTTCGACGCGCTCCAGGTAGCCGAGGTGGAACGCGTGGCAGCGGCCACGGAGGTCGAGTTCTTCCTCGCGGGCGCGACGATCTTCGAGCAGGGCGCGCAACCGGTCGAGCATCTGCGCGTCGTGCGCACCGGCGCCGTGGAGATCGTGCTTGGGGATCGCGTGCTAGACCTGCTCGCTCCCGGTGAGCTGTTCGGGCATGCCTCGATGCTCTCGGGGCTGCCCCCGGGATTCGCGGCGCGCGCACATGAGGACACGCTCTGCTACCGCATACCCGAGGAGATCGCGCGCGCCGCGCTGGCGCGGCCGGAGAGCGTCGGTTTCGTCGCGCGCTCGCTGCTGGAAATGCACGAGCAGTCCGCGACGGTGCTCGCTCGGCGAGAGCCGGCGCGCGACCCCGCCAATCAGCCGGTCGCGGCGCTGATTCGCGATTCACCGCTGCTGTGCTCGCCCGCGAGCACGATCCGCGAGGCGGCCGCGAAGATGGCCGCCGCCCCGGCGACGTCGATCGTGATCGAGCTCGGCGACTCGCTCGGCATCCTGACCGACCGCGACCTGCGCTCGCGGGTGGTCGCGGCCGGGGTCCGATACGACGCTTCGGTGTCCTCGGTGATGAGCGCTCCCGCCTACACGGTCGCAGCGGACAGGCTCGGGGGGGACGTGCTGCTGGAGATGCTCGACCGTGGGATCCGTCACTTTCCCGTGCTCGCCGCCGGTGGCGAGGTGATCGGCGTCGTCGAGGCCGTCGACCTGTTGGCCGTGGAGACGCTGTCCTCGTTCTATCTGCGCCGGGCGATCGCCCGCGCCGAGAGCGTGGCCGATCTCGCTCGCGCGGCGCGGGGCATGCGGCCGGCCGTCGTCGCCCTGCACGAGGCGCGCGTTGCGGGCGCGAACATCGCCGCGATCTACTCGGTGGTGCTCGACGCGCTCACGCGCCGACTGATCGAGCTCGCGCTCGGCTCCGCCGGAGAGCCGCCGGCGGAGTTCTCCTGGCTGGCGCTCGGCAGTCAATCGCGGCGTGAGGCCACACCTGGGTCCGATGCCGACAGCGCGATCGTCTGGTACGGCGACGTCGCCGAGGAGAAGGTCCGGCCCTACCTGCACGCGCTCGCCCGCGACGTGGCCGAGGGACTGGGGGCGTGTGGGATCCGTGTCGACAGCCATGGCGCCACCGCCTCGGACGTGCTGTTCGTGCGCTCGGCCGAGTCCTGGAGAAGAGTCGCGCGCAGCTGGATCGAGCGTCCCACCCGCGAGCAGGCGCTGATCCTCGTCTCGGTGCTGGTGGACAGCCGGCCGGTGTGGGGCATTCACAGCGGCGCCCCGGTGTCAGACACTTTCCGCGCCGCCAGAGCGCGTCCTGAGCTGTTGCACCTGCTTGCACGCTTCGCGCTCTCGCACCGCCCGCCGACGGGCTTCCTGCGCGGGCTCGTGGTCGAGCACGACGGCGAGCACCGCGGGCGGCTCGATCTCAAGAGCGGCGGCCTCTTGCCCGTCGTCGATCTCGCGCGCTGGGCGGGCATGGCCGCG
>Ga0208565_1000647_pt1 | contig 24178 bp, 18 predicted proteins | sample Sb_taG_7_FD_187706 | JGI IMG/M metagenome (GOLD analysis project Ga0208565, IMG submission 187706) | Peat soil microbial communities from Weissenstadt, Germany - Sb_50d_2_FS metaG (SPAdes) (version 2) | ecosystem: Environmental > Terrestrial > Soil > Wetlands > Peat | place: Germany...
GTTCTCCTACGCGCTGTCCGAGCCTGAGGCCGGCTCGGATGCGGCAGCGATGCGGACCCGCGCCGTCCGCGACGGCGATACATACGTGCTTAACGGGACCAAGCGGTGGATCACGAACGCGGGCGCATCGACGTTCTACACGGTGATGGCCGTCACCGAGCCCGGTGTCGGCTCGCACGGGATCTCCGCGTTCGTGGTGGAGAAGGGCGATCCCGGGTTCTCGTTCGGCGCGCTTGAGCACAAGCTCGGGATCAAGGGGTCGCCAACCCGCGAGCTGTATTTCGACAACTGCGTGATCCCGGCCGACCGGATGATCGGCGAGGAGGGCAGCGGCTTCCGTACCGCGCTGGCCGCGCTGGACCACACCAGGATCACGATCGCGGCGCAGGCGCTCGGTATCGCGCAGGGCGCGCTGGACTACGCGGCTGGCTACGTCAAGGAGCGGCGGCAGTTCGGCAAGGCGATCGCGGAGTTCCAGGGCGTCCAGTTCATGCTGGCCGACATGGCGATGAAGGTGGAGGCGGCCAGGCAGCTGACGTACGCGGCGGCGGCCAGGTCCGAGCGGGCCATGGCGGGCCAGATAGTGCCCGACCTGACGTTCATCTCCTCGGCCTGCAAGTGCTTCGCCTCCGACGTGGCGATGGAGGTGACCACCGACGCGGTCCAGCTGCTCGGCGGGTACGGCTACGTCAGCGACTACCCGGTCGAGCGGATGATGCGGGACGCGAAGATCACCCAGATCTACGAGGGCACCAACCAAATCCAGCGCGTGGTGATGGCCCGGGAGCTGCTGAAGTAGCCCGGCGGTCGGCGTTTTCGCTGGTCAGCGCCCTGGGTCTGGGGTGGCGCCTCGCCTATGCGGGCGGGTCTGCAGGCCGGTCATCGGGGCCGGGCGGCTCGGCGCTTTGCCCGTTGTTCCCGGTTGGTTCCCGCCGTATCCCAACGCGGTGCTGGATCCGTGCTGACCCCTGGGCGATCATGGTATGCATATAGATCAAAGAGTGGTGGCCGTGGCCGACTCAAGTTCAGTCCAGGGCCCAGGCTGTTGAACCGAGGTCCGCAAAGCATGGAGCAAGTCGAAGTGCCGCTCGCCCATGCTCCGGGGCGCGCCAGTTCAGCTCCGTCGGGCGGTCCGAGTGCTCAGCCGGCGGTGGCGGTCGAGCACCTGACCAAGCGTTTCGGGGACAGGTTGGCCTTCGAGGACGTGTCGTTCCGGGTCGGCTACGGAGAGGTGTTCGGCTTCCTCGGGCCGAACGGGGCAGGGAAGACCACGACGGTGCGGACCTCGGCACGCTGCTTGCGCCGACGTCGGGGTCGGCGACGGTGGCCGGCATCGAGCGATTCGCTCCCGGATCTCGGTCATGCCGGAGTCTCCCGGTCTCTACCTCCGCCTCACGGCAGCCGAGAATCTCGAATGCTTCGCCCGGCTCTACCGGCTGTCCGACCCGCATGAGCGCGTCGACCGGGCACTGCAGGCGGTCAACCTGACCGAGAGGGCCAGCGATCTGTGCCGCTCGCTCTCCAAGGGCCTCCGGCAGCGGGTGGCGCTGGCCAGGGCGCTGCTCAGCGACCCTGCCGTGCTCTTCCTGGACGAGCCGACCTCCGGGCTCGACCCGGTCGCTACCAGAGAGGTCCACGACCTCATCGCAGCGCTCAGGGACCGCGGCGTGACCATCTTCTTGACCACCCACCGCCTCGAGGAGGCCGAGCGGCTCTGTGACCGCGTCGCCATCCTCAATACGACGATCCGCCTGGTGGGCCGTCCCGACGAGCTGCGCGCCGAGCTGTTCAAAACAAGCATCGAGGTCCGGCTGCGCGCCGATCTCGCCGACCCCGCCTCCGTGTTCACCGGTGCTCTCAGGGTCGAGAGCTGGGAGGCACAAGCCTCCGGCTCCTACCTGCTGACCGTGTCGGATCCCGACGCTGCCGCGCCCGGGGTCGCCCGGGCCCTCGTGCACGCGGGCGCGGACATCCTCGCGATCACCGAGTCCCGCCACTCCCTCGAAGACGTCTACCTGCAGCTCGTCGACGAGGACGTGGAGGCGAAGAAGCGATGAGCTTCAGCTGGGCCAGGGCCGGGGCGATCCTGCAGAAGGAGCTGCGCGACTACCGGCGCAACCGGTACGTCATCTACACCATGGCGCTCCTGCCTCTCATCTTCCTGGCGATCCCCATCGTCGAGCTCTTCGCTGTCCACGTCGCGGCTGCGAGCGCCAAGTTCGATGCCGCATCGGGCTCTCCCTGCTCTACATGCTGCTCGAGCCGGCCATCATCCCTCCGTCCTGTCGGCCTACTCCGTAGTCGGAGAACGCGAGCAGGGCACGCTCGAGCCAGTTCTCACCACCCCCATCCGGCATGAGGAGTTCCTCGTCGGCAAGGCCCTGGCCGCGTTCCTGCCCGCCCTCTGCGTCGCGTACGTCATCTTCGGGGTCTTCCTCGGGGCCATCGCCCTGTTCGCCCAGCCCCCCATCGCCTCCGCGGTCTTCGAACGCGACCACCTCCTCATGCAGTTCCTCTTCACCCCGCTCGTCGCCGGCTGGTCGGTCTGGGCTGGCATCGCCATCTCCACCCGGGTCAGCGACGTCCGCGCCGTCCAGCAGCTCGCCACCGCCGCCAGCCTGCCGCCCCTCGGCATCGTCGCCCTCATGCAGTTCAACGTCATCACCCCCTCGCTCGGCCTCGCCCTCGGCCTCGCCGCAGCCCTCCTGGTGATCGACGGGCTGGCCTGGCGTGTCGTGGCCACCATGTTCAACCGCGAACGCCTCGTTACCGGTGGCCGGAGTTGACGCATCCAATGCTCGCAACTACGAAAACTGGCCCAAGGGGCCGCAGGGAAAGGGAGACGGACGGTGTCGGCAACCCTCAAGCTGATCCGAGAAGGGGTCGGTATGGAGCTTCGACGCGGGACGTTCGACGTCTTGGTCGACGGGAAGAGTGCTGTATCGATCGAACGGCACGACGCGGTCGAGGTGCCCATCGATCCCGGACGTCACACCATTCGGATTCGGGCTGGGAGATACTCAAGCCAAAATCACAGCTTTGAGGCATCAGATGACGAGACAATCACGTTCCGTCTTCACGGCGCGATGATGTGGCCTCGCTACGTCGCATCTATCGTCAAGCCTGATCTGGCAATCGCGCTACGGCGCGAATAGTCCCGATGGTAGCAGGCGACGATTTCGCCCTCGGCTGCCTCGAAGGTCGCAGTTCGGCTTGAGTTTCGGCCATTGCGGATTTCGGGGTGCGAGGTCCAGGTTCGACTTTCGCCTCGAAAGTGTCGTGTAATTCAGACGACCCGACACGTTCACCATCGACCACGACGTCGAACGTGCCATGACGGACCTCCACGCCGCTTGTTTTGCGCGTAGGACGTATTGCGAGCCTCAGGACCATGCCGACTCCACCGTGGCCGGGACATCTGCGTCTGCCCCGATGCCGCCCTCAACTGATCACCGTCCCGTGCGTGGCAGCGGCCAATAAAGTGGCGGGTTCCCGTCAACCGGACATCGACTCTACCGTGAGACCGCTACCACCGGCGGGCCTGGCCGAAGCCGCTGCCGGCCCCGCGGTTCCGCCCGGGCGAAGGTCCCGGCACCGCGGGACCAAAGGCGCTGATCCCTGACCGGACGGCATGGCACTCTTGATTACAGGCAATCTCACCCGGCTGTAGCCGGCTACCGGCCAGGAGGCGTCATGGCAGCAGCGATGCCTGCCGCCCGCCCGGCTGCAGATAATGTCCAGGAGCACAGAACTATGAATCACGATGGTGAAAGATCCGATGTTGTCGCGGCAGCCAGGGGCGGAGCGATCATCCAATTGTGGCAAACCCCGAGTCGAATTTGGCCCGCGTATCCGACCGTGGCTGTGATCCGGGCCGCATCCCGGCTCGGCCGGGGCCGGGGCCAACGCCGGAGCCCTGCAATGGGTGGTGTCACCGTCTTCCTCGACGGCGCGAAGGTGGGCGCCATCGCGCCCAAGCAGATCAAGGTGTATCAGGTCTCAACTGGGGAACATTCCTTGACTATTCACTTCCTCGGGGGCTTGCGGCGATCGAGGAAACTCCATGTTCCTCTAGCCGAGGGCGAGGAGAAGCAGTTCGTCTGTTTGCTGAACGGGTGGGCGTGGCCCTCTATCCGGCCCGCCACTGCCAAGGATGTTGCTGCAATGGAACGGTGGCAGTCTCCGGATGTTGACGCCTCGGACTTGGCTGAGGACGATTCGAGATCCGAGACGACCCCATAAGCAGCGAGTCCCAACTGGGCAGCAGTCGCTAGCTATGCCCGAGTGAGCTTGAGCCCCAGGCTGGGAACGACGAAGGACGCGAGGAAGATCGGCGTAATCCTGCGTCCGTGGCAATTGAAGCTGACGACCTGGCCATCGGTCACCTGAAACGAGAGCTCCCGGCCCGAGAATCGGCCGTCGCGGACCTTCAGGGTGTGAGGTCCAGGTGCGACTGGCGTCTCGAAAGAGCCGTGCACTCCAAACGATCCGACGCGGTCACCGTCGACTATGACGTCGAACGTGTCACGGCGGACTTCGGGGAGGTCAAGGGGCGGGTTTCTCGTTACCTCGAGGGTTGCCGACGTTGCACTCTCTTCTCTTTGACGTTTGGGTTTGGTCCGCTGCTACGAGATGAAAGGCTCAGCTTCGACCACCAGTAATGAGGCGTTCGCGGTCGAACGTCGCGGCCACCGCCCGCCATCCGAGGACGTCGACGGCCAGGAGCGCGGCGGCGAGTCCGAGCGTCAGTGCGAGGGTCGGCGTGATCACGCTGAAGGACATCAGCGCGACAATGGCGAGCGGGGGGAGGCTGGCCAGCGTGCCGAGCCGCTGGGCGGTGCGCACGTCGACCGAGCGCGCGGAGATGGCGATGCCGACCCAGATCGACCAGCCGGCCAGGAGCGGCGTGAAGAGCAGATGGACGAGCAGGCGGGAGCCCTCGAACACGGCGGAGGCGACGCCGGGCTGGGCGAGGATCGCGGCGATGCCGAGGAAGATGCCGAAGATCAGATAGGCGATGGCGAGGGTGGGGACGAGCACCGCCAGGGCCTTGCCGACGATGAACTCCTCGCGGCGGATCGGGGTGATGAGGACCGGCTCGAGGGTGCCCTGCTCGCGTTCGCCGACGACGGAGTACGCGGCGAGGGCAGACGGCACGATCGCCGAGATGATGAGCATGTACAGCAGGGAAAGCCCAACTCTCGCATCGAACTTGGAGCTGCTGACCGAGGTCTTGATGGTCAGGAGCTGAATCGTCGGCGCGATGACGTGCGGCGGGGCGAGACCAGCGAGACAAGCGTGCCGCGCGCCTGGATGGTGACCGGCCCGGGAAGAGCGGGGAAGGCTGCGAGCACCGCGTCGAAAACTGGCCGCAGTTGCGGGCGGTCGACGCGGCCGAGAGCCCGTTCACTAAGTAGTGCGGGCTAACTAAACCGGCATGCCGGATGCGCAACACCTGTTCGCGGCGTGGCGGTGAGCAGGTCGAGGTAGGTCTGGTCGCCGGAGGGGACCGGCCCCAGGTCGAAGTGGATCCCGGCGAAGCCGAGCCTGAGCAGCGGGCGGTCGGTGGCCACGATCCGTGACCGCACGGCAGCGCTGTCCAAACCCAGCGGCCCGCCTGGCTCGATGATCTGGACGGCCCACGCCGGCACTAGCCAGAGCATGGTGAGTCGGCGTGCAGCGGCCAAAACTCCCCGGCGGACCGGTACCGCTGGCCGGGGATCGTGCCGCGCAGGATCACCGCGTGCGGCAGGCTCTGCCACCCGCCGGGCCTCCGCGATTTCCAGCGTGAGCGTGGCATGGAAGAAAACGTCCGTCCTGCGGAACCCCGTCGCCTTGATCGGAGCCGTTGACTGACAGCACCTACGGCGGTCGGCCCAGTGAAGCCGCAGACCAGACAAGCCCCGTGCTGGATCCGTGCTGGATCCATAGCGTCAGCACGCCGTCTACCTGCGGAAACTGGCCGCCGCTCGACGATCACCCAGATCTACGAGGGCACCAACCAGATCCAGCGGATCGTGATGGCCAGGCAGGTCCTGCAGTAGCAGGTCAGAGGTATGACAGATCGCGGCCTGGTGCGGCGGTGGAGCGCGTGCTCACGGGCTGCCGTCATCGTCGGACGGCCAGTTCAGCAAGGCCGCGGAACGCCGGGGTCGACCGGCGCTTAGGAGGCGAGGCCGGGTCGAGTGACAAGGTGGGGCAGCGATCGAGCAGCACGTCAATGGCCACCTGCGCTTCGAGCCGGGCTAGCGGGGCGCCGAGACAGAAATGCGAGCCCACGCCGAACGACACATGGTCTACGCGCTTGCGAGTGATGTCGAAGCGATCGGGATCGGAATGGGCGGCCGGGTCGCGGTTGGCGGCGACCAGCGCCGCCCATACCCACTCGCCCTTGCGGATCGGGCAGCCGGCGATCTCCAGGTCCTTAGTGGCGATCCTGTCCGTGGTGGTGACCGGGCTGTCGTAGCGGAGAATCTCCTCGACCGCGTTGGGCAGCAAGGACCGATCGCGGCGCAGCAGATCGAATTGGTCTGGGTGTTCAAGCAGCGCGAGCACGCCGTTGCCGATGAGGTCCGTGGTCGTGAGGTTGCCGGCGACCAGCAGCATGACGAGGGTTGAGACCAGTTCCTCCAGGCTCAGCTGATCGCGCTCATCGTGAGCGCGCACGAGCGCGGTGATGAGGTCATCGTGCGGATCCGCAGTCCGCTCCTCGATCGCCTGGATGAAGTACATGACCAGCTCATTTCGCGACCGTGCGACGCGGTCGCGCATATCGGCGGACAGCGAGGGGTCATATTCCAGCGCGAGGTCCTCTGACCATTCCTTGAATTGGTCACGATCGGAGTCGTCGACTCCGAGCATCGTGGCGATCACGATGATCGACAGTGGCACCGCATAGGCCGCCATCACGTCGAACGAGATCTGCCCGGCCACAGCATCGAGCAGGGCAGCCGCGGTCAGCTCGATGCGGGGGCGCATGGCATCGACGCGGTTCCTCGTGAACGCCCGGCTCACCAGGCCGCGCACGCGGCGACGGTCCGGATCGTCCATGAACATCATCGATGAGCCGGCCATCGCCCGCTGCACTCGGGTGTACGGACCGTCAATCGCCTTGGACGGGTCCTTGGCGTACAGCGGGCTGCGCAGGAGCTCGACGACATCCGCGTGGCGCATCGCGATCCAGCCTTCGAGAGCCGTGTCGTACACCACCGACTTGGCGTCGTATTCGCGCAAGACCGCGTAGGGATCCGCGCCGAATTCTGGTGCTGCCCAGCTCAGTCCGCTTCGGCTAGGTTTCGTGCGCTGCCGTGTCGCAGGGGTCTGCTCGTGGCCACCCAATGGCGCACCGGAGTCGCCGTCACTGTCGCCGTGCAACTCACCGCCTCCTTAGGGCAAGGCTCCGCCTGTCACCGGCCTGGACTGCTGCGCGAGGAACCCGGTGACCGCAGCGACGACCTCCACGGCGTGGGTCACCAAGCCGCCGTGACCCGCGTCGGGGATCTCGCGGTAGTCGCACCCCGGAATTGCACCGGCAACCTCTCGGCCGAGTTGCGGCGGGCACAGCACGTCGCGCTCGAAGGAGATCACCAGACAGGGCACGCGCACGCCTTCGAGTGCGCTGAGCCTGCGATCGTAGCCCGCCGAGGCGCGCAACGATCGCAGGTTCCTCTCACGGTCAGCAGTCCGCCGCGTCTCAACAGCACGTCGCAACGCGAAGTCCACCTGGTCGTCGTCGTGCAGGACGTTCGGTGGCATCGTGGCCAGCAGGAAGAAGCAGGCGGCAACGCTGTCTGGCACGTCTGCGTCATCGATGTCGCGGCTGGCCAGCAGGTACTGCTGGAAGAACCTGGACTGGCGGCCGCGAGTGGCAACCAGGATGGCACCCGCGACCCGGTCTTGGCGTAGCAGGGCGAGTTCCTGGGCGATGAAGGCGCCCTGAGAGTACCCCCACACCCAGGGAGTGATGTCGAGATCGTCGAGCAAGGCGCCGATGTGTGCCGCCATCGTCTCGATCGAGGCCTGTGCAGGTCCCAGGCAGTCGACCAGGATCAGCTGGTACCCCGACGAGTTGAGCAGAGGCGCGAACGCCCGCATGGACGACGCCGGCGACGCTAGGTTATTCAGGAACAGCAATGGCTCGCCCGCGCCAAGCATCTCGTATTCGAGGCGCTGTCCCGCCACCGTGAACGAAGTGACCACTGTCTCGCGTCCTTCAGCGCGGGACGCCGAGGTCGTAGCGCTGCATCGTCGCCGCGACGTCGTGGGCTCGGCCGGACGGGTCCTTGGCAAGCGAGTCGATCACCTTCTGACGAACCTCCGCTGGCTTGTCCTGGCTTAGCTTGAATATGCACTCGGCCGCGGTGACGGCGAATCGGAACGCCCCCACTCCGGGGGCGAGCTGGTCGAAATATCCGAGCGACGCGGTCATGTCCCAGCCGACGCCGTGGTCGCGCTCATAGGTCACGACCGTGCTCTTGAGCACGTCCATCCGATGGTCGTCGTCGATCCGCTCAATCGTCCCGCGCAGGTGCACGGCGGTGAAGTTCCACGTCGGCGCTGCCGGTGACGTCTCGTAGATCGCGGGAGTTATATAGGCCTCGGGTCCGTGGAAGATCATCAAGGCCGGTCCGCCGCGGCGCAACGCGTTCCAGTGCGGGTTGAGCCGGTTCATGTGGCCGACGAAGGACATGCTGGTGAGGCCGGCCTCGGCTGCGCCGTCACCGGCCGGCTCGGTCGCGGGAATCACCGGCAGGTGAGTCGCCAGGAGTCCGTCGGCGCCGACGGTCACCAGCAACGCCAGGGGGTGCCGGCGAATGAGGTCGAGCGCCCAGCGCGGATCCGACGGACGGTAATGGTCGGGGATGAACATCCACTCACCTGCAATCCGGCCTCGCCCTACTGCGGCCTGCCAGCGGCAGGCCGCAGGTCCTGCCAGTGCTCGTTTACGAAATCCAGGCTCTCCTGCCGGCTCGCCGGACCGGCAGTGACGAGCCATCCAGCCGGGATGTGCAGCGACACCGGCCACAGGGAGTACTGACCTCGGTCATTGGCCAGCACCAGGTATTCGGCCGCGTCGTTCTCGAAAGGATGCGTCATGTCAGCTCCCTGCGGTCAGGATCCTGGTTCCACCGCGACACGACGGCGGACGCGAACCGCGCTACGGTGCGGTACTTCAGGATCTCGGTCATCGAGCACTTCACCCCGTACTGCTGGGTGATCCGACTGGCGAGGGCCGCCACCATGAGCGAATGCCCGCCCAGATCGAAGAAGTCGTCGTCAATTCCGACGTGCTCAAGCCCGAGCACCTCAGCGAACAGGCGAGCGAGGACCTCTTCGTCCCTGGTGTGGGGAGGCCGGTCATTCTGAGAGACCAGCCGCGGCTCGGGCAGGGCGGCCCTGTCCAGCTTCCCGCTCGGAGTGAGCGGCAGCTTGTCCACGACCACGAAGGCGGTGGGGACCATGAACTCGGGCAGCCGATCCGAGAGGTACGCGCGCAGGCCGGCCTCCGTGAGGCGGCGGCCCGGCGCCGTCGCTGTGACATAACCGACCAGCCGCGCGCCGTTCCCGGTCGCCGTCGGGCAGGCGACCACCACCGATTCAGCCACGCCCGGGCACTCGGCGAGTACCGACTCGACCTCGGCGGGCTCGATCCGGAAGCCCCGGATCTTGAGCTGCGAATCGCTCCGGCCGACGTGCTCAAGTTCTCCGCGAGAATTCCAGCGCGCCAGATCACCCGTGCGGTACATGCGCGACCCGGCCGGTCCGTGCGGGTCGGCCACGAACCGTTCCGCGGTCATTCCCGGCCGCTTGTGGTAGCCCAGTCCAAGCTCTCCTGCGACGTACAGCTCGCCGACGACCCCGGCAGGCGCCGGCTCGAGCCAGGTGTCGAGCACATAGGCGCGCATGTTCGCCAGCGGCCTTCCGATCGGCACCGCACCGGTCTCATCAGGATGCTGCTCCTGCGGAGCGACGAACGCGGTGGCGTAGAACGACTCGGTCTGCCCGTAGGCATTGACGAGCCGGACACCTGGCCAGACGGATCGCACCCGTCTGGCCAGGCTGGCCTGGAGGGCTTCTCCGGCGACAACAACCGTGTCCGGACTGACATGATCGGCGAGGGAGTCGAGTAGTTCCGCTAGCACAGAAGGGACGGCACTCAGGACCGTTCCCGCCCACGCATGGCGCTCTCGCATCTCGACTAGGTCGCGGGCGACGTCGATTGTCGCCCCTGTGAACAGTGCCGTGAACATTTCGAACACCGAGACGTCGAAGTTGATCGATGTGCTCGCGAGCACCCGCGAGACCACGCCGGGCGCGACCTGGGGCACGAGCGCCAGGACGTCGTTGACGATGGTGCCGTGCGTGATGGCGATACCCTTCGGCAGGCCAGTCGAGCCAGATGTGTACATTAGGTAGGCGATCTCGTCGGCGCCGGGACTCGGCAGCGCCGGGTGCTCGCCGTCGTCGATGACATCGATCTCGTCGATCAGCACCTGCGTCGCTCCCGACGTCGGAAGCAGCGGCTCTGTGCCGGCGTCGGTGAGCACGAGGGCAAGCTCCGCGTCGGCGATGATGGCACACAGCCTGCCACTCAGCCATCGGGGATCGATCGGCACGTAGGCAGCGCCAGACTTCAGGATGCCGAGGAGCGCGACGACCAGGCGTGCGGACCTTGGCAGCGCCAAGCCAACGAAGGTGCCACGACCGGCGCCGCGCGCCCGCAGCGCGGTGGCTACCCGGCTCGCGCGAGCGTCAAGATCTCGGTAGGTCAGTGACTCATCACCGCTCGTGACCGCGACCGCATCAGGGGAACGCCCGGCTTGCCGCGCGATGATGTCGGGAACGCAGAGTCGGGGGATGGCCATCGATGGGCCGCAGGTCCTTGACGTGAGATCGAGCCGCTCCTGCGGCGACAGCAGGCTCACGGCACCGACCGGAATGGCGGGATCCGCCGCGACCGCGTCAAGTACCCGCACGAACCGGGCGGCCATGGTCTCGATGGTGCTCGCGTCGAAGAGATCTGTCGCGTACTCGACCGTGCAGGTCGCGCCTCCGTCGGGGAGCTCGTACAGATTGACAAAGAGATCGAACTTCGACGTACCCGTGGTCACTGGCTGCGGGGCGACCTTCACCTGGCCGAGTTCGAGCCTGGGCCAGGCGATCTCCTTATCGTGCCAGGTGAGCATCACCTGGAAGAGCGGGTGGTACGCCGTGGAACGCTCGGGGTTAAGCACCTCGACCACGCGGTCGAACGGGACGTCGAGGTTGTCGTATGCGGCCAGCGCCTTCGTCCTGACCTGGTCAAGGACGGTCTCGAACGGCTTGTCCGCGCGGGGTCGGACCCGCAGGACCCAGGTGTTGCCGAAATACCCCACCGTGGAGATCAGCGCGTCGTCGCTTCTGCCCGCGCTGAGCGCGCCGATGGGCACATCCTCACCGGCGCCGAGCCTGTGGAGCAATACGGCGAAGGCCGCTTGCAAGATCATCGACACGGTCGCGTCCCGCTGACGGGCGACCTCACGCAGGCGTCCGAGCAGGGCGTTTGGCACGACGGAGCTTACGGTGCCGCCGCGGTGGCTGGCGAACGGCGGCCGGGCACGGTCACTGGGCAGTTGCAGCGGCTGGGGCAGGTCGGCAAGCTCCTCGCGCCAGTACGCCAGCTGGGCGGCGCCTGGGCCGGCGCCTGGACCGATGCCTGGGCTCACGCTGTCGGCGAGGCAGCGCTGCCATCTGGCGAAGTCGGCGTACTGGGCCTGGACCGGCTGCCAGGCAGGGCGAGCGCCTTCCCGATGGGCGGCATACGCATGGGAGAGGTCGCGCGCGATGACTCCCTCTGACCACCCGTCGGTCGCGATGTGGTGCGCGACAGTGAGAAGCACGTGCTCATCGGGCCCCATCGTGAGCAAGCATGCCCGCACGGGCAATTCCGATGACAGCGAGAAACGGTGCCGAGCCGCGTCGAGCAGTGCCGCGTCAAGTCGCGAGCGATCGACCTTGCGCGTCTGGAGAATCGGGCTCGTGTCGATCAGGCGCGGCCGAGGGTGACCGTCCACCTCATCGAACACGGTCCTGAGCGTTCGGTGGCGCGCGACGGTATCCACCAGTGCCGCCGAGAGCGCGTCGATATCCGGCTGCCCTGTGAGCCGCCACGCCAGCGGCATGTTGTAGGTGCAGCCTTCTGGGTCGGTGGCATCCAGCATCCATAGCCGCTGCTGAGCGAACGAGGCTTGCCCGGCGCCATCAGAGCCGGCTGGCCGCAGGGCCGGCCGCGCCGGTCGCAGACCGGACCGCGCCACCGCTGCGAGCCCGCCGACCGACTTCGCCTCGAAGATGCGGCTGATCGGCAACTCGACGCCGAACACGGAGCGCACGCGCGCGGCCAATCGGGTGGCGAGAAGTGAGTGACCGCCGAGCGCGAAGAAGTCATCGTCGACTCCAACGGCGCTCATCCCGAGCACCTCGGCGACCAGTGACGCCATGGTGTCCTCGTCCGGCGATCCAGGGGGCCGATACGGGACGGCCGACCGGTCGTCGGGCAACGCTGCCCGGTCTACCTTGCCGTTCGGGGTCCGAGGCAACCGGTCGATGACCGCGCAGGCCGACGGCACCATGTACTCAGGAAGGGAACGAGCCAGGTAGCCGCGAACGGCCTCGCCGTCGACCTGCCTGCCTGGTGCTGGCACGACGAAGGCGACAAGCCGGTTTCCGCCATACCGGTCGCCGCGCACCACGGCGACGGCATCGAGTACGTCAGGGTGATTCTCGATCGCCGCCTCGACCTCGCCGAGCTCCACCCGGAACCCGCGCACCTTGACCTGGTGGTCGGCCCGGCCGACCAGCACGAGATCGTCAGCAGGGTTCTCGTAGGCCAGGTCGCCGGTTCGGTACATCCGCGCACCAGGCGGTCCGAACGGGCACGCCACGAATCGCTCGGCAGTCAGTCCGGGGCGCCCGACGTAACCGTGGGCGACGCCGGCTCCCGCGATGTAGAGCTCGCCGACGACTCCTCGATCTACCTGGCGCAGCCTTTCGTCAAGAACGTAGACCTGCGTGTTGTCCAGCGGCCGTCCGACCGGGACCGGGCGGCTGTCCGCGTCGAGCACCGCATATGTCGACCACACGGTGGTCTCCGTCGGGCCGTACAGGTTCACCACCTCGGCGGCGATCTGGCTGAGCCGCGTGGCCAGCTGCTCCGACACCGGCTCGGCGCCGATGAAGGCGCGCAGCCCGCACACGCTCAGCGGGCCTTCCGGCTCATACGCGAGCAGCTCGCGCCAGAGCGAGGGCGTGGCGTGCAGGATCGTTGCCTGGCTTTGGGCGAGCAGCGCGGCCATGAGTCGCGGGTCGCGTACGGTCTCAGCGTCAGCCAGGACGACGGCGGCGCCGCACAACAACGGGAGATAGAGCTCGGGGACAGCCATGTCGAATGCCACCGTGCTCACCGAGACCAGCCGATCATTGCCACTCATGGGGATCAGCCTGCGCATCGACGTCAGCAAGTTCGCCAGCGCACCGCGCGGCACCACGACCCCCTTGGGCTGGCCCGTCGATCCCGACGTGTAGATGATGTACGCGGGGTCGGCCGGGTCCGCTGGCCTCACGGGCTCTTCGTCGTCAGCATCCAGGTCGTCGGCTCGCCAGCCAGCAGCGAAGCCCTCGTCGTCGACCAGCAGGGTGGCGGGCGCGCCGTCGCCGGCCGCGGCGCTGCCCGCGAGCATCATGGCGGCTCCCGATTCTGAGAGCATGAAGCTGATCCGGCTGGCGGGGTACCTGATGTCGAGCGGAAGGTACGCCGCGCCCGCCTTCTGCACCGCCAGGAGGGCCGCGATCATGCCGATCGAGCGCGGCAGGCACACGGCGACGACCTGCCCAGGTCCGATGCCGTGCCGGCTCAGCAGGCGAGCAAGACGAGTTGAGCGCGCCTGAAGCTCCGCGTAAGTGATCTTGCTCGGCCCGGATATGACAGCGATCGCGTCCGGCGTACTCGCCGCCTGGGCTCCGAAGAGCTGCGGCACGCCTTCCAGCGGAGGCGACAGCGAGACTGAGTCAGAGCCCGGCAGGGAGGGCGAGGTGTTCGTCATGTGCCTGTTCCCACCTGTTCTGTCAGTTAGCCTGGACGCTCAGACCTCGATCAGCGTGCAGAACCAGTGCATGCCGGAGGACATCCCCGCGAGTGCCACGAGCTCGCCGGCAGTCAGCAGCCCGTCCTGGTGGTACAGGCTGAGGCACACAAGCGGGTCGGCACCGCCGAAGTGCCCGAGCATCGACGACAGTCGGGCGTTCGTGCGATCGATCGGCAGACCGGCGGCACGGGCGACAGCCGCCATCGAGGGCTGGCTGTCGTTGAGCATGATGAGCCGCGACAGCTCCGACCGGGACACTCCAGCCTGCTGGCACACTCCGTCCACCGCATCGATGACCCTCCTGTCGACCTCTGCCGCCCACTCGACGAGGAGTTTCGGCTCATCATGAAAATGGCGGTAGACCTGGTAAGCGGGGTCGATGCCGAGGTTGCGATTCGCGTCGGGTACGCACGCCGCCGCGCTCCCGCAGTACTCGAGCCGAAAGAAGTCGACGAATTCGGCAGCGGTCACCTGCTCTGTCGCAAGCCAGCGAAAGGATGGATGGCCGCGCTGGAACACGATCGCGACCGCGCCGTCGCTGTCAACGGTCGTCGCTCCCATCCGCCTGGTGTGGCGCTCGCTCACGCGGTCGACGGCCACGAGCAAGATCGTCCCTATCTCCGGGCGGGTGGCGAACATGCCGGCGACCTGCTGGAACGCGAGAACAGCTGACGCGCATCCCTGGGTGAGCAGCAGCGTCGGGACGGTGTTGAATCCGAGCTGCGAGGCTACGGCCGTCGAGATATCCCAGTTGAGGTATTCAGGGACTGTCGCTCCGTTCGCGACAACCAGGTATCCGATCGCGGCGCGGTCCACGCCAGATTTCTCCAGGGCGGCGCGAGCGGCCGCGGCACCGAGTTGCGCGGTCGTGACACCGTCCGCAGCCCGGTGGTACCGCTCGTAGCCAAGGCGGCTAAGTTGCTCCGCGCTGATGCCGTACAGGTGGGCGGTATCGGCGACCTGGCACGGCTCGCCGAGGCTGGTCGCAAGCGACAGCATCCCGAAGTCGACGGTCGGCGCCCGCGGCGTCATCGTCGCTGCTTCTCCGCCACGATCAGCCGGCATAAGCCCGCGCCTCCTTACCGCCCGCTGCCGAGTACGCCGCGAGCCCGGCCCGCACGCAGCCGAGCAGTTCAGCCAGGTTCTCCTCGGTATAGATCAGCGCGGGCACCAGCTGAATGCCGTCTGGCGCCGCGTGCACGACGGCGCCCGCATCCCTGATCGCCGTGATCACAGCGGACACTTCCGAGCCGGCCAGCGGTTCTCCGCCGAGGCCGAGCAGCCGGAGCGAGCGGAAGCACCCCTTGCCTGTCGTCCGCGACACCATCGGCACCTCGGCGACCAGCTGAGCCAGCTCGGCTTCAAGCCGGGCGCCGAGCCTGGCCGCCCTGGTCACCGCGTCGAGGCGCCGCATCTCGGCGATCGTCGCCATGATGGTGGCGCAGCTCACCGGTGTGCCGGCCTGGGTTTCTCCATGGGCAAGCAGCGCGTCCGCGTCGATGTAGGCACTGGCCACCGCGTGCGACACCATGACGGCGGCCGCCGGGCTCGTCCCGTTCGTCAGCCCCTTGGACGCGATCAGTATGTCCGGTGCCTCCGGCCAGGTCTGCGAGGCGAAGTAGCTTCCGGTCCGACCGAAACCGGTCGCCACCTCGTCGGCGACAAGCAAGAACCCGTGCCTGGTGCGAGCCAGGATCAGCTCGCTGATGTAGTCGTCGGTCAGCGGGATCGCCCCGGTGCCGAGCACCGGCTCGACCACGACCGCGGCGATTACCGGCGCGTGCCTGGCCAGCAGCGCCGCGAGCGCGGCCGGATCGTTCGGCGGCAGATGGACCACCATCCGGCGATCGACCCCGTACATCTTCTGGCCCAGGCTGTCGCTGGTCAGCGCGAAGGCACCGAAGGTCAGGCCGTGCCAGCAGCCCTGCATCGCTACCACTGCCTTGCGATCGCCTTCGCCGCGCAGCACGTGAAATTGGCGTACCAGCTTGAGCATGAGATCGTTGGCCGCGCCCCCCGAAGTCGAGAAGATCACCCGGCTGTAGCGCTCGGGTCCGCACTCCTCGATCAGGGCCGCGGCGGCCCGCCGGGCGTAGGTGTTCTCAAGCTGGAAGACATTCAGGTAGGACGCGTTCAGCAGCGCGTCTGTCGCCGCTTGCGCGATCGCGGCGTTGCCGTAGCCGAGGTTGACGTTCCACAGCCCGCTGGTGCCGCACAGCAACTCGCGTCCGTCGGCGTACCGGACCCTGACACCCCTGGCTGAAACTGTGCACAGCTCGTCCCGGCCCTGGCTCTCGGTGGGAAGCATCGACGGCCACAGCGGACCTGGACTGGTAGTCATAGCGTAGCCAATCAGATCAGCGAGCCGGCTGATCCGCCGTCGAGCCTGCACACCATGCCGTTGGCCATCGGGCCGAGGCCGACGATGTACTGGACGCTGCGGAAGCAGGATTCGTAATCGATGAAGGTCTCGATCACCAGATTGGGGTTCGACTTGCGCAGGAACATCCGGACGACCTCGTCGCGGCTCATGCCCCGTTTCTCGCCGACCGACCGGGCGGATTCGAGCTTCTTCTCATCGGCAAGCGGCCCGAGAAGCAGGGTCGCCACGCTGGCGTTAGCCGACCGGCAAGAATCGGCGAGGCCGGCGGTCAGCACGCGCAACGCGGCCTTGCTCGCGGCGTAGCCGGCCGACCGCTGGTCCGCGGCGAAGATCGCCTCCGAGTTAACGACGATGCAGGAGCAGAAGCTGTGCGCCGGCTTTCTTGCCAGCAGGTTCAGCGTCAGCAGGTAGGGCGCGATGGCATTGACGAGGAAAACTGTCTGCAGGTCGGGCAGGGCCGGGGTGGTGGCTGCCTGATCCGGGTAGGTGACCGCGCAGTGCACGACCAGGTCAGGTGTCTGACCTACCATGCCGGGCAGCGACTCTAAGGTGTCCGGCACGGACAAGTCGGCCTGCCGGTAGTCAAAGTCGCACCCGCTCGCGACTTCCTCCTCCGAACACCGGCCGATGCCGGTGACCGCCCAGCCTTCGGCCGCGAGCGCGGCAGCCAGATATCCGCCGAGGCCGTGGCTGGCGCCGGTGACCAGCGCACGATTGCCCGTCACGAGATCCCTGCCTTCTGCTTGTAGCTGATCAACATTCCGTGCTCCGTGCCGGCGAACGCGGAGAAGAGCCGCGGGCTGCGGCCGACCGCCCTGGCGTAGCCGCAGATTCCCTTGATCTCGCGGTCGCCGGCCTCGCCTTGCTCTGCTTCACCGGCGAAGTCGCCGCTGGCGAAGGCGTCGTCGGCGATCATCAGGCCGCCTGCTTCGAGCAGCGGGAAGGCGAGCTTCAGGTACGTCGGATAGGACTTCTTGTCGGCATCGATGAACAGCATCCCGACGCTTTCAGGCTCAGCTGTGGTGAGGTAGTCGGCAGCGTCTCCTACCACGATGTCGACCAGGTCGCCGACGCCAGCGGCGTCGACGTTCTGCCTGGCCAGTCCCGCCGCGATCGGATCAACCTCCAAGGTGATGATTCGGCCGCCCGGCGGCAGACCGCGTGCGATGTAGATCGTCGAGTAGCCGAAGAGCGTGCCGATCTCGATCACCAGCCGCGGCGCGTGCACCATGGTGAGCAACTGCAGGAGCCGACCCGCGTTGTCGTCGATCTGGATGGTCGGCATCTGAGCCGCCAGCGATCGTCGGAGGATCTGATCGAGCACCTCATCGCGTGGTCCGAGCATGGATCGGACATAGCCGGCCGGAAACCCGGTCACGTTCGGCTGGCTTTCGCGGCGAGACTGGCGGAGTCGTAGAGGGAGAAGACAGCCGCGGTGTCAGGAACCGCTGATGGCGAGTCGAAATCGAAGCAGGCCTCGAACAAGTCCCGCATGGAGGGATCGGCGGCGACCTGCTCAAGGCTGAGTGCGCTGAACGGGGCGAACTTCTCGCAGCTATCAGCCGACCCCCACAGATAGCTGAAGTTCGCGCCAGGTTTGGCGACGTACATGGGCCAGGTGAAGTACGCGGGGAAGTCACCGAATGCGCAGTGCTCGGACAGGCCGAACTGAGCGTCGAGCCGATCCCATGACGCCCTGAGGCCGCCATCGCCGCGACGGTTCACGTCGAAGTCGAGCGCGGCGGAAACCGCCCGCTCGACATAGGTACGGCGGTACTCGATCATCTTCATCCGACCGCATCTGGCCACGTGGTCCTGGTCATCGCCGGCCACGGTCAGGTGCCTGGCAAACTCCGGGTGGTAGACCCACTTCTCGAACCACATGCTCAGGCATTCAAGCCGTTCGGGCGGCAAGTACTCGAGCCCGGACTGGAAGGAGAACCGCTTACGGATCATGAGGTGATTGATCGCGTGGCCGAACTCGTGGAACAGGCTGTGCACGTTCTGGAACGTGATCCTGCCGCCCATTTCGCCCGTTTGCTTGAAGCGGCAAGCGACGTAAGCCACCGGCCGCTGGACCAACCCTGGCCATTCGGTGCGGTTGCGTACTCCGTTGGTGTGGTTGGCCGCGATCTTGCGTCCGGTGTCCCACAGGTCGAATTTGATCTGGCCGACGTTGACGTCACCGTTGTAGACGTCGACGGCGATAATTCCCGGATGGAGGTCAGCCACCCGCCGCAGGTCCAGTCCGAACACGCTGCGGGTGACCGCGAAGAGGAAGTCGAGGCATTCATCGAGAGCGAACGTCGGCGTGGGCGTCCCGCCGAAGGCAGCCCGCATGGCGAACCCGAAGTGTTCCATCGGCTGGTCCTGCTCGCCGGTCAGTTCGCGGACCTCGGCTGCGAGCAGCCGGTGGCTGTCGAGAGCTTGCAGTACGTACCGGCCGATGAATGGCTCGATGTCCCCCTGCGCCACCCGGCTCCGCCCTAGCGACCTGGCCAGCACGCTGTCATAGCCAGCGGTGGCGCAATCACGACGGCGCACCTCGATCATCTCGTCGACAATGCCGACGAGATCTGCCAGATGGTTGTCACGCTGAAGCTGCCAGGCCCTGGCGAGCTTGTGCCTGGTGACGGCGCTCTGCGTGTCACTAATCAGGCGGTAGAACACGACCGACGGGTTCGCGATCTCCGCACCAACCCCGATTCGCTCGAGCATCCGGCGCTGGTCCTGCCTGACCTCGTCTTGCACGGCCTTCGCGGCCTCAAGCAGCGCGCTAATCTTCCTGTCGGCCGTCGGGTCGTAGCGCTGCGCCTTCCTGAGCTGGTCGGCATACTCGAGCCTGGCATCTTCGACGTCGCTGTCCTGGCAGTGCAGTTGCTCAAGAAGCTCGAGCAGCCTGGCGTCGAGCCGCGGGTCGTCGTGAAACTCCGCGCGACGTGGCCGCAAGCTCTGATAGCTGACCTCGTCGTCGGTCGCTTCGAGATAGAGAAAGATGTACGCCACGTTGTTGTAGATCGCCATGATCTCGACCAGGGTCTCCTGAGTGAGCGCGGGCTCGGCCAGGATTTCCCTGAGCCTGATCAGCATTCCGTCCAAGGCGTCGGCGATCGAGGCGATGCTCCCCCTGTCAGGCGTGGTGACCTGATCTACCGACATGGCATTTCCTCCTCGGCGGCGGGCCGGAAATTGAACTCGTAGACGACGCCGGAGTATGACGCGCAGTACATGGTCCCGTCAGGTCCGGCCACCGGCGTGATGTCCATCGCCGGATCGTGCTCGGGCAGACCCATGACCTGACTCGTCTCCCACTGGAACCGGCCATCGTCGCGGCGCAGGCACACGACGTTTCCGCGCTCGGATGTCGCGATGAAGTCACCAGGCGGCAGGACGCTGAACGAGGTGTACGACCTCGGTGCTCCTTGCCCCGCCGTCCAGATAACGTCGCAGCTACGGACGTCGAGTCCGAAGACGGAGCCGGCCGAAGTGCCTACGGCCAGCACGGTGCCTGATACCGCAGGGCTCGTGGTGACCTTGCTGCCCAGGAATAGCTCGCCGCGCAGATCGCCGGTCCGGCTGTCGAGGAACACGCAACGTCCGTCTACCGGGCACACAGCGACGCCTCCCGTCTCGTGCAGCGTGACCGGCGAGGCTTTGATGCCGTGCCCGACGACCTGCCGCCAAAGCTCAGTGCCGTCTGGCGCGAGGCACAGGACGTGCTCCGCACAGCAGATGATCGCTGTCCCGGCATCGGTGGCCGCAGGACTCGCATACGGGTCCCGATAGGACGCGGAGCCGTTGCATGCCGCGTGCCAGGGCTCTGGCAGCTTGCGCTGGAAGACCAGAGCGCCAGACTCCAGGTCAACGCCGACGCAATTGCTGTGGAACGTGGCGATGACAAGCACGTCGCCACCGGAGAGCACGGTAGGTGTCGCGAAGACAGGGGCACCGACGTCTGCCGACCACACCAAGGCGCCGCGCACGTCGAAGCACGCCACCAGGCCGCTCGTCGCGGCCGCTATAACCCGGCCTCGTCCGGCATCGACGACCAGCGACGCATAGACGCCGCTGTTCATTCTCCGCTCCCAGTACACCTTCGTGAGCCCGGTGTTGTGCAGCCGGACGTAGCCGTCGTCACTGGCGACGCACACGCCAACCCCCGTGATCACCGCCGGCGTAGCGCTCACCGGCACAGGCACAGCCCGGCCGACGCTCGCGCTCTGGTACGTCAGCATGCGGTAGCCGCACACGGCCGGTTCCCGATCCCAGTGGAATCGGCCCGGTTCGCCGGCCCACAGGACCGACTTGACCGGATCGTGCCGGAACGCGGCAATGCTAGGCAACCTGCACCTCGGCCAGCTCTTCTGCCGTCGGCGTCCAGTGATCTTTGCGCAGCGCCCGCCGGAACAGGTACACGATCACGGCGGTCGAAGCGATCCCGCCGATCGCGATCGCCAGCACCGCCGAATGCAACACGAACACGCCGTACGCCGCGAGCGGGATCATGATGAACCAGGTAGTCAGCGTGGAGGTGACGGACAGCAGGCCACCGCGCTGGTGCACGGTCAGCAGCTCGCCGTATGACGCCTCGAAGATGTAGAGCGGCACCGTGATCATGAAGGCGAACAGCATTCGCTCTGCCAGGCCCGTATCCAGCGTTCCGTTGCTGAAGATCCGCACGAGCCATGGCGCGGTCCCGGCGACGAGCACCGTAGCGACCGCGGTGGGAATCGCGGCATAGGTAAGCAGCGTGCGCGACAGCTTTGCCAGCCGGTCAGGCGGCGCCTCCCTGCCGACCTCGTAGCCGTAGTACATGAAGGTCGCCGAGACGCAGGCCTGCGGCACCCGGCAGAAAATGGTGTAGATCTTCGCGCCCACGGCGTACGCCGCCACCGGCTGGATCCCGATTGTGCCGACAAACATCATGGGGATGATCGAGCCCATGTAGTCGTTGAGATGCCGGACGCCGACGCCTGGCGCGGTGCGTGCCATCGACCAGAACTCCCCGACGACATCGTCCTTGCTTGGCCTGTCGAACTGGTCGTGCCGCTTGCGCAGCTGCCAGCCGAAGATGACCAGGCTGCAGCAGGTCATCAGGGCCTGAGCCGCTACCGTGGCTGTTGCGACTGCCTGCTCAGGCGAGGAGAAGGCGGCAGCGAGCCCGCTGTACAGGAACAGCCAGTCAAGCAGCGCGTTGGCACCGAAACCCACGCACAGAACGCTGAAAGTCACGTTCTTGAGGCCGCAGATCTTCAGCGCCTCGCTGACCGCGGCGTACGCGATCATCAGTCCGATGCTGTACATGCGGACGGACACGAAGTCGTTCACCAGCGGGATCAGGCGCGGATCCTGATGGGCCAGTTCAAGGAACGGCTTGACGCCGATGACCAGCAGTACCCCTGCTGCCTCACATACTCCGACCATCAATAGCAGGGCGGCAGTCAGCACTGGCAGCCGCCGGCTGGTCTGGCCGCTGCCCTCTGCCATGGCGAGCCGGCTGGAGAAGGTGTCGACGAAGCCGACGAAGAGCGCGACAAGGCCGATCGTGATCAGGTCGCCCTGGCCGACGGCCGCGACATGGATGCCGCCTTTGCGGGCGACCATGATCAGGTCGATTGTCCCGAAACCGACGCTGACCGAGCTGATCAAGAAGATCACGAGCGCGAAGCTTGAGTAGTTGCGAACGTTCAGTTGCGTGTGCTTCATGCCAGTCAGCCCACCTGCGCGGGGCTGGGCTGCTCAAGCAGCTTGGCGAAGTGCGCCTGCGAGGCATGTGAGAGCTTCCTGGCGAGATCGAGCCCGGCCTCCGCGACGGCCACGTTGTCGGGCACCAGTCGCGACAACGCCTCGTAATGCGCGATAGCTCGGTCATTGTCCCCGGACTTCTCCCGCGCCCTGGCGGCGCCAAGCAGGTGGTGACAGTAGTAAGGCGGCCCGGCCTGTATGGCTTTCTCATACATCGTCGCGGCCTGCTCTGGCCTGCCGAATCGGAGATAAGCCTCGGCCAGCTCACCGTAGCTTGGCGCCCACGCAGGGTCGAGCGCGATCAGCGCACGGCCCGATTCCTCGGCTCGATCGAAGTCCCCTGTCACGAACATGTGCTCCTTAAGTGATGACTCGTGATAGGTCTTGAGCAGGTGCATTTCGTACGCACGGGGCCGCTGGGCCAGGGTCTGCCTGGCTGTTTCCATGGCGCGGATCATGTACTGCCGAGTCTGGTCGGCGTCGCCAGCCGCCGCAGGCACCATCGCGAGGGCGCGGTACCACGACGACAGCGCCGCCGGGTCGACGTTCGCGCGTTCTCCGGCCAGCGCCTGACCGGTCGAGAGATACCACTGATAGGCAGCTTCTGGCAGTTCTTTGCGCTTCAGGTACCAGACGACCGCGAGCGAACAGGCGTCGAGCACGCGCTCGGGCGGGATGGACCGCAACTCGATCGCCTGCCGCATCCGCGTGAAGGCCTGAGCAGATCCTGGCTGGTCGTCACAGCGGTTCGCGACCACGAAGGCGAGCATCCACGCCTCAAAGGACTCCCGGCCGACCTTCGCCCTGGCCGTGGCCAGCGCGAGGAGCCTGGAGGCCTGGCCGAACCGCGACACGCTGATCAATGCCGCGGCGACGTTGATCAGCTCGACCACGGACAGCTTGTCGGCATCTGATGTGAGGTCGGCAAGCAATGTCATCGCCGCGGTTGGCCGGTGGCGCAACTCGGCAACCGATTCGTAAGGCACGCCTGTGAGCTCGGCGACCTCAGCAAGCACGTTGGCGTCGAAGACCTGAGCGAATAGGTAGCCGAACCGAGTCAGGTCGCGATCGCGGAACTGCTCGGCGCACGCCGTGGAAAAGAGGTCAACCCGGTCCGCGGGAACCGACGCATATTCCAGGCCAAGCATCGTCTCGGTGAAGGCGTTGCGCTGGTCGGCGGATGCGTCGGGCATGGACTAACTCCTTCTTCATTGGCTGGCCAGCAGCGGTGCCTGCCTGCGGGTACAGGACAGCAGGTGCAGGAAGATGAGGGCCGCACGCTGTGCGTCGCCGAGCGTCTTTGGCGTGCGGTCCGTCCGATCGGCCGCGAACTCGACCAGATCGAATCCGACCAGCGTGTTGTGCTCGGTGACCAGGTCTATCAGGCGTAGCAGATCTCGTGTGCTCAGGCCGATTTCGGCCGGGTAGCCGGTCGATGACATCTCGGTGCACGCCAGGACGTCGACGTCGATCGTCAGGTAGAGGTCCTGGCCGCTGCCTACGGTCGCGAGGAACGCGTCGGCATCGTCGATTTCCGGCGCCGTAATAGGCACCTGCCTACCCAGCGTGGCCAGATAGCCGGGCATAAGCCCGGCGACCCCAACCTCCACGGTAGCGAATGGTGACACGCCAATCTGGACTAGCCGACCGGGCCCGACGCAATCAGACACATGTGACATGACATTGGTATTGAAGATCGGCTCACGCTGTGCGGCAGGATTCGCCGGCGCTCCGTCCCAGATCTGCAAATCGAGGTGATGATCGAACTGTACGACAGAGAACGGCAGATTGCGCCTGCATTTCAGCGCGCGGACTATGGCTAACGTAACGGTATGATCACCGCCGATCACGCATGGCACTACCCCGTCGGGCAGACCGCGCACGACGATCTCAGTTGCTGCCAGCGCCTCGTCTAAGGTCATCGAAC